>JFJP01006126.1_pt1 | contig 12881 bp, 7 predicted proteins | sample 431651 | NCBI WGS metagenome assembly JFJP01 (sample SAMN02602958, study PRJNA72255) | Microbial mat metagenome, whole genome shotgun sequencing project. | biome: fresh water; feature: sink hole; material: water; isolation source: purple microbial (photo- and chemosynthetic) mats found in... | reverse complement strand
CGCCACAAAACAGCACCACCACGGTGCTCAGTTTGGCGCCGACAAACACCGGTAACGCTATGGCACAGGTCAGTCCCGCAACTTTGGCGGCAGCAGCACGGTGAAAACCAGGGCCTTCCAGGCTCTTGAGCATCAGCGGATGGCCGCACTCCCAGGCTTGACCCGGCAAGCCTTCGCCCATGCCAAAACACAGCTGGCGGGTGGCTGCTTCAAAGCGTTTGGCATCGCCAAACAAACCACCGCCAAATTCCAGCAAGCTGCCGTCGGCACTCGGCACCCAATATTCAATCGTGCGGATGAAAGTTTTTTTGCTCATCAGGTTCATTCATCCCGCTTCAGGCGGCTTTTTCCACATGGCTTTGCCGCGTGTACAAGAAGTCGATCACGGCCTTGCGGTACTGCACATAGTGGCGGTCTTCAGCCAGTTGCACCCGATTGCGTGGGCGGTCCAGCTTGACCGAGAGCACCTCGCCAATCGTCGCCGACGGGCCGTTGGTCATCATCACGATCTTGTCGGAGAGCAGCACGGCTTCGTCCACATCGTGCGTCACCATCACCACCGTGGCGTGGGTTTTGGCAACGATTTCCAGCAACTCGTCTTGCAGCTTGGCACGGGTCAGCGCGTCCAGCGCACCAAAAGGCTCATCCATTAGCAACACTTTGGGCTCCATGGCCAGGGCGCGGGCAATGCCCACACGCTGTTTCATGCCACCCGAGATCTCGCCGGGGCGCTTTTGCGCTGCCGGTGTCAGTCCAACCAGCGCCAAGGCGGCGTGGGTGCGCTGGGTAAGTTGTGCCTTGTTTTCGGAAGGTGCGCCGGTGGACTTGTTGGCTGCACCAAAAACGCGCTCCACACCCAGGTAGACATTCTCAAAACAGGTGAGCCAGGGCAGTAGCGAGTGGTTTTGGAACACCACGGCACGGTCCGGGCCGGGGCCGGCGATTTCGCGGTTGTCACACAGCAAGTGGCCCTGCGTGGGGGTGGTCAGCCCGGCAATCAGGTTCAGTAGCGTCGATTTGCCACAACCCGAGTGGCCAATCAGCGCGACAAACTCGCCTTTGGCCACGGTCAGGTTGATGCCCTGCAGGGCGCAAAACGGGCCTTTTTTGGTTTTGAAGGTTTGCTCGACATTGACAATGTCGATGAACTTGGTGGTTTGGTTGGCGTGCATGGCGGGGTCTTTCTTGATCAGTTGGGGACAGAGCAAAATTTCACTGCGTGTAAATTCTTGGTCTGTCCCGCAAGGTTGTTAGTTTTTCACTTCTTCAAACGTGAAGGCGGTGGCAATCTTGATCAGGGCATATTCCAGAATCAAGCCGACGATGCCAATCACAAAAATCGCAATGATGATGTTTTTGACGTTCAGGTTGTTCCATTCGTCCCAGACCCAAAAACCAATGCCCACACCACCGGTCAGCATCTCGGCCGCCACAATCACCAGCCAGGCGGTGCCGACTGCCAGGCGCACCCCGGTCAACATGTAGGGCAACACTGAGGGGAACAAAATCTTGGTGACAATCTTCCACTCAGACAAATTCAGCACCCGCGCCACGTTCATGTAGTCTTGCGGCACCCGCTGCACACCCACAGCGGTGTTGATGATCATGGGCCAGATCGAGCAAATGAAGATGGTCCAGATGGCCGCCGGGTTGGCCCCTTTGAACACCAAGAGGCCAATCGGCAACCAGGCCAGCGGCGACACCGGGCGCAGCAGACTGATCAACGGGTTAAACATGCGGCTCAAAAACTCAAAGCGGCCAATCGCAAAACCAGCCGGAATGCCGACTGCCGCCGCCAGGCCAAAGCCCACCGCTACCCGCTCCAGGCTCATCAAAATGTTCCAGCCCACACCCTGATCGTTGGGGCCGTTACGGTAGAACGGGTCGCTGAAAATGACCACTGCTTGTTTGAACGTCTCGGCCGGTGACGGGATGCTGCTGGCCGTACCAATGGATACCAGAGCCCAGACACCCACCAGCAGGCACATGCCCAGCAATGGGGGTAAGACGGCCAGCGCCAAACCGCGCCAGTCGTATCCCGGTTTCTGAGGATCTTTTGGGGCTGTAGCCCTTGTGATAGATGCGCTAACAGCTATAGTTTTCATTGCATTTTTCGGAACTGAGGATGCGGCTGACTCGGAGCCAGAGGCTTCCAGCGGGGAATGAAAAACGGCACTGACCATGGTGTTTCCTTGTCAAAATGAGTAAGAAGCGCGCAGGGCTCACCGCGAGGGCCGCCGTACACCGGTTTGACCGGTGTGGGGCTGTCCTCAAAAGTGGCAACGCGGCTACGTTGCGTGAACTCGGCGGGTGGGTGTCAGGCCTTGACTTTGAAGCTGTCGGCGTATTTTTTGGGGTCTTTGCCGTCCCAGACCACACCGTCCATCAGTTTGCTGGTGCGCATCAGGTCTTTGGGGACCGGTGTCTTGGTGGCCGTGGCGGCTTGTTTGTAAATGTCGATTTGGTTGATCTGCTTGGCCACAGCCAGGTAGTCTGGGTGATCTTTGAGCAAGCCCCAGCGCTTGTGCTGCGTCAAAAACCACATGCCGTCCGACAGGTAGGGGAAGTTGACCGCACCGTCGTTGAAAAACTTCATGTGGTTGGCATCGTCCCAGGTCTTGCCCAGGCCGTTTTGGTAACGCCCCAAAATGCGTTGGTTGATGGCGTCCACGCTGGTGTTCACGTAGCTCTTCGCGGCAATCGTCTCAGCCATCTTGTTCTTGTTTTGCAAGCCACTGTCAATCCACTTGCCGGCTTCCAAAATAGCGGCGGTGACGGCGCGGGCCGTGTTGGGGTATTTTTTGACGAAATCTGCCGTAGTACCCAGCACTTTTTCGGGGTGGTCTTTCCAGATGTCCTGGCTGGTGGCGGCGGTGATGCCAATACCGTCGATGATGGCGCGATGGTTCCAGGGTTCGCCCACGCTGTAGCCGTCCATGTTGCCCACGCGCATGTTGGCCACCATTTGGGGTGGCGGCACCGTGATGACCTTGGCATCTTTCATGGGGTTGATGCCGTTGGCCGCCATCCAGTAATACAGCCACATGGCATGGGTGCCAGTGGGGAAGGTCTGGGCAAAGGTGTATTCACGCTTTTCCGCCGCCATCAGCTTGGCCAGGCTGGCACCGTCGACTGCACCTTTGTCGGCCAACTTTTTGGAAAGGGTGATGGCCTGACCATTGTTGTTGAGCGTCATCAGCACCGCCATGTCTTTTTTGGGGCCGCTCACGCCCAGATGCACGCCGTAAATCAGACCGTACAACACATGGGCAAAGTCCAGTTCGCCAGTGACCAACTTGTCGCGCACGCCAGCCCAACTGGCTTCCTTGGTGGGAACAATCTTGATGCCATATTTTTTGTCCAGGCCGAGTTCCGCGGCCATCACCACGCTGGCGCAGTCGGTCAGCGGGATGAAGCCAATTTTGACTTCGGTTTTTTCCGGTGCGTCAGAACCGGCGGCATACACCACCGAGCGCAGGGCTGGGCTGATGCCCATGGCGCCCACGGCAGCAGTTTGCAAAACAGCACGGCGGCTCAGGCTGGGTTTGAGAAAGTCGGTCATGGTTCATTCCTTCAAAAGGCGAGGCAAAAAAACAAACAAAAAAAGGCGTCCTCACGTTGCAACACGCATCAGGGATGCCGTGTCTGCAAGTGGGGACGCCTTTGTCCGGTGTGGCAAACGCCACCCGCCGTTGGATGGCTTTTGCCAAATGACCCTCAGTGGTCTCTTCATCAGGTAAGCAATGACTATGCCAATATTGGGGTGCAGCAAATTCAATCATCGTTAACATGACATTTGCTATTTTTGTAGTAGCTATTCACGTATGATGGATATGGGCTAGAGGCCGATTTTTATATGAGAAATGAGGATGAATGATGAATCGTAGTGGTATGGTGCACTGCACCAAAATAGGCTGAATGCACTCGGTTGTGCACCGGTCAGTGTGCTTTTGCGGTGCGTAGCGGGCAATCAGCCCAGCAAGTCCACAGCATCAAGCATGCGTTGCGCCAGATCCACCAGCTTGAGGTTCTTGTCCATGGCCGTCTTGCGCAGCCTGGCGTAGGCGGCTTCTTCGGTGAGCTGCTGGCGTTGCATCAGCAAGCCCTTGGCGCGGTCGATGACTTTGCGGTCTTTGAGTTCAGATTTGGCTTCGGCCAGCTCCGCCAGCAAAGACTGCTCGTGCTCAAAACGTGCCAGCGCCACGTCCAAAATCGGGCGGATACGTTCGGGTTGCAAACCAGCCACGATATAGGCGGAAACTCCGGCGGCCACTGCGGCGCGGGCGTTGGCGCTGTCGTGGTCATTGGTGAACATGACTATCGGGCGACGTTCGTCGCGCGTTGCCACCACAACGTGTTCAAGTGCATCACGCGCGTCACTTTCAGCGTCCACAATGATCATGTCAGGTTGCAGCTGCGCAATGCGCTCAGCCAAAAACACATCGGCGGGCAAACTGGCCACCAGATTGAAACCGTTTTCCAGCAGACCAATACGCAGGCTGCGTGAGCGCTCTGCCTGCTCCTGCTCGTAAGTGTCCGCTGACATCGCAGGGTCGAGGTCGGGGGTAATGACAACAATTCGAAGCGCCTGATTCATGATGTGATGACGCAAGAATCAAGCCGGATGCATCGAGGCACCAGCCCACCGGTTTAAACCGCGTGGGTGGTTGGCAAAGACCTGGGACAGGTTTTCTCGAACTCCGCCAGCGCCATGGGTTTGCCAAACAAATACCCTTGATAGTGATAACAACCCAATGCCAGCAAAAATTCTCGTTGCTCGGGCTGCTCCACCCCTTCGGCAATCACCGTGAGCCCCAGGCTTTGTGCCAGGGCGACCACCATTTTGGCGATGGCGGCATCGTTGCCATCGGTCAGAATGTTTCTCACAAAGCCTTGGTCAATTTTGAGTTGATCCAGGGGCAATCGCTTCAGGTAAGACAAAGACGAGTAGCCGGTGCCAAAGTCGTCCAGAGAAAAGCCCACGCCATGCGCCTTGAGGGCGGTCATCTTGGCAATGATGTCTTCCACGTCATTGACCAACAGGCTCTCGGTGAGCTCGAGTTTGAGCCGATGCGGATTGGCGCCGGTCTTTTCAAGAGCCTCGAGGACCTCCTGAACAAAATCAGCCTGGCGGAACTGGCGCGCACTGACATTGACCGAAACGGTCAGGTCCGCCATGTCGGGCTGCCGGGACCAGACCGCCAACTGTGCGCAAGCGGTCTCGGTGATCCAGCGGCCCAGCGGCAAAATCAAGCCGGATTCTTCGGCCAAAGGAATAAATTCTGCGGGCGAAACGGTTCCTCTCTGAGGATGAGACCAGCGCACCAAGACCTCGGACCCGGTGGTGTGCCCGTTGTGGTTGACCTGGGCCTGGTAGTGCAGCAGGAACTGGCGCTGATCAATGGCCTCGCGCAAATCGTTTTCCAGTGCGGCACGTGCTGACACCACGGCTTGCATGCGGGGGTCAAAAAAGCGCAGTGTGTTGCGCCCCGCCGCTTTGGCTTCGTACATGGCCATGTCCGCTCGTTTGAGCAAGTCGTCAACCGTGTCGTGGTGCCCTGAGAACAGGGTGATGCCGATGCTTGGCGTACTGTGGTGTGTGAAACCCGCCAGCTGGTAGGGTTGGTTCAGGATCAGCAGAATTTTTTCACCCACGGTTCTGGCGCGCGCTGCCGCCTCTTCCATCTGGGGGCTCATGTCTTCCAGCATCACCACAAACTCGTCACCCCCCAGGCGGGCTGTGGTGTCGCCTTCACGCATGCAGGACAACAGCCGGTGGGACACTTGTTGCAGCAACATGTCGCCAATCTGGTGCCCGCGGTTGTCGTTGAGGTTTTTGAAATTGTCCAGGTCAATGAACAGCAGGGCGCAGCACTTGGCAGACCGGGCGCTCGCGGCCATGGCCTGTTGCAGCCTGTCAATCAGCAGGCGCCGGTTGGGCAAGCTGGTCAGGGGGTCGTAAAACGCCAGGTGGTTGATTTCGCTTTCGGCCTGCTTGCGTTGCGTGATGTCGCTCATGGTGCCCACATAGTGGGTGACGGTGCCGTCTGCGTCTTTCACGGCCGTGATGATGAGCGATTCGGGGTAAATCTCGCCATTTTTACGTTGGCTCCAGATTTCACCTTGCCAACTGCCCGTGCGGCCGATGGTGTCCCACATGGCCTCATAAAAGGCGCCATCGTGCCGGCCCGAATGCAGCAGTCGCGGGTTTTGGCCAATGGCTTCGGCGGAACTGTAGCCGGTGATCTCGGTGAAAGCTTTGTTGACCTGAAGAATATTGGCTTGGGCATCGGTGATGAGCATGCCTTGGTGGGTCTCAAAAGCGGTGGCAGCCACGCGATTCTTGGCGTCCATCCTTTGGGACTCGAGCAAATGCACCACCACGGCAGAGGCTGCAACAATCAGCAGCGTGCCCGAAGCCGCCATCAGAAAGAACAACCAGGCGCGATCGGCCTGGTATCTGCTGAGGGTTTCAAGCGGGCGAGCAATGTACACCGTCATGTGGTGGTCCTGGAGCGCTTGTGTCGACAGCAGTCGCGGCACCGGGTTGCTACCCAGCAGCACGGCCTGCTGGTGGCCTGAGTTACCCGACCAACGGCTGATGGGCAGGACCTCAAAGTTGCCTCTTTTGTATTGCAGAAGCTGGTTTTGTGGCGTCATATGGAAGACGGCAGCCTGCGCCAGAGCGTGGGCGTCCCAGTCTTTTTCGCCGGCAAGTATCACGACACCGTTGGCATCCACCAAAAAAGCATGATGCAGGTTCATCCAGTCGGCCAAGTGGCTGATGTTGCGTTTGACGGTGACGACGCCGACAAATTGCCCAGCTTGGCGCACCGCGTCGGAGTAATACAGCCCAGCCTTGCCGCTGACACTGCCCACCGCATATTGCTGTCCGCGTTGGCCTTCACGCGCCATGCGGAAATAGTCACGGCTGGCAAAGTTGGCACCCACAAAGCTGTCAGCGTCCTGGCTGTTGCTCGCTGCGATGCAGTCTCCGGCAGCATTCGTGATCCAGATCGCGTCTGCTGCCAAATCGGCGGCCAGGGTGGCCAGTGCGCGGCTGCTCTCGGCCAGCGCGGCGTCTTTGCTCCAAAGCGCCTGTCGCTGTGGCTGACTCATGGCAGCGGGTTTGGCACCGGGACCAAACTGCTGCAGCGCGCGATGCGTCATGGAGTCTTTGGCCACCACCGTCGGAATGCCCCGCAGCGTGCGCAGGCTTTGCTGCAGATTGTTGGCAACATGATCAATCTGTTGCGCCGCCAGAGCGGATTCTTTGCTGTAAAAGTCCTCAGCGAGTCGGCGGTAGTAGTTGTCCGCACCCACCCATGCGATGGCGATCCAGCCCAGCATCAGGGCAGCCACTATTTTGTAAGACCGCCGGAGGGATACCAGACTGGGGAGTTCCAGGTACGTGACCACCACCGTGGTGAGAATGATCAGCGCAGAAACGGTTAAAACGATCACAGCCAGAAAGTTGGGTTCGATACCGGCATTCACCACCCGGTCATCGTCACGCACAAAATAGGCCGACAGCATGGCGATGTAGTGCATGCCCGACAAGGCCAGGCCCAACACGCCCGCACTGGTGAAAGTGATCCAGACCGTGCTTTTGCCGCGTGTGGCCTGCAACCAGGATTTGACCCAGAGTGCCAAAAACGCCAGGGCCACGGCGACCACGATCGACAGTGCAAACAACTGGGCGTCATACAAAATCAGGCCATTGATGCGCATGGCGGCCATGCCGGTGTAATGCATGGTGCCGACACCGGCACCGATGAGCAGTCCGGCGTTGGCCATTTGGCGCGCGCTGAGTGTGGGCTGGCTGATGGTCTTCACTGCCAGAATACTGGCAATGATGCCCGGCAGGGTGGACAACAGGGTCAGCCGGGTGTCGTAGTTGGTGGCGCAGGGCAGGCTGAAAGCCAGCATGCCAACAAAATGCATGGCCCAAATGCCAAATCCAAGACACAAGCCCCCCACGGCAATCCAGCTTTGCCGGTCCAGGCGGGCCCGGCTGGTGGCCACATGCTGCGAAACCTGCAACGCCGCATAAGACGCACAAATAGCGATTATGACCGACAGAGCCACCAGCACCGGGTCATAGAAACCTTCAAACAGCAAGCTGCTCTCAGGTGGGCTGATAAAAAAATGCTGGAAACTGAGCATTTGCGGGCAGGTCTCGCAGTGTTTGCCAGCGGGTACTGGCAACGAAAGACTATACCCCTGCCAGGGGCTTAACCGCCCAGTGTTTTATAGAGCGTGATCTGGTTTTGTAAAAACGCCAGGCGAGTCAGCACCAGCGCTTGGCGCGCCACCACCAGAGAACGCTGGGCATCGAGCCAATCGAGCTGGCTGGCCGCACCGTTGTCAAAGCGCAGTTGGGTCAGCCGGGTGCGTTCGGATTCGGCTTGCAGCAAGGCCTGGCTGGCCTGAAGTTGCTGTGCCAGGGTGTCGCGTCCGGCCAGGGCGTCGGCCACCTCTTTGAAAGCGGTTTGAATGGCTTTCTCGTATTGCGCCAAGGCCATGGCGCGTGTGGTTTGGCTGGCCTCCAGATTCGCCTGGTTGCGGCCTGCGTCAAAAATGGGCAGCAGCAACTGGGGCGCCAGCGTCCAGCCCCAGGTGCCGTTTTGGAACAGCGCTGAAAGCTCTGAACTGGCCGAACCGACGCCGGCAGTCAGGCTGATGCGCGGGAAAAACGCGGCCCGGGCTGCGCCGATGTTGGCGTTGCTGGCAATCAGCAATTGCTCGGCTTGGCGGATGTCCGGGCGGCGCGTCAACAACTCGGAGGGCAAACCTGCTGGCCAATCGGCAAAACGCAGGCTGTCCAGCGGGGTGCCTGTGAGTTGCGCGCGCGCCGATGCGGGAACCGGCTGGCCCAACAGCAGGGTCAGGGCGTTTTCGTTCAAGGCGCGCTGGCGTTGTTGCTGGGCCATTGTGGCGCGGGCACTTTCGAGCAGGGTTTGCGTCAGGCGCAGGTCCAGATCAGATGCCGCGCCATGGCGTTGTTTCAAATCAACCAGCCTTAGCGACTCAGCTCGACTGGCCAGCGTTTGCTGTGACGCCGACAGCAGGGCTTCGTCGGCCAGCAGGCTCAGCCAGCTTTGTGCCACGGCGGCCATCAGGCTGATCTGCGCAGTTTGGCTGGCCTCCTGTGTGGCCAAGTATTGTGCCAAGGCTTGCTCTTTCAAACTGGCGACCCGGCCAAAGAAATCGAGCTCGTACGCGGTGACGGTCAGGCCACCGGCGTAGGCGCTGTTGATGGCGCCGCTGCTGTTGGGGGTGCGCGAGCCTGTCACCGCCGCGTTGACGGTGGGGAACTGATCGGCGCGTCGCAAACCGAGTTGCGCGCGCGCCAGATCAATGTTGAGCATGGCCACACGCAAATCGCGGTTGTTGGCCAGGGCGATGGTCACCAGTTCCTGCAAGGTGGCATCGGTGTAAAAATCCTTCCAGCCCTTGTCCATATTGCGCACGTTGCTATCAATAGATGCATTTTTGTCAACAGCCATGCCGGGCCATTGGGTGGCGATCGGGGCGGGTGGGCGCTCGTAGGTGGGCATCAACGAGCAGGCCGACAACAGGCTGGCACAGGCCAGGGCGATCAGAGACAACTTATTCATGTGAGTGCACTCCCATGTGGGCGGCTTGTTCGGCGTGAACCTGATGTTGCCGCTCACTGTCTTGGAACAAGCTGCGCACCACCACAAAAAAGATCGGCACAAACACCACGGCCAGCGTGGTGCCGGTCAGGATGCCGCCAATCACGCCGGTGCCAATCGCGCGCTGGCTGGCCGAGCCGGCCCCCGAGGACAGTGCCAAGGGCAAGACGCCCAGTGTGAAGGCCAAGGAAGTCATCAAAATCGGCCGAAACCGCATGTGCGCGGCTTCCAGCGCGGCGCTGACAATGCTTTTGCCTGGACAGACCGATGATGGTGATCAAGCCCACCTGGAAGTAAACGTCGTTGGAATAGCTGCGCAGCAGCGTGGCCACAATCACACCGAGCACCCCTAGCGGCACCACCAAGATCACCGACAGCGGAATGCTCCAGCTTTCATACAAGGCCGCCAGGCACAAGAACACCGCCAGAATCGCAAAGCCGTACAGCACCATGGCCTGTGACCCAGCCAGCTTCTCTTCACGCGATGTGCCAGTCCACTCAAAACCAAAGCCTGGTGGCAACTGGCTGGCGAGCTGTTCCATCTCGGCCAGCGCAGCACCGGTGCTGAAACCGGGTGCGGCGCTGCCACTGATGCGCATGGCCGGATAACCGTTGTAGCGCACCGTCTGCATGGCACCCGTCACCCAGCGGGTGCTGGCAAAGGCACTCAGCGGCACCATTTGGCCCTTGTTGTTGGCGACAAACAGTTTGAGCAAGTCATCGGGCTGCATGCGGGCTGGCGCATCGGCCTGCACCACCACGCGTTGCAGTCGACCCGCGTTGGGGAAGTCGTTGGCATAACTGGAACCCAGCGCGGTCGAGATGGTGGCGTTGATGGCGTCAAAGCCGACTCCCAGAGCCGCCGCCTTGTCGCGGTCGATGTCAAGTTGCAGCTGCGGTGCGTCTTCCAGGCCGTCAGGGCGCACCTGAGTCAGCACCTTGCTTTTGCCGGCCATGCCCAGCAACTGGTTGCGAGCGGCCAGCAGCGCGTCATGACCCAAACTGGCACGGTCTTGCAGCCGGAAGCTGAAGCCAGACGATGCACCCAGTTCCGGGATCGGGGGCGGACTCAAGGGGAAGATGAACGCATCACGGATGCCTGACAGCGCACCAAAGGCGCGCCCGGCCAGGGCTTGCGCCGAGCTGCCTGGCCCTGGGCGTTCAGACCAGTCTTTGAGTGTGACAAAGGCCAGCGCAGCGTTTTGTCCCTGGCCGGAAAAGCTAAAGCCCAGCACACTGACCATACCTTGCACTTCGGGCTGTTTGAGGATGAAACCTTCGACCTGCTGCATCACTGCCAAGGTACGGTCCCGCGTGGCACCGGGGGGCAGCTGTACGTTGACCAGCATCGTGCCCTGGTCTTCGTTAGGTAAAAACGAGGTGGGCAAGCGCTGGTACATCCAGGCCGCACCCGCGACGATGGCCAGGTAAATCACCAAATAACGCGCGGCACGCGGCAGCAGTTTGGCTACGCCGCCTTCGTAGGCTTTGGCGGTTCTGGAAAAGCCGCGGTTGAACCAGCCAAAAAACCCCGTCTTGGCATGGTGGTGACCGGCTTCCACCGGTTTGAGCAGGCTGGCGCAGAGCGCCGGTGTGAGTGACAAGGCAAGAAAGGCCGAGAACGCGATGGCGGTGCCCATCACGGTGGCGAACTGGCGGTAGATGTTGCCAATGGAGCCACTGAAAAACGCCAGGGGCACAAACACCGAAATCAGCACCACCGTCACACCAATGATGGCGCCAGAGATTTGTCCCATGGCCTTGCGCGTGGCATCCAGTGGTGACAAGCCCTCTTCACTCATGATGCGTTCGACGTTCTCCACCACCACAATCGCGTCGTCCACCACGATGCCGATCACCAGCACCATGGCAAACATGGTCAGCACGTTGATGGAGAAACCCAGGGCCAGCAGCGTGGCAAAAGTGCCTAGCAAGGCCACCGGGACCACCAGCGTGGGAATCAGGGTGTAGCGCCAGTCCTGCAAGAACAAGAACATCACCAAAAACACCAGCACGATGGCCTCGACCAAGGTTTCGGCCACCTGGCTCAGCGAGGTTTCAATGAAACGCGAACTGTCGTAGGGAATCGCCCAGGTCATGCCCTTGGGGAAGAACTTTTCGAGTTCGGTCATACGTTCCCGCACTGCCTTGGCAGTCGCCAGGGCATTGCCACTGGGCGAGAGTTGCAAGCCCACGCCGGTGGACGGTTTGCCGTTGAGCCGGGCCGAGGTGGCGTAAGTCTGGGCGTCGAGCTCGATGCGCGCCACGTCTTTGAGGCGAACACTGGAGCCATCGGTGTTGGCGCGCAACACCACGTTGCCAAACTGGGCCACGCTGCTGAGTTGCCCGTTGACCACCACCGTGGCCGCAATACCTTGGCCCACCACATTGGGCAGGCTGCCGATTTCACCAGCCGAGACCTGGGCGTTTTGCGCGCGGATGGCATTGGTCACGTCGCTGGCTGACAGGTTATAGCCCTGCAGCTTGGCCGGGTCGATCCAGATGCGCATGGCGCGCTCGGTGCCAAACAATTGCACCTGGCCGACGCCGGGCAGGCGCTGGAGTTCGGGCACGATGGAGCGTGACGCGTAGTCGCCCAAGGCCACGGGGGTGAGCTTGGGGTCGTCACTTGAGAGAATGGCAAACAGCAGGAAGTTGCTGCGCGCCTTGTCCACGCGCACCCCTTGCTGCGTGACTGCTGAAGGCAGGCGAGGGGAGGCGCGGCTCAGGCGGTTTTGCACATCCACCTGCGCCAGGTCCGGGTTGGTGCCAGGCTGAAAGCTCAGGGTGATCGAGCCCGTGCCATTGGCTTGCGCCACCGATTCGATATAAATCAGGCCGGGTGAGCCGTTCATCTCCTGCTCGACGATGGACAACACACTGTCTTCCAGTGTTTGCGCCGAGGCACCGGGGTAAGTGGCGGAAATGACGATGGACGGTGGTGCCACCGGGGGGTACTGCGCAATCGGCAACTGGGTGATGGATACCGCGCCCATCACCATGATGAACAGGGCAATGACCCACGCAAAGATGGGCCGGTCAATGAAAAATTTCGCCATGGTCAGTCCTTAACGTACGGCGCTGGCGGGCGTGGAGGCGGCCGACGCAGGCGCGGTTGGCGCTGAGGCCGTGGGTGCTCCAGGCGCTGCTGAGGATGCGCCCGAGGCCGGCTTGGCTTGCCACGGCACCGGCTTGACCGGCGCGCCGCCGCGCAGCTTCTGG
>JFJP01021714.1_pt1 | contig 12882 bp, 15 predicted proteins | sample 431651 | NCBI WGS metagenome assembly JFJP01 (sample SAMN02602958, study PRJNA72255) | Microbial mat metagenome, whole genome shotgun sequencing project. | biome: fresh water; feature: sink hole; material: water; isolation source: purple microbial (photo- and chemosynthetic) mats found in... | reverse complement strand
AGCCGAGACAAGAACAGCACACAACAGTAGTAGAACAAACGATTTCACTGAATACTCCCTTCTTTATACACAACAGCATTGGCAAACGGAAGCTTCACCATTCGCGGAATTGCTTTTCCTTCGCGGATTGTTACGGCGGTGAGAATCTCCTGAGCGACCACAGGATCAGAAATCACTTTCCACTGATCCACACCCGCTTCGTTGACGCCAGTCCAGATTGCCGCTTTATCTCCCTTTTGACTGACGATTACTTCCGCGAGAGTTCCCAAACGAAGACGGAACGCGGTTCCGCGAATATCCGCCACTGGCGAAGTTCCCTGAACAATTTGAATGGTCGATCCGGCGCCGTCCATATCGCGAGCGATCTGGAACAAACGAGCAACCGCTTCGACATTGTCTACGCTTTTCGAAGAGAGTTCGCTTCTCAGAAGTGAAGCCGCTGCCATCGGTTTCTCTTTTGCACTTGGAGTAAGTCGTTTTGCGCGCATCTCTACAGAACTGGTTGCCAATAGAAGTTTTTCGCGGAACTGCTCCTGGAGAAGATCATACTGTCTCTGCTGACTTTTGTACCCGAGAACTGCACCTTCGAGGCTTGCTTTTTTCTGCTTGAATCCTGCCTGAAGAGCTCCGATTGAATCTGTTTCAGCGCGAAGAACACGCATTTTAGACAGAATCGTTTGACGGTACGAATCAAATTCATCTCGGTCTGTTTTCATCTGATCTTTAACGGTAGCACGTTCGTTTTGAACTTGTACCAACTCTTTGCGAATTCGAGCAATCTCTTTTTCGAGATCTTCCGCGGTCTGCTGAGCAAACACCGGAAGAGTGCTCATGAGCACAACCGCAATGGCGGCACAACTCATCTTATTCATATAACCTCACTTGTTGATTTCGTTGAGCAAAAAATAGCACTGCGATGTAAGTCTTCTGTTGTGACTCTGTGAGTAGTTTGTGAGTGGTGAGTCAGATGAAATAATGCTAGTAATAATCATCTATGAAATCGAATATGGCAAAGGCGTTAGCTGTACTTAAGTAACACAAAAGAGACACCTTTAGAAAGGTGCCTCTTCAAAACAATGACCTGGAGAGTCAAAGCTTTTTATTTGTTCATTGCTGAATAATAGGTCCAATCAGCTGTCCAGTCGCCATCAACGAGAGCACCTTTGCTCTTATAAGCTGTTGCTGGCGTTAAATCACTTGACGTAAGACCAGTTGTAGCTGAGAATGTATTCGCAGCATCAAACTTCTTCAGAATGTTAGTTATATTTGCAGGCTGTGAGTTTGTCGCATCGTTCGTATGTTTGAAGCAGGTCGAAGCTGCATCATATACGTTACCGATCATGTCAAAGTCACCTTTTGCAAAAAGTGTTGTTCCGGTATACATCGAACCACCATCGACATCGCTCACATTCAATCCGCCAGTTTTGATATTAGCAAAGATACTGTTTTTGATAATCGCACCAGTTTCTTCACGGAATGTCATTCCACCAGCAACTGCACTTGTAGTTGCATCTACTTTACCAACAAATGTTGCATTGTTGATTGTTACAAGCGAATATGCAGAAGAACCACGGTTGTCTTTGCTTGTTCCGTCGAGTTCAAGGAGTTTGTCACCTACTGAACCAGTCTGAACAACAATCCAGTTGTCGTTAGTTGCACGATACCCTAAATCCCAGTCAAAACCGTCGTCGTCTGATCCTACTACAAGGATATTTTTCGTTGCGACAGTTCCACCAAAGAATTCAACACCGTCATCTGAACAGTTGAAAATTTCAACATTTTCGATTTTTGTTCCACTCCCAACACCACCAAGGGTAAGACCGTTGATTTCATTGTCCTTACTCAAGAGTGAACCAGGATAGCGTATAGAAACAAAATTGAGTTCGCCACTGTTATCGGTTGCATTTTTGCCGCCGTAAGTAGTACGAGTTTCGGTCACAGCGATACCTTCAACCTGAGCTGAACCGCTTAATGTGTTGATTGGCGCAGAACCAAGAAGAACCAATCCACCCCAAAGGCCACGAGCTGTTGCGTTGTCGATGTCATCTGCATCAGCAACATCATCGGTTTCAGCAGTCATAATAATTGGTTTAGCCGCAGTTCCTTTAGCGTTGATTTTCGCACCTGAACAGATGATAAGTGCAGAAGTGTTTTCACCTGTTCCTGCCTTACCTTTGATAACTGTTCCTGCAGGAATGTTCAATACTGCACCAGATTCAACATACACGAGTCCTTCGAGTGAATACTCTACCTTTGAATCAAGAAGGATTGTGTCACCAGCACTGATTGAAGCATCGGTAATAACTGAACCCTTAAGCAGTGTTCCTGACATAGCATCTTCGGTCGTAAATGAAATACTATCAAGAAGGGTAACATCTTTTTGAACAAGAGTACCATCTTTTAAGTGAAGATTGATCGTCGTTGCGGCCGTGATTGTTGATACAGCGATTGCGATTGCAGATAACATTTTTCTCATGGAAATTCTCCTTACCTATTTTCTTAATTATTTAACCATAATTTTACGAGCAAGCATTTCATTGCCCATACGAACCACCACTGAATACACGCCCGGTGCAACACCGTCGTAACTCAACGAGAGTGCCGAACCAGTATTAATTCCACTGAACAGCTCTTTAACCATGCGACCGTTAATCGCATACATACGAACAGTCATCATCTGATTTTTGTTCAGAGATAGATTGAGCGTGCTTCCGATATTAGAGAATGCAACCGGCTGATTCATTTTCTGGAAATGATTACTGATTGATACTCCATCGTCATAGAAAGAGATGCTAGAAATTTCACTAAACAGGAAATCTAATCCTGCAAAAGAAATACCATCGGCAGTTAACGCGATTTTTGAAATCTCAGAGATCTTTTTTTCAGACACTCCGCTTTTCAGCGTAACTTTCATCACCGGTTCCGCAAAGACACTTGCCACAAGTGCCGTTACCATTAATGTTGTTCGAAACAGCTTCACACAACCTCCTTATTGTTCGTTCGGTGAACCATTCGTTCGTAAAAAAGATACCTGCCCGATGTAAGAAGCACGCTATAAGTATGCGAGAAGTTTGCGAGGGGCAAGAGGCTTACTTAAGGGGAAATCGCACTGTTTTCGTAGATTATGTGAGCGTTAGCTTATCATCTAACAAAATTCAAAAAGATAGAATAAATTTGTTTTCCTGCATTCAGTACCCTGAGTAGTTCTATTGCAGAAATCCTTATGCGAAATCGGACATCTCTCGAGTCAAAAATTGGTCACTCTCAAATCTGAATTTGCTATTTATACGGACATCCGCGGTTGTTGATCTGACTTATTGAAAAAAGTATGGGCACCCACATGGGGCACCCATACTAAGACACAATCACTTTATATTTCGAAATCGGCTAATCTAGGTGACCCTAAATCTTGGTTCAGATTGTCACGAATACTCGCTAACCTTATTTCACGGGGAAAGTACCACTGATCCCCAGTGAAAAATCAACACCACTTTTCACTGAACTTTTTAGATACTCTTTGATCTCAAGTGCCGCATCTTCATCGTTGTTTTCTACCTTGTAATAGACCATTTTCTTCTCGGGATTGAGAATGTTTTTCGCTCGGAATGTTACTTTCAGAGCTTTCCCTAAATCCTTTGTCAACGAAGCATTCAGCATATGTTCTGGAAGTTCCCAAAGATAGGGTTCTATCAAATCTGTAAGTTCTCCAAGACGTTTACCAAAGACGTTGTAGTAGAGTGTCGAAGTCAGCCCGATTGGTTTTGCCGCATATGAAAGAAATGCATTAATTACAAAGGGTGACTGCCCTTGGAATGGACGATAATCGTGATATTCTGTAATTTTTTTGAACATAGAACGATCTGACTCATCGATCTGATCTTCAGAAATTTCCGGGAAATAGTTTTGCTGTTTCCGGCTTGCACTATCAAGCTTCACCCGCGACCACACAAGTGTTGCATTTCCGCTGAAAGATAACCCTTCGAGAGCGGGAACAAAATCCAATTTACGTACCAACTCCAGTTCAGCACCAAGAATGTTTGCATCGGATGTTGCATTTTCCGGCATCTTCTGGTCATTATCAAGGAATTTCAATTCGATCGGCGAGTGAATCTTTTTGTAGAACGTTCCGACCGCAAGAATATCTCCCGCACGCGGGAATAGTTCCCATCGCAGGTCAATATTGTCAATGAGTGATCGCTCTACTTTTCGGTTACCAATGTATGATCCTCCACCGGTGAACGATTCGGTCATATATTCGGCTTTTTCTCGAATCGAAGGACGGACAATCGTTTTACCATAAGCTGACTTTATCACCATTTTATCGGTCGGTTTCCAAGTCAACATGGCCGAAGGAAGCACATCGTAGTTATCCATAGTCGCTGCAGACGAGTCGGTCCTTTTCGATTCAACAATTGTTTCATCAAACAGTGTTGCCTTTTCACCACGAACACCGAGTGTCGTCGAAAGCGTACTAAACAGCGGAAGTTCCAACTGAGCAAACTGAGCGAAAACTTGCGTGTTTCCATCGCGCTGAGCAATATCGCGAGAATCATCTGATACCATCAATCCCCACTGATACCCACTTGCAGAAACTTTAGTGTCAACTTCGAGAATCCCCAGAACCGAATCGTTGATTCGTTCCCACGCCGGTGTCGTAGCAGTACCACTAGGGAATTTATAGGCAATTCGACGGTTACGTTGTTCCTGCCATGAACCGTTCCAGCTTACCCCCGCAGTAACAGTGGCGGAGTCATCTGCCCACTGCCAAAAAGGAATTTTCACCAACGTTGTTCCTGTTCCCATGGTACTTTTCACATTACGCCATGAATGGCTGGGCGACGGCATTGTTGACATCATCTGCCAACTTGTTACTGGAACATCCGGTTCATCTTCTGAACGGGTGGTGTCCTTGAAACTGTAGATGTCACGCATATCCGGTTCATCCTGCTCCGAAGAGGTAAACGATCCGTTCCAGTCTATGGTGAAATGATCATGCCGGGTGTTGATTTGGTGCGTTCCCGCTCCTTTGAAATAGTTCATCGACCGCTCGATAAAGTGTAAGCGTGACGCATAAAAAATTCCTTCAGGTGATTCCGAAGCGGGATAGGCTCCCACCACATTTTTCACTTTGTTTTCGCCACTTCTAAGGTAAAGATAATCAACGGTGACACGCTGACCTTTTGCTGGTTCATAGGCGGTATTTGCTAAGAACGACCAGAGCACGCGTTCTTTTGAATCATCAACAAGGAAATCTTTAGTCAGGCGAAGTGGATGAATCGAATCATCGACAATATAAGAACGTTGAATTGATTGTGGTTTTAACTTACGATCATTTTTATAGGTGAAACTAGTATTATATCCAAACTTCTGCCCATTTGAAGAAGTGTTACTGTTCCCATAGGAAACCGAAAGATCGTAGTTTGGAGCTGCCGTTTTGTTGTGGCTTACCATTTCAGTGGAAAGGGATTTGGCTAATTCATCGACAAACGGAAGATGTTCGGTTATCGAATCGGAAAGGCTTGGACGGTTTAGGTTTTTACCATAAATGATAGTATGCTTTTCGATCTCTTCTTTGCTATTATCCTTATAAATCTGCGGAAGTTCACGGGTACCATCATCAGCTCCAAGCCAGAAACGTGAACCATTTTCTGAGGTGGCGAAATCTTTTCCCGTAGTAAGCGAGTGATAGCCAGCTCCAGCTGAAAAGGTAAGTTTTTTTGTTTCAGGGAACGGTTTTGTTGCAATATCGATAATGCCTCCAGCAAACGAAGCGGGTCGAATTGTCTGGAACGTTTTGTAGACACGAATATTATCGATTACACCGGTGGGGAAAATATCCATCTGAACAGCGTTTTCGTCGGGGTCTGAACTAGCGATTTGTGATTCATTCAGGGTCACGAGTGAGTATTTCGCCGGAAGTCCACGGACAATCACATACTTATCATCAACGATTGTCGCTCCCGTAACCTGTTTCATTGCATCGGCCGCCGAACTTGCTCCCGCTTTGGAAAACTCTTCCGCTGCGACTGCATCAACTACCTCAAATGTCTGTTGGCGTTCTTTTAAAAGAGCGGCTCCACTTGATTTGATCGCCACGCCGCGAATGGTCATTTTCGACATAGCCGATACACCACTTTTGGTTAAAAGGATATCATAGCGACTATTTTTCCCTAGAATAACTGCGGTGTTCTCTTCAGTTTTGGTTTCAAATCCATCACCCAAGACAGCCATTGTGTAAATTCCTGGCGTTCCTTGAATCGCAAATGATCCATCGCTTCCCGTAACCGCGTCGATTGGACGTTTCCCCTTAAGGACCACTCGAGCTCCACTGATTGGCTGCCCCGTTTCCGCTGAAACAACAACACCGACCAAACCACCGTTTCCGGGTAATATTGAAGGGCCATCGTTTGATTTTGCAAGGATAATATCCGAAGTGACCGTTTCGCCACCCCAGAAATCAACATCGTTCACGAGTGTTGTATCAAATCCCTGAGCCCACGTAGAAAGAGTATACACACCACTTTCAACCGAATCAATCACATAGCGACCAAGATTATCGGTAGTTACAGTTCTGTTTTTTTCTGGAATACGAACTTCGATCCCCGCCATTGGAGAGCCTTCTGGATCAACCACTTTACCGATAACTCGGCCAACTTCATTTCGGGACTCGGACTGCTTTGCGAGCACGACCATTCGTTCAATCGAATCGCCGGTTTTTAAGGTGAGATTATTCACGATTGTCGCTTCGTAGCCCCAAAGTGCGGCCATGAGGGAATATTTTCCCGGTTTGATTTGTGTAAGTGTGAACCGACCATCTTTATCGGTTACGACAGAATAGTCAGTGTTCACAAATGAAACGGCAGTGTTCGGAATCGCCGCACCGGTTTCATCGCGAACTGTTCCTTTGAGTGTGGCAAATTGAAGTTTTTGTTCTTCTGTGGGAACGAGTTTCACCGTGAGGTTTTCGACTTCACCAATTTTACCGCTCACCGCAACCACTGAGTCACGATACCCTTCGGCATTTAATATGAGGTTTAGAGGTGTTTCGGGGAAAATAGACGCTTGTCCGAGACCATCAGTTTCAACAACACCTTGATTTGAGACAATTTGACCAATAACAGGTGAACCATCTGCACCCAAAAGTGTTACTAGTACGACTGCTGGTCGAATATCTTTTACAACCGATGGCCTATTCAGTTTTACTTGAATCGAATCACCATCGCGTACAATCACGGTTGAATGTTCATACCCACCAGCAGAGATCGTTATCGGTTCTGCTTTTTTATCAATAGTTCCGAGAAAGAGGCCATCTTCGTCGCTAAAAAGAGATTCCCCTTTGAGTGTCTGAATCACTGCTGCACGAATGGGATTGCCATTGTAATCGACAACGGTCCCGATAAAAGTTCCTGCCGCCGCTGTTCCTATGAGTGTTCCCAAGAGAAGTGATTGAAATTTCATCCGTTTCATGAATCCCCGTTTCTGGTATATACCGTTTCGGCAGAAAGATACGGCATGGATATTTTGAATATGCGAGGCTTAAATGAGGAGATGGTGAGCAAAGGGTGATTCGATGTGGGAAATCGTTATAAATAGTTCCTGGGTAAAAATGTGGAGTATACACAATGATTCACTACTCCTAGTCGTTTTCTCGTTTAAACGGAAAACTCCAAGGAATCGTGCAATTTTTGCAAGAGGCTCATCTGATGCATAAGTCACCATAATTATGGAATACTAGTATGAACGAGTTACCCCTGCGGTGTAATCAACGAATCAATGTCTACACCATTTGATTCATCAATTCTACGACATGCTTCCATGAGAAGATAGAGCGGATTTTCGGTTATCGTTTTCTGAATTGTTTTTAATCCAAAGATAAATGAAAAATCTCCTTTGTCGGTTCCAAAGGCTTTCCACAATGCGCTATGCCCAGTGTCACCAGCCCCTTCGGCTTGAACAATCGCTCCTTTTTCGAGGTAGAGTGAAAATTGAAGAGCAAAGTCACCTTCACCACAGACAAGATCTAACCGACCTGTTTTTCTTCCTTGCACTAACAACTGAAGTAGGTCGATAAGGGAAAAATCACCTAAAGAGCCTTGAAGGTTCACTTTACCAGGCATGCCATTTACCCCAAGACCAGTCTCTTCGATAGCATCAATTTCAGCGGCGGTGGCTGTTACTGCCGCAACTTTCCGTTCCCACACTTCGGGTGAAACTTTTTGGTCAAGAAGATTTGCTGCCATGATTTTCTTTAACCGTTCATGATCCCGATTCATCCGTTCTAAACTACTATCGTACTGACTTAATTGATAGCCCATAAGTTGGCGTATTGAGACCAAACCGCAAAACCTTCCTTTTGAAGCAATTGCGATATCAGTGTAGAGTATATCAATCGGGCGGGAAAGGGCTTTCCGAAGCGCTTCAAGTGGATCAGATTGAGCATCAACGACTAAAATTTGAGTAATCATAATTTCTGACACGGGCTTTTCCGCAAAAAGAGACCAACCGAATTTCCCGCTTACCGTTTTATTGACAATTTCACGGCTGATAAGCCCACAGATTCCTTTAGACCCCGAAACTGCGGCGTATTCGATGGATCGTTCCGTAAAAAAATCACGTACTTCACCAATGGGAACGGTGGATTGAATACATTCTGTTGTATACACCATTTGAAGAAAGAGTTCTGATGAAGATTTCTGTTGTTCTGCTACCATACCAAACCTCACTCTTGTTGTGCATTAAAATACACGGATCGTATTCGAACTCTGTGTTTGCGGGATTTGAAATGTGTTAATCCTACTTTCACCAATTGAAAAAATACCCCCAAAAGCAGCGGAATCCATTTACATAAATTGAAAAAGGGCAAAATCGCATATTCAGCTCGATTTCCCCACATACGCGCAGTAATTGGTTATATATCAACCATGTAAGATAGCAGTTTTTGTGTTGGCGAGTTCATATTTCTTGGGTACGGCTGTAGTTATAATGCCAATAAAATAAATGTGTTACGCCATTGTTACCAGCGAGTCAATCCCTTGTTTTTCAATCAACTGAAACATTCGTCTTGCCGGCCCTGTTGGATGATTCAATCCACGCTCCCAAGATTCGATAGTTTTCGGAGATACACCAATAAGTTCCCCAAGTACTGCGCGTGAAAGGTGCAGATTTTCGCGAAGTGAACGCACCGATTGTGGAGAATATTCAGGAACCGGAATCACTTCGATAGTGTTTGAGCGCAAAGTTATCTTTCCTTGAGCGTGATCCACCATTTCCTGAACACTGCCCAGCAATCCTTTGAAATCTTCATCGTTCATAGCAATCCTCCTGATTTTATAAGTTCACGGATCGCTTTGAGCTGATCCGCGGTCATGTTTTCCTGATCATTCTTTGCATAGATATCAAGAAGATAGGTTCGTTCTACCGAACAGATGTCGACATACAGAACACGCGCTCCTCCGCGCTTTCCTCGCCCTTGAAGCGGAACTCTCATTTTTCGCAGTCCCCCGGAATGAGGGACAACATCTCCCGCTTGTGGATCTTGAAGAAGCATTGTTTCGAGTTCGCGGAAATCTTCTTCTGTCAGATCAAGTGCATCCCACCGCTTTTCAAAATACTTCGTTCGCACAAAAGTACGTTTCATGTCTGATCCAGCACTCTTAATGTAATCATTTATTTAAAACATACCTATAAAATAGGTCATATATTTATTGATAGTGTCGCTATTTTTTCAATTTCCCATGATTCAAAAGATTTTCTTTTTGAAGCCAGACGTATAAGGGCTCACCGCGGAAAACGGAGCAAAACACACGATAAGCCCTCGAAAACATCACTTAACTCGTAATTATACAATGAGCTACCTGTCAAAATAGCGTATACTCCAATCTGATGTCAGGCAACACCCTAAAATTTAGTCAGAATAGCATTGAAAAACTATCCTCTTGACGCTCATTCCAAAGTCCTCAGATTCTATTCTGACACTTATCATTTAATCTCTCATAATCATTTGCATATGTGCATATGTGCATATTTGTTGTATTTTCTGATCAACATGTGAGGTATTCATGAAAACTCTTGAAGCAATTATTGCTGAGCGTAAAGCAACGATTCGTTCAATGAATGAATCAAATCGAGAACAAGTGCGAGCAAATATTATTGCGTCATATCACCGTGCCGGTATTGTAGATGCTCGGGGTAAATTGATTCCTCAACTCCAGAGATAGTAGTGCATATATCACCGGCAATCACAATTGGATTTCACGGATGTTCCCGCTCTACAGCCGACAAGGTGTTGGCAAATCGCACACATCTTACACCTAGTACAAATGACTACGACTGGCTTGGGCATGGCATCTATTTTTGGGAAGGCTCACTTTCCAGAGCACAAGAATGGGCAGTCAAAAATTTCGGTGAAGATGCCGCTGTTGTTGGTGCATTTATTATCCTTGGCAACAAGCCTCGACCTACTCGACACTAATCACACCCAGCGCGTTCGTTGCACCTACGACTTACTGATTGAAGAATCTACACAAACGGGTGTCCCGTTTGCGATCAATCACTTGCAAAAAGACAGCGAACCAATGATTCGCAATCTCGATTGTCAAGTACTCATGTTTCTTCAGGAACTCAATAACGAAGCTATTCGAGAAGACCTAACGACAAATGAGATTCGAAAAGTACAACAGCATCCAGCGTTTATAGATTCTGTGCGTGGAATGTTCCCAGAAGGGCGAGAACTGTATCAAAATGCAGGGTTCAAAACTCACAACCACATACAACTTTGTATCATCAATCCCAACTGCATCATTGGATATTTTGACCCAACACTTGAAGTCAACGACTCCTTCAAATCTTTCTACTCAGAAATTGGTTAATCAAGACCACCAGCAAATAAGTAGTGAACAACTCAAGTTTACATAAGGTTTATTATGCGAACCAACCACATACATGTGGTAACCTTTCACAACTGAACGATTTCCATAAATCATCAACCGGCTTGATGTTTGCCGATCATAACCATATTGCACATACTATTTTGATTCCACGCCTGTTCATATACTCATTAGGGTATTGTACCAAAACAACATCCGATACTTTTTCCTGTTAATGCAAAAGAAGGCGTTCACCGGCCAACTCTCTTCGGGAGGGTAATAATGGGTAGTCAAACATATTTTCTTGATACATTCTTGACTCTCAAGGCTGTTTTTGCTCTCAGGTTTTCTGACTCAGGCTTAAACAGTGGGATTAGTAGATTGAAATTTCTCGGTATCAGATCGGTTGGATTCCGCTTAAACTGTAGGATTTCTTGTTTTAATGCAAAAAAAGGGTATGACAAATGAATATGCAAACTCTGGAACGATGGCTGCTCGCCCCAGCGGAATCGGAGCATCTTGAATTCAAAGAAGCAAAGTCAACCTATGATCCCGTAAAGCTCATGAACTACAGATTTATTATTTCTGTAGAAACAACATAACCGTCAATGGAACTTCGGTTCCACTGTCGGCACGGGTATGTTGTACTCTTCAGTTATTCTTGGCGGAAAATTGAAAACCGGTGGTGGAACCTTTTCTTCCCTACCGGTTATTAACAAAAACCGACCAAGGGAGAATCATGAAACTAACCCACCTGCTGTCTGCTTCCGCAGCTCTCCTACTGACGAGTTGCAAACCGAATTATACCGGAGCCTACGAATCGGCAATGCTTGAGAAAATCTCCAAAGAGAACATGTATGCGCCAGAGATACGAGGAATTTTCAAGTTTCGTCCGTCTGCTTCATACTATGATTTTTCCCCATTCAAGGTTATCCTTTCAAAATCCGGAGAATCCTACCAAGGAAGTGTTGAATTTCTGCGCCAACAAAAACAAGGAATGACAGGAAAATCAGATGATACTTCGACGGTAATATTCAACATTTCAAGCACGTCCCTTTCGCATGACACCCTGTCATTCGTCTATGGACTTGGAAATGGGCTGATGGAATCGCTAAACATGAAAGGGTTTATAACCAAGGCGAAAGGAAAACCGGTTATCGGGATCGACAAAAACATCATAGAGGAATTCGAGACACCCTCACTCAATCCCTGTATGATCGACAACAACTCACAGATTGCATCGTACAAAACGGGAGTTCCTATCACCCCAGAGATGAAAAAAACACTCTATGAAACTCATCGTAAAAACCTGATCGCCGAACTGGACAGCGCAGATAAATACGACAAACCCAAAATCAACTCGAGTATCATATATATCGATTCGATACTTCTTCCAAATACAAAAAATTAAAAAGGAATAACCCAATGGCAACGAGAAACTACTTTTCATTTTTACGTTTTGGCAGCGATTATATCACTCCTGAAATAGCTCAAAAACTGCAACAAACAACCATTCCTGCGGCGGTGACGTTTTTGCAGGAAACATTCGGAAAAATTGTTGAACAGGAACAAAGAGAAGCGTTCAAACAACTTCTCATGGAAACTACTCTCCTATCCAATATTGCGGCACGATCAATTACGGAATCTAAAGATATTCCGGTTGTCTATGAAGGGTATCACCTTTCTACGAATGATTATTCGTCAGTTGCAGAACTGCTTGAGGTGCTTTTAGAAATGATTGACACAGCGGACATGAATACACTCTGTTCTGGATTCTACAATGAACTAATCGAAACAAAAGAAGCATTAGTACACTGTTCCAAAACTTCAAATAAGTGGAAGTATATCACAGAAAACTTTCGCGAACAGTGCACAAATATAGAACGACCGGCAGCGTAACTCTGTAGACAATTGAGACAAAAAAAACACGCTATTCGTCCGTTAACGAATAGCGTGTTTTTGAAATAATGTCACAGAGACGATAACTTTTATTGATATGGTTTTCAGCATTACAACT
>JFJP01034829.1_pt1 | contig 12883 bp, 9 predicted proteins | sample 431651 | NCBI WGS metagenome assembly JFJP01 (sample SAMN02602958, study PRJNA72255) | Microbial mat metagenome, whole genome shotgun sequencing project. | biome: fresh water; feature: sink hole; material: water; isolation source: purple microbial (photo- and chemosynthetic) mats found in... | reverse complement strand
CGGTGCATCGCGCGGCCATATACTTCGTGCACGGCACGATTGCGCCCAAGGAGCTCAGCCTCCTTGGGCGTTTTCTTTTTTGCGACCCCGTGGTCGAAACCTGCGACTGGTCGCCTGCAGGGGCGCAAGCTGGTTCGAGTTCCACTGCTTCAGCAGGCGCCCCGGCAGGCTCACGACGCATCGAGGTGGCACTCAGGCCGGGCGTCACCGACCCGGTGGCCGACGAGGCGCTGCGGGCGGCACGGGAACTGGGCATTGACGGCATCGAGTCGATTTCCACTGGTTACGCCTTCGATGTCGAGGGCGACGACCTGGGCGACGATGACCTCCGACTCCTCGCCGAGCGGCTGCTCTGCAACGCCGTGATCCAGTACTGGGCCATCGGGGAAATTGTCCCGCAGAGGCCTGCCGAAGCTGCGGGTTCCGGTGCAGTCGAATTGCTGGACGTGGCCGCGATGGACGACGATGCACTCCTCGCGCTCTCAGCCGAACGCCGTGCGGCGCTCGACCTGGTGGAGATGAGCGCGATACGCGCCTGGTACCGCGGCGAGGGGCGGGCCTGCACCGATGCCGAGTTCGAGACGATCGCGCAAACCTGGAGCGAGCACTGCGTGCACAAGACCTTCAAGGCGCTTATCGAGGTCAGGGTGCCGGCCGGTTCCGCCGCTGCAGGCTCCGCGTCGCCCTACCCGCCTTTCGTTGACAACGTGCTCAAGAGCTACATAAAGAAGGCAACCGACGAGATAGCCGCACCCTGGGTGCTGTCGGCTTTCGTCGACAACGCGGGCATACTCGAATTTGATGGCGAACACGAAATATCCTTCAAGGTGGAAACGCACAACCACCCGTCTGCCATCGAGCCGTTCGGCGGCGCAAACACCGGCGTGGGCGGCGTCATACGCGACGTCATGGGCGTCTCGGCAAGGCCCATCGCCGCCACCGACGTGCTGTGCTTCGGATTGCCCGAGACCAGGCCCGAGGACGTGCCGGCCGGCAGCCTCCACCCCCGGCGGATAATCAACGGGGTAATCGCGGGCGTCCAGGATTACGGCAATAAGATGGGCGTGCCCACCGTCAACGGCGGCATCCACTACGACCCCGGCTACGCGGCCAACCCGCTCGTGTACTGCGGTTGCGCCGGCATCGCGCCCAAGGGGCGGCATCCCAGGAACGCCGCCGCTGGCGACCGCGTCGTCGTGCTCGGGGGACGGACCGGGCGGGACGGCCTGCGGGGCGCCACCTTCTCGTCCATGGTGATGGACTCCAGCACCGGCGAGCTGTCAGGAGCCTCGGTGCAGATAGGCGCGCCGATAGTGCAGAAAAAGGTTTCCGAGGCTTTGCTGCTGGCACGCGATGCAGGGCTCTACTCGGCCATTACCGACTGCGGCGCGGGCGGCCTTTCGTCGGCCGTCGGCGAGATGGCCTCCGTACTGGGCGCGGACGTGGACCTCGCCCGCGCTCCCCTCAAGTACCACGGCCTCGCTCCCTGGGAGATCTGGCTCTCCGAGGCGCAGGAGCGGATGGTCGTCGCCGTGCCGCCCCCTGCCATGGAAGCGCTCCGTTCCATCTGCGTGGCACTGGACGTTGAACTGACCGACCTCGGCCACTTTACCGGCAACGGCCGCCTGGTCGTCCGCAACGGCGCCGCGAAGGTCATCGACCTCGACTGCGGCTTCCTCCACTCCGGGCCACCGCAGCGCATACTCGTCGCGTCGCCGCCATTGCCCGTACCGGCCGCCCCGCCCTCTTCGACCCAGGCTCCCAGCCGCGGCTCAGCTCCGGGCAGCTCTGTCCCCGGCATCGCAGAGGCCCTGCTGGCCATTCTGTCTCACCCCGCGGTAGCTTCAAAAGAATCCACCGTCAGGCTGTACGACCACGAAGTGCAGGGGGCTACGATACTCAGGCCCTACGACGGCATCGTAGCGGACGGCCCGCAGGACGCCGCTGTACTCAAGCCGCGCGAGTCGAAGGGCAACCTCGGCATAGCGCTGTCCAACGGCTTCAACCACCGCTACGGCGCGGCCGACCCGTACCGCATGGCGGTCTGCGCCGTCGACGAGGCGGTGCGCAACGCGGTGGCCGTGGGGACAGACCCCGACCGCATCGCCGTGCTGGATAATTTCTGCCTGGGCGACCCAAAACGGCCCGAAACGATGTGGACGCTCATCGAGTCCGCCCGCGGCTGCTACGACGCGGCCCTCGTGCACCGCACCCCGTTTGTCTCCGGAAAGGACTCCTTCAACAACGAATACCTGGCGCCGGACGGAACGGCCGCCGGAGCCCGCGTCTCCATTCCGCCCTCGCTGCTCATCTCGGCAATAGGCATCGTGCCCGACGTGGGGTCTGTCCCCGGCTCCGACCTCAAGGCCGCAGGCAATCCACTGTACCTGGTGGGCAGACCTGTCCCCGCGTTCGGTGGTTCGGTCTACGCTGAGCTGTTCGGAATTCCGGCGGGGTCAGACCCCGCGGTGCCGGTAGCCGCAGCCGGCGTGCATGAAACGTACCGCGCGCTGCACCAGGCCATCGCGGCCGGTCTCGTGCGCTCCTGCCACGACCTGTCGGACGGTGGACTCGCCGTTGCGGTCGCGGAGATGTGCATTGGCGGCAGGACCGGCGCGTCGATAGACGCGGGCGCGTCTATCGACGCGAAGTCCGTCCCCACGCTGTTCGGGGAAACCAACGGCTGCCTCGTCGTCGAGGTGGACGCTGCAAAGGCGGCTGAGTTCGAGAAGCGGCTGGCGGGCATTCCCTGCTCTAAACTGGGGACGACAGACTCATCGCAACGGCTCGCGATGGCAGCCGGGGGCAGGTCGGTGGAGATACCGATAGCCGACATGATCGCGGCGTTTTCCGGCGCAAGGAGCGAAAAATGACAAAACCCAGGGCTCTCGTCCTGCATGCCGCCGGCACCAACCGGGATCCTGACGCCTGCACCGCGCTTGCGCTGGCCGGCGCAGAGCCGGAAATCGTCCACGTGAACCAACTGCGGCTCAGAGAACGGCGACTGGCCGACTATGCGCTGCTCGTCATTCCCGGCGGCTTTTCCTACGCCGATGCACTGGGCGCAGGACGGCTGTTCGCCCTCGACCTTGCTTCGTACTTCGAGGACGAGGTGGCTGAGTTCGTTGCCTCCGGAAAACCGGTGATAGGCATCTGCAACGGTTTCCAGGTTCTGGTAAAGGCCGGAATCCTGCCGGGCGGCGGGGGTGCGGCGGGCGGCGGAACGGACAGCACAGGCACCGGGGCTGACCGCACGGCGACGCTCGCGCATAACGAGAACGGCCGCTTCGAGTGTCGGTGGACCCACATGGCAAGTCCCTCGTCGAATTCCATCTGGACAAAAAACCTCACCGGAATTTTGGCTTGCCCGATAGCGCACGGAGAAGGCAGGTTCGTCGTCGACGGCAACTCGACGCTGGCCGGCTTGCGCGATGGCGGGCAGATTGCGCTCGTGTACGCAAACGCTTCAGGGCAACCAGCCGGTAGCGCGTACCCCGCAAATCCGAACGGCTCAGTGGCGGACATAGCCGGCATATGCAACCCGGCAGGCAACGTACTCGGCCTCATGCCCCACCCCGAAAACAACGTGATATTCAGTTCACGTGACACCGCGCAGCACCGCGCCTACACCGAAGCGTGCCTGACCCTCTGGCGCTCCGGCGTAACGTATGCAAAGAACTTATAATACATTTTCAACCACAGAGGCACAGAGGCACAGAGAAGATGAGAATTTAAGATAATCAGGAAAATATCAATGAAGAACAGGCCAGGAGACTCGAGAAGAGTGAAGGAACAAAAGAAATGGGCAAAGAATTAAATTCCTCATTTTTTTTAATTTCTCCTCTCCTTCCTGCTCTGTGTCTCTGTGTCTCTGTGGTTCAAATTTTCTGTCTTATATTATGGGGGTAGTTTATGGCGTTTGAGAGGTGTGATATAAAATTTCCGGGCAGGCAGGCGGGGAAGGTGCGGGACTGGTACTCCCTCGGCAGCGGCAGGCGGCTGATCGTGACGACGGACAGGCTGTCGGCGTTTGACCGCGTGCTGGCGGCGGTGCCGTACAAAGGACAGGTGCTCAACGAACTGTCCGCATGGTGGTTCGCGCAGACCGCGGACATCATAGGCAACCACCTCATTTCCATGCCGGATCCCAACGCCATAGTCGCGCTGGAGGTGGAGCCGTTGCCCATAGAAGTGATCGTGCGCGGTTACATCACCGGCGTTACCTCCACGGCGCTCTGGTACCGCTACTCGCTCGGCGAGCGCTCCATTTACGGCTACGAATTCCCTGATGGGCTGCGCAAAAACCAGGCGCTGCCTACCCCGATCATCACGCCGACGACGAAGGGTGGACCTACCGGCCATGACGAGCGGCTCACCTGCGCCGAAGTTATCAGCCAGGGCCACCTCGACGAACAGACCTGGGAAACCGTGTCCCGTGCAGCGCTGGCGCTGTTCGCGCGCGGGCAGCAGCGGGCAGCCGCGGCGGGCCTCATCCTCGTCGACACGAAGTATGAATTCGGCCGAGCGCCAGACGGCAGGATACTCCTCATAGACGAAGTGCACACGCCCGACTCGTCGCGCTACTGGAAGGCCGAGAGCTATGGCTTCAGGCTCGACGCGGGCATAGAACCGGAATCCTTCGACAAGGAATTCGTGCGGCTCGCATTTTCCGAATTCGGCTACCGCGGCGACGGCCCCGTGCCCGCGGTTCGCGATACGCTGTGGGACGAGACGAGCGCGCTGTACCGCCAGGCCTACGAGCGGCTGACCGGCACGTCCTTCGTGCCCGGTGCGTACCCGGTAGGGCCACGGCTCGAGCAAAATCTGCGCAAAGCGGGTATACTGAAATGATGAAACCGCTCGTCGTCATACTGATGGGCTCGAAGTCAGACTCGGCCCACTGCGCAAAAATCGCGACAGCGCTCGATGGCTACGGCATCGAGCACGAGACCCGCGTTGGTTCGGCGCACAAGACACCCGCCCATGTGTCATACATGCTCGCCGAGTACGCGTCGTCGGGAAGGCCGCTGGTGTACATTACCGTAGCCGGCCGCTCCAACGCGCTATCCGGTTTCGTCGATGGTTCGGTGGACGCGCCGGTGCTGGCCTGTCCCCCGCATTCTGATACCTTCGCGGGCGCGGACCTGTTTTCCTCGGTACGCATGCCCAGCGGCATTGCGCCAGGCCTGGTGCTGGAACCCGCCAACGCGGCGCTCCTCGCAGCCAAGATACTAAGCCTGTCCGACGCGGGCATAGCACGGCGCGTGGCAACCTTCCGTGAAAAAAATGCGGGTACGATTATCGAAGACGACAATGACCTCCGCGAGGCGCGCATCAAGGAACGGCTCGCGTGAACGATGACAAGGCCCGCGAGGAATGCGGCGTAGTTGCCCTGTGCACCGGCGTAACAGAAAATTCAACCGCTCGCGACGACGCTGCGCGCGACGACGATAGGCGAGACGACGCTGCGCGCGAAGCGTTCTATGCACTGTTCTCGCTGCAGCACCGCGGACAGGAATCCGCCGGCATCGCGTCGGCGGACGGCCGCCGCATTTCAATGCACAAGGGACTGGGCCTCGTGTCGGGCGCCTTCTCCGAGGGCGACATCGAGTCGCTTCGCGGTGGCATCGCTATCGGTCACACGCGCTATTCGACGACCGGCGAGCCGAGCGTCCGCAACGCGCAGCCCTTCTATGTGGAAACGATGCACGGCCCGCTCGCTCTCGCTCATAACGGCAACCTGGTCAACGCTGGCGCGCTTCGGCGCGGACTCCTGGAACGCGGCGTCGGCCTCTCGTCGTCGTCCGATACCGAAGTCATGGTGATGATGCTGGCGGCGGCCTCCGGCTCCACCTGGCCTGAGCGCATCGCTTCCTGCATGAGGGAATGGCAAGGCGCGTTTTCGTTCGTCGTGCTGACGCGGGACGCGGTGTTCGCCGCGCGCGATCCCTGGGGCTTCAGGCCGCTCTGCACCGACACCTTGCCCAAGGGCGGTTCAGCTGCGGCCAGCGAAACCTGCGCGCTCCAGACCCTGGGCTGCCGCGATCCGCGCGACATCGCACCGGGCCGTATTGTCGAGCTCTGTCCCCAAGGACCAGTTGACCGCGGCGGCATCGAGCCGGCGGGGAAACGAGCCTCGTGCGTCTTCGAGTACGTCTACTTCTCCCGGCCCGACAGCGTCTGGAACGGGGCACAGGTGCACGAGGCGCGCAGGCGCTTCGGATCAGCCTTGGCCCGCGAGGCACCGGCCGAGGCGGATGTCGTCATCGCGGTGCCAGACTCGTCCATATCAGCGGCCATCGGTTATTCTCAGGCCTCGGGCCTGCCGTATGACGAAGGCTTCGCCAAGAACCGCTACATTGGCCGGACCTTCATCCAGCCAACGCAGGCGCTCCGGGAGCAGGGCGTGGCGCTCAAGTTCAATGCGATGCCCGGCACGGTGCGCGGCAGGCGCGTGGTCGTCGTTGACGACAGCATCGTGCGGGGCACGACGACCGGCCCGCTGGTCAGACTGCTCCGCGAGGCAGGCGCTGCATCGGTGCACGTGCGCATCTCTTGCCCGCCCATCAGGCACCCCTGCTACATGGGCGTGGACATGGGAGGCCGCGAGGGACTGATCGCGCACCGCTTGTCCATAGAAGAAATCAGGAGAGCGGTCGGGGCGGACAGCCTCGCCTATCTATCGCTCGATGGCATGATGCAAGCCCTGTCAGAGTCAGGCGGAACCGGGGGCTTCTGCAAGGCCTGTTTCTCGGGCGACTATCCGCTGGACATAGTAGGCGCGGCTGGCAAGAACGGATTCGAGGTTATATGAAGGTGTTATTGATTGGTTCAGGCGGGCGAGAGCACGCGATAGCGCTCAAACTTGCCGAGTCACCTCTGCTCGAGGGGCTGTTCATAGCTCCAGGCAACGCGGGCACGGAATCCGTCGGGCACAATGTTGCCATCGCGGTTACCGACATCGCAGGCCTCGTTGACTTCGCGGTACACGAGTCAATCGACCTCGTCGTCGGCGGCCCCGAATTGCCGCTTTCGCTGGGACTCGCTGATGAACTGGCGGCTGCTTCAAAAACTGCCGGACGCGAGATCCTGTGCTTCGGTCCGACCCGCGCCGCCGCCTTGCTGGAATCGTCAAAGGTCTTCTCCAAGGCGATGATGACCCGGCTCGGCATCCCCACGGCTGCCTACGGTTCGTTCTCGGACTTCAAGCATGCCGTCGATTTTATTGAAGCCGCCCTGCATCCCATCGTGATCAAGGCCTCGGGGCTCGCGTCAGGCAAGGGCGTGTTCCTGCCGGAGTCCAGACACGAGGCGATCGGCGTGCTCCACGACCTCATGTCCGGAAAAAACTGCGGTGAAGCCGGTAATGAAATTATCATAGAAGAACGGCTCGAAGGCGAAGAGGTGTCAATCATGGCCTTCTGCGACGGCACCCGCATCGCATTGATGCCGAGCTCGCAGGACCACAAGCGGCTCCTGGACGGCGACCGCGGCCCCAACACCGGCGGCATGGGCGCGTATGCTCCTGCCCCGGCCTGCCCCCCGGAACTCGCCGCCGAGTATGCTCGTCTCGCCATAGAACCGGTCGTCGCCGACCTGGCCGCGCGCGACACGCCGTTCAGGGGCGTCGTGTATGCGGGCATCATGATGACGAAGAGCGGTCCGCGCGTACTGGAATATAACTGCCGCTTTGGCGACCCCGAGGCTCAGGCCTTGCTAGCGCTGTTCGACGGTGACCTGGCCGCCACGCTCCAGGCATGCGCGCGGGGAGACCTGCGCGCGGCACCACCAGCCTGGAAGCCAGGCGCGGCGGCCTGCGTCGTGATGGCGAGTGAAGGCTATCCGGAGGCTCCGCGCGGAGGCTCACCGCGCAAGGACGTAACGCTGACCGGGCTGGAAGGCGACGGGCAGGCGGTGGTGCTGCACGCCGGTACACGGCGGGACGGCGACCGCATCGTGTCACGGCCGGGCCGCGTTATCGGGGTAACGGCCTACGGGGCTGACCTGGGTAGCGCGCTCGACGCCGCGTACGCAAAGGTGGACGCCATAGGGTTTCCGGGCGCGAGGTACAGGCGGGACATCGGCGAGCGCGGGCTGGCTGAACTCGCGAGGATCGCCAAAGTCGTCAAGAAAGTGCAGGCCGGCAAAGGCGCGGCCACCGTGATAAAACAATCGGCGTATGCCAGTTCCGGGGTCGACATCGACGCTGGCAACCAGGCGGTCAAGCTGATGTCCAGGGCGGTAAAAGAAACGTATACCGACGCGGTGCTCGCCGGCATAGGCTCGTTCGGCGGCCTGTATAACGCGGCCGGCATCAAGGCGATGGACGCGCCGGTGCTCGTCGCCTCCACCGACGGCGTCGGCACAAAAGTAAAAATCGCTGCGGCGGCTGGAAGCTACGAATCCATCGGCATGGACATCGTCAACCATTGCATCGATGACATACTCGTGCAGGGTGCGCGTCCCCTCATGTTCCTGGACTACTTCGCCAGCTCGAAGCTGGAACCCGGCATGGTAGCAAAGGCGGTCGGAGGCATGGCCGCTGCCTGTAAGTCTTCAGGTTGCGTGCTTATAGGCGGCGAAACCGCCGAGATGCCCGGCGTTTACCAGAGCGGCGAGTTCGACATAGCGGGTACCATCATCGGCATCGTCGAGCGCGGCTCCATCCTGCCCGCATCAAACATCGGCCCCGGCGACGTGCTCGTCGGTTTCCGCTCGGACAGTCCGCACACCAACGGCTATTCACTCATCCGCAAGGTCTTTGAAGGTGTTGACCTGGGGACGCTGTATCCTGAACTCGGCAAGCCGCTCGGGCAGGTATTGCTCGTGCCACACCGGTCCTACCTGCCGCTCCTGTGGCCCATCCTTTCGGAACGGCCGGGGCTTATCAAGGCACTGGCGCACATCACCGGCGGCGGTTTCATAGAGAACATTCCTCGCATCCTGCCCGCCGGTTTCGAAGCAGTGATACGGCGGGGCTCGTGGCCGGTTCCACCGCTGTACGACTTGATCCAGAACAAAGGCGGCATTGAACCCGACGAAATGTACCGCGTCTTCAACATGGGCATCGGCATGGTCGCCGTCGTCGACAGGAGCAAGGCCGACGAGCTGCTCGCCGCCGCGGGCGAAGCATGCTGGAAAATCGGCGAGCTGGCAGCGTTCACCCAAAGCACTAAATCGGGCGGCACCGCGGAACCGGCACCAGCGCGCACGAGGCTCGCGTGAGTCTGGAAACGACACGGCAACCGCTCAGGCTCGTCGTGCTCGCATCGGGCAACGGCTCCAACCTGCAGGCCGTGCTCGAAGCCTGTGCCGAGTCAAGTTTCGGTGCGGCTGTCGTCGCAGTAATTTCGGACAAACCCGGCGCATACGCGCTTGAACGCGCAACCCTGGCCGATATTCCGGCAATCGCCCGACCGTTCATCAAGGGCAATTCCAGAATCGATTACGACACCGGACTGGCCGACACCGTGACCGCCTTCCAGCCCGACTTCATCCTGCTCCTCGGCTGGATGCGCATCCTCTCCACCGCGTTCCTGTCGCACTTCCCCGGTCGGGTCGTCAATCTGCATCCAGCCCTCCCGGGAACATTTCCAGGCACCCACGCCATAGAGCATGCACTTGCAGCGTACCGCACGGGCACCATTCAGCATACCGGAGTCATGACCCACTTCGTCCCCGACGCGGGCGTCGACTCCGGCCCCGTCATCCTGTCCGCCATAGTCCCCATCCTCCCGGACGACACCCTGGCCAGTCTGGAAACCCGCGTCCACACCGCCGAGCACCGCCTCATCGTAGAAACCCTAAAGAGCCTACTGCACAAAGACAAACCACAGAGGCACAGAGACACAGAGAAAGAAATACAAGATGTTGAATGAGAACACTTCCACACAAAAGCAAACCACAGAGACACAGAGGCACAGAGTCAATTCAGAGAACAGTATTAATAATAAATACTTTTTTCTATTTCCTCCATCCTTAAATATTTTATTTCCTCTCTGTGTCTCTGTGTCTCTGTGGTTCAAATTCCTGAACTCTTCCTATTTCTCCTTCTTCTCTCCTCTTCTCTTCTCTGTGCTTCTGTGTCTCTGTGGTTCAAATTTCCCAGTCTTAGGAGTACGACATGCCCGTAGCGTTGATTTCGGTTTCTGACAAATCAGGTTTGGTTGATTTCGCACGGCAACTCGCCAAGGCCGGCTGGAGCTTCCTCGCTTCGGGCGGTACGGCAAAGGCCTTGTCGTCCGCCGGCATTGCGGTCACCGAGGTGGCCGCCTACACGGGGTCGCCCGAGATCCTGGGCGGGAGGGTAAAGACTTTGCATCCAGCAGTGCACGGGGGCATCCTGTCGCGCGGCACTGAAGCAGACCGCGCGGAACTGGCTGCGCACGGGTGGTCGGAAATTGACCTGGTAGTCGCCAACCTCTACCCCTTCGAAGCGACGGTGGCAAAACCTGGCGTTTCTGAAATTGACTGCGTCGAAGAAATAGATATCGGCGGCGTAACCCTGCTCCGGGCCGCGGCCAAGAACTGGGCACGCGTCGCTATAGTCTGCGATCCAGCCGACTATGTCCGGGTCGTTACATCAATCACGGATTCCGGATCCTTAATGCCAGAACTGAGGCGGGAACTGGCAGTCAAGGCTTTCGCTATCTGCGCGCGCTACGACGTGGCCATTGCCACCTGGCTCGACCCCGACGCGAGCGCCGGACTTTTCGGCTATGCCGGCCAGAAACTTCGCTACGGTGAAAACCCCCACCAGGCCGCGCGTCTCTACACCGACGCACCTGGCGACGGCCCCCTCGGCGGACGCGTACTCCAGGGAAAGGAGTTATCATACAATAATATTCTTGACCTCGACGCCGCCTGGCGCACGGCCTGCGGGTTCGACGCGCCGGCAGCCGTCGTCGTCAAGCACCTGTCTCCCTGCGGTATCGCCACGGTCGGCGACGCCACGGTCGGCGACGCCACGGTCGGCAACGCCGATTCCGACTCGCCGGCTCAAGCCCTCGCCGCGGCCATCGCCTGCGACCCGTTGTCTGCCTTCGGCGGGGTCATAGCGGTAAACAGGATCTTCAATGCAGAAAGTGCGCTTGCCCTCGGCGAAACTTTCGTGGAATGCATCGCGGCACCGGCCTTCACCCCTGAAGCCCTCGAACTGCTCTCAAAGCGCAAGAACGCACGCCTCCTCGAAATGGGCCAAGATTCGATGGTAAAAGCCTGCAAACCGGCCTTTGAGACGCGTTCCGTGCTCGGTGGTTTTCTTCGTCAGGAGATCGACCACGGCGATCCCGAGGGTACCGAGTGGAAGGTCGTTTCACTGCGCAGTCCAACAGAAGCCGAACTGGCGGCCCTGCGATTTGCCTGGAGGGCCTGTGTTTCGGCCAAGTCAAACGCCATCCTGCTTGCTGCGCCACTACCCACGGATTCAGAGGAGGGGCTGACAAGCGGTTCGGCCGGTTTCACCACGGTCGGCATCGGCTCGGGTCAGCCCAACCGTGTCGACTCCACGCGCATCGCCGTGCAGCGTGCCGGGGACAGGGCCCGCGGCTCCGTGCTGGCCTCCGATGCCTTCTTCCCGTTCCCTGATTCAATAGAGGTCGCGGCCGCGGCTGGCATTACGGCGATAGTCCAGCCCGGTGGCTCGATGCGCGACAAGGAAAGCATCGCAGCCGCCGACGCCGCCGGCATGGCCATGGTCGTCACCGGAGTACGGCATTTCAGGCACTGATCGCTCGAGCGCCGCTACCTCAGCACCTGCGTCCTGCCCGCCATGTCAAAGGGCAGGACGAACTGCGGAAAGAAATCCAGGCCGGTATCGATGCGGCCGGCGCCAACGAGCCGATAATTGACCGCGGCCAATTTTATCACCTGGTCCAGCAGCGAGCGGCTCATGTCGGTAAAGTTCATCGTCAGGTAGAGGCTCGCGGTGACGGTCTGGAGCGCCGGCACGGCAAATGCTTTGGCGAGGCTGTCGCTGGCCCAGTACCGCCCCTCGCCGAACAGCTTGTAGTCCAGTGCCGCAAACGATAGCGGAAATACGTTGGGGTTCAGTATTTCAAGGTCAACCCGGAGCCGGGTATTGATCAGCTCGTCCTTGAGTATGCGTATCGAAGCGATGCGGAGCTCGGGAGGCATGATGCGCGGGAATTCGTCCGCACAGGCAATTTCTGCGGTGCCGCTTCCTCCACCGGCAGACGTGAACGAAACGGAGGCCGCGATGTTCAAAGGTATCAGCGGAGCATCACCCTCAGGCGCATCGAAATCAAATTCAACGAGGCTGGTCGCGGAAGCACTGGGCTCAAGGCTAGCGGAAGCAAGATCGCGCTCCACATGCACAGACGGCGCTCCGGATCCAGCCTTGAAATCAAGCGACTTCAGCGAGACGACGGCTTCGCCTTCATTAGCTATCCGCAGTTCCACCGCAACCCTGACGGAGTCAATGTCGATAGCAGTAATTATAACTTTATCTGCGGATAGTAGAATGGCAACTTTTGGCTCCGGGATTGTGGCAGGCTCGGATACTGGTGCTTGCGTAGCACAGGACACTATGAACAAGGCCAGAAATAACCCGCCGATACACGATGCACATTTCAATCGAAGCCCCCCTTGCCGGCCGCTACCTCGAGGCGCCGATTGCGTATCCAGAGACCGGCGTCGATTGAAACCATAGTCACATTGAGCGCATAAAGCCAGACAACGATATCGGGGCTGTAGAGAAGTTTATGGGTAATCCCGGCAGCGTAGCCAACAACGATAACTAAAAGGAAGATGAGGCTTTTACCGCCGGTGCTTCTTGTTCTGATCGACTTGGCGATTGAAACAGGCCACGCGGCTCCAAAGCACAGCAGCATGATGATCTCGTAAATGCTCATTCGGCCCCCTA
>JFJP01018736.1_pt1 | contig 12883 bp, 5 predicted proteins | sample 431651 | NCBI WGS metagenome assembly JFJP01 (sample SAMN02602958, study PRJNA72255) | Microbial mat metagenome, whole genome shotgun sequencing project. | biome: fresh water; feature: sink hole; material: water; isolation source: purple microbial (photo- and chemosynthetic) mats found in... | reverse complement strand
GCAGGCACGACCGTCAAAGTCACCATCCACGGGAAGAGCGCCTACCACATGGTCTCCACGACCATGGAAACCTTCGGGGCCACGCGCTGGGCGGATATGCGGGCCGAGCACTGGATATCCGAAGACGGAGACAACTGGCGACGGCATAGGGTCCTGTTCCGTTCGGGGAAGAATCCCGAGACGGGAATGTGGGAGTTGACCGGCAGTCCTTTCTTCTTCTTCGATGAAAAGGCGGATCGCTGGTTCGTCTACTTCAATTTCATGGCCTATGAATGCAGGCGTGCCTGGATGACCCCGACGCTGTTACGCAGGGCGGGGGCCAAAGCGAAAGGAGTGGCCGGGATCAACGGCGAGTTCGATTATCCCGGCGAGATTGTCGCGCCCAGCGGGATTGCCCATCCGACCGATGCCGCCGCCTCCAGCATCAGTCCGCCATTCCAGGCCGCCGACGGCAACTGGTACGCGTTCCTGGGCGGCGGCCCGAAACCCTTCAATGGTCAATCGGGGAATTGGTGGGTATTGATCGTAAAGGCAAAGGGGCCGGAAGGGCCGTTCGTCTTCATGCCGGAACACGCCCCGGAACGGTTCATGGATCCGACGGGTTTCGTGGAGAATCCGTTGATCACCAAAATCAAGGGACCGGTTACCGGCAAGGAATACTGGACCGTCATTTTCAATTACCTGAAACCCGAAGTGACAGCCAGCGGAAGGAACTCCCAGATCGGATTCAGTTGTTCCGAGGACGGCTTGACCTGGCCGGTGGGGAACGCCCAGCTCATCGACATGGATAGAGGGCTGCCGGCCGGCACCCATGCGTGGTGGCGGTGCATCCGGGTTCCGCATCAGCTCGCCGACGAGGGGAATGGCCTGTACACCTGCTTCTTCTCCGCCTATGACAAGGAGGGGCAATTTGAAAGCATTGGCAAGGCAACCTTCCGGGTGAAGGAGATTGTTGAGTAATCACACAAGGGACAACTGGAAGGAAAGAGCGTGAGTTTACCGAACAGTAAAAATAGAGATTCAATTACCCCCTTGGTATTATCGGTCTGACTCGCTATTATGAGAATGACCTAGGTATAAACAGTCGTTAGTTGACGGGTGTCGCGAGATCGATATCGAATGGCGGGACGTGCTCGCGCTGGTGAACCCCGGCTATGTCCTGTGCGGTTGTAATAAAGGAGACCCTATGAACAAGTTCATGATGATGAGTATTCTGGTGCCCGCTGCCTTGTCGGCAGGGGTCTTATCCGCGAGCGGGGACGATGTGACGTCGGACAAGTTCGAGAGCAAGTTCTACAAGGACTTCCCGCTCTTCAGTACCTACCCGAAGGAGACCGAGGAGAAGCAGCCGATCGAGCACTTCGGTCCGGTCGGCATCGGGATCGACCTCTTGCTGCCGCCGTTCCAGATGAAGCTTAGCCGGATTGACAAGGGGTCGCCCGCAGAGGCCAGCGGCAAGCTCAAGGTCGGGCAGATGATCGAGTCCATCAATGGAGAAACGCTTAAGGACATTGATCCTCGCGTCCAGCTCGGGGCGATCATTACCAGGGCCGAGGCCATGGACGGTGTCATCAAGTTCATGGTCAAGGAAACGCCGGACGCCAAGGCCGAGGAAGTAATTGTCAATATTCCGGTGCTCGGAGCCTACAGCAAGACCTGGCCATTGAACTGCCCGAAGTCGGACAAGATCGTCCGCGGCGAGGCGGATTTCCTGGCACGGACAGGCGCTAACGGGATGGGCCTCGGTTTGCTTTATATGCTTTCGACCGGCGAAGAGAAGGATCTGGAAGTTGTTCGTGGCTGGATAAAGAAAACTGTGGAGGATCACAAGAAAATAAAAGAGTTCAAGACTTATCCGTGGTATGCCGGGTATGGCGGGATAGGGCTTTGCGAGTATTACCTGCGCACCGGCGATGAATCGATCCTGCCTGTGATTGAAATGAACGCAGAATTCCTCAGGCGCAACATGACCAAAGGAGGCTGGAATCAAAAAGGCGGGTTGAACTTCGGCTATGGCCATATGAACGCGGCCGGTGTTCATTGCACAACCTTCCTGCTGTTGGCGCGGGAGTGCGGGGTGAAGGTGGATGAGTACACGCTGCAGGAGTCGCTTAAGCAGTTCTACCGGTTTGCCGGTCACGGTAACGTGGCGTATGGCGACGCCCTGCCGGAAACCGGTTTTGTTGATAACGGCAAGACCGGGGCACTTGCGTTTGAGATGGCAGCGGCTGCGGCGGTGATGCCTGATGGCGAGAAGTCGGTCTATGCCAAAGCGCGTGACATCAGTGCAGTCAAAAGTTTTTATTCCACTTCTTGGATGCTGCATGGACATACTGGCGGCGGCATCGGCGAGATCTGGCGCAGCGCCGCGATGGGGCTGATGCACGACAAGAAGCCGCTGAAGTACCGGGAGTTTATGGACAACCGGCAATGGTTCTACGAGTTGTCACGGCGGTTCGACGGCTCGATGGGCATTGTCAGTGCCACGCACTTCAACGGCGGCGGCTATGATAACCCTAATAGCTGGGCCATAGGTGTGGCGATGAGCTATACAATACCGCGCAAAACGCTGCGCATAACTGGCGCGCCTGCGACGAAGTTCTCAAAGCAGTATCAGCTGCCGAAGCGGCCGTGGGGCACGGAAGCTGACGAGGCTTTTATCTCGTTAACACCGGCTGCAGGCAAGGACGGCAAGGTTCAGGACTGGGACAGCGAGAAACTGGCCACTGACGCGTCGTGGCCGCTTCTGCGCCGGTTGAGCACTACAAATGTGACCGAGGAAACTTTGCTTCAATACGCCCGGCATCCCGACCAGGGCGTACGGCAGATGGCGGCGCAGGCCATCGGCAACCAGGAGAGCGACCGGTTGATTCTGGAGTTGCTGAAAGACAAGGATCCGCGCGTCCGCCAGGCGGGCTGCATGGTCATCAGCGTCAGGACTGCCCCCAAGGCAAAGTTCGAACCGCCGCAGGCAGAGCGGATGACCGATGAAATGGTCCAGCTTCTGATAGGGATGGTCAATGACCAGAACGAGTCATGGTGGGTAGTCCAAAGCGCGTTGGACTGTCTGAGTCTGGCGCGTCCGGAGCTGCTCGAGCCGCATATTGATCGTCTCTGCTACTGGCTGGAGCACGATGAATGGTGGTTGCACAAGGCCGCGTTGTCGGCTGTCACCGGGCTGGCCGCCGACGAACGGTACTATCAGAAGCTGCTGCCGATCATTGGCAAGCTGATTGCTAATAACCGTAACGGCAACGTGATGTGGTCGTTAGGTGGTATTGCCGGCAAGTTGCGCGAAGCGTCGCCGGCGGTGCAGGCCTTGGCCTTACAGATGTTCGCTCAAGCCTATACGGATATCCCCAAAAAGATTGTAAGCCCTGGCGGCCTTGTTCTGACTAGCGTTGAGAGCGGCCTGGTAGATACCCTGGCCACAACCTTGGCCAGTCATCCGGGTGGCTTGGACAAGCTCGTCGTGCTGGCCAGCCAGCGCTATCCTGACCAGTCACTGCCGCACAAGGAATTGTTCCTGAATGCCGACACCACGATGTTGGGGCCGGACTTGAAGAAGAAGGTGAACGCGGTCATCCGTGATCAGTTTGTTCCTGAGTATGTCGCCAACAATCTCGCCCCGCTGCTGGCCGAGGCCCGGTCGGAGCCGGTTGTGGGCAAGCCCGAGCAGCAGGCCAAGGTGGAAGGGCTGGTCGAGCTCTACAACAAGATGGAGGTGAATGAGTACGACTGGCGCGGGTTCGGTCCGGTCTGGAATGAAATGCTGTGGGACTACTTCTCTTTCGATCCACCCGAGACGATGTCGTGGAATCCGGGGGAGACGCGTTACCGCAAGGTGACCTATCCCGCCGGCATGGAGAACTGGTTCGCGACGGATTTTGACGCCAGGAAGGCGGGGTGGAAGACCGGCTTGCAGCCCTTCGGTCAGGAAAACGACAAGCTGCGCACGGATCCTAAACCCTATATTGATCAGTTGATTGGTAGGCATCCAAGCCAACTGTTACCCTGCACTGAAACCTATTGCCGCTGCTGCGAGCCAATGAAGACGTTCTGGGAGAAAGAGGTCCTGCTGATGCGCAGTACCGTTGCCATTCCGCCGCTCAAGGAGGGACACCGGTACCGGCTCGTGGTCGGCGGCCTCTCGCACATGAACAATGGCGACGGGGTAAGGGTCTATGTCAACGGTAAGCAGGTTCTCGAACGCGAGCGTGAGTTCAAGAAACGGGAAGGCGGGCATGCCATTTCCTACTACATTGACCAGGAACGCCTGGCCGAGTTCCAGAGCGGCAAGGTGACCATTGCCGCCACGGGCTTCCTCCATGTCCATCTGCGGAGCAAGAACAAGGGCAACTTCATGGGCATCTGGTTCGAGGAGATGAAGATGCCGCCGCTGGATCAGGCCGTCGTGCAGAAGGCGGCCATGGCGAAGCCCATGCTTTCCGCCGCATGGCAGGCGTTGCAGAAACCTGTCGATCCAGAAGCTGAGCCTGAGGAGGTAGCCGATCCTGATGCGGGTAAGTTCCGCTGGGACGGCAAGTTCGCGCCGAACGCGGCGGTGCTGGGCGCGTGGACGACGATGACCATGGTGCCGGCCATCGAAGCGTTTGACCCTGCCAAGCTGGCGGCCCACCGCGCGCCGATCAAGGAGATCACTCTCAAGGATGGCGGTAAGGCGAGTGTTGATACGCTGCTGTGGTCAGGTGACACGCTGCTGGACTTGCAGAAGTTCGAAGCGTTGAAGATGACGACCAAGCAGATCGACGGCGCTGATTATCTCGTTGTTGAGGCTGGCGGCTTCAATGCAAATGCGGGCAAGGACTGGAAGTCGCCATTGATTGTGTTTAAGCGGAAGGAATAATGAATTCTCTTAGGATAGATTCTTTGTCGTTGCGTGCCGTCGAGTATCATGTGGCTATGCACGGTCACGACACTAATGTGGGGTCGCTGGTCGCGCCGTTGCGCACGATTCAGCGTGCTGGGGAGCTTGCGCAACCTGGTGCTACCATCACGGTTCATGCCGGCATCTATCGCGAATGGATCAATCCGCCACGCGGCGGCACATCCGACGCGCAACGCATCACCTATCAAGCCGCTGCCGGCGAGAATGTCGTGATCACCGGCTCAGAGCTGGTCAAGGGGTGGGTGAACGTTTCCGGTGATACTTGGAAGGGTGTTGTTTCGAACAAAATATTCGGCAGTTTCCATCCCTTCATCGAAAAGATAGATGGCGATTGGTTCGACAGTGGTGATTGCAATTATCACCGTGGTTGCGTTTATCTGGGCGATAGCGAGTTGGATGAAGCCCCTAGTCTGGATGCCGTATTACAGCCTGTCGGGAAAACATCGCTGTGGTATGCGAAAGTGGATGGCGTGAAGGATGAACGGCCGCAGTCGCTGATGAGCATAGCGTGGTTTAAGACGGCGACCGGCTCGGCCGTTCCGGCGGTGAGCGCTGTGCGGCAGGTGAAGGTCCAAGTTCAGCCTTGCGCTGAGGGCGGCCAGTGTCTCGGCTCGATCTCTCATCGCAGCATTGCCCGCTTCAACGATGTGGACTTCGGCACTGGCACGGAGATGATTGAGATTCGCGCCGCTGCCGCGGCGGGCGCAGGCGGAATCATCGAGGTGCATTTAGACCATGTTGGGGGTGAATTGATAGGCAGACTGGAAGTTCTGGTCACCGGGGGCGATCAGGAATGGCGGACATTCCGGGTTGGCGTAACGAAGACAGTGGGAATCAGAAATCTGGCTCTGTTCTTCAAGCCGTTACCGGTCAGATACAATCCGGCCGACTTGGGTGAATCTACGGCGATCTGGGCGCAGTTTCCGGGAGTCAACCCGAATGATGCCGATGTAGAGTTCAGCGTGCGCCCGACCGTGTTTACGCCGAAGAAAGCGAATATCGATTATATCACCGTGCGCGGATTCAAACTGCGCAACGCCGCTACGACATGGGCCGCGCCGACGGCCGGCCAAGTCGGGTTGATCACCGCTTATTGGTGCAAAGGTTGGGTAATCGAAGACAACGAAATCTACAATTCCCGCTGCTGCGGCGTCGCGCTCGGGAAATACTCCGATGAGTGGGATGGCATGCGCGGCTCGAAGGAAGGTTACGACTTGACGATCGCTGACGCGTTGCAGACCGGTGGCTGGACGAAGGAGCGTATCGGCAGTCACGTTGTCCGCAACAACCACATTCACCATTGCGGGCAGACCGGTATAGTCGGTAGCTTAGGCTGCGCGTTCAGCGCTGTGATCGGCAATGTGATTCATGACATCAACCAGAGGAGTATATTTGCCGGGGCAGAAATGGCCGGCATCAAGTTCCACGGCGCGATTGATGTGACGATCGCCGGCAATCATATTTATCGGTGCGGTCAGATCGCTGGCATCTGGCTCGATTGGATGTGTCAGGGCGCACAGGTCACCGGCAATCTGATGCATGACAACAATGGCGCTAGCGGGGATCTTTTTTTGGAAGTACAGCACGGTCCGATGCTACTGGCGAACAACCTATTCCTCTCTAGTGGAGAGATGTGGTTGAACGCCGAGGGCATGGCCTTCGCGCAGAATCTGTTTGCCGGTCCGATCAAACATTTCGAGCATGACAAACGGCGGACTCCATTTCACCATTCGCATTGCACGGCGATTGCCGGTGTGGAGGAGGGCAAGAACGGAGATCACCGATTCTACAACAATCTTTTCGCGGCTTCGGAACTTCTCCAAGGGATCGACAATGCGCAATTGCCGTGCTTTGCCGCCGGTAATGTGTTCGTCAATGGCGCGACGCCTTCGAAGTTCGACCAAGCTGCCTTGCACTTGACTGACTTTGACACTGGCCTCAAGCTGACACAGGAGGCCGACGGCTGGTATCTGGATCTTGTGGTTGATCCGCGTTGGTCAACGCAAGAACAACGTCCGCTCGTGCAGACAGCGATGCTGGGGAAGGCTGTGACACCGGCACTTCCGTACGAAGATGCCGACGGTTCGCCCTTGCAGGTCAATCAGGATTATTCTGGGGCGACGCGTCCGGAATCCAATCCGTTCCCGGGGCCATTTGAGAATCTCGGCACCGGCAAGCAGAAGATCAAAGTCTGGCCGAAGAAAAGCACGGTGAGAAGGTTAGAATCATGAAAAATCAGAGGAAGTTAAAAGGAGGAAGCGATGCTAAGAAGTAAGAAAGCAGTGGCCGTTCTGGTTGCAGTGATCACGTCTATTCAAGGGCTTGCTGCAACGGTTATGGCGCAGCAAGTGCAGCCGCCTGCGTTGACCGAGGCCGGGCAGAAGCTCGAGGCGGGCTATGCCGCGCAGATCCAGGCTTTGAAGCCTGAGATCGAGAAGGCGCTGCCACAGGTCGATGCAGGGAAAAAGGCGGTATTTGTGGCGGCAGCCAAAGATACTAAATCGGCTGCGGGACAGGATAAGGCACTGAAGGCCGCTACCGAGCTTAACCTCACTCCTTTTCTGACAGACGCGAAGTTGGATGCTAAACTGGTTAAATACGTCGTTCTTTATAGCGCGACACCAAAGGGGCTGGCCGAGTTCGCCCAGCAGGGGTCGGAGCAGGCGGCGATGATTGAAAAGCTCTTGGCGGATCCCGAGCTGATGAAGCAGATGCTCGTGGCCGACGGTGCCAATGGCAACCAATACGGCCGGGCAGTGGAGATCTATACCGCCATTCAGAAGGTCAGCGCGAAGGCCAAGGACGGGGTCCTGCAGCGGCTCGCACTGGCGGTGGCTCTGGAGCACGCGGTTCCGGTCAAGCAGAGCAATCCTGCGGCATTCACCAACGCCCCGGCAACAGTAGATCCGGTCAAACGCTATCTAGCCTATGAGAAAGCCTATGTGGACGGCGATCTGGATCCGGCCTTCAAGGATTTGACGGCATGGGATCTCCGGTTCGTGATTTATGGCGAAGAGCCGGATGAGACTCACGCTTGGGGTCGTCAGATGCTGCGCAACTACCGGCCGGACATTGCTACTGATCCCGACTACGGCTGGCGTTATGTTCAGGCGGTCGCGACTGATGTCAAGTACGGTTCCGGTGATCAGAAGTATGACAGGCCGGAGTTGCAGAACTACCAGAATATCATCATGAACGGCGGGATTTGCGGGCGGCGCGCGTTCTTCGGGCGGTTCATCCTGCGGGCATTCGGCATTCCGACCACGGCGCGTCCGCAAACCGGTCATGGTGCACTGGTGCACTGGACGCCCAAAGGCTGGGTGCCCTGCCTTGGCGGCGGTTGGGGTTCCGGATGGACGCCGACGCGCTACAAAAACGACCTCGATTTCCTGGCAACCACACAGGCCCGGGAAAACAAGGATGCTTACCTGCAGGTGAAGCGGGCCCAGTGGCTTGGTGATGTTGCGGCTGAGACTCCAGTCTACGGCGTCCATGAGGGTGCTCCCGGTTTATGGTATGGCATGTCGCTCTGCACGCAGCGCGATATCATTGAGAAGGCGAAGACTACGGCGTTGGCCGCTGTGGGGGCGAACCTTGGCGAATCGAATGCGACCGGTGAGAAGCCAGCCACTGAAACGGTTGGCATTCCCGACGCTGACAAAAGGATTACTGTCGGTAACGATGGAGTGATCACGATACCTGCCGTCGCATACAGCAAGCCGACCGGCAGCACGGGAGAAGTCAAGGCCATGAAGAGTTTCGGTGCCGGCCAGCAGGTCTGCCTCCCGCGGTTTACCCGTGAAGGCCTTACGATCGTCCGGGGCGGGGCCTGGCGCGGCGGCGTTACCATGTCCGGCAGTCGTATGCCAAGCGCCGGCTATGGCGCCTACAATAACTGGGGTTTCCGGGCGGCCATGACCGCTACGGCGAAAGATCCGCAGGGTGACCTGAAGCTCGACCTCGGTGACGGCGTGACCATGGAGTTCGTTTACATCAAGCCCGGCACCTTCGTGATGGGCGGCGAAAGCGAGAAGGACGGAAAGTGGGAGTGCGTCGAGGTTCCGAAGCACGAGGTCACGATCACCAAGGGTTTCTACCTGGGCAAGTACGAGGTGACGCAGGCGCAGTACAAGCTCATCACGGGTGAGAATCCCAGCAAGGCGGCCAACGATCCGACCTGCCCGGCTGACACCATCAGCGAACAGGGCGCGGTGGAGTTCTGTGTCAGGCTTTCTTCGAAGGCAGGTCGGAATGTGCGGCTACCGACCGAGGCTGAGTGGGAATACGCCTGCCGCGCCGGCAGCACGACCCCGTGGTTCTTCGGCGACGATCCATCGACGTTCGGCGACTATGCGTGGTTCAAGGATAACGATGGAGGCAAGTCGCATCCGGTAGGCCAGAAGAAGCCGAATTCCTGGGGGCTATATGATATGTATGGCAACGTCTGCGAGCGAGTGTCCGACATATATGCCCGCGACTACTATGCAAAGAGCCCCAAGGAGGATCCGGTCGGGCCGGCCCGGACGAGATATTCGTCCTTCGATTATACGGTCAACGTTCCGCGAGCGGGAATCTATTCACTGACTGCGCGGGTGGTGGTGAACAATTACAACCAGACACTCAACGTTTCGGCCAACGGTGACGGGGCGGAGGTCAGCATGGCGGTGCCCTTCACCTGTGGGGAGTGGAAGGACAGCAAGCCGGTCACGCTTTCCCTCAAGGAGGGGGAGAACACCCTGCAGTTCTCGCGCATCAATCCGCCGCAAGCCGGGATAGCCGTGAAAGCGTTTACATTGAAGCCGGTGAAGTAGAGGGGGGCAGTGGCCAGTAGTCCGTAATCAGTCATCAGTTGCAGGGAATGACGCATACAAAAGAAAACGGAGTGATTAACAGAAAAACTGTATTTGGTGCGGTATCTCTGCTGGCAGCTAATCTGGTGAGTGTTGTTGGCGCGATGGCTGCCGATCCTGGACAGGCGGCACCAGTCGAAACAAAATCGGTTAAGAGAGTTAAGGAAATGCAGGACGAATTTCTGAAGCTGAAGTTCGGTATGTTCATCCATTACAACATGGCCACCTACAAGGGCGTTGAATGGGTCGAGGGCTACGCTGACCCGTCGACGTTCGATCCCGGTGGCCCAGTGGATACGGATGCCTGGGCGGATGTCGCCAAGGCCGCGGGCATGAAGTATGCCGTGCTGACGACCAAGCACGTGGGCGGGTTCTGTCTGTGGGACAGCAAGTATACGACATACGACGTCATGCATCCTGACTGCCCGTACAAGCAGGATTTGGTGGCTCAGTTCGTCAAGTCGTTCACCAGTCGCGGGTTGAAGGTTGGCCTCTACTACTGTTGGCGCCATCCGGGGTTTGACGATGGCCATAACAAGGGCAAGTACAAGGTCCTGCCGCCGGAGTGCGATCCCGCGACACATAGCCTGGAGGAACAGATAGACTTCCAGAAGAAACAGATCGCCGAGCTGATAGAGAAGTTTCCGGAAGTCTTTTACATCTGGAACGATTCACTTGATCCCCTGATCATGCCTGCCGAGGCGGCGACGGCGTTCGTCAGAAGTCTCGGCCCCAACATCATCGCCTGTGGCAACTGGTGGGATTGGAAGATGAAGGGCTCGCCTTATCTGGACGTGGTCGTCTCCGAAACACGGCATCTGGGTGCGCGCCATCGGGATAACAAGACGACGGGAGAAACCTGCTGGTGTCTCGAACGAAAATGGTTCCACTCCGGTGATGCCATCAAGACCGCGCAAAACATCGTGGAACAACTCAAGCAGGCCAACGACAACAACGCCAATTTCCTGCTTAACGTCGGTCCGGACAAGACGGGCAGGATTTCAGAGAGCAGCGTAAAGACTCTGGCCGAGATCGGCGCGCTCATCTCTGCTGAAAAAGAGTAGAATCCAAAACTATCCGGTTCGGTCGCGATCGAGTCACGAGGCAGTTGCAGAAGAGACAGGTTTCAGCAATCATAGGAAGATTAACGCACAGGGAAACGCCGATTCAGAGAGTCAACCATGAAACACGAACTCAACATAAGGAGAGATGTGATACACAAGACGATACGCATTACCGCCTGCGCGACGGCTTTGCTCATTGCAGCGACTGTGATAGCCGACGACGCGAAGCTCGCCAATAAGCCCGTCAAGATCTACCTCCTCTCCGGCCAGTCCAACATGACCGGACGTGGAGACCCGGGGGATCTGAACAAGCCGGCCGCCGATCAGAAGGCGTCTTTGGTCCGGTTCATCATGGAACCGCAGAACGTGGAGAAATACAAGTTCCTCTATAAGGATGATGGGACGAAAGGCCGCACATGGAGCGTGCGCGACGACGTATTCATCACGATGGGCGGCTGGCCGCACGAAGGAAAATCGGACCAGGGAAAACACGGCGGGTTGGGGATTGGGTACGGTGGCTTTCGCAACAAGGGTTTTGGTCCCGAGCTTGGGATCGGCCATGCCCTGGGCGACTTCCACGATGAACCGGTGCTGCTGGTGAAGGTTTCTTTCGGCGCCAATAGTCTGGCAGAAAATTTCCGTCCCCCGAGTTCGGGTGGAACGCCGGGCGACAAATACCCGCTGGTGGTCAATGCCCTCAAAGAGGCGATCGAGCATCTGCCGGAAATCGCACCGGGTTATACCCAGGAACAGGGCTACACGATAGCCGGCTTCTTCTGGAATCAGGGGGAGCACGATGCGGGCGATAAGTTCGCGCCCGAATACGAAACCAATTTGGCAAATCTCATCAAGGATTTGCGGAAGGATTTCGACGCGCCGGACATGAAAGCGGTGATTGCGGTGACCGGGTACGGTGGCTGGGAAAACACCAACGCGGGGTTGAAAATAGTCCAGGAAGCGCAACTGGCGCTCCCAAGTCGGCCTGAGTTCACGGGCAGCGTGGCCACTGTCGAAACGCGCGACTTCTATCGTTCGCAGGAAAAGTTCGGCGGCAACAATCAAACCATCCACTGGAACGGCAATGGCGAGTCCTACTGGCTGATGGGCGAAGCGATGGGGCAGGCGATGGTCGAGATGATGAAGAAGTAACCGGTGGGCAGTGACCGTAGTCAGCAATCAGTGTCGGGAGTAGTCGATAGGTGTAAAGCTTAAGATTATGTGGCGAGGAAAGACATGAACAACAAAAGGAGTAAGACCATGTTAAAGCAGTTAACGTTTGGATTATCGTTGGGTCTATGGGTGTTCGCGGCTCAGGCGGCGACGGTTCCCGCCACTCTCCCTCGGCCGGACGGCAAGCCGGCAGACATGACCAAGAAGGTCAAGGTCTATATCCTGGCGGGGCAGTCGAACATGGTCGGCTTCGGCATGCTCTCGGGCGCAGGCCCCGTCTATCCCAGCATCTTCCTGTCGTCCGATCCGGCGATCCTGCCGGGGCTGATGCCTGTTGGCGCTTCGGCACTTCTGCCGTTGAAAGTCTATCAGTCGGCGGACAAGGACTCGCCGCTCGGAGCCAAGGTGGCCATCTACCAGGGTGCCTATGATCCTAAAGCTGACTATGCAGCCATGAAGCCTGTGAAGGAAACCACGGTGGCATTGGGTACGGTGGCTGAGAAGCTTCCGGTCATTGATGGTGAGCACACGGTGGTGGCAAAGACGTTTATCGAAGTGCCGGCGACCGGGAACTATATGGTTCACCCGGGTTTTGAAGACAGCGCCTATGCTGTCGCCACCCTGGATGGCAAAGAGGTCTATCGCCGGAATATCGGTGAGGATGGCGTGCTTACGAAGGTTGCGCTTGAACAGGGTAAACGCCACCCGGTTACCATCACGTATATGAAAAGTGGTTCTGCGGCTTTCTGGATGGAACAGATTGATCTCAAGGGTAAGGGCGATCTGACCACATGTATCGCGGAAGGCAAGTTCCCTTGGTTTGCCGAAGCCGACGGCAAGTGGAGCGTTCGCAACGATGTGATCTACTGGGATGTACGTCTATCTAAGGA
>JFJP01012312.1_pt1 | contig 12883 bp, 8 predicted proteins | sample 431651 | NCBI WGS metagenome assembly JFJP01 (sample SAMN02602958, study PRJNA72255) | Microbial mat metagenome, whole genome shotgun sequencing project. | biome: fresh water; feature: sink hole; material: water; isolation source: purple microbial (photo- and chemosynthetic) mats found in... | reverse complement strand
CTGCTTCAGCCAGTTTGCGCTCAATGGAACGCTGCGTCACTTCCGGCGGAAAGGAAGCAAGCAGGATCATCGTAAAATATCCGCACAGCACACTCTGGCGGACATCGGCAATATTCCCATCCAGTTTACTGATCGCCCGAGTCACGTCATAGATAATCCCAATACGGTCGCGCGAAATAATAGAGATAACAAAAAGGTCTCGTGGTCCAGTCATTGATCCTCACCCATTGCTTGAAATAAAAAAGTTGTCCCAGTATATCAGAGCGTAAAAAGTGAGAAGTAAAAAGCGAAAAGGCAGTCTTTTCTTTTGTCAGCAAAGATCAACCTGCAATTAAATAAAATATCTGACAGGCTGCGCACAACCTGTCAGATATAAATTGGAAAGCAAAAGGGTTTGTGTTTTTAGGGCAGTCCTTCAAACACATCAGCTGCGGCAAACGCCACCCCCACCATGCTGGGGCCTGTGTGCGCGGCCAGTGCAGGTGACATGTAATGGGTGGGCATCCAGGTGCATTTGAAAACTGGCGCAATCAAATCACGCAAGGCTTCCACGCCAGAATGATTATAGGAGTGTAAAACCTGCACACGCAAAGCAGAACCAGCCTTGTGATGTTTGAGCATGTTATCCACCAGACCTTGCAAAGCTTTTTCAAATGTACGCGCCATGCCAAGTTGTGAATATGTGCCGCCCACTTTCTCGACGCCGATTAACGGGCGGATTCTGAGCATGGAAGCAACCAATCCCTTCATGTGACTGATACGCCCACCATGAATGAGATACTTTAATTCGTCCAACGTGTACATGCTTTCTGTTGCCGTACCAATGCGTTCAATGAGTGCCACAATCTTTTCCAGGGGCCAGCCAGCCTTGAGAGCGCGTGCTGCGGCGGCAACTTGCCAACCCAGAGCGGCACACAAGGTTTTGGTATCCACCACGGTCACATTGGCTTCGGGAACCATCTCAGATCCCAGGCGAGCGGCGTTATATGTGCCACTCAATCCAGATGACATTTGGATTGAAAGAATATTGCGATCAGTAACGGCAAGTTTGCGATATAGTTCAGCAAAATCACCCGCTGAAGGCTGGGATGTGATCGGAAAACTAGTCGTAGCCATCAGCATTTTTTGCAGTTCGTCCGACTGAACATCCTCTCTGCTGCGATAGGACGTTCCGTCCAATGTGATGGTGTGCGGCACGACATGAATCGGAATTTCAGGCATCAATTCGGGGGGCAGGAACATATCCATGCCCGTGTCGGTAACAATTTGCATCGTGGGCTCCTTGGCTTTCAAAAGTGGTTAATCATATCAAATATATTGGCTTTTACACGATACGTGCCGCACCGCCCACACCTGCCACCAGCACATCGCTCACACCCGGTAATTCACGCAAACGCTTCTCCACCTCTTTCGCATCCTCTGCCAGACAGATCACATGCACATTCGCGCCTGCATCCACCGTATAACCGACGGAGAGACCACTGGCGCGCCATGCACGTACTTCATGAAAAATACCAAGCGTCGTTGGCTGCCAATACATCAATGGCGGAGTGGAGGTCATCATAACCGCGTGCATCATATCCGAATCAAGTTCGATGATATCTGCAAATGTTTCAAAATCCTTATTGAGAATCGCATTGCGACAAATCTCCAACCTGCGTGCTGCATCGGCAACACGTCCAGCCTGCAAAGGACTTGTCCATGCAAGCGCGTGACCTTCGGTGGAACCTGTCTTCTTATGACTTGCATTGACAATTGCCACGCAATCCGTCAACATCCAATGTTCGGGAGGCGCAATTGAGACCGCAATACAATCCTCGTCGCCAGTACCCATCATCCATTCGACAAATCCGCTGGGGATGGAGCGTGACGCAGAGCCTGATCCGCGCCGAGCCAGCCGCGACAACTGCCACTCGGACAGAGTCAAGCCAGCGGCGTGGGAAGAAGCAACTGCCAGCGCCGCAAACGCCGCCGCCGAAGAGGCAATCCCCGCGCCGGCAGGGAAATTATTCGAGCTGGAAACTTCAGCCCTTTCATTCATATTCGCCATCTCACGCACCAGATCGAGAATATACGAGACGCGTTCAAGCCCCTTGCCAGAAACGGGATGGTCATTGATGAGTAAGGAATCGCGCTGGGATGAATTGAACGTAACCGTGGTGCGCGTAAAAAGCCCATCGAGATTCATCGAGACGGAACCGTTGGAGGGCAGGCGCAGGGCATTATCACGATTACCCCAGTATTTGATAAAGGCGATGTTTGGATGTGATTGGGCTGTATAAGTGGACATGGCATCAGTTTACCACGATTGAAAAAGCATAATTTCAATCATTTTTTCCCTCGCATCCGTTGCTTGACCCTTCATTACTCCAGAATTAGAATGTACATAATTACACTTCTTTCCACAACCCAACTCTCTCCTGTCAATAGCGCAGCGGTTGCCACATTCGTTGAAGCCACTTCTTTATCCCCACAGGTTTTGAGTTCCTGTGGGGTTTTATTATGGAGTTGGCATGAGAGACGGGACACAAAAAAACATTATTCTTTCCATAATCATTCGAGCGGCGATGGTACTCACCCTGTTGGCAGGCATGTTATCCGGTCATCCGGCTACAGTAGCTCGTGCAGCAGGTACGATCAGCCTGATATCTTTCACTTACACACAGGATTTTGATATTCTGTCCGCTACGGGCACATCCTCGATAATACCAAACGGGTGGGATTTTACTGAAGGCGGCACAAACGCCAATACCCTGTATACGGCTGGGACAGGATCGAACAATACCGGGGATACTTATAGCTTTGGCGCAGCAGCCACAACTGACCGCGCTTTTGGTAGCTTGCGAAGCGGCGCTTTGATCCCAGTCTTCGGGGCGCAATTTACAAACGATACTGGAGTAACAATAAACTCGCTTGAAATCAGCTACACAGGCGAGGAGTGGCGTCTTGGCGCGACAGCTAGAACCGACCAGCTTGACTTTCAATTAAGTACAAGCGCCACCAGTTTAATAACCGGCACCTGGTCAGATTACAACAGCCTCGATTTTGTCACGCCTACTACAGTCACAACAGGCGCAAAGGATGGAAACGCAGCGGCGAACCGAACAGCAATCAGCGATACACTCACAGGCTTGAACATTGCGAATGGCAGTACCTTTTGGATTCGCTGGCAGGATTTTGACGTAACTAGCGCTGACGATGGACTGGCAGTGGATGATTTTTCCCTGACCGCTGGCGGACAGCCCACGGTCGCCACCCTTGACGCGACAACGGTCACAGCTACCGGCACGACCTTGAATGGCACGGTCAATGCCAACAATCTGAGCACAACCGTCACTTTCGAGTATGGTTTGACGACCGCCTACGAACTTACCGACGTTACCGCGGCTCAAAGCCCGGTCAGCGGTTTGGCAAATACCCCCGTTAGCGCAGCCGTCAGCGGACTGACGCCAAACACCACCTATCATTATCGCACTGTCGGCGTGAACACCGCCGGAACAACTTACGGGCTTGACCGTACCTTCTCCATACCAGCCTTGAGCGCCACCATTGCCACCGAAGTTCACAACACGGCGCATACCCCAGTCACCGTCGCCGCACTTGGCGACAGCCTGTATGCCAAGGCAACCGTCACCGCGAACGGGCCAGCCGCCACCGGTTCGGTGACATTTTTCGCCTTCAATAACCCCTCCTGCTCTGGAACGGGAACCGATGCCGGAATGGTAGGACTGGTCAGCGGAGGGGTAGCCGAACCAAGTTTGAGCACCGTGCTAACGATCAACGGACTCTCGTTCCGCGCGCATTACAACGGCGACTCGAACTATCCGGCGGTTGATGGCGACTGCCAATCCGTTTCCACCACCTCGTATCCGACCGCGCTAAACTTGAGCACCTCCACCAGTCCACAGGATGGTGCGCTCCTGACAGACAGTCCGTCCAGCCTGGCCGTGCAATTCAGCATGGATGTGCTGCATGGCAACCCACTGGATAACCATTCTGCAGAGTACCCGGACAATTACCTGCTGGTCAGCCCGGGAGCTAACAGCACATTCGATACGCAGTCCTGTGGACCGATTGGAGTCGGCGGTTTGAAAACCGATGATACGCAAATTGCGGTCAATTCTGTCAGCTATGATCCAAGCACGTTCATCGCGGTATTGACTGTCAATCATGGGACAGCCTTGCCGAGAGGCGTTTACAGGCTGTTCATTTGTGGAACCACTTCGATCACAAACCCGGCGGGAACCACCTTCCTGAACAACCATACCTCCGATACCTTAGTAACGTTTACAGTCATCACCTCCCTGTCTAATCAGCAAACCAGGGACGATGCTGTGAAAAGCAAGAAACTCCCAGCCACCGGTTTCGCGCCAAATGTGGCCACGCTTCTGCCCGCACAACCTGCCGATAAAGCCTATGCCGACGAAGACATGCGGCTGGAAATCCCCGTTCTGAGTGTAAACCAACCCATCGTGGGCGTTCCCGGCCCTGACTGGAACGTTACCTGGCTCGGAAACAATATTGGCTATTTGCAAGGCACAGCCTTCCCCACCTGGAACGGAAATTCCGCGCTGACGGGTCATGTCACCAATTCCAATGGAAAGCCCGGACCCTTTGCCAGTCTGGGCAACCTTGCGTGGGGCGACCATGTCATCATCCATGCTTGGGGAGAGCAGTATGTCTACGAGGTGCGTTCGGTGAGTTTGTGGACAAACCCCAACTCCACCAGCGTCCTGACGAAGCACGAGGAATTACCCTGGCTGACGCTGATTACCTGTCGTGGCTACGATGAAGAAACCAACACGTATCGCTGGCGAACCGTCGTCCGCGCGGTATTGGTTCAAGTGAAATAATCAAGAGGCGGGATCCCCTTGCGTCCCCTCAAAAATCCAACAAACAGTTGTTTATAACAATAACGCTCCCACCTTTCGGGGAGCGTTATTGTTTCTGTAAATTTTTCTTTGCGATTATCAATTCAAGCGGCGATAAATACCTTTCATTTGTTTGTAAATCTGCTTGAAGATTTCGAACTTGTTGTCGTAAAGTATTCGATTTTTCGATTGGGGCTGGTAACTCCGTTTGAACTGAACCAGTTCCGAGATGTCGTCGAATTTGATCTCGCCCAAACCCACAGCCGCGATCCATGCCGCGCCGCGTGCGTTGGCATAGATGGGATCCTGCACCTGTTTGATTTCCACATCCATCACATCAGAAAATATCTGACACCAAACATCCGACTGTGCCCCACCGCCGACGATGTGGATGGTCTGAACTTTGCGCCCCAGGAATTTTTCCACAGGCGAAAGCAACCAGCGGGTGTTGAATGCAATACCTTCAAGGAAGGCGCGGATGATGTCTTCGCGTGTGTTGTGCAGGGACAGGTTATAAAGCCCGGCGCGCAGCGTGCGATCATCCACGGGCGCGCGTTCGCCCCAAATCCACGGCGTGTACAGCACGCCATTTGCCCCAGCAGGCACGCGCTCGGTGATCTGATCCAGCACTTTGAAAATATCGGGCACGTCTGCCTCCTGCAACAACTCATCCTTGTGATAGATGATATTGTCGCGCAGGTAGGTGAGGTTGCCCCCCGCCGTCGCCTGAAGCGCGGTCAGCAGATAACGTCCCGGCACGGCACACGGAATGGATGCCATGCTCGAAAGGACATCAGTTTTTTTGAACGGCACATGCGCCGTAATCCACGAGGATGTGCCGATGTAAAGATGCGGCAGGTAATCTTTGATCGCGCCTGCGCCAATTGCGGCGGCGGTGTTGTCGATTGCGCCTGCAACCACTTTTACATCTGGCGAAAATCCCAGCGCATCCGACACCTCGCGGCGCAGGGTTCCAATCACGCTGGAACAGGAAACGATGTCGGGTAATTTGGCGCGGTCAATGCCGAGGGACGCGATCAGCCTGTCGTCGTAGCGAACAGCATTCGGGTCGCGGTTGTCGGTCACCCATGAAGTCACAATCGAGTCGAAGCTGGCAACGAATTCGCCGGTCAACCGCAGATTCATGTAATCCAGCACATTCAAAAATTTGTACGTGCGCGAATAAACTTCAGGCATTGTGTCGCGGATGAAGAGCATGTGCGCGGCGGGGTCCTTGCCGGTCATGGATGGCATCCCGCCAGTCAGTTGCACAAAGCGCAACACCTTGAACAAGTCCGCGCCGTCCATGTTGACCAGACCGCCCAGTTGTTTCCGCAGATGGGGGGCGCCGCGCATGTCCATCCAGAGGATGGCGTTGCCGATGGCATTGCCCGATTTGTCAACTGCGACTGTGCCTTCGCCCTGGGTGGAGCAACAAACCGAAACCACATTCGACCCTGCGGCTGGGTGCCGTTTCATCAGCCTTCCCGCCGCTGACAGGAATGACTGCCACCATTCTTCGGGTGATTGCTCCGCGCCGCCGTCGGGAGTGATGATCAGCTTGACGGGTTCGCTTTCCCAACCGAGTACTTCGCCCTGAATATTAATCAGCGCGACTTTCATGCCCGAGGTGCCAAGGTCAACAGCGAGAATCAGTTTTTCGTTGGTCATGGTTTATTTGTGCTGGTCTTTCATTTGAGTAACGAGCAGCGCGCTGACGATCAGCAACCCAATCGCCAGTAACAGTGCGGGAGTAAAGGAGCCGTCGGAAGTCTTCAGGGCTTCCATGATGTAAACGAACACCACTGAAGCCTGACCAAAGAGTTGGATCAATCCATTCGATGTGCCTTCGGGCGTGGGCTGGGTCACTTCAGCGGCATATTGCATCCCGATTGGGCTGGTGCTGATCAGGAAGAATCCCATCGCAAAAGCAGACAGGAACAACAGCCAGGCGCTGGTGGCAAATGCAATTCCGATCAGTCCCGGGATTGCCAATATCATGCCAAACAGAATATAAGGCTGGCGTTTGCGTTGTTTATCGGAAAACGGCGGAATGACCACCGCGCCCAACACCCCGCCGGCGAGCATGAGCGCGCCGAGCATCCCCGCATCGGTGGGAGTGAATCCGCGCGGACGGATGATATTTTCCACCCAGGTGGTGATGCCGTTGAAAACTCCCAGCCCGATAAACGAAACGAACAAATAAAGCCAGAATGACTTCACGGTGAGCGCATGTTTCAGTCCATCCAGCATCAACGCGCGGACTTCTCCTCCGGGCGGGCAGGGTGGTGTGGGCGGAGTCTCGCGTGCCAGCACGACAAACAATACCGCCGAGACTGCCGCGATACTGCCATAAATTAATTGCACCGATGGGATGGACATTGTCTCTGTCAGAATGGGAGTCAGCACCATGCCAAGCGCCGTGCCGACCAGGTTCGCGAGTGTGACCAATCCAACAGCGGTGGCGCGCTCTTCGACGGCGAACCAGTTGGCGGGGACTTTCGTCCACGCATTGAGCAGGAACGGCTGTGCCGCCGCAATCCCAATCGTGCTCCACAAGACAAGGCTGTAGTTGGCGCCCGCAAATCCGCGCAAGAGACCGAAGACACCCATCAAGATTGCACCAATGCTGACCGCGAGGCGGAAGCCGTATGTGTCGATCACCCATGAAACAGGAATGGAAAGCGGGATGAATGCGATCATGAACGACATCGCCAGGAAGCCAATTTGCAGGTCACTCACGCCATAGTATTTTGCCGCAGGTCCCGTGATGGGGGCATAGGTGATCCACAACATCTGGATGGTGAGGTTGATGAACATGAAAACTGCCAGCACCACCCAGCGGTAACCATAAAGTTTGTAGTTGTTCGCCATGTTGTTCCTTCCGAATTCAGACCCCAAAGGCTTTGACGAAGTCCCCGAAGGGAAAACCTTTGGTAACCTGAAAGTTAAATCCTCATCGTTCCGCGAAATACGCGAAGCCGCGCAAGGAAAACCTTTTAAGACCTTCGCGCGCTTCGCTCCTTCGCGGTGAATCTTTGGTCTTTGTTTTTCAAATTTTTATACGCAGGCAGCCAGCACAGTGTCAAATTTATGTAGCGCGTCGTCAATCACTTCGTCCGTATCTGCCATTGAAGTATACATGCGCGAACCAGCCAGCGTGATCAAGCCCTGTGACATGTACGCCGCGCCCATCTCTTCCATCATATGTTTGCGCGGCTTGAGTTCGCGCGCCAGACGCAGTGGATTGCGCAAGTCGAGCAGCATCACGCCCGATGTCTCAAGGTGAACAATCGAACCCTGATTGTAGGCAACAAAAGGCAGTCCATATTTTTCGATGATACCCTGCAAGCCCTTCGTGAGTCTATCCCCGGCGCGCCCGGCGATGACCGGTGCATTCGTCCGTTCCATTTCAAGCAGCGATGTATACCCCGCCACACACGAAAGCGGGTTGGCTGAAAGCGTCCCGCCGATGTAAGCACGTTCGCCTACACCGCCGATGCCTGCCGCAAACGTCTTGATCACGTCCGCGCGCCCGCCCACACCGCCCGCCATTGGGTAACCGCCGGAGATGCACTTGCCAAATACCGTCAGATCAGGTTTGACTCCGAAATAACCCTGGGCGCCACCCAAGCCAAGGCGGAAGCCGGTCACAACTTCATCGAAGATGAGCAGCGCGCCAAATTCATCGCATAACTCGCGGACTTTTTGGTTGAAGTCAAACGACACGGGACGTGTCCCGCTTTCGGGTCCGAGTGGTTCGACAATCACCGCCGCCGTTCCGCCCCTCAGCCGGTTGATAATCAAATGGCGTTTCAACGCCCCGAGGCTGTTCGGGAAGAATTCCCCCGTGGCGGCGTTGGCTCCGCGCGGAATACCGGTCGCTTCGAGCCGCCCTGTTCCTGGAATGTGCAGCCCATAAACCATCTGGTCGCTCCAGCCGTGATACGCGCCGCCAACCTTGATGACATATTTCTTTTTCGTAAAAGCCCGCGCCGCGCGGATGGCAGCCATCACGCTCTCGGTGCCCGATCCCAACATGCGGAACATTTCAACAGCAGGCATGAAGCGGTTGACTACTTCCGCCAGTTTCAGTTCATACTCGTGGAAGAGACCCGTTACCGGTCCACAGGTTTTCAGCATCTCGAAGACTTTTTCGCGCACCGGGGCATAGTTGCTGCCGAGGACGGTGGGGCCGCCCGCCTGTAAAAAGTCAATATATTGATTTCCATCAGCGTCCCATAAATGGGCGCCTTCCGCTTTTTCGATGGCAATGGGAAATGGATAATTGAACGCGAGATTATGCTGCACGCCGCCGGGGATCAATTTTCTGGCATCGTCGGTCATCGCTTTCGAGCGCGCGCACCTGTCGTTGAAATAGGCGAGATACTCCTGCATCTTCTCGCTTTTGACAGGGCGTAGTGGCTGGCTGATGAGTTTATTGAGTTTTCTGTAAACCTCATCTACATTTGGATATTCGCTGATGGCATATTTTTGTTCACTCATGTTAATCTCCTGCGATTGATTTTTTATTCGCCGCCAGTTTCAATAATCCCCTGCTCAACTTTTTTCTGGTCTTTGCGTAGTTTCAAAAATGCAATCTCGCGTATGGCAAACGGAATTTTACTAACTTGCTTTTCGGAACAAAGCGCCAGCAAATAAGCCAGTGAGCACTTCTCCAGAATTTCCACATTATGAACGGCGCGTTCCATGTCGTGACCAAAGACCAGCGCACCGTGGTTCTGCATCATGAAGGCGTTGTTGTGATTCTTGACGTGTTTTGCAACCGTGTTCTTGAGCATCCCAGTCCCGGAAGGAGCATAGGGGATGATGTCCACACTGCGCCCCAGAAAACGAGTCTGCTCATCAAACAAGGCTGGGATCGGCGATTTGATCAGTGTCAGGGCACTGGCATAAACCTGGTGCGTATGAATGACGGCATTCACATCGCCGCGCACCTGGTAAATTGCACCGTGCATTGCAGATTCAACTGAGGGCTTAAGCTCTCCCTCAAGCGGATTCAAATTGAAATCCAGAATACATACATCATCTGCAGTCATTTTCATATAGTCGTAATTTGAAGGGGTGACGGCAAATGCGTTCTGTTCGGCTATCCGCAGCGACAAATTCCCTCCGGTCGCCATCAGGTATCCCTTTTGAACCAGGCTTTGTGCTGTTTCGACAATTAGTTTTTTGGAAGAATCAAATGCGCTCATAGCGACTCCTTGTTTATAAACTTGACAGTGTCCAGATTGTAAAATATCATCTTGACGATGTCAAGATTTAGACTTAAGATTTGTCCCATGCCGCCAAAAAAATATCATCACGGTGATTTGAAAAACGCGCTCATCGAAGCGGGAATTAAAATTCTGTCGAAGGAAGGCGTTGGCGGGTTAAGTCTGCGGAAGGTTGCAAAACAGGCTGGGGTAAGTCACTCCGCCCCTTACGCACATTTTACCGATAAGCAATCCCTGATCGCCGCCATCTCGACCGAGGGTTTCAAACAACTCTACGCCGAACTGGATGCCGCTATTTCATCAAACGCCGGTGATCCGAAGCAACAATTGATGGAGGGGGCCTGGGCGTATGTTCAGTTCGCCATGAACAACACAGATACCTTCAAGATCATGTTCTCTGGCGCGCTGGAAAAAGAAAAGGCTTATCCAGCCTTTGTTGAAATCTCCCATAAAACGTTCGAACGGGTTGCAGATATTGTAAGTGCATGTCAGGATGCCGGCGTTTTGCGCCCCGCCCCAGTCGAAATCATGGCAGTATCGGTCTGGGGGCAGCTACATGGCATCATCTCGCTCATATTGGAGGGACAGGTCTCTCATGTAGTGCTTGACCGTTTCAATATTCAGGAGATTGTGGCCTTTGCAATGAACCAGCTAATATCCGACGAATCGGCAGCCTAAATCATAGTTGGGTGCTTCGCTGAAAAGCAAAACCAAGAACAAATGCAAAAGCAAGTTCTACGTTGATTGAAGTTCTGTCAGATGTAATCTGTTTAATGGAGTAACACATTGAGACCAAGAGCGTGCGCCGCCATCATCCGAGACGGGAAAATACTAATGGTTAGGCATCAAGACGGCAAAAGGAATTATTGGACATTACCTGGTGGCGGAGTATTCGAACCAGGGGTTTTTCGACAGCTTCGTTGGGCGCCCCTTCTATAAAGGAATTTAGCACAAGGATATTTGCTAAAAAAATTTCACATGACTATTTTCCTGTTCCTCTCCCTCCTGTTTGTTATTATCATTATTGCAAGTAGGGTTTTGTATTTACACCTTCGAAAGGAACAGGATAAATTTACTTCCAAAAACGAATCTAGTGAAAAATGGGAATTTTCTTCTGAAGTTTTCCTAGTGGCAAGTATAGATATAGCGATTCTGGGCTGGTTTTTTGTATTTCTATCTTTTTTTCTCTTTCATTCTAGAAATTATGTCTATATTGCAATAAGTCTAGCATATCTAAGCTGGATAGCAGCCATTATTATTGGTTATTCTAGACCGAAATATATTAAAAAAGAAATTATAGGAATATTTATAGCCTATGCTGGTCTAGTAATAACATCATTTACAATCTCGTTATTTTATTTTATTTTAGTTTCGATAGCAGGAGGTCTAGATTGTTCAGGAAATTGTTGGTAAAAATCTTGCATACCAGGTGATAACTTTTTTTACAATGAGAGTTACGTAATAAAAACGCCCAACAAAGCGCGCACTGAACGATGGGGATTCTGCCCGATTTACAAGCATTTTTCTGGCTTCGAGTTTTTTTCTGCGCCCAAGCAGAATCCACGCCCGACCCAACGCCAGTAACGCAAACTATTGGAGGCTTCAACATAACGCTATGACTATTCCTAAAAAATATTGGAAGCTTTTTATCTTTGGCTTTGGTATCTTTACATTTTCAATACTTGTTTTTATTGCATTAAATTTTTTACCATCTCATTGTTATGAATGGTGTATCGGCGATTGGTTAATAAATTATCAAGGTGGAATAGTTCGCAGGGGAGTAATAGGCGAACTATTCTTTAATCTCACCCGAATAACCGGCGTTAGTCAAATCATATTTATTATCTCGTTCCAAATTATTCTTTACGGTATATTTTTGTACAACTCATGTCGGCTAGCAATGAATAGTTCGTTTTCAGTTTTCAACATTGTATTAATTTTGTCACCTGCTTTTATTCTTTTTCCTATACTAGACCCATCTGGCTCATTTCGAAAATAAATTTTGTTATTTGCCCTCCTTTCTTGTGTATGCATTTCTCTGTTACACGCTAATTCTCCCAATTTTTCTCCATTCTTTTTGAGCGTTGGTTCTACATTTATCGTCTTAAGTCACGAAATGTTAATTGTTTATCTTCCGTACTTGGTAATCGCAGCCTTGCTGCATGAAAAAAGTTTCGGCAGAAAAACAAAAGGGGTAATAATTGCTATTATTCCTTCAATCGTAATTGGATTATTGATTAGCACATTCGCAGGCGGTAATGGGCAAACAGTGATTGATATCTGCAACTCTCTCACAATTAATGCCCCTTTAGATTGTGCTTATCCATCCCATTATATGGGAGCAATTTCGTTCTTAAGCAAAGATATTTCTTTCGCTCATGGGTTTGTCAGTAGTTCCATCAGTGGCAACACATGGATTATATATATCCTTTTGGCAATTCTTAGTTTCACCCCCATATTTTTGATTTTGAATCTTGAAAAATCAAAAATAATATCTAACAAAGATATGCGATTTTGGCTGAACATACTCTTGTTTATACCTGTAAGTTGTAGCATTCTTCTTCTCTGGTTTGTTGCAGATTATGGACGAATCATTCGCATTAATATCGTATGCATATCACTGCTCGTTTTGATGGCTACGCCAGACAGAAACAATACATCATTACATATAAACTCAAGAAGCATAACCGCATTATTATTGTGCTTAGCGTTTGTCACTTCTTGGCGACTAATACATTGGAAAGCATCATTAGAGAATGCGTTTCCTCTTATAAA
>JFJP01039696.1_pt1 | contig 12885 bp, 13 predicted proteins | sample 431651 | NCBI WGS metagenome assembly JFJP01 (sample SAMN02602958, study PRJNA72255) | Microbial mat metagenome, whole genome shotgun sequencing project. | biome: fresh water; feature: sink hole; material: water; isolation source: purple microbial (photo- and chemosynthetic) mats found in... | reverse complement strand
GGATTATCGGCACCACGTTCAGGCGATAATAGAGATCCGCCCTGAATTTGCCCGCGGCAACCGCCTGTTCGAGACTTACATTGGTGGCGGCTATAATTCTGATATCGACGCTGAACGTCTTCGAACCGCCGATCCGCTCGAACTGCTTTTCCTGCAGGGCCCGCAGCATCTTCGACTGCAGGGCGAGCGGCATCTCGCCTATCTCGTCAAGAAAGATCGTGCCGTTGTCAGCCAATTCAAAACGCCCCTGCCGGGTTGCGTGAGCACCGGTAAATGCCCCGCGCTCGTGGCCGAACAATTCGCTCTCCAGCAAGGTCTCGGGTAGTGCCGCGCAGTTGACCTTGATGAAAGGCTTGTCCTTACGCCCACCGGAATCATGGATTGCTCGGGCAACCAATTCCTTGCCGGTGCCCGATTCCCCAAGGAGCAGCGCCGTCACGCTGCTATGTGATATCTTTTCGATAATGCCATACACTTCCTGCATCGGCTTGGAATGCCCTATGATAAAGTGGCCGTCATGCTGGCTGTGCAGTTTGGCCTTCAGCGAGCGATTTTCCTCCTGCAGACTGGCCTCCTTCTTGCGTATCTCCTCGTGCAGCCGCAGAAATTGGCCGATCAGGGTTGAAAGTACGGTCAGAAAACGAATGTCCTCTTCAAAGGACACCTCAGCACCAAACAACCGATCAACCGTCAGCACGCCCACCGGATACCCAGCAACCAGGATCGGTACACCGAGAAAGGAAAGCTTGCTCTTGCTGAACGGCGGACGGGCCCCGGTCCTGTTCAAAAACAGCGGCTCACTGTGGATATCCGGCACCACAAAGGGCGATCTGCTCTGAAAAATCTGACCGCAGACCCCCTCATCAGGTTTATAGACCCCTCTCTGCTCCTCTGCCTCCGACAGGCCACAGGAAGCCCGGATGGTCAGGCGCTGACTGACCTCATCCATCAGCAGCAGGGTTGCCCGCTCCATCTTCAGGCTATCGTGCAGAACCTGCAGAATATTTGCCAAGGTCGTCTCGAGATTGACGGCCGTGCCGATAAGCTGGGTGATTCTGTGCAGGGCCAGCAACTCAAGTCCCTCTGTTGAACGCTTGTTGCTGACGAGTTCTCCCATGGTTTTTTCCACTGTATCTCCTCCCCTCAGACCGGAAACCAACAATGTTCCGGTACTTTTCAGCGACAGCAGACTCACATCGTGCCTGTATGCCGCGCAATGATCACGCTCTTGAAAAATCTCTATGTAGCCATAAGCCAATTTTGCAATTTCCACTCCAGAGCTCATGTAAAGTTATATTTATTTGGTATCATTCATTTTTATAGTTCACACCAAACCACTCACAATCATAATGATAACATTTTTGTTTCATTTTTTCTAGCTTTGTTACTTATTTGTCATTTTTTCTTACAGATCGGCTCCAGTTCCCGCTAGCTGAAATACCCCTTTCTCCTTCTTTCCTGAACTGGGGAATGACATTTTCCGACCATTTTGTCGTTTTGCTACGTTTTGGTTGATTATTGCCACAAGGCCATACTCCCGCCTCCCCGCTCCTTCGCCGGCGAAAATCAGCAAAAATAATTTATATATTCGTATTTACACGCTATTTTTTTAAATAGCCTAATTGGCACAGCCTTTGCGAAAGGGTCTGCAGATACAAGCAGTGAACTATCAGGCTGCACTCCGCCGATTGACAGCTTCTCAACGAAGCGGGGCGCAATACATGAATATTCCCACGAAACAAAAGACTCAATCTGCAACAAGGAGACGACAATGAGAAAGGTAGCGATCTACGGCAAGGGCGGTATCGGCAAATCTACAACAACACAGAACACCGTCGCGGGTCTCGCGGAGATGGGACGCAAGGTCATGGTCGTCGGTTGCGACCCGAAGGCAGATTCCACCCGTCTGCTCCTCGGCGGACTTGCCCAGAAATCGGTCCTCGACACCCTGCGCGAGGAAGGCGAGGACGTGGAACTCGATGACATCCGCAAACCCGGTTACGGCAATACCTGGTGTGTCGAGTCCGGTGGTCCCGAGCCAGGTGTAGGCTGTGCCGGCCGCGGCATCATCACCTCGATCAATATGCTCGAATCCCTTGGCGCCTATGAGGCCTCGGAAGGTCTCGATTACGCTTTCTACGATGTCCTCGGCGATGTTGTCTGCGGTGGGTTCGCCATGCCGATCAGAGATGGAAAGGCCGAAGAGATTTATATCGTCTGTTCCGGTGAGATGATGGCCATGTATGCCGCAAACAATATCTGCAAAGGCATCATGAAATTCGCCCAGTCCGGCCGTGTCCGCCTCGGCGGACTGATCTGCAACTCCCGTAACGTGGACAACGAGAAGGAGATGATTGTCGAACTGGCCAAGAAAATAGGTACCCAGATGATCTATTTCGTGCCACGCCATAACGATGTACAGCGGGCGGAGATCAACCGAAAAACGGTCATCGAATGGAATCCCGAGGTAAGCCAGGCCGATGAATATCGGGGGCTGGCCAAAGCGATTGACCAAAACACCAATTTTGTCATCCCCAGACCACTTGAGATGGAAGAACTCGAAAAGCTGCTCATGGACTATGGCCTGATGGAAGCTTAATCCTAACCGCCCAAATATTTATACATGGAGAACACCACAATGATAATCATGATCAGAGCAATTATCCGACCGGAAAAATCCGACGCCGTCCTCGCCGCCCTGATGGATGCCGGCTTCCCTGCTGTCACCAAATATTCAGTAGCCGGCCGCGGCAAGCAGCGTGGCATCAAGATCGGTGAAGTGACGTACGACGAGATACCGAAAACCATGCTGGTCAGTGTCGTCAACGCCGCCGACCGTGATTTCGTCATCGACACCATCATGAAGACAGCCAGGACCAGCGGCAAGGGAGCTTTTGGCGACGGCAAGATCTTTGTCTCCGAGGTTGAGGATGTCTACACCATAAGCTCGGGCGTTAAGGAGACCGCCGAGGCATCCGAGGGGGTCCCGGCATGAAAGAGATAATCGCAGTGGTTCGCATGAATATGATGAACCAGACCAAAAAGGCCCTGACCGAGGCCGGCATCGACGCCTTCTTTGCCCACGAGGCCCAGGGCCGAGGCAAGGGTTTTATCAACCCGACGATCCTTGAAGGGGCCAGCCAGGGCTACGAGGAAGCCGCTTCGCTGCTCGGCGAGAAAGGCAAGCTCTACCCGAAGCGGATGGTCACTGTCGTCACCAAGGACGACCTCGTCGACGATGTCGTCCAGGCCATTATTGAAGCCAACAAAACGGGCAAACCCGGCGACGGCAAGATTTTCGTCCTGCCGATCAGCGACTCCATCCGGGTCCGTACCGGTGAGACCGGCGAAAAATCCATAGTCTGACCGCAGAAGGAGAAAGGAAATGGCAACAGCAAAGAAAAAAGTGGTGCAGTGGGAACCTGTCGATATCAAAGCGGAACTGTTGAAACAGTACCCCGCCAAGGTCGCCCGCAAACGCGCCAAACAGATCATGATCAACGAGGCCCAGGAGAACTCTCCGCCGTCTGAGATCGTCGCCAACGTCCGGACCATCCCCGGTATCATCACCATGCGCGGCTGCACCTACGCCGGCTGCAAGGGTGTTATCATGGGACCGACCAGCGACATCGTCAATCTGGTGCACGGACCGATCGGATGCAGCTTCTATGCCTGGCTGACCCGTCGCAACCAGACCAGCGCCTCGGGTGAGAAAAACGAAAATTTCATCACTTACTGCATGTCCACCGATATGCAGGACTCGGACATCATCTTCGGCGGCGAGAAAAAACTGGCAGCAGCGATCCAGGAAGCCTACGACCTCTTTCACCCGAAGGCCATCGCCGTCTTCGCCACCTGCCCGGTGGGCCTGATCGGCGACGATATCCATAACGTGGCTCGCCAAATGAAAGAAAAATTGGGCGACTGCAACGTCTTTGCCTTCAGCTGCGAGGGCTACAAGGGTGTCTCCCAGTCGGCCGGCCACCATATCGCCAACAACCAGGTCTTTACCCACCTGGTCGGCAAGTCGGAGACCGAGAAAACAGATAAATTCAAGATCAACCTGCTCGGCGAATACAACATCGGCGGCGACGGCTTTGAGATTGACCGGATCCTGAAGAAATGCGGTATCAGCAACATCGCCACCTTCTCCGGCAACTCGACCTACGACCAGTTCGCTTCGGCCAATCAGGCCGACCTGAGCTGCGTCATGTGTCACCGCTCGATCAACTATGTGGCCGACATGCTCGAAACCAAATATGGCATCCCGTGGATCAAGATCAATTTCATCGGAGCCGGGGCCACCGCCAAATCACTGCGTAAGATTGCCCAGTATTTCGGCGATCAGGAACTCACCGATCGGGTGGAGGCGGTCATCGCCGAGGAAATGCCGGAGGTCGAGGCGGCACGGCTCGAAGTCTATCCCCGAACCCAGGGCAAGACCGTGATGATCTTCGTCGGCGGCTCGCGGGCCCATCATTACCAGGAACTGTTCAACGAAATGGGCATGAAGACACTGTCCGCCGGTTATGAATTCGGCCACCGTGACGATTACGAAGGACGGCATGTCCTGCCAAATCTCAAAGTCGATTCGGACAGCCGCAATATTGAAGAGATCCAGGTCGAGGCCGATCCTCTGCTCTACCGCCCCCGCAAGAGTCCCGAGGAAATGCAACTCCTCGAGGAAGACGGCCTGAAGTTCAAGGAATACCAGGGACTCAACCCGGATATGGACAAAGGTTCGATCATTATCGACGATCTCAACCAGTACGAGGCCGAAAAACTGGTGCAGATGCTCAAGCCCGATCTTTTCTGCGCCGGCATCAAGGAGAAATATTCGATCCAGAAACTCGGTGTGCCTCAAAAACAGTTGCACAGCTACGACTCCGGCGGTCCCTATGCCGGCTTCAAGGGGGCGGTCAACTTCTACCAGGAAATCGACCGGCTGGTGAACAGCAAGGTATGGGGCCTGATGCAGGCACCCTGGCAGGAAAACCCTGAACTCTCAGCGACCTACGTTTGGGAATAACGTTTACATAGAAAGGTATCGCCATGCTACTCAGACATACACCCAAAGAGATATCCGAGCGTAAGGCCCTGATGATCAACCCAGCCAAGACATGTCAGCCGATCGGCGCCATGTACGCGGCGCTGGGCATCCATGGCTGTCTGCCGCACAGTCACGGCTCGCAGGGCTGCTGCGCCTACCATCGCAGCACGCTGACCCGGCATTACAAAGAACCGATCTCCGCAGCCACCAGTTCTTTTACCGAGGGTTCTTCGGTCTTCGGCGGACAGGCCAACCTGCTGCAGGCGATCAACACTATTTTTACTGTCTATGATCCCGAGATCATAGCAATACATACCACCTGTCTATCGGAAACCATCGGCGACGACCTGCCCCAGATCCTGAAGAAATCCAAGGATGAGGCAAATACCCCCGAGGGCAAAATGGTGATCGGCGCGCCGACCCCGAGTTACGTCGGCTCGCATGTCACTGGATTCTCCAATATGGTCAAGGCGATGGCCGATATGGCCGTGCCGGCCACGAAGAAAAACGGCAAGGTCAATGTCATCCCCGGCTGGGTTGAGCCCTGCGATATGGAGGAGATAAAGCGCCTGGCTGCCATGGTCGGGGTCGATATCACCCTCTTCCCCGACACCTCCGGTGTGCTCAACGGCCCGCTATCCGGCGAATACACCATGTTCCCGAAGGGGGGCACGACGGTGGCCGAATTGCAGGGATGTGGAGCAGCCATCGGGACCCTGGCTCTGGGCGAGTGGTGTTCGGCGGATGCCGCCCGCCTGCTTGACACCAAGCACAAGGTTCCCTGCCGGGTCCTCGACATGCCTTTCGGCCTGAAGGCGACCGACCGCTTCATCGATGCCCTGCGCACTGTCGGCGGCACCTCCGTGCCCGAGGAGATATCCGACGAGCGCGGCCAGTTGGTCGATATGATTTCCGACATGCACCAGTACTTCTACCACAAGAAGGTGGCGCTGGTCGGCGACCCCGATCAACTCATCGCCATGACCGAATTCCTGGTTTCGATCGATATGTGCCCAATTCATATCGTCACCGGCACACCGGGCAAGAAGTTTGAAAAACGCATCAAAGAAATAACAAAAGATGTCCCCTTCCCGGTCAACGTCAAGGCCTGGGGTGACATGTTCCTGCTGCACCAGTGGATCAAGAACGAGCCGGTCGACCTGCTCATCGGCAATACCTATTGCAAATATATTGCCCGTGATGAAGATCTGCCGCTGGTCCGCTGGGGTTTCCCCATCCTCGACCGCCAAGGCCACCAGTATTTTCCGACGGTGGGCTACAAGGGCGGTCTCAGAATTCTGGAAAAGATCCTTTCGGCACTCCTCGACCGGACGGATCGCGATGCCCCAGAAGAAAAATTCGAGCTGGTTTTCTAGGCTTGAATGCTCGGCCGCTGCACCCTGCCTGAAAACAGGGTGCAGCATCTCCGAAGAATTGACCGGCAGGAAGGCCCGGCATGCCCTGTGCGCCCTCCCTTTCCGCCTATTTTTTTTCCTTGAGTGAATCAATCATGAAGACGGCCACATCATCCGGACCACCGACACCGCGCATCCTGACGCTGCCGATTGCCGCTACCGCCAGCGCCAGGACACGTTTCGTGCCGTTGCAGCCCTCCGCCGTCAAGGCCCTGCTGCCGCAGGAAGCGCTCCGAGTTCTTGAGAGCTGTCTGGAGAAGGGCAGCGTCGACGGGATTGAGCTTGCCGGCCCGGGAGACCCTCTGGCCTCTATAGAAGCGGCACTGGCGACCATGCGGCTCATTACCGGACATTCTCCGGCCCTGTCCCTCTCGCTGCAGACACTCGGCATAGGCCTTGATCAGCACGCAGATGCCCTGAAAAAGGCGGGTCTTTCACAGGTGAAGATGCAGGTCGATGCCGTCGACCCCCTTCTCCTCGAACAGATATATCTCTGGATCCGGCCCGGCAAAAAAACCCTGCCGCTGCCCGCCGCATCCCGACTGCTGGTCGATGAACAGGCTCGGGCAGTGTCTGCCTGCAAAAAGGCCGGTCTGGAGGTTCTTGTCGTCACGACGGTCTACCCTGAAACCAACAGCGAACACCTCGAGGCTATCGCCCGGAGCATGGTGGAACATGGCGCTGACGGCATGATTCTCATCCCCTTCCAGCCGGAAGAAGGAGCCGATACCACCCTGCCGGCGGCTGACGCGGCCCTGATGGCTGAAGCCGAGAAGGTCTGCGCCCTGCATCTGCCGGTACTGATCCACCAGGATGTGTTGATGGATGATGATCGGCAGGTGGCTGTCTCCTCATCCCTGCCGCGACCTCACAAACTGCGGCCCAATGTTGCGGTGGCCAGCAGCGGCGGCCTCGATGTCGATCTGCATCTCGGTCAGGCTAAGCAGTTGCTCATCTACGGTCCTCGGGATGACGGCCTGACCTGTCTGCTCGAGATACGGCCCGCTCCTCTACCTGGCGGCCCCGGCAAGCGCTGGCAGATCCTGGCGGCAGCCCTCTCGGATTGCTTTGCCGTGCTGACCGCCAGCGCCGGCGAGACACCGCGGGCTGAACTGGCCGAGGCCGGTATCACCGTCATGATCACCGAAGAGTCTATTGAAGGTATCGTCGACGTCCTCTACGGCGGCGGCAAAAAAGGAAAACAGTGCCGGAAATAACGGCGTAAACAACCAAAAGGAACAGAGAACATGGCTATCCCGGAAAAACAGATCCTTGTCTGTCAGAGTTTCAGAGCAAAAGGCGATCCCAAAGGCATCTGCCATAAACAAACCGAGGGTTTTCTGCAGTATATCGAGGAAGAGATCCTCGACCGCGGCCTCGATGTCCAGGTCGTGGCCACCGGCTGTCTCAAGCAGTGCGAGTCGGGGCCGATCATGGTCATCCAGCCGGAAAACTGGTGGTTCAAGGGGGTTAATTCCGAGGCGGCTATCGACGCTATACTTGATGGCCTGGAAGACGGAAAACCTGCGGCCGAGTACCTGATTGCCTAAAGATGCCGGCCACCGAAAATCGATTGACCATTCGCCCGGCCGAGCCCGGTGATCTTGATTTCCTTGTTGCCCTGCTGCAGTTGCTCTTTACCATCGAAGAAGATTTTCAGGTCGATGAAAATCGGCAGCGGCGGGGCCTGACGATGATGCTTGGCAACCCCCGCGGCCTCATTTTGGTCGCTGAGCAGGAAGGCCGGGTGATCGGCATGTGTTCGGGCCAGCTGCTGGTCTCCACAGCCGAAGGTGGCCCTGCCCTTCTCATGGAGGATGTGATTGTCGACAAGAATTTTCGCCGCGGCGGTATCGGCCGTCTCCTGATCTCGGCCATGGCCCAGTGGGCGGCAGACCAGGGCGCGTATCGCCTGCAGTTGCTGGCTGACCGAACAAACAACGAGGCCTTGGCTTTTTATGCCAGGCTCGGCTGGAAGACTACGAACCTGATCTGCCTGCGGCACTTTCCGGCGATTGATCAACAGCAGCACTGATCGCCGGGACATCCGCTTCCCCAAACAATCTCAAGAGAGGAGTACATCATGCAGATCCTGCAGATTCAGCCGCGGCAGAATATCATCTCCATCGACAACTGGCAGGAATACCGCCGGCATGGCGAGCAATTCCTCAGTACCGCCGTACAGGCTTTCGAGAAGGGAAACAGCAGGTTTACGCCGGAGATCCTCTTCAACCTGGTGGCCATGGCCATCGAGAAGCTGGTCATGGCTTTTCTCATGAAGCAGGGGGACCTGGCGGAAAATCACACCATGGGCGATCTCTTTCGCGCCCTGGAAAAGCATGTCGGCCATCAGCCGGAACTGGCCGGCCAGTTCGCCTATCTCGATTCGTTCCAGGAGATCTGCGATCTCGAGACTTACCGGCGGCAGGCTCCCAGTACGGAGGAAACTGCGGTCATAGTCGGAATAGGCGAGAATGTCCGACGCCTCCTGGCACCGCATCTTGCCTGAGACAACCAAGCACCTTGTGTTAACTGGCCTCCCCGGCCGATACCTTCAACCCCACGGAGCATACCATGAATAAAGCTACACTTGAAAAAGTCTTTGAATACGCCTCGATGCCGGTGCACGGAACCCTGTCGCGCAAGCTGCGCAAAGGAGTCAAAGTGCAGATCAACGAAGACCGGCTCTATGCCGAAGCCGTCCTCTTTCTGGGTGATGAGTTCCTGCGCATCTCGGAAAGCCTGGAGAGCGAGGCGATCAACACCTATTACAGCTGGGACAAAATTGTCTCAGTGCGCACCATCAGCAGGCAGGATGGCTAACTTGCCAGTATCAGGAAACACCCTTTCAGAGAGGAGACAGCCATGCCCGTACCTTTCCGCCCCCTGGGCCTCATTAAAGAGGTGATCGAGGCAACCGGCCTTTCGATCACCCATGTGTTCGATGATCTGGTTTTCATCGAACACAACGCCTTTTTTCTGCAGATGGGCGACCGCGGTGAAGAAGTCCGCCTCTTCTTCAATACCGACTCAAAAGTCGAGCTGCGCCAAGAGATCGCCATGCGGCTGGCCGAGGAGGGCAGAAAACTGGGCCTTGAAATCGAACGCTGCGGGACTTTCCGGGTCGCCCAGGAAGATGGCAGTGAGCATTTCCAGCTCGAATTTCTGGAGGGGGCCCTGTAACAGGCGGGAGAACCGGGGCGGCTGTCTGCCTTGCGCTTTTTTAAGCTCAAAAGAACCGTCTCTGTACCGCCAGGAAAACCCGCGATCTTGGCGAAGCTCCGATGTCGATCAGCGAAATAACCTTGGGGATGCCGGCCCCCAGATATTCTCCGGGACTCGGAGGCAGGTTTTTTTCGTTTCCTCTAAACCTTGGATACTTCTGTCCCACCGGCATGGTCTAGTGGCCTGTAAGTGCGGCTTGACGATGGAATCGAGAATTTGAAAATGCTTGGATGCGGCTGTTGATGACATCAAAAGCCGTCATCGGGAATTTTCGGAGCTGCGCTTCATATTCGAGCGCTTGTGCAAGGAGAAGATTGATTCTCACCTTCAACTTGCGGGCTCTGATTGCGAGGTGGTTATAAAGGTCATCGGCCAGGAGAAGACCAGTGATAATCATCGACTTGAAGACGCAATGCGGCTCAGATTCGAGCATGGTAAGATATGTGTCGAATATTTTGTAATCGTCCCCACCGCCTCCCGCAGTGACAAGTACGAATCCCCCCCCGGTACGGCCTATGTTCCACCAAAGGCACTGGCAGCCCTGAACGCTGGGAATCTTTCATGGGAAGTAACCGGTAAAATACACCTTGGAGGCTATCTGGCTGGGGATGGCGTATTCCGACACGGGATCATAGATATCCCGGCTCCCATATATCCATATCTCTGAATACAGATGCTCCAGTATTCTGTAGATATCTTTTTCCTTCCATTCCCTTATCGTCTTTTCCGAGTTGTCCATTATGTCGCGCAGACCAAGCACCACCTAGGTTTTCGGATCATGCCTGGAATCCTTACACAGTCTATTCCAGGCGGGAAATCGAACATGCCCACCAGAGGAGAGTCGGTAAGGATAATAATATTGTGCTCACCACTCATTGCGTGTGATACAGATCAGGTTTTGTACAATATTGACAGTCAATGTATATCATTGTATAAGTATATACCTATGGAAAATCTTCTCACAATTAAAGATGCCGCCCAATTCCTGAATGTTTCTGAAATGTCACTCAGGCGCTGGACCAATGCCGGCAAGCTGAAGTGTTATCGGCTAGGCGGAAAAAAGGAACGACGATTCACCCGGCAGGAGTTGGAGCACTTTCTTCAAACCCAGGAGGGGCGTGTACCGCTTGGAATATGCGGTGCGGCAGTGGAAGATTCTTCCCATATAGCCCATTTTTATAGAGACGCTGCCGAGAGCGTGGCCGCAGGCATTGAATTTTCAGCCTGTGGACTGTCTCGCAGCGAATCAATCTTGATAGTATCCACCGATACCAAATTGTCGCAAATTCTTGCGGGCCTTGAACTCCTCGGTTTTCCAGTCGAAAAACTCAAAAGCGAGGGAATCATAGTTACCGATACCGGGCGGTGTGCTTTCAATGAGCAGGTGCACTTTTTGACTGCAGCAATGGCAGATTTCCCCATCAAGAAGGGATTCCGACTCTTGGGCGACATGGTATGGGCCGTTGAAAAAGGGTGGACCATGGATGAAATATGCCGGCTTGAGAACAAGGCTAACCATCTCTTGCATGGCAGCAACAAACTCATCCTCTGTCAGTATGACCTGACCTATTTTGGCGCAGATATGGCGATGAAGGCCTTTGATGCTCACACCTTGACACTCTATCGCGGAGAGATACAGCAGAGTCCCTACTTCAGGGGATCAACTGGAGAAAGACCATGAAAAAATATGTGACAGTTTGCTTCATTCTTATTGCCGCTTCCGCCTATTGGGCCTTTGATCTTGATCGCTATCTGACCTTGGATGGAATCAAAGCAGGCCAGGCACAACTGGATAATTGGCGCACTGGAGCGCCGCTAACAGCCGGTCTTGGCTTCTTCATCCTCTATATTGCCGCAACCTCACTGTCCTTGCCGGGGGCGGCGCTCCTCACCCTGGCGGCTGGAGCGGTTTTCGGTCTTCTCTGGGGGGTGGTGATTGTTTCCTTTGCCTCAACCATCGGCGCGACCCTGGCATTTCTTGTCGCTCGTTTCATCCTGCGCGACAGCGTGCAAAGCAGGTTCGGCGATCGCCTGCGAACTCTCAATAGAGGGATTGAGCAGGAAGGCGCCTTCTATCTCTTCACCTTGCGCCTCGTTCCGATCTTTCCCTTCTTTCTCATCAACCTGCTGATGGGATTGACACCCATCCGTACCCGGACATTTTATTGGGTCAGCCAGGTCGGCATGTTGGCAGGCACCATTGTCTATGTCAATGCGGGTACTCGATTAGCCCAGATCGACAGCACCACCGGGATTCTGTCACCTGGCCTCATGGTGTCGTTTGCCATCCTGGGGGTGTTTCCCCTGCTCGGCAAAAAAATCATCGGATGGCTCAAGAGACGGCGGGTATATGCAAAATGGTCACGGCCTGCACGCTTTGACCGCAACCTGATAGTTATCGGCGGCGGGGCAGCAGGTCTGGTCAGTGCCTATATTGCCGCAGCGGTGAAGGCAAAAGTGACCCTGATCGAAGCCGGGAAGATGGGCGGCGATTGTCTCAACTACGGCTGTGTGCCAAGCAAGGCCTTGATAAAAAGCGCGAAGCTTGCCCACCACATCCGGCACGGCGAGGACTATGGACTTGAATCCGTTGAGCCGAGTCTCAGTTTTCGCAAGGTGATGGCCAGGGTACACCGAGTCATCGCCACAGTCGAACCCCACGACAGTATCGAACGGTACACCAGCCTCGGTGTCGAAGTCCTCTCCGGATACGCCAGGCTGGTTGATCCCTGGACGGTCGAAATCCAGTGTAACGATGGCAGCACGCAGCGCCTGACGTCTCGGGCCATCGTCATCGCGGCCGGAGCACGGCCATTTGTCCCCCCGCTGCCCGGCCTTGACGATGTTGGCTATCTCACCAGCGACACCTTGTGGGAAGCCTTTGCCACCCTCGATGAACCACCTCGGCGGCTGGTTGTACTCGGCGGCGGGCCTATCGGCTGCGAATTGTCACAGGCTTTTGCCAGACTTGGTTCACAGGTCTGGCAGATAGAGATGGGAGCACGAATCCTGGTCCGGGAAGACGAGGATGTTTCGGAATTGGCAAAAGCATCCCTGGTCGGGGACGGGGTACATGTCCTGACTGGCCACAAGGCCTTACGGTGTGAAAAAGAAGGCGAGACGAAGCTCATCGTCGTGGAGCATGAGGGACAGGAGCACCGCATCGAGTTCGATGCCCTTATCTGTGCGGTCGGC
>JFJP01037958.1_pt1 | contig 12885 bp, 7 predicted proteins | sample 431651 | NCBI WGS metagenome assembly JFJP01 (sample SAMN02602958, study PRJNA72255) | Microbial mat metagenome, whole genome shotgun sequencing project. | biome: fresh water; feature: sink hole; material: water; isolation source: purple microbial (photo- and chemosynthetic) mats found in... | reverse complement strand
TCAATAAGGTTTGCCTGGTTGTCATTTACAAGGGCGATTGTTACAGCATCAAGGCCATTTACCCTGCTAAAGGAGCTCTGCTCTTTTACTCCGAAGAATATTTCAGCGACATCCCTCAATAAAACAGGACCATCTTTTTTAATTATTATGTTCCCTATCTCTTTTACATCGGTATACTCTGATGTGATATTTACAAACAATTCATTGCTGCCATCGACAACTTTTCCCGCAAAAGTTCTGCTTGCCCCGTTATTATTTAGCAGATTTCTGATCTGTCCGATTGATATTTCATTGGCTTTGCAGGCTCTCTCGTTTAGCCGTATCTCAATAGAATTCTCCTGTCCTCCATGCACCTGCACCCCGGCTATCCCGTCGATATTTTCAAATTCAGGTTTAATTTCTCTGTCGGCTATGTTTCTGATGCGGTCTATTCCCCCTTCTCCTCTCACCTGCAGAACCATGAACTGGTTGGTAAGTTGCTCCAGGTCGATTTTAATTACATTAATTATAAACTCATCAGGAATAGAATTCTTTACTATGTTTATTTTTTCCTGAAGTTTCAGATTTGCATATTTGAGATCAGCATTCTGGTTATAGTATATCATTATTGTTCCATAGCGGGAAGAGATATTTGATTCAATCTTTTCTATTCCTTCAAGGGTGCCTATGGCTCCCTCAACAGGGATAATAGCTTGTGTCTCAATATATGAAGGGTCCATCTCCAATGGAGTCCCAATCTGAACTATCAATGTTGGAAGCTGTGCATTGGGGAAGAGTTCAACAGGCAGCTTTGTGTACGAGACATAACCAAGTATTGTCAGCCCCAGAAAGAGCATTATGATGAGGATTCTTCTTTTAATAATAAATTCCATTTTTACCTTATAATAGAAATCCGGGATCTAAATAACTTTTTTATCAGCTCCTGTTATCCACTGGCCAAAACTGTCAATTACCCAGTATACACAGGGAATTAAGATCAGTGTAAGAAGTGTGGAAGAGAAAAGACCCCCTATCACTGCAAGAGCCATTGGCGCTCTGAGAGAAGCGCTCTCCCCAATGCCGATTGTGAGAGGCAGCAATGCAAGTATTGTTGTCAGGCTGGTCATTAAAATTGGTCTTATCCTTTGTTTTCCTGCCATTATTATTGCCTCTTTCTTTTCAATTCCATTTTCTCTGAGCTGGTTTATCCTGTCAATAAGCAGAATAGCATTATTTACAGCAATTCCTCCAAGCATAATTATCCCTATATAAGCCATCATATTAAGTGTCTCACCTGTAATGAAAAAGGTCAGAATGGTGCCTGCACCTGCAAGAGGGATTGTCAGCATTATAGTAAAAGGTTGTAATATTGATTCAAATTGTGCCGCAAGAACCATGAATACCAGGAGAAGTGAAAGGATAAGTGCAAAAGTGAGATTTGACATTGATTCCTTGCGCTTAAGCTCTTCTCCCGTGAACTCCCATTTATAATCAATTGGCAATACCACGTTCTTCAGCGAGGCAGTTGCCTCTTTAATGACCTGATCAAAATGTGATTCTGTATTAACCATAGCATAGACATAGCATGTTCTCGACTGGTTTCTTCTGGTTATTTCCCGGGGACTCACCTTTGTTTTGATAACAGCCAGTTCGCTGAGTGGTACTTTAATATTTCCGGCCGTTATCATAAGATCGCGTAATTGATGAATGGAAATATCCCCAAGCTTAATAGTGATGTCCTTCATCTCCCCGTCTTTTTCAAAACTACCGGCTGAAGAGCCTGACAGATAGCTTTTTACCTGGTTAATAATACTTTCTGCCGTAACGCTGTAATAACTGGTTTTAAACCTGTCAATTACTACTTCAACCTCAGGAGTGCCTTCGTCAAGTGATGTTGTAATGTTATAGAGACCAGGATTATTTTCGAGAATAGCTTTTGATTCTTTTACTATCTTTTCCAGCTCAGTATAATCTTCCCCTGAAATTTCAAGTGAGAAGGGAGCCTCTGTGGTCCCAATTGATGATTGAAGTGCTGTTTCTTCCCTGGTAAAGGATATCTCAATATCAGGGATAGTCTTCATGTAATTTCCTATAAGGGATATCGCTTCTTGAGTGTAAGAGGCAAATTCATCATTAAGTATTACCTTCAGGGTAGCAGTGTTTTCACCTTTTGCCATTGATGTCTGGTTATTTGAATAGTTATTCCCTTCACCTGACTGGCAATAGATCATTTTAACTTTGTCGGGCAGTATCTCCCTGATAATTCCCTCCGTTTTGGCAGCTGTGCTTTCTGTACGGAGAAGGCTTGTGCCTTCAGGAAGTTTTATATTTAAAGTAAATTCAGATGATTCGGATTTCGGCATAAATTCACTTCCCAGTTGTGTGATAAGCAAGCCTGAAGCCGCCATAAGCAAAACGGATACCACGATGACAATATTCCTTTTTTCAATGGTTTTTCGAAGTATCTTTTCATACCAGTTGAAATGGAGAGAAGAAACTGTTTCATTCTTTTTTCTCTTATCGGTAAAAAATACTGACACGAGCATGGGAATAACAAGCATAGCAACAAAGAGTGAAGATATCAGCGAAAAAGCAACTGTCCAGGCCTGGTCTTTAAACATCTCCCCTGAGGATCCGTGAAGGTATACTATTGGAAGGAAAACAGCTATTGTTGTTACGGTTGATGCTGTGATGGCTCCTCCTACATCTCCTGTTCCTCTGATTATTGCTTCCGGAAATGGGACCCCCTCTTCGCGAAGGCGTGTAATGTTCTCGAGTACGACAATGGCATTATCAACAAGCATTCCTGCTCCCAATGCCAGTCCTCCCAGGGTCATAATGTTGAGAGTGAGATGATTGAAGTACATCAGGTTAAATGTTGCTATAATTGATACAGGTATTGCAACACTAATTACCAGGGTAGTGCCTATTCTTCTCAGGAAAACATAGAGTACTAAAACAGCAAGAAGGATTCCCAGCAGCAGTGTGTTTTTAACCTCTCCTATGGCATTGCTGATATAAGCTCCCTGGTCCTGGACCCTAATAAATTCATAACCCGGCAGGGCTTTTTCAAGCTCATTTATTGCTTTTCCGAGGCTCGTAACAACATCAACAGTATTAAATTTTGGCTCCTTGTATATTGATAATCCAACACATCTTTCTCCATTAATGGTTACAATATTATCAGGCTCTTTATTACCGAATTTTATTGTGGCAATATCTCTCAGATATACAGGAATTCTTGATGAAGGCAAATTGGAGGTTGCAGACTGGGTTGTGGCCATTCCAGTTGATGTCTGTTTAAAACCCACAACTATGTTTTCCAGATCACCGATATCCTCCAGGACACTTACCCCTTTTACAACATATTTTAGCCCCATATCCACTATTGATCCTCCGGAGACATTTTTGTTGTAATTATTTATCTGGGCAGCTATGGCATCAGATGTTAGTCCAAATGATTCAAGAATGTATTTATTTGTTTCAATTACTACCTCGCTTTCTTCAATTCCGGAAAGTTTTATATCAGCAACTCCCTCAATACGTACCAGTTCGTTTCGTATATAGTTCTCTGATATTTTTCTGAGTTCATCCATGTTGCTGATACTGGGATTTTTTAGTCCGACTATCATTACAGGGGCTGCATTTGGATCATATTGTGAAAGAGTAAAGCTCTCCAGGTCCGAGTTCTGGTTAAAGGAATTCAGCTCTTTCTGCAGATCGAGGAACGCTTCATCCATATCCTTGTTCCAGTCATATTCAACGGTAATAGTAGCCGAACCTACCTGCGATACTGATGACACCTGGATAACATCACTCTGCCTCATGGCAAGGGATTCTATCTGATCAACATAGTTCTTTTCAATCTCTTCAGGTGGTTTTTCACCTGCATTTAACTCCACGTAGATCTTTGGGTTGTTCAGATCGGGAAACAGATCAGTACCCAGTTTCCCGAATGAGATGAAACCCAGAAGAGCAATTCCAAGTACAAGCATCAGGATTGTAACTGGTTGCTTTACAGCGAATCGGGCGATGCTGTTCATGTCAGTTATTTAATAATTTTTACCTTCGACTTGTTGCTGAGTGTCTCAAAGCCACTTGAGACCACTCGTTCATCTTTTGAGAGACCTCTGATCACTTCTACTTCCGTCATGTTTTCAAGTCCGGTCTCAATAATTCTTTCTACGGCAACTCCCCGGTCGATGATGAAGACAGTTTTCCCTCTTTGCCGCGACAGAATAATATTTTTCGGGATAACAATTACAGAATCTTTCTTATTAGTAACAATGTCAGCTTTTACAAACATACCTGGCCGGAGAAGGAGATTCGGGTTGTTTACTGATATCTTCCCTTTAAATGTGCGGGTGTCTGCATCAATGGCAGGAGATAATTGTGTTATGCTCCCGATAATTGTATCTTCAGGAATGGTGTAGTTGGTAAGCTTTACTGTCTGCCCGGGTTTTATTGACGATATATACTTTTCAGGCAGTTGTACATCCATGTACATTACCTGGTAGTCCATAATTTTTGCAATTGTTGATCCGGTTTCAACCTGTGTGCTCTGGGTATAGTACGGCAAGTCAACAATGACCCCATCAATTGGTGCGGTAATCCGGGTTTTCTCCATCTGTAGTTTGGCATTTTCTACAGTAGTTTTTGCATTTGCGTAGTTGATGCTGGCTGTCTTTAAATCTTTCAGTGTAACTCCTCCTTTCTCGTATAGCGATTCCTGTTTTTTGAGTTCACTCTCGGTGAGTTCGAGATTGAGTTCATTTGTCTCCAGTTTAATTGAATTTACATATTCTTTGTCTTCCAGCCGGGCAATTAGTGAACCCTCTCTGACCCTGTCGCCCAGTTGCCAGAGTCTACCGGTAAGTGGGTTTATTTCAAGATAGTAAGATGCTGTAATCTTGGATTTTAACTCTATCTCTCCTTTTGGCAGGGCCGTGCCTGTTGTATTGATAAATTCCTCAATAGGTTTAAGTTTGATATCAGTTACTGACACAGGGATCTCTACATCGGCTGCCAGGTTCTGATCCTGGTTTTTGCAACCTGAAAGAGCTATTATCAGAGATGCAATGATGAAAATGGTCTTTTTCATTTTATTTTAAATTTTGTTATTCTTCAATTGTCATAACCGGTGAAATTGCCTCTTTCTTCTCAAAATCGTAAAGAGTCTGAATCTTAAGATTAAGCAGTTCAAGTTTATAGGAAATAAGTGAATTTGTATGTGAAAGTTGTTTTTCAGATAGCTGATTCTGGTATATATTGAGATCCATCCCGGTCAGATCGCCGTTTTTATATTTTTCCAGATTTAGGTCATAGGTAAGTTGGGCATTAATTACAGATTGCCGTGCAATTTCTATCTGGTTCTGCAGGTTTAGGAGGTTCCTGTATACTTTTCTTATATCAAGAATGATATTGTTTTGTTCCTCCTCGTACGTAATATTTGCTGTTTCAACCGAGGCTTCTGACGCTTTGATTCTCGATTTCCTTTCTCCCCAGTCCCACAGGGGTATCGTAAGCGACAGGGAGACAGTCTCATTATCGGTTGGGCTATCATATACATTCCTGAGCTTTTCATTATCTCCAAAGAGGCCGAGCGAAAGTCCCAGGCTTCCTTTGAATTCATTTAACCCTTTTGTCTGAATAAGATCGAACTGGGACGTTTCAATATTTATTTTCCGTTGTCTTAGCTCCATCCTGTTAGCAAGTCCCTGATCAATAGCAAAAGATATATTAACGTCAACGGTGTCGACCGCGATATTTGGAATAACAAGAATATCATCATAAAGACTCATCCCAATCAGAATCTTGAAGTCGTCTTTTGCATTTTCAAGCAGTACTCCTTTATTCTCAAAATCAGATTTTGTTGTAGCAAGGTTAAGTTCGGCCTGGAACATCTCTTCCCGTGGTGAAATGCCGGCGTCGACTTTATTTTTTGATACTTCATAGCTTTTCTGCATATTCTGATAAGCCTGGTTGGCTATCTCAAGACTCTGTTGCTGCTGATACACGTAATAAAAAGCCTGAGTGACCTGTTTCTCAAGTGATAAAAGCTGGATTGCATAATGGAGCTGGGCATTTTCGAGGGATAGCTGGAGTTCTTTAAGTTGAATTTTCGTTCTGTTATATGTGAACAGAGGCTGATCAACATTTAGCGACAGGTTGTTACTGAATCCTTTTGTTGTTGATCCGGAGAACTCACTATATGAGTCAGTGTAGCCAAACCTGTTTGTGAGTGATACTTTTGCATCGGTCATAACAATTGGCTGCGAAACTGTAAACAGGCCATAGCTCTCTGTTGTTGTTCTGGAATTCCATTTTGAGATCAGTTCATTGAATTCCCGGCTCTGTGTATAACCTATCGGGTTAAGCGTCAATGAGAAATTTGATTTCAGTGAGGCATTCTGTGCATTCAGATTCTCCTGGTTACGAATAAGGTTAAGTCTGGTCTTTTGAATTGATGGACTGTTAGCCTCTGCAACTTCAAGAGCCTGATCAAGAGTAAGCCCCTGCTGTGATATGCCTGGCATATAGCAGGTTATCAGCAGAAGTAAGGTTATTATTTTTGTTTTAGGCCGCTTCATAATGTGTCTGTTATTCAATTATTTTACTATTGTGTGTTCTTAATTCTGCTTCACCCATTTAACTGCGTCTCCGATAACAATTCTTCCTGATGATTGGTTGCTGAGGATCACCCTGGCTGTATCAGGTGATAGATAATAACGCCCAAGGCTGTTCCATCCGCCATCTGTCTTTTCATAGTCAATAGTTATCTCCTCCATCCCTTCATCGTGGTAGATTTTGTAATGCATGTCCTTATACTGGCTTTCTCTCTCTGGCTCTCCCGCAGGACCGCCGGCACCTCCTCCTGTGCGGACTCTCATTCTATCTGTGCCCTTTCCTATGTAACAATATATTTCGTAATAGCCAGGTTCATTAATTACAGTTGTCCATGTGAGTGTTCTCTCTCCTTTACCCCCTCTTGTGTATAGCGATGAGCGTATATACTTGCCATAATACGCTGATTGTACAACAGGTTGCCAGTATTCCGGAATATTCCAGGTGCTTATCTGCCTATAGCTATCTCCGCTTTTGTTTTTAATTCCAAGTAGTTTTTTGAGCGGACTTTCGTTGATTTGTTTGCTCATTATTAACCCTGGATCCTCATTATCCACAATTATTTCAGAAGGGTCAAAAAGATGTGGTATTTCTGAAAGAGTAACTTCTCCTGAGAATTCTTTCGTATTGGTTTTTGTTTTGGCTATTTCGCTTACAGGCATATTTATTTCACCCGGGACATTTTTAGAAAACAGAGTATTAATCAGCATTGCTCTTGGCTGGACGTCGAGAACAATTCCGATTTTTTTTGCTTCGTGCGGACCTACAAACACAATTTTTGTTATATCATCTGCTTCCATGCCCCTTCCCTGCATTGAAATATTAAAGCCAGCTCCTCCGGAGCCCCCTCCCTGCTGAAATGCTCCGCTCATTTGTCCCCTCCGGCCCCCGCCCCCGGGCTCCCCTGTCCGGAATGAGACATTGAACAGACCTGGTATATCTTCCTGGTTTGTTGCAATGAAAACCACCTGGTATCTTGATCTGTCATCAATAATGATTTCGCTTACCTGTAACCCTGAAAATATAAACCCGGGTTGCTCTTTCCCGTTGAACCATTCAGACAGATAAGGGTAGAACTCAAAGCCGAATCTTTCTCTTACATCGCTATTGAACTGCTGAATATCAATTCTTTTAAAGCGTGAGCGATCGATGTATTCAGTGAACCACGATTTAAAATCATCTATCCCGGCTTTTGATCTTAAGAAATTAAAGAGCCAGTCTCCTTTAACAGACAGTACTGTTCTTATTGTGTCGCCGCCCGGATTTTGTGCAAGAAGATCTTTAAAGCTTTTCTCCCGGAGTATTAGATTCGCCTTATCGTTATCAGAGAGTACGCCAAGCATCGACTGAAAGCCACCCCTTGGCCCCTGGGGAGTTATTTGCTGAAGGTGTGACTCAAATATGGCATTGATCACAGTATATTCAGCGGAGTAAAAATTATTCTTGAAGAAGTAGAAACTTGGTCCTAACCGATACCTGGTTGGCTCATTAGAGGCTACCCCGTTAACAAATCTGAAGTTTTCTCCGCTAATAAAAGTGTTTCTGATAAAGTCATTAAACAACCTTACCTGCAGCTCTTTATCTGTTATGACCTGGTTATTCCTGGCCATTCGTTTTTTCTGTACAGTGAACCTCTTTGCAAACCCGGCATTCCCTAGTGTCGAAAGCATTTCAGGCAGCAGAACAACAGATGGTTGTACCTCGGCTCTTGTCTGGGTATTTTTCTTGGGAAAAGAGTAAAACTGAACAGGTACTTCAACCAGGCTGAGGGTCTTAAATGGATATTTTGTGGAGAAGTTTGTTTCAAGTTCACGCATTATCCCTGAGACAAGGTTTGGCAAAGTATCCCTGATTTCCAGAAGATCTTTTTTATAATAATCGTGACCAGGGAAATAGTAGGTAATATATTGAATTGAATCGACTTTCAGCGTATCGCTTGTATAGTTACCAATTGCAAGAGTCAGGCCTGTTAATGGATTCTCGGGTGTAAAAACAGAATAACCATCTCTGCTTATCATTTTTCCCTGTGTAACCGGTGTAAGACCAGCTTCTTCCTTAACCCTTATAGTATAATTTGTGAAGTTAATCGTGATCCGTGCAGGGTTAGATGGGTAATAGTTCAGAGATGACACGGGATACCAGTGAGTCTCAGGGGTCAGAAGCAGAAATTTCTCTGTGAGGAAAGCCTGTCGCTTGTTTACATTTAACATTGCAATCCTGTAAGGAGAATCTTTAAAATTATCTGTATAGTTTGGATAACAGAATGATTCATTTATTTTTCCTTCATAGCATATCAACACGGAGTCTGACTCCCCCGGAATGAGACTTTTCCCAGGGTCAATATCAATAATATGATTAGCCTTTGTGAAATTCAATTCCTTTCCTGCGCTTGTTATCTTGCTTATATTTAAGGAAGGATTTAGTGAAAACAGGTACCTGGTTATAGCTTCTTTGTTCTCATTCTTAATAATAAGACTTGCAGAAGCTTCAAATGATTCACCTTTATGAATAAAATCAATTGCGGCATCTGTTGTGGTCGGGAATAAATCGTTTTCAAAATTTCTGTTTGTTTCAATAACCAGTTTTTTATCCCTGGCTTTATTCATGTGAACAGAATATGTACTATATCCGCAGAATCCGGCCCCTGCCAGAAAAACAATCAGCAAAACTATTGAAAGTGCAGTGAGTGTTTTTGACTGAGGCAACCTTTTGAATAATAATATTGTTGAAAGAACTAATGACAGTCCGAGGAAAAAATAGAATAATCTCTGGTTTATAATATAGCTCAGGTTGTCAAATCCAATAACCCCTGATTTGAATACAGGAAGGCCAAAGGCCATATAATCGAACAACGATCCCATCCTGAACCACAGGTAAAACATGTTTAGAGCTGCTATTCCCAGAAGAATTAAGAATGTCAGTGCCTGATTTCTGATTACTGACATTAATACGAAAGCAAGGCCGAGACTGAAGACTATTGTCGGGACGCATATAATAAGCAGGTATGCTAAATACGATAGTAAATCGACATGCATACTTTTTGATATTATGTTAACAACCAGGCCAATAGCAAGAATGACAACATCAAGGCCGAGAAAGAGGCGGAGTATGCCCCAGGTTTTACCTGTAACGTACTCAAAGTTTGACATTGACCGGGTATAGAGAACCTCGTTCGTGTCGAGTTTTTTATCTCTCTTCAGAAAGTCGGCAGCCAGAAATATTACCACTATTGCCTGGCCGATATTAAGCAGGTAGAGATTAATAAGCGGGAGAGATGATGGTATAGAAACAAGTTCCCAGTCTTCATCACCAACCGGAGAGAAAATCCCTATATTCATAAATGTGAAAATAATCAGGGCTCCAATTGCGAATAACCTGAAAAACCAGCTTCTTCTAAGCGTTTTCGCCTCATATAATGCAACCGTACGAATGTTGTGAAGAAATGTCATAAAAATGCAGTTTATTCGGTAATATCAGCATTAAGTTTATGCTCCATATAGTATACATATGCGTGCTCAATGTTTGGTAATATTTTTGTTGAGTTGTATTCAGGAGGGTCATCAGAAACTATCTGCACTTCCCATCCTGTTTCAACCGGAATAGTGGAGATTACATTATATCGTTCCTTGACAATATCATATTCATATGGATTAAGATTCAGTTTAAAGACGTGACCTTCAGCGTTTTTAACCAGGTTTTCCGGGGAACCGTTGAATACCAGCTCACCTTTATTCAGAAGGGCCATACTCTGGCAGGTTGATGAGATATCACCTACTATATGTGTAGAGAGTATAATTGTAACGTCGTGCTGACTAAGCTGCGACAGGATATTCCTGAACCTTATTCTTTCATCAGGGTCGAGACCTGTTGTTGGCTCATCAACAACAATAATCTTTGGATTTCCTATCAGGGCCTGAGCAATTCCCAGGCGGCGTTTCATCCCTCCTGAAAGCCTGTTAGCCTGCCTGTCGCGGACCTCAAGCAGGCCTACCTGGTCGAGCAGCCTGTCCACTTCTTCCAGCCTGGCTTTTTTATTTCTCAATCCTGCCAGTGATCCGGAGTAATCAAGGAATTCCCATGTTTTAAGTGAGGTAAAGAATCTGAAATCCTGAGGCAGGTACCCGAGCATGCTTCTTACCTCCTTGCGGCATTTCTGTATATCTTTGCCATCAACCAGAATAACTCCGGAAGATGGTTTCATTAGTGTGACAATAATCCTCATCAGACTCGATTTCCCGGCACCATTTGGTCCTAAAAGTCCGAACATCCCTGTACCGAATTCCAGATTTATGTCTTTTAAAGCGTGATTACCATTAGGATAAATCTGATTTAATCCCTTTATCTCAATAAGCATAAAAACATGTTATAAGTCCGAAGGCCGATTCATATAATACATTTGACGCAATAAAGACGGGAAATATTCCAATTGTTACAATATTTGCAGGTCTTTTTATAAATTAATTGAAGTAATCCCCAAACATTTACACGAAATTAGTCAAGTAACTTAAAAAACAGTTGCAGATTTGTGATTATTGCATTAAAAAACAAATACCTATTTTTGTAAATAAAAATTCACGGTGGTATATCAGACAAACAAGCGAAAAATAATTAATGATCCGGTATATGGCTTTATAAGTATTCCCGGAGACTTTGTCTTCGATCTTATTGAGCATCCCTTATTTCAGCGATTACGGAACATCAGGCAGCTTGGATTGACAAGTTTTGTTTATCCTGGCGCTAATCATAGCAGGTTTCAGCACGGGCTGGGGGCATTGCATCTAATGGACCTGGCTATAACAACTCTGAGAAACAAAGGAGTTGTTATCTCGCAGGAGGAAGAAGAAGCCACTTGTATTGCAATACTACTTCACGATGCTGGTCATGGTCCCTTTTCTCACGCCCTTGAAAATTCATTAATTACCGGGATCACTCATGAAGATCTTTCACTCCTTTTTATGAAGAAGCTGAATGAGAGTTATGGCGGGAGACTGGATATGGCAATTGATATTTTTGTCGGTACATATCCCAGGAAGTTTCTGCACGAATTGATCTCAGGACAGATGGATATGGACCGTCTTGACTATCTGAGAAGAGATAGTTTTTTCACTGGTGTTATTGAGGGAACTGTGGGGTCGGACAGAATAATAAGAATGCTTAATGTTATTGACGACAGCCTGGTGATTGAGGAAAAAGGGATTTATTCGCTTGAAAAATTTCTGATTGCCCGAAGACTCATGTACTGGCAGGTTTATATGCATAAAACAGTACTCTCTTCAGAAAGTCTTCTTGTTAAGGTACTTAAGAGGGCAAAAGAGCTCGCTGACGGAGGTGCCGATTTATTTGCTACGCCAGCTCTTAAGTTTTTCCTTCGGAACACTATAAGCAAGGTGGATCTTACGAGGGAAGGCATGTTCACGCCTGGTATTATTGCCTCTAATTTCAGCAGACTTGATGATACTGATATATTGGTATCTGCAAAGTACTGGGTGGATAATTCTGATAAAGTTCTGTCTGATCTGTCGGGCAGGTTAATAAGAAGAGATCTCCTGGCTATTGAGTTACAGAATGACGCTTTTGAAGAAGAACGAGTTAGTGATCTCAGAAGAATATCATGCAACTTGCTGGGAGTTCCCCGGGAGCTGGCAGACTATTATGTTTTTACAAACAGCATTTCCAATATGGCATATACACCAGATGCCCCTGAGGTTAAGATCTTGCTTAAAAATGGAAAAACGGCAGATATCTCCACTGTATCTGATATGTTTGACCATAGATTTCTCTCAGAAAAGATTACAAAATACTTTTTATGCTATCCTAAAGAATGTAGATAATTAACACATCAGTTCATGGAATTTACTGCTCAGACAATAGCCGGATTTTTACAGGGAGATATAGAAGGCAACCCTGATATTAAAGTAAATACAATTGCCAGGATCGAAGATGGACAGCCGGGAGCCTTATCATTCCTTGCAAATCCGAAATATGAACACTTTCTGTATACAACTAAGTCATCTGTGGTATTGGTTAATAAAAGTTTCATACCTTCTTCTCCGGTTGGTGCAACACTAATTAAGGTTGAGAATGCTTACGAGGCATTTGCTTCCCTGCTGAGGCTTGTTGACCAGGCGCGACCCAGAAAAACAGGAATTCATGCCACTGCAGTAATCGAAGCATCTGCGTCTGTTGGTAAAGATGTTTACATTGGTCCATACTCCTATATTGGTGAGAATTGCATTGTTGGGGATGGCAGCTCTATTTATCCTCATGTTTATTTTGGGGATA
>JFJP01040999.1_pt1 | contig 12889 bp, 6 predicted proteins | sample 431651 | NCBI WGS metagenome assembly JFJP01 (sample SAMN02602958, study PRJNA72255) | Microbial mat metagenome, whole genome shotgun sequencing project. | biome: fresh water; feature: sink hole; material: water; isolation source: purple microbial (photo- and chemosynthetic) mats found in... | reverse complement strand
GAAAATGCTGCTGCCGGCGAAGTACGCTATTTGCATGGCGAGCACGGAAAAGGAACTTGGACTTTTTACGGCGGACACGACCCTGCAGACTACCAACACTTTGTAAACGACCCGCCTACAGATTTAAGCTTGCATCCAAACTCACCCGGGTACCGACTAATTCTGAATAATATTCTTTTTCCGGCGGCTAAAAAGAAAAAACAAAAAACTTAGTTTTTTGACAATGCAATAATTTATAAACCCATAAACCTTAGCAAAAATAGCTTTACGAAACTTGCACCTTTTTCCTAAGTAGCTTTGCTATGCGCTTAAAAAGCTTGCTAACCGAGTTTAATAATTTTTAAACCTACTAAGATTTTGCTTTGCATTCAAACCTATTTTCGTCCTTTTTTTGTTTGCTTGAAAGTATTTATTTCCGAAGCCGCAAAAAACTATTATATTTGCATTCTAAAAATTTAGACACATGAGTACTATCGACCAAAACAATATTCTTCTGGCTATTTCGCACGGCGACATAAACGGCATTAGCTACGAAATCATTTTAAAATCGCTTGCCGACAACCATATTCCGGAAATATGTACACCCGTAATTTACGGTTCGCCTAAAGTGGCAGGTTACCACCGAAAAGCACTAAATATGCAAACCATTAGTTTAAACCATATTAAATCGCCAGAGGAAGCTCAAGCCGGAAAAGTAAACATTATTAACTGCATTGACGAAAATGCACGGGTTGAATTGGGAAAATCGACCGAAATAGCCGGTCAGGCTTCATTCGATGCACTGAGTGCAGCTGTTAAAGACATGCAAAGCGGCAAAATTGGCGTATTGGTTACCGGTCCAATTAACAAGTATAACATACAATCGAATGATTTTAAATTTCCCGGACATACCGAATATTTGCAAGAGTCGTTTAAATGCAACGAGGTGCTGATGCTCATGGTTTCCGAAAACTTCAAAATAGGAACGGTTACCGGTCATATTCCGTTGGCACAAGTTCCCAAATACATTACTAAAGAGCGTATTCTGGAAAAACTTCGCATTTTAAATAAATCGCTTATTGAAGATTTTGCTGTACGTCGTCCGCGAATTGCAGTTTTGGGCTTAAATCCGCATGCCGGCGACGACGGACTGCTTGGCATGGAAGAGAAAGAAATTATTTCGCCTGCTATTGAGCAAGCACGAAACGAAGACATTTTGGCATTGGGGCCTTACCCTGCCGACGGCTTATTTGGTTCGGGTTTTATTGGCAAGTTCGACGCTATTTTGGCAATGTACCACGATCAAGGGTTGGCGCCATTTAAAGCAATTGCTTTTGAACGCGGCGTTAATTTCACCGCAGGTTTGCCTATTGTTCGTACATCGCCTGCGCATGGTACCGCGTACGATATTGCCGGCAAAAATGAAGCTTCGCCCGACTCGTTTAAAGCTGCCGTTTATTTGGCTTTGGAAGTATACAAAAACCGCATGGAATACCGCGATTTGACTAAAAATAAACTGCAAATAAGCAAACGGAACTACGGTAAAGACGAAGCATTGCCCGATGTTGATATGCCTGACGATATTATTTTGCTGTAATAATTTCAAAAAAAACGCTGCTAAAAAACTATCAGCGTTTTTTTTTATTCCTTCAGATTAATATTTCAGCAGCAATGTTGTGGGCAACATGCTTATTGCGGAATTGAAACTATAAAAGTAGAACTAACATTTTTAGTACTTTCCGCCCAAATTTGCCCACCGTGTTTTTCAATTAATTCTTTGCAAATAAGTAGCCCAAGCCCTGTACCTTTTTCGTTATTGGTTCCTTTGGTCGAATATTCGGTTGACATATCCCAAAGTTTTGGCAAATTTTCGGCTTCAATTCCTATTCCCGTATCGGCAACTTCAATAATTACAGCATTTTTGTCGATATGTGCCGAAATTCTTATTTGACCGCCCTGTGGAGTAAATTTTACAGCATTCGAAATCAGATTGCGGAGTACTGTTTTTAGAATAAAGCGGTCTGCTTTAATTTCAATCTCTGCCTGAATGCGTACTGTTATGGTAATTTCTTTAAAATGAGCTGCCGATTTAAAATCGTCCATCACCTCGTTGCCAATCGCCGACAGATTTAGCACTTCAGGTTCAATGCTTAGTTTATCCGATTGTGTTTTGCCCCACAAAAGCAAATCATCGAGCAATTCGTATGCATTCTGAGCTGTTTTATTTATTATACCCGCTTGTGTTGCAACTTTTTCCGAATCGAGTTTTGTAGCATTTTTAACCAACAACGACGAAAAACCCAGTATGGTATTAAACGGGCTTCGAAGGTCGTGCGCCAAAATAGAAAGCAATCGGTCTTTATCGCGATTCATTCGTTGCATTTTTTCAGCATAATTTTGCAGTTGTATTTCGTCATGTTTGCGGGTTTCAATGTTTCGAGTTACTCCCAAAACTTCAATTTCGCCACTCGCCGAACGATAATATTTCGCAGTAGTTTCGACCCAAACATAATTCCCTTTTTTACAAAATTGTTTGAGCTGATGACTGCTGCTCTGATTTTGATTTCTCAGAAAATTTTCCTGTAGTTTCTGCCGGGGTAAATCCGGTAAGTAGTTCTATTGAAGGGCTTATATAATTAAATCGCATGGTTTTTACATTGAAAATCCAAATTACATCGGTTATGTTTTCGGCAAGAAGTCGATATTTCCGTTCGCTTTCAATCAGTTTTTTATCGGCAATATTACGAATTCGCGAAATTGTATACGAAACAAACAACATTAATAAAATAATAATAAGTATAAAAATGGTATCCACACGCTGCAAATTCGAATTTAATAAAAGCAATAAGCTAATAATAAAAGCAATAGTATTAAAAACTAACACTGAAACACTTTGCCGCAGCGACATGGTTACAATGGCCATTGAAACGATATAAAGCGAAACACCGATAATTGAAGTATTATTGGTAAAGCAAAGTATAGCGCTTCCTATAAAAACAAAAAAAAGAATAATTGTTAAAAACCGATAGAAATACCGAATAAAAATTGGATGCAAGTAAGTGCCGGCAAATAAGATTAAACACATAATGCTTAAAATTACTCGCGGCAACATAGGGTCGTTAAAATTTGGAAGAAAGGCATTATTAAAGAGTCCTACCAAAGGAAAACCAATTGCAACAACTACCAAAGCTACCCTAAACCAAGCAATTCCAATTATTTGCTTTGAATAATCAGATTGTTTTTGAAAATGCTTTTTTATGTTTTCAGCTATCATTTGGTATTATTAGTAGCCACAAATTTAAAAATCAGTACAAATTGAATGTTCGTTTTTGTTTTTTTACAAAACCTAACTCTACGAAATAAACCTATAAATTTGCTCGTAACACCGGCTTTTTGGATCATGCAGTGTTTTATATTTCTTCGTTTTGCAAATGAGCTAACGGAATGGTAAAATAAAAAGTTGTGCCAACATTTACTTCACTTTCTACCCAAATTGTACCATTATTTCGTTCAACAAATTCAGTGCATAAAATTAGCCCAAGTCCGGTTCCTTTTTCTTTATCGGTTCCTTGTGTGCTGTGGTGGGTATCTATTCGAAAAAGTTTAGGAATAGATTCGGGTGGAATACCAATTCCGGTATCGGCAACTGCAATTTCGCAAAAATTTTCTTTAATAATCCGAGCACTTATTGTTACCGTTTTGCCCCCGGTGGTAAACTTAACTGCATTCGAAACCAAATTTCGCAATACGGTTTGAATCATATTGCTGTCGGCAAAAATCATAATTTCGGCGGGTATAACATTGGTAAGTTCAATATTCTTTAATTTTGCGCGTTCGCGCACCGGCACAATAGCTTCGTTAGTTAGGTTGAGTAAGTTATAATTTTGCGGTTTGCTCTGAATTTGACCTTGCTTGCTTCCGGACCATTCCAACAAATTTTCCAATAAATTAAGCGTCGAACTTATCGAAATATTCATTTCGTCAATAAAATCTTTAAGTTGTTCGCGACTAAAGGATTCGTATGACAAACGCAACATTTGAAGTACCGAATAAATAGTAGCTAATGGGCTTCTTAAATCGTGCGAAATAATAGAGAAAAACTTATCGCGTGTAGCATTGGTGGCTTCAAGCTCTTTGGCTTGTTTTTCAATTTCATCTTTTTGTGCTCCAAGCCGCCTATTCTTTTTCCTAATGTTTTTATTGGCTCTTATCAATTCTTCCGATTGCACCATAATTTCCTCTTTTTGTTGGCTAATTTCGGCGGTACGTTCCAAAACTAATTTTTCCAATCTATCTTTTTCAAAAATAAGTCTGCGGTTATTATAATATACTATACCGCTAACCCCCAATATAACCGCAATAACATATAATACAATAGCGAATGTAGTATAATACCAAGGTTTTGCAATGCGGAAAGAAAATTCGGCAGGTTCACTTTCAACCCCGTAAAGATTGCGTGCTTTTACATAAAAGGTGTACGAACCGTAGGGCAAATTGGTGTATTCCTTATAAGTAAACTTGGTAAACGCTGACCAATGTTTGTCGTAACCTTTAAGTTTGTATGTATAGTTCGTATGTTTTTCGCCCGAGAAAAAAACGGCGGAATATTCAAATTTAAAATTATCGAAAGTGCTTGGAAATTTTTTAATTTGGTTGGCAGGCTGAAATATTTGACTAATTTCGGCGTCGAGCAAATTAGCGCCTTTAAGGTATAGCGGATAAATTCCTGAAAAAATTACCGAGTCGTTTACCGATACTTTACGAATTAGGGTTTTGAATTTTTCAGCATTCTCGTTTAATTCATTCTTTAATTTATATCGAAAAAGCCCTTCGGATGTGCCAATCCACAAAAATTCCTCATTATCCATATATGTAGTTTCAACAATTCCGTTGGGAAGTTGCAGTTTCAATAAACTGTCAATTGCGAGTCCATCAGCATTTCGTATAAGTCTATAGGCCCCATTTATCCAGTAATTGCCGGTGGCATCCTTATCAAGTTGTCTAATAATAACATCTTTAGGTAGCACAGAAAAACGTTTTTCGGGCAAAAACGCTTCAGTTTTTTCGTCGTAATAATACACTTCGCCGGGAGTGGTTAGCAAAATTTTATCGCCTTCAATAAAAATATACATTTCGAGCATCGATTTAATACCGTGCTCTTTCCCGAAAATTTTAACCGATTTGGTATCAACTTTCATACTATCGTTTATTTCAAAACGCATTACGCCTTTGGTATTCACCGGAACCCAAATTCGTCCGTTGGCATCTTGCCCTAAATTTCGATAATGATAGTCGTATTTTTCTAAGAATGAAGTGTATTTATAAGTTTTCATATTTAAAAGCGCAATGCCATCGTAATAGCAGGCAATAAGCAGCTCCGGATATTTAATCGATTGCACCGCCAAGGTAAATGAACCATAACTGAGTAATTTTGCTTGCTTGTTTTTAATTTCGTACAATCCGTCGGACGAGGCGCAGATTAATGCCGATTTTACGGTTGAATTTGCTTTGAAATTACATAAACTCCAAGCTGAATATTTTATTTCGGGTACAGGTTTAAACTGAGTAAGATTTCCTGCCAAACCGGAATTTGCCGGATTTTGTGCAACCGAAAGCCCAAGTATTTGAGAAGCGTAGAGTACACCATTGTAACGTATAATTGAGGTTGCCGAGTTGGGAATACCATTCTTTTTGTCCCACAGTTTCAGCTTATTACTTCGGTCAATTACCGATACTCCGCTTGATAAACCCAACCAAATTTTGTTATTCAGCAAATAAATAGCATAAATAGAAGGATCTTGCAGTCCTATGGATTCGTCAATTATTTCAACATTTTTGCCCGAATAATCAACAATAGCCAAGCCGCCCTTGTCGGTTCCAAAATACAAATAATTGGCATCGTAGGCAAATGAATTTAAACCGTTTGCCGAAATATAATCATTTGCACTGCTCTCAAAATTACCAATTATTTTAAGTTGCTTTGGGTCATATATTTGTGGTGGTTTCGAAAATGTTATCATTAAAAACAGCGAATCGCGAAATGGAGCAATATCGAATAAATCGTTGTTTTTAAAATACTTATGCGGTGTAAGAAGCTGCAAACTATCACTTACAATTTTACTTAAACCGTAGTCAATTTCGGTTATATAAAGCGATTTTTCATAAACAAAGCTCGAATAAAAATACCTACCTCGGCTTCTAAAGGTTTTTATTGCGTTACCATTGTATTCGAACAAATAATTTTGAGTTTGAAAATAAACCCGATTGTTAAGAATATTTAATGCCCAAACAGCTCCAATTTCTATCGAATCGTTTACCAAGGTGTCCAGCGGTACATAAACTGTTTTGCCTAATTTATCGGCATACAAGAAGCCAAAAGTACCCTCGCCGCCAACAAATACGGTACCTTTGTCGGAGGTTGCAAGTTTTCGAACAATTGAATTGTTTGAAATACGAACCAATTGCCAACCGGAACCGTCGTATATAAGCACTCCGTTCGAGTTGCCAATATACATTAAACCATTCTTATCGGTGGTTATTGCCCAATTTTGGGTTTCGGCTTTATACTCGGTGTAAGAGTAATTTTGCAAAAGTAATTTGCCTCGCTCTTGGGCAAGGTTTTTTAACGATGAACCAATAAGTATCGTACAGAACACTAAAATATAGGTAGTTTTATTGCGCAATTTACGAATGTTTAATTTTCAATTTCTTTAAGCACCGCCATTTTATAACTTCGCCCTATAGGCAGTTCTTTTTTATTTATTTCAATAGAATTGTTCGAAAAAGCATTAATTTTATTTTTTGCTACCAAATACGACCGGTGTATTCTTAAAAAGCCATGGTTTTCGAGTTCCGATTCAAAATAACTTATTAGTTGTTTGGTAATAACCTTTTTATCAATAGTTTGAATAGTTACATAATCGCGCACAGCTTCAATAAACAGAATTTCTTTAATGCTAATTTTAACCGTTCGTTTGTTTTCTTTAATGTAAATAAAAGCTTCGTCTGCCGGTTCCTGCAAGGCTGTTTGCATTTCAACTTCGGCATTTCTTTTATTATACACTTCATAAAACTTGCCAATTGCTTGAAAAAAACGTTCAAACAATACCGGTTTTATTAAATAATCCAATACATTTAGTTCAAATCCATCTACGGCATAGTCGCGGTGCGAAGTAACCATAATTACCAGCGGCGGATTACGTAAGGTGCGTAAGAAATCAATTCCGGAAATACCGGGCATTTGCACGTCTAAGAAAATTAAATCGGGCTTATGCGCGCTAATGCATTGCAATGCCTTTCCGGCGCTGTCGCATATGCCAACCACTTCAAAACCCGGAATTCGATTCAAATAATTCTGTAAAACGCTTGATGCCAGCGGCTCGTCGTCAACAAGTAAGCATTTAAAATCCATTTTGGCGTGTTAAAATTTATTGAAGTTTTAGCTTTAAAAATTTTAGATAAAAGTAGTAAAAAAATGAAACTTTAAATATACCTAAGCGAAAATATTAAAATTTCCTTGTATGAGATAATTGTTATTTGCCTGCTTAACCATGTTGTCTGTCATTCGCAAGTTGTCGTTCGTCGATTTTTCATTTTTTGTATTTGTTCATTTAGTAACTTTGTTGCATCAAAAGAGCAAAAAATGCTTGCTTGTCTTTTTGTTTTAGTTTGAAGTTTAAATTTCGACAAAAACAAAATGTTCGTTGAAATGTTGAAATTGAACAATGAAAAACAAAATTTAGTTCTTTGGTAGGTTGTATTTTTTATACAACTTTTTTCCGCCAACAATGTTACTTACTTAAATTGCTATGAAAATAAGCACACGGCAGTAGTCATCCCACCTATAGTTTTAACTTGGTTGTTACCGTATCTGCGCACGATTTACTAAACAACACCCCTCAAAAGTTAGACTACTGCCGGCTTGCTTTTCTTTTAATTTCATTTTCTTGTTTTTCTGTTTTACTTTCAATAATTAATTATACCTTAAGCCATCATTTTATTTTGCTTTAAAATTACCCATGAAACGTGTTATTAGCGTAGTAAGCAATAATTTACTAACCGACCAACGTGTACACAAAACAGCCGAAACATTACTTTTGGCTGGTTTTGCAGTGCATATAATTGGTTGCAATAAAAACAATACACCAAAACCGGTGCGTAATTATACGCTATACAGGTTTAAGGTTTGGTTTAAAAAAAAGGTTTGGTTTTATGCCGAATTCAATATAAAACTTTTTTTCATACTGCTTTTTTCAAAAACCGATTTTGTACTTGCCAACGATTTAGACAGCCTGCCTGCAGCATTTTTGGCTTCAAAAATTCGAAAATTCAACTTAGTGTACGACAGCCATGAGCTTTTTACCGAAGTACCGGAATTAAAAACCGGAAGTTTTAGTAAAAGCGCCTGGCTTTTTGTTGAAAAACTAATTTTGCCAAAACTAACTCGTTGTTACACCGTAAGCCAATCGATAGCCAACTATTATAACACAGTTTACCGGACTGCTTTTGGGGTAGTGCCAAATTTTCCCGACATAAAAGAACCGATAAAACAGAATGCATTACAAAAAAATGAAATTTATACTGAAATTGAAGCATTTAAGACCGCAGGAAAAAAAATTGTATTGTACCAAGGTGCAGTTAATGTTGGGCGAGGTATAGAGGCTTGCATTGAAGCAGTTAAACTTCTGCCAAATACGGTATTTGTTATAATTGGTACCGGCGATATTTGGCACCGGTTAAAGCATGAAATTAAAGAAAAAAATATTGAAAAAATAGTATATATGCCCGGTGCTGTTGCTTTCGAACATTTGCCTGCCATAACATTGCTTGCCGATTGCGGTGTGGCGTTGCTCGAAAATTCAAGTTTAAGTTATCAATACGCATTGCCAAATCGGGTGTTCGATTATACCTTTGCCAATATACCTTTTATGGTTTCCGATTTGCCCGAAATGGCAGCTTTGGTGAATAATTATAAAATTGCAACTATTTGCCGCCAATTTACCCCTGAATATGTAGCCGATAAAATAAACGAATTGCTTACCAATACAGCATTGCGAAAGCAACTGATAGACCAAATGCAACTTGCCAAACAACTATTGGCTTGGGAGGTAAATGAACCGATGTTGTTAAAATATTTCGAAACCGGTTTGGAGTAACTATCGGTTTTTAAGTTCCGTAATATCGGTATGCGTACCGAACATAAGCAGTGGTTTGCCCGAAGGCGAATACGATACTATTTTTCCGTTGGAAAGCACCCAAATATAATAACCTTCAGCATGTTGAATTTTGAATTCAATGGTATATTTTCGTGTTCTGCCGTTTATATAATCCTCCAAACTTTGCAGTACTCGTGCTCTATCATCCGGATGAATTGCATTATACCAACTATCCTCCGAAGCGTCATATTCGTGCGGTTCATAGCCCAACATTCGCGCATATTCGTCGGATACGGTAGCCAATTTATTTACAATATCGTACTCGAAAACACCCAAATTGCCTGCTTGTAAGGCAAGTTCAAAGCGATTTTTACTTTTTTCCAGCTCATGCTCCTTTTGTTTTTCGTCGGTTTTATTATTTACCATAACCAAAACATATTCAACGGTTCCTTTTATTATAATCGGAATTCCGCTAAACTTTAAGTACATATCTTCATTCCATAAATCGAAACTGCGCCTTATTTTATGAAATCCGTCGGTAATAATTGTATTAATATGCAGTTCGAGCCCTTTGTATACTCTACTAAGGGACATACCTCGCAGTGCTTCTTTGTCAATATTTGCAAGTTCAGAACCCGAAGCTTGCTCAATAAGCATAGCTCGGTTTATAATATAGAAATTGAAATTTGGCACATTTTCGCTCATTACTTCGAGCAAATTGGTTTTGCGAATTAGTTCATGCTGCGAATTACGAATAAGCGTAATATCTGTCAACGTACCAAAAGCCTCAACCAAACAACCATTTAAAACGATGCCCGAAACACTGCTCAGAAAAAAAACGGTTTTTCCGGTTGCATCGGTAAAAATGGTTTCAATATTACGTATCGAATAATTGTTATGAACAAAGGTGTTTAATGAAGTATAATTAAATGTATCGAACTTCGACCTGAAGATTTGCCTTACCGATTTGCTAATCAGTTCTTGAGCGCTCTGCCTGCCAAACATGGTTGCAAAAGCCGGATTACAGTCGCTAATATAAGCATTTCTGAGTACTAAAGAAATTTGCTGATGTGCCGGCAGCGTAATATCAATAGGGGTACTCAGCGAAATTTGAAACATTCCGTTGGTTGAAATAGTAAAAAACTGTTCGTACTTATCGACCTTGCTATGGTTGTTACTAATTTGGTTTTCTTCTTTTTTATCGAATAATTCAGAATCGCTCATGTGTAAAATATCGTTTATAAATCAACTCGATATAAAAGTACAATCATTTTTTGGAAAAACAACAATTTTAGCCTTTGCTTTTTAAAAAAATGCATCCTTAAATACTTTGGCAATTTATAATTTCTATGGAAAATTAATTAGCTTTGCAAAAGTATTTGTTAGTGTAATTATACCACAACCCGTTTTCCCCGAAAAAGGAAAGCGGGTTTTTTAGTTCATTAAATTTCGAGAAAAAAGGCTATATTCGTTTAGCACATTTATTAAAATTCAATTAATTTTTCATTTTTTTTCATTTTTCATGCAGCAAATTAATTTTTCATCCGTTATTTATCTGAATTATTTACCTATTGAATTATGAAAAATCTGATGTTATTTATTTGCACCATGGCATGGTTGCATAGCGCGTATGCGGTTGACCCGCAAAAAAAGTTTTATAAAACCCAACGAATTACCGGCAGTATTGTAATTGATGGGGCGTTTACCGACCCCGCTTGGCAAACTGCCCAATGGGATTCGGACTTTACCCAATACCAACCTTACGAGGGTAAACGACCTGCCCAGAAAACCGAATTTGCTATTTTGTACGACAACGATTTTATTTACGTTGCTATAAAAGCTTACGATTCGGCAACCGACAGCATTGTAAAACGTATGACCCGACGCGATGAAATTGATGGCGATGTGGTTGGCATTCAGTTCGACAGCTACCACGATTTGCGAACAGCCTTTACCTTTATGGTAAGTGCAGGAGGTGTTAAAAAAGACTTTTTAATGTCGAATAATGGCGACAGCGAAGACAACACTTGGGACCCTATTTGGTGGGTTAAAACCCAAATAACCAATGAAGGTTGGTTTGCCGAAATGAAAATTCCGCTTACTCAACTTCGGTTTGGTAACAATGCCGAACACACTTGGGGTATGCAAGTTGCCCGCGAACTATACCGTAAAGGCGAAACTTCGCTTTGGCAAGCCATTCCGCGAAATGTTTCGGGTTGGGTCGATAAAATTGGTGAATTGAACGGTTTGTCAAACATTCAGCCTAAAAGGCAGTACGAATTTGTACCGTATGTGGTAACCGGAGTAGAAAACTACGAAAAAGAAGAAGGTAACCCTTTTATGCCGGGCACAAATTATAAATTAAATGCCGGGCTCGACGGTAAAATTGGACTAACCAATAATTTAACCTTAGCATTTACGGTAAACCCCGATTTTGGTCAGGTTGAAGCCGACCCATCGGAAGTAAACCTTTCTGCCTACGAATCGTTTTACGAAGAAAAACGTCCGTTTTTTATTGAAGGACGGAATATATTGGCTTTTCCGGTAATGTTTGGCGACGGCGAATTGGCTGCCGAAAACTTATTTTATTCGCGCCGAATTGGCAGAAGACCGCACCATTACCCGGAATTATTGGATGGCGAATATGCCAAAATGCCCGATGCTACCGATATTTTGGGTGCATTAAAAATTACCGGAAAAACCGACAACGGTTGGTCGATTGGTATACTCGAAAGTTTTACCGGCAAAGAGCAAGCCGAAATTGATTTCGAAGGAAAACGTCGTTTCGAAACCGTTGAACCGGCAACCAATTATTTATTGAGTCGTGTTTCAAAAGATTTCAATAAAGGAAATTCAATTATCGGTGCTATGGTAACTTCAACCTATAGAATTATCGATACCGTTTCGCTTAATTACTTACCAAACGAAGCCTACACTGCCGGGGTTGACTATACCCAATATTTCAAAAATAAAAAATACTTTTTAAAAGGAGTTGGCGTATTTAGCCGTGTAAGCGGACATACCGATGCTATTAATGAACTTCAATTGTCGTCGGCAAGGTATTTTCAACGCCCCGATGCCGATTATTTAAGTTACGACCCTATGCGTAAAATGCTTTCGGGTTCGGGTGGAAATATTCAGTTTGGTAAAATTGGCGGAAAACTGATGTTTTTAAATGCTGTTTCATTCAAATCGCCCGGTATGGAAATTAACGATTTGGGCTACATCCCGAGTGTCGACGAAATTATGCAGGTTTTCTGGATGGGTTATAGAATCTATGAACCATTTTCGATTTTCCGTTCAATGAATTTCAACTTAAACCAATGGACCGGCTGGGATTTTGGTGGCAACAATCTTTATAAAGGTGGAAATATTAACGGAAACATGCAGTTTAAGAATTATTGGAACATGAGTTTTGGAGTAAATGTGGGTGGTGGTCAGCTTTCAAATGGCAGTTTGCGCGGCGGCCCGGCATTACGCTTGCCCGGCAATACTAATTTATTCGTTTTTTTGGGAACCGACGACCGCAAGAAATTCAGAGTTTCTGCCAACGTGAGTGCAAACAACGGTTTCGAAAATTCTTCTTCGTCGCAATATTACAACATAAATCTGACTTATCGTCCGCTAAATACCTTGAAAATAACCATCGGACCTTCGTATAATGCTTCGAGCCGAAATTTGCAATATGTTACCGAAGCAAGTATGAATACCGATACACGCTATATTTTTGCATCGCTCGACCAAAAAGTGTTTAG
>JFJP01002202.1_pt1 | contig 12890 bp, 10 predicted proteins | sample 431651 | NCBI WGS metagenome assembly JFJP01 (sample SAMN02602958, study PRJNA72255) | Microbial mat metagenome, whole genome shotgun sequencing project. | biome: fresh water; feature: sink hole; material: water; isolation source: purple microbial (photo- and chemosynthetic) mats found in... | reverse complement strand
GATTAATCAGTAAGGAGAAAAAAATGGCACTCGTATCGTTGCGTCAACTACTAGATCATGCTGCAGAACATAGCTATGGCTTGCCTGCGTTTAACGTAAACAACTTAGAGCAAGTTAAAGCTATCATGGAAGCGGCTGATGAGACTAACAGCCCAGTGATCATGCAAGGTTCTGCTGGCGCGCGTAAATATGCGGGCGAGCCATTCTTGCGACACCTGATCGAAGCAGCGGTTGAGATGTACCCGCACATTCCAGTGGTAATGCACCAAGACCACGGTGCGTCACCAGCAGTTTGTATCAATGCGATTAAGTCTGGCTTCTCCAGCGTAATGATGGATGGCTCATTGATGACTGACGGCAAGACTCCATCATCATTTGAATACAACGTAAACGTAACCCGTAACGTTGTGGATATGTCCCACGCAGTTGGCGTTTCGGTTGAGGGTGAGTTGGGTTGCCTGGGTTCATTGGAGTCAGGTCACGGCGAAAAAGAAGACGGCCACGGCGCTGAAGGTGTATTGAGCCACGACCAATTGTTGACAGACCCAAATGAAGCTGCTGAGTTCGTAAAAGCAACTCAAGTAGACGCTTTGGCGATTGCGATCGGTACCTCACACGGCGCTTACAAATTTACCAAGCCGCCCACAGGCGACACATTGGCGATTAGCCGCATCAAAGAGATCCACGCGCGTATTCCTAACACGCACCTAGTAATGCACGGCTCTTCATCTGTGCCACAAGAGTGGCTTGAAGTGATCAACAAATTTGGCGGCGCGATGCCACAAACTTACGGTGTGCCAGTTGCTGAAATCGTAGAAGGCATTAAGCACGGCGTACGTAAAGTGAATATCGACACCGACTTGCGTATGGCGTCTACTGGCGCGACTCGTCGTTACTTGTCAGAAAATCCAAAAGACTTCGATCCACGCAAGTTTTTGGCAGAAACAACCAAGGCAATGCGTGCAATTTGCAAAGCACGTTACGAAGCCTTCGGTTCTGCTGGACAAGCTGGCAAGATCAAGCCGATCGCATTGGATGCAATGGCAATGCGCTACATCAAAGGCGAGTTGAACGCGATTGTAAAGTAAGATTACTCAGTATATTCAACAACAAAGAGCGGCCTTCGGGTCGCTTTTTGTTTAACCGAGCAAATAAATGTTAAATCAAAATCAAAGAAGGCAGTTGTTTAAACTGAGGTGGACGGCTTTCATCATCGTGGGGCTAGCCTACATACTTTCTTTTTTTCACAGATTTGCGCCTGCCGCAATTTCTGGAGATCTGCAACAAGCATTTAGTGCAAGTGGAAGCGCACTGGGCGGCTTAGCCGCCACCTACTTTTACGTGTACATGCTGATGCAAATTCCAACAGGAATCTTGGTGGACACACTTGGCCCCAAACGTATTGTTACGCTAGGTGGAATAATCGGCGGTCTTGGCGCCGTGATGTTTGGTATGGCAGACACTTTGATGCTGGCGTCAGTTGGCAGGCTATTCGTGGGGTTGGGTGTGTCTGTAACTTTTATTGCAATGCTAAAACTCAATGCAGCTTGGTTTCATGATCGACACTTTGCCACAGTAACAGGTGCAACGATATTGCTGGGAAATACGGGGTCACTACTGGCCGCATCTCCACTGGCATGGTCGCTTAACTTTGTAACATGGAGGGCCGTCTTTGAAATTGTGGGGCTAATATCACTAGCGCTTGCAGCGCTAACCTGGTGGCTCGTGCGCGACAACCCAACACAAGCAAATTTGCCTAGCTTGCGTGAACTGGACGGCAAAGAGGCGCATCCACAACATGATGCACATTGGTACGACGGGTTGCTTGTTGTGATAAAAAACAAAGACACTTGGCCGGGGTTGTGGGTAAATTTGGGAATTGCGGGATCACTCTTTGCATTCGCAGGTTTATGGGCAGTACCCTATTTGCGCGATGTACATGGTATGAGCCGCGCGGTCGCAACCGAGCACACCACCCTACTGTTGGCTGGCTTTGCGTTGGGAGCTTTTTTTATTGGCACGCTGTCAGATCGAATAGGGCGGCGAAAACCAATCATGATTACGGGTGCACTGATCTACAGTACAACATGGTTGCCCATGATTTTTAATTGGCCAATGGATAGCGCTGCCACCCACATTCTCTTCTTGGCAATGGGAATAAGCGCGCCAAGTTTTACCTTGAGCTGGTCATGCGCAAAAGAAGTTAACCCACATGCACTTTCAGGCATGGCAACCAGCGTAGTGAATATCGGTGGATTTCTAGGTACAGCAATAATGCAACCACTGGTCGGGTGGTCGATAGACCATCAACACTCCACAAGGGTAAACGACGCCTTAAGTGCAAATGACTACCAAACAGGGATGTTCATATTCCTTGGATTTTCAGTCGTAGGACTGATAGCAACATTTTTCATTCGGGAAACGTACTGCCGATATATAAAATGAAAAAAATAACGTGAAAATATATTTCAGACTAAAGTTTTCCAGTTGTATGCCGAAAACAAAATCAAGAGGGATATAAAGTCCACCAATTAAATGGCAGAGAAGAGTTTGTTCATTACAAAACCGCAGTAAATTGGTAACCGATGTTAGCGAAATTTAGCATCGTGACACTTCTGACCGGCGGGTTTATACTCAAAAAGCTGTACATTTAATTGTTAAAACAACGTTACTAGGGGGAATAAAATGAAACTATCTTTACCGAGTCTGCTTTTATCCGTTAGCTTTATGATTGCACCAGTTGCCCAAGCAGAGGTTCCTGCCGGCTTGCAAGCGAAGGTCGATGCTGCCAAGGTAGCTCTTTCCGAGTTGGGCAAAAATCCAGCGGTAATTGCCGCAATCAAAGAATCAAATAGCAAAGGCGGAATGATCGCAGGAATGAGCAATGCCAAGTGGGATGAGCTATCAGAAACAGATCCGGCAGTTGTAGGAATTGACAGCACCGCAACAAGCAAGGTTTTGCAAGGATTTGCGAGCAAGCATGCTGATATCAACAAACTCTACTTGCGTGATGAAAAAGGCAACCTAGTTGCAGCAGGCACTGGCGGCAAAACACTTCTTTGGAATATTAGCTCACGACCATTCTTCAAGCCAGTAATGGACGGCAAAGCTTGGTCAGACAGTGCGGTCAAACCCGACCCGACTACTCAAGTCAAGGGTGTAGCTTTCATCGTGCCGATTCTACATGGCTCCAAGGTAATCGGCTCGCTACAAAGCAACTACACAGCTAAATAACCTAGTCAACGCAACACTAAGAAGGTTAACCACTCTTCCACCAATCGGAGCAACCAATGAATCGCTTCTTTCCAAGTGTTGGAGCCCGATTGGGGGCAGGGTTTGGCCTACTGATCGCCCTTACAGTGACTCTAACTGCAATTGGGTACTTTCGCATGGCGTCAATGCAGAGAGATCTTGAGGCTGCCGTCAATGACGATATGATTAAGATCCGCCTAACCAACTCACTGCGCGAAGCAGTATTGATGCAGGGTATTGCATTGCGTGATGTAGTGCTCCAGGTAGATTTTTCTCAGAAAAAAAAGGAATTAGCACTAGCCCGTGAGGCTCGCAAGCGCTACAAAGCAACTGTCGAAGAGTTGCGCGCTCAGCTAGCTGCACATAATGACACAACGCTAGAAGATCGTATTGCACAAACTGAAACACTTGATGCTCAAGTACAAGCGGCAACAGCTGAGCTGCTTGAGTTTGCACTTGCAGAAAAGAATGCCGAGGCAGGTAGTGTCGTGCGAGAAAAAATTCGGCCGGCTCAAATCGAGTTGCGCAAGGGCATTGAAGCCATGCTTGCCGATATGGAAAAGCATGCACAGGAATCAGCGGCTACAGCAATTAGTGCTGGGCAATTTGCCAAGACTCTTATGCTGTTGCTCTGCGTTGCGGCAGTAATTTTTGGCGCCACCATTGCATTGCTAATTGTGCGTGGAATCACCCGCCCCCTTGCCGATACCGTCGAAGCGTCTCACCGTATCGCCGCGGGCGATCTGACTGTTCAGTTAAATGGGCAAGGCAATGATGAGATCGGGCGGCTACAAGCAGCCTTCGCCGAAATGGTGCAGCAACTGCAAACCTTGATCGGAAACGTTAAGCAGACAGCAGATGAGACGTCACGTCTATCACAGGGTCTGCTTGCTGATGCACATAAGATTCTTGGCCAAGCTGACCAACAATCGTATATGGCAACCGCGACTAATACCACTATGCAACGAATGGCAGGATCGATTGCCGGTATAACAAACGCCGTAGAGCGTGTTGGCGGCGCGGCCGACCATGCCCGAGACATTGCCCAGAGCGGGCACACCAGTATTCGAAATGGCGCCTCCGCTTCGCAGCGCATCGTGGCATCGGTAGACTCGTCTAGCCAAAGCACCGAGGAGTTGGCTAGTGCGATCCAGCGTATTGTCTCAGTTACACAAGTTATTAGTGAAATTGCGGATCAAACTAATCTACTAGCGCTTAACGCAGCGATTGAGGCGGCAAGAGCAGGTGAACAAGGTCGCGGCTTTGCGGTGGTTGCCGATGAAGTGCGCAAACTTGCAGAAAGAACCACTTCATCAACTACCGACATTAAGCAGATCATCGACGGAGTGGCCAGCCGGACACAGGAAACTGTTGCTGCGATGAAAGAGGTTAAGCAGGCTGTGGATATAGGCGCCGCGCAAAACGCCGAAGCGTTAGCGAAGTTTGAACAAATTCTTGAAGCAGCAGGCGGTGTTGCTCGGGAGGCCGGAACAATACTCGGTGCAAGCCGTGAACAATCGGCTGCCAGTGAGGAAAGCCGGGACAACATGGCGCAAATAGCGCGTATCGCTGCAGAGAGCGTCAGCAATATCCGTCACCTCGAGGAATCGGCGCAAACCCTGACTACAACTGCTGAACAATTGCGAAGCATGGTAGACCATTTTCGGATGGACCTAGTCGAAGAGAAGCACAGCCAAGGTGAGGTCGTGAATCTCAATCCCGCCGAGTAAAAGCACTTGCCAGCATGATGTTCATTGGCAGCATCGACTTGAAACTTAGCTTCTCCGATTTAGCTAAGTTGATGATCGGCGAGTTGCAATCAAACTGGCAACTACCGAAGCACTAATTAGAATAACCACAAACGACAATGATGCCGCGGTAGGAACATGGTACCAAGGCGCTATCAGCATTTTCGCCCCGATAAAAGTCAACACTAAGGCCAAACCATATTTCAACAAATGAAAACGGTCAGCCATGTCAGCGAGTAAGAAATAGAGTGCGCGTAAACCCATGATCGCAAAAATGTTGGAAGTAAAAACAATAAATGGGTCTGTGGTGATCGCAAAAATTGCAGGGATAGAATCCACGGCAAAAACAACATCAGAAACTTCAACAAGTAATAAAACTAAAAATAAAGGCGTGAAATAACGCAGCCCATTTTTGGTGACAATAAAACGCTCGCCGTGATTTTCGTCAGAAATACGCAAATGCTTTCTTGCAAAAATAAGCACGGGGTTTTTATTTAAATCAGGCTCAGTCTCCGCCATAACAAGCATGCGGATACCTGTGATCACTAAGAATGCGCCAAAGATATAGAGTACCCAATTAAACTCACTCACCACCCAAGCGCCCGCCAAAATCATCACCGCTCTTAAAACGATTGCACCGAGGACACCGTAAAGTAGCACTCGACGTTGGAGTTCAGGTGCAACATGGAATGCACCGAATATCATTAGAAAAACGAAAACGTTATCGACAGAGAGAGATTTTTCGATCACATAGCCAGTAAGAAACTCAATCGCTTTTGCGTTAGCGATTTCTTCGCCTGCTGTGCCTCGCAGATACCACCACAACAACGCATTAAAAACTAAAGCTAATGAGAGCCAGCCGATTGACCATGCGGCAGCTTCACGCACACTGACTTTATGTGTTTTGCGGCCACCAAAAACAAAAAGATCCAGTGCCAACATAACGAGTACAAACGCGATAAATGCGCCCCACATCCATAGTTCACCGATATTACTCATCGTTTAGCTTTCAAAAATAAAATAAATTTGTGAAAAATTCTCGGGCGTCTGACAAAAAAGTAGGCGCTGAGTTCCTTTTATTTCGAGGTTGGCTTTTTGCGTAGCGGTTTTTCTTGCTTCATCATATCTTGTGAGTCTAACAGCAAGTACTTTTCAAACTCTAAAGCAGCAACAGAAAGACGTTTATCTTTTCTATAAACAATATGCCAGTTGCGCACGATAGGAAATCCTACTACATCAAGAATGACTAAACGGTTGGTTTCCAGCTCAAGCTCAATGCCATGACGAGAAATAATGCCGATACCAATGCCAGCTTGTACGGATTGTTTGATCGCTTCATTGGTATCCATCGCCATGTGCGCTGGCAGTTCAAGTTGATGGCTAGTAAAAAAACGCTCAACCACGCCTCGTGTGCCAGAGCCTTGCTCACGCAAAAGAAAAGTCTCAGTGGCAAGCTGCGGCGCTTGGATTTTTTTAACGCGAGAAAGCGGATGCGCGGGAGACGCGATCACCACCAACGGATTTTGCATAAAGGTTTCGGCAAACATTTCGCTTTCTTGGGGAGGCTGCCCCATGATGGCGAGATCGGCAATGTTATTGACTAGATTTTTAATCACCGTATCACGGTTTGCGACGGAGAGAGTCACTTTAATTTTTGGGTGCGCCTGAATGAACTTGGCTAGCAATATGGGCATGAAGTAATTGGCGGTACTTACCACGGAAATGTTTAAGTGCCCATGCTCTAACCCCTTCATGGCACTAAACACCTCATCCATCTCTTCAAGTTGCTGAGTAATTTTCAAGCTGTAATGCAACATTTCTCGGCCCGCTTCGGTAAGACTAAGTTGCTTACCCACTTGCTCCAATAGTGGCAAGCCTACACTCTGCTCCAACTGTTTAATCTGCATAGAAACAGCAGGTTGTGAGAGGTACAGCTCTTCCGCCGCACGCGAATGGCTCAAATGCCGAGCAACGGCCGAAAAGACTTGTAGTTGGCGAAAAGTAACATGTATCATGGGGTTTCCATTGTAACTGACAAACCATAAGCAGAACTTATGGACCCAATAAAAAAGTTTGACTGTTATTTATGGTGAGCTAACCGTAACATTCACATCGTTGTAACTTAATTGACAAATAAAGCGGAGGAAACATGGATCAGTCAGCACGTTATGCAAATCTAGATTTGAAAGAGGAAGACCTAATCAAAGGCGGTAAGCATCTTTTGGTTGCTTACAAGATGAAGCCTAAAGCAGGCTACGGATATTTGGAAGCAGCAGCTCACTTTGCAGCAGAGTCTTCAACAGGTACAAACGTTGAAGTTTCAACAACCGACGATTTCACTAAGGGCGTTGATGCTCTGGTTTATTACATCGACGAAGCAACAGAAGATATGCGCATCGCATATCCGCTCGACTTGTTTGACCGCAACGTTACCGACGGCCGCATGATGATCGTTTCTGTGTTGACTCTGATCATTGGTAACAACCAAGGTATGGGCGACATTGAGCACGCTAAGATTCATGACTTCTATGTCCCTGAGCGCGCAATTCAGTTGTTTGATGGCCCTTCAAAAGACATCAGCGACATGTGGCGTATCCTCGGCCGCCCAGTTGTAAACGGTGGTTACATCTCCGGCACGATCATCAAGCCAAAACTGGGTCTGCGCCCTGAGCCATTTGCGGCTGCTGCTTACCAGTTCTGGTTGGGCGGTGACTTCATCAAGAACGACGAGCCACAAGGCAACCAAGTTTTCTGCCCAGCTAAGAAAGTATACCCATTGGTATACGATGCAATGAAGCGTGCTCAAGACGAAACAGGCCAGGCTAAATTGTTCTCAGCGAACATCACTGCTGACGACCACTACGAAATGTTGGCTCGTGCTGACTTCATTCTTGAAACTTTCGGCCCAGATGCAGACAAGGTGGCGTTCTTGGTTGATGGTTTCGTGGGTGGTCCAGGCATGATTACGACAGCTCGTCGCCAGTACCCTAACCAGTACTTGCACTACCATCGCGCAGGTCACGGCATGATCACTTCACCATCTGCAAAACGCGGCTACACAGCGTTTGTATTGTCTAAGATCTCTCGTTTACAAGGTGCTTCTGGTATCCACGTAGGTACAATGGGATACGGCAAGATGGAAGGCGAGAATTCAGACAAGAACATCGCTTACATGATTGAGCGTGATGAGGCGCAAGGCCCAGTCTACTTCCAGAAGTGGTACGGCATGAAGCCAACAACACCAATCATCTCAGGTGGTATGAACGCGCTTCGTTTGCCAGGCTTCTTCCAGAACCTCGGCCACGGCAACGTGATCAACACATCTGGTGGCGGCTCTTACGGTCACATTGATTCTCCAGCAGCTGGCGCGATCTCTCTGCGTCAATCGTATGAGTGCTGGAAGTCTGGTGCTGATCCAATCGAGTTCGCTAAATCACACAAAGAGTTTGCTCGTGCATTCGAGTCATTCCCAGGTGATGCGGACAAGATCTACCCAGGATGGCGTCAAAAATTGGGCGTTCACAAGTAAGACGAACGTCTCAAACGAAAAAGCCCCTGCCGGAAAAACTTGCAGGGGTTTTTTTAACCCTAATGATTTATGTAGTTTGATTTTAAGCCCAACAAGTCGGACTGAAATCCGACCTACCAATGGAGTAGAACATGAGCGATACGTTCGACATCAACCAATACAAAATTAGTAAAGAGCCGTTTTATCAGGCGCAGAGTAATGAAGTTGCGCTTTACGAAGCTGCATATAACGCAAGACTGCCGATCATGCTGAAGGGCCCGACGGGCTGCGGTAAATCGCGTTTCGTTGAACACATGGCGTGGAAGCTCGGCAAGCCGCTAATCACCGTGGCATGTAACGAGGATATGACTGCCTCTGACTTGGTTGGCCGTTACCTGCTCGACGCGAATGGCACACGCTGGTTGGACGGTCCGCTGACCTTGGCCGCGCGTCATGGTGCAATTTGCTACTTGGATGAAATTGTTGAAGCCCGACAGGACACCACCGTGGTGATTCACCCTTTGACTGACCACCGCCGCACATTACCGCTAGACAAAAAAGGCGAATTGATTCAAGCACATCCGGATTTCCAATTGGTCATTTCATACAACCCCGGCTACCAAAATCTGATGAAGGATTTGAAGCAGTCAACTAAGCAACGATTTGCTGGTTTAGAGTTTGATTACGCGAAGTCAGAAGTAGAAATTGGCATTGTTAGCAAAGAAACAGGTATCGCGACAGACATATCCGCCAAGTTGGTGAAAATTGGTGAAGCGGCTCGTAACCTTAAGGGCCATGGTTTGGATGAGGGCATTTCAACGCGATTATTGGTTTACGCGGCAACATTGATTAAGCAAGGCATTGCCCCTCGTGATGCTTGTCGTATGGCATTAGTACGCCCGATTACTGACGACGCAGATATTCGCGACACGTTGGATCACGCAATTGATGCATTATTTTCCGAGTAAATAGGCCTAGTGAAATGACAGCCACCGCCGAAGATTTCGCAAAACTGCAATGTAAGTTTCCACGCGTGCTCAGTGTGTTTGAAGATTGTATTGCGGATGCACGAAAACACTTAAGCGAAAAAGCGATCGAGGATTACATCTACGGTATTAATTCCATACATCGTACGGGACGAGGTGAAGAGCCGGTATTGGTTTATATGGAAGAGATACCAAGGGTTGCGGCAATTCTGGGTGAAGAAGTTATAGAAGAAATAGTTACTTTCACTCGTACCTTGGCGAAATCGCCCAATAGCAAAGCAGTGCCCAACTTTTTGCAAAGTTTGGGGGCCGCCTCTCGCGCATTAGAAAGTAGAGAGCTCTTCACGGAATATCTGAATCTGGTCGTGCAAACAGCGATTCGTACTAGCCCAAAGGTACACGGCATTGATTCAATGTACACTAGCCCATGCTTTCCTGACTTTTTGGATAGCGTGCCCTATTTATTTAGCCTGCTTTCTTTGGGCGGAATAAAAAAATGGGCGGACTATGGTGTGTTGGCTTACCCCAATGATCCGGATAGTCAAAAAGAATACTTTCAACTTAAATCTCAAGATAGCCGCTCTGTTATTCAGCGCGAAAGAAACGGCACTCTGCTTACGGATAGTGAACGTAAATTAGATTTATATTTGCGCGGTCTGTGGGAAAGCGAAGCGCCTTTTGTACCTTACTCCAATGCTTTTAACGAAGGGCGTCCACACGTCCCGTATTTCAGTGAGCAAGGTTTGCACTTACCGGATGTGTACGAAGATCATCCAAATGGTGTGCGTGGCATTGACCGTTACCGAGCGTTATTGGCGCATATATCAGCACATCGGTGCTGGACCACGGCGTTGGTAGCCGACAATTTAAGCCCGTTTCAGCGCATGGCGGTTGAAGTATTTGAAGATGCACGTGTTGAATACTTAGCGATACAAGACTTTCCAGGACTGCGTAGCCTGTGGTGCAAATTGCATCCCATCCCAGATGAAAATATCGAAATGCAAGCGGGTGTGTCATACATTCGCCACCGCTTGGCGATGCTATCTAGGGCACTTCTTGACCCGGCGCACGCTTATCAAAATCCGATCATTCTGAAGTATGTTGAGCAGTTCAAGGAATTGATGCGAACCGGTGGTAAAAGCACAGCTGACGTGCAGCTTCTTGGTGTGCGCTTTATCGCAGAAACGAAAAATCCGAGCGACTCAGCGGCGATCATGTATTTTGAAGATACTGAGGTTGAGTATCACGATGACAATCGTATGGTGTGGGTGTTTATCGAAGAGGGTGATGAAGAAACTTACGAAGAGCGTCCTCGCCCTGCGGAAGAAAAAGAAGACGAATTTAAAGTGCCTCCACGTATGTATCCCGAGTGGGACTATAGCGCGCTTCACTATCGCCCAGATTGGGTGAGTGTGTATGAGCATTTGCAGCCCAAAGGCAAGGCATCAAAGATTGACGACTTACTTGCCAAACATAATGCGTTGGCTAAACGCCTCAAGAAAATTATTGATTTGCTGAAGCCGCAAAACAAAGTGCGGATTCGGTATCAAGAAGAAGGTGCGGAATTAGATCTGGATGTGGCGGTGCGTTCGCTGATCGATTTCAAAAGCGGTGCACAACCAGATATGCGCATCAACATGAGCCACAGAACTGATGGACGTAGTGTTGCTGTATCGCTTTTGCTCGACTTGTCGGCATCATTGGGAGACAGGCCGCAAGGATGTAAACAAACCAAATTGGAGTTAAGCCAAGAGGCGGTATCTCTTTTGGCTTGGGCAGTTGATCAAATGGGTGATCCTCTGGCCATTGGCGGTTTTCATTCCGATACACGCCACAACGTGCGTTACTGGCACTTCAAAGGCTACCAAGAGCCATGGAATGATGATGTTAAAGGCCGCTTGGCAAGTATGGAGCCAAACTATTCAACACGTATGGGTGCAGCGCTTCGTCATGCAGGGCATTATTTAGGCCATCAAAAAGCCGATAAAAAAATCCTACTCGTGCTGACCGATGGCGAACCAGCAGATATTGATACTAGCGATCCACGCTTGCTGATAGAAGACGCGAAAATCGCTGTGCGAGAGCTGGGGCAGCAAGGTGTTTACACCTACTGCATTAACCTTGATCCAAAAGCCGACGAATATGTGGCAGACATCTTTGGCAAGCATTACGCGGTGATTGACAATATTGCGCGCCTACCCGAAAGACTGCCGCAGCTATTTATGTCATTGGTGAAATAGGAGTATTGAGATGAACAAACCCGTGCGAGATATCAGTTTAAAATTCTTAGAGTCAGTAGAGCACGTTGGTTTGTTCATCATTGCGATAGCAACCTTCGTCGCAATGACCAGTGAAATCGTTAAGATGATTCAAGTCGCTCAGGTGACACTTTCCGACCTATTGCTGCTGTTTATCTACCTAGAAGTTTTTACAATGGTTGGGCAATATTACAGATCGGGCAAGTTGCCAGTTCGATTCCCGCTATACATTGGCATGGTTGCACTGGCGCGTTACTTAATATTGGATATGAAGGCAATGGATGATTGGCGCATGTTAGCGGTCACACTCTCTATACTTTTATTGGCGGCGGGAGTGTTGGTTATACGCTATGGCCATCTTCGCTTTCCTTACCCGGAGGATGATGGTGTGGTGCGAAACAATAAACAAGACTAATAAAAGCAAAGAGGTTTGAAGTCTCCACCAACATGGAGTCAAGCATAGAAAACAGGTAAAATCACCAAGTTACAAAATTTTAATTTAATGGGAGAGCGCAGAATGAGCAAAAGTCTGATTCAATTTATTATCGAAGAACAACGCCATATTCCAAATGCAAGCGGAGAATTTACCGGCTTGCTAAATGATGTAGTTTCAGCGTGTAAGCAAATCGCTCATGATGTGAATAAGGGTGCGTTGATTGGGGTTCTTGGGAGCGCCGGCAGTGAAAACGTGCAAGGCGAGACACAGAAAAAGCTCGACATCATCACCAACGAAGTTTTCATTAAAGCGAATGAATGGGGCGGTCACTTGGCGGGCATGGCATCTGAAGAGATGGATGACGTGTATGAAATTCCTAAGCAATATCCTCGCGGCAAATACCTGATTACTTTTGACCCATTGGATGGCTCATCTAACATCGACGTTAATATTTCTGTTGGTACGATCTTCTCTATCTTGCGTTGCCCAGAAGGCGTGACAGACCCAAAGGCAGCTGACTTCTTGCAGCCAGGTACAAAACAAGTGTGTGCCGGTTATGCGTTGTACGGCCCAAACACCATGATGGTGATCACCACAGGCCACGGCGTCAATGGCTTCACACTAGATCGCGACGTAGGCGATTTCTTCCTGACACACCCGAATATGACGATTCCTGCTGACACCAGTGAATTTGCTATCAAC
>JFJP01006434.1_pt1 | contig 12893 bp, 11 predicted proteins | sample 431651 | NCBI WGS metagenome assembly JFJP01 (sample SAMN02602958, study PRJNA72255) | Microbial mat metagenome, whole genome shotgun sequencing project. | biome: fresh water; feature: sink hole; material: water; isolation source: purple microbial (photo- and chemosynthetic) mats found in... | reverse complement strand
CATTCTGGTAATCAAACGGGTTCTCGGCGCGCACGATCAGCGGCATTAGGGTCGGACCAGACGGCATCATGTCCGCCACCGCCTCCATCATCGCGTCCAGCGCTTCGCCGGTGGGGTTGCCTGAGCGAATGGCTGCGGCCATCTCCTTGCGATAGGCCAGCTTGGTTAGCTTCTCACCCATCACGGTGGCTACCGCTTGCTCCTGCGCCTGCGTGATCTGCTCGGGTGTCAGCACTTGGTCGTAGTGCTTCTTCATCCACTCATGGGAGAACCCGGCAAACTCGTCCGCAAACTCTGGCCGGTCGGTCAAGAAAATTGCCCCGGCCTGCTTGGCCTTGAAGGCTTCGATGTCGCGCGCCGTGCCATGGAACATGGTGATCGGTGTGCCATCTTCCTGCACCATCACACTGTCACCCAAGAACGCCTTGACGTTGGGGGTGACCGCGCCGGGCTCGCCCCATGCCTCGCTGATGGGCTCATCAAAGCCGATGCTGCGCGCATAAGCGATGGGCTTGAGGAACTGCCCCACGGTGTCGGGGTCAAAGCGGCCACCAATGATCTGGCTGGTCAACACCGCGCGCGCCAGTGTGGTGCGCCCCATGCCATAGGCACGGGCCTCTGGCCGCTTCAGGAACGCATCGACCTTGGCCGACGCATCACGCCCTTGGCTGTCGGTGAAGGTGTCAGTCTCCGGGTTGTAATCCAAGCGCCGGATGTTGGGGTCGATCTCCACCGCATTGCGCATGCTGGCCAGCAGCAAGCGCCCAATGTTCATGGCATTTTCCTCGTCATTCTTGGGGCTCGGCTTGTAGCCATAAACCCGGTTCTGGATGCCGGGCAGCATCACCCCACTGTTGCCGGTCTTGAGCGCATACGACAGCGCCTGCTCGGTGCGGCGTGCGGTGTTGATGCTCGACAGCGTGGCGTCTGCCAAAAAGCGCTTGCTGTTCAGACGTGCGTATTCACCCGCCACCGCGTAAAACTTGGAGCCCAAGTCGCCGCTGTCAGCCAGCCCCATGGTGCAGCACTTGATGTTGTTGCCAGAGGCTTCCTCGATGCTGGCACTGAAGACCCGGCCATCACTCTTGCGCTTGAACTCCAGACGCAACAGGAAACCGCCGAAGTCAGCCACGCCAATGTCGTAGGCTGGCATGGCCTTCATCTCTTGCGCAATGGACTTGAAGTCTTTGGAGACACCCGAGTCTGGAATCTTGAACATGCCCGGCTTGCCAGCGAGCTTCTGCCAGAGCGACACCAGTTTCAGCACCGTGCCCTTGCGGTAGCTGCTGGCAATGTCGAACCCGGCATCCTGAATCTTTCTGGCCGTGACCATGTGCTTGCCAAACTTGAGCGCCGTGTCCTTGTCCATGTTGGTGATCGACCATGTGCCCGGTGCCCTCACGTACCATGACCCGTCCTGCGCCTTCGTGATGTCAAGGACTTCACCCAGCACATTTCGGCTGAAAGGGTTGGCCTTGCTGAAGGTGATGCGCCGCTCTGACTCCACCACCTCACCCATGCTGTCCTCAAAGGCCAACTCAGGGTGTAACCCTTGGGCCTTCATGTCATCGAGTGTGACGGGCTTGTCTGCCCGAGCAACAGGGGCGGCAGGCGCGGGACGCTGCGACTCGGCCAGCTCCTTTTGCAGCTTGGCCTGCAGCTCGGCGTCACTCAGGTCAGCCAAGGCTTCAAACTCGTCTTCTGTGGTGAAGTCCAGATCGAAGTTGCCCAGACTGGTGATGCCGTCGATGTCATCGAAGTCCCGCGAGAACTTGACACTGTGGTCGCCAAGCAACACCGCGAAGTTCTGGTTGGCACCCGTGTCGGCCACGTAGCCATCAAAGCCAGAGCGCATGATGTTGCGCTCCCAGCCGTTGATCTTGTCAAAGGCGTTGTCGCCCTTGCTGTTCTTGATGATGCCCAGCGTGTCGGCGTTGGCGTCATACAGGTTGTTGAGTTTGACGACATGCTTGGCGCTGCCGACACCGGCTTCAGGATGAATGCCGTTGCCCTTGTCCACGTAGAAATAGAGCCGCTTGCCGATGTCACTCTGGCCTTGCAGGCGCGCGGCCTCTGCGCCCTTGAGCCCGGTGCCGTACATCACAGACGACAGAACCGGGCGCTGCTCCTTGCTGAAGTGGGTGCCTACAGCTTGGACTGATCCTGCGCTGGCGGTTCCGTATTCAACGGCGCCTGAGCCAACTGACTTCGCGCTTTTTGCAGCAGCCAGTTCTCGACGCTGGTCTGCGCGCTTTCGCCCTGAGCCGCTGCTGTCGATCCACTGCTGTCGGAGGTTGACGGCTTCCTGTCCCATTTGGGTGAGTTGAGCGAGAACACCCCCCGATGGGCGCCGAAGAATGGACCTTCCGTCTGCGGGTTGTGCTTGCTGCGAATCACTGTTGCCATCTTGAAATCCTTGTAAATAGTCATCTCGCTTGTCAGGCCAGATCAGCTTGCTGCGGTAACGCTCCACATCCTTGATGTGAATCGGGTCGCCACTCCATGCAAAAGACTCGACAGCCTTAACGATTGCGTCATCGAATGCTGCATCATCCAGTGTCTCCACATCATCGTTGAAAGCGGAGAAGTTGCCAATGACAATCTGCCCATCCATCATGGTGTCAGCGTCAACTTGCGGCACTTTTTTGGCTACCCACTCACGCAATGAGTTTACCTCTTTGGTAGACATATTGCTAGGTGGGACGATCTTCACAAAGCTGGAAAGATCACCGTCATCAGCGATGTCGTCCGCATACGACACCATGGCTTTCTGATCGTAGATATAACCCAGCGCGTTGGCCACTTGGTCAAGCTGCTCGGTGGTGGCGCTGTCTGGTGCTTCGATCAGCAGGTTCGGGTTGCGCTCGCCTTGGTAGGTGCCGTTGGACAGCGTGAAGCTCCAGCCTTTGAGGCCAAGCACATCGAACACGGGTTGCACCGTCTTCTTGGCCACGGCACGGGTGGCCTGCTCTTTTTCGTCGGCCTGCATCTCGCGCCACTGGGCGCCGGTTTCTGTGTCCGGGTTGGGCGCCACTTCAGCGATCACGCCACGGGCGTAAGTCGGCTCGACGGCAGGCTGGTCAAACAGTTGGGCCTTGGCCTGTGTGCGCGACATCGGCTTGCCGAGGTTGGCGCGCTGGGCGAACGCTTGGGCGGCGGCTTCCTGCACCGCTGCCACGTTGTTGACAAAGGCGCTCACATCCAAGCGCGAGCCCTTGGCGACCTTGAGCATCTTGGTCGCCACCTGCATGAACTTGTAGGCCACCTTGCGCATGGTTGAGCCGTTGTCCAGCTCGTAGACCCGCGCCCAGAAATCACTGCGCACCCACATGGCGCCACCGGCCACATCCGCCACGATCTCGTTTTTGGCGTACTGCCTGCCTCGGGCCTGACCGCCGTACTGGATGGCTGTCTCGTCCTCCATCTTCTGTCGCTTGGACACTACGCCGCGCTTGGTGTACTGGGCCACGATGGCACTGAGCTTTTGGTGGATGGCGCGCTCTTGCGGGTCAGCGCTGTTCTCCATCGGGTGCATCACCTCATGCCCGGCCGTGAACAGCATGACGGCGCCAATGCTGTTTTTGGTGCCGCTACCGGCAACGCTCGGGATGTCTACAAAGACATCGCCACCGAGGGCAACCCCTAGTCCGTTGATTCCCCGACTTGGAACGAGAGTGATTCCCGTCGCTCGATATGCCACGTCGGCGGCGAGCTTGAAGTAGCTGCTGGCTTCCTTGATGTCCGGCGTGTCGGCTTGGTCATCGGGGACAAAACGCTCGACGCTGGCGGATTCTCCAGTGCTGGAGATGGCGGTGTTGAGTTTGCTGACTGCTTCAGATTGACGTTTGAGTTCACCAAGAGTCTCCTTGTGTGCGATGGGTGCGATGGCAAAGCCTGACCCAGTATCGCGCACTTGAGCCTGACCTTCAATCCCATTGGCCTTGATGTATGTCTCGGCCGCGGCCTGCGTCTGGAACGCCCCCGCGCTCGCGTAGGCATCGCCCTCGCTGGCGGCTGGCTGGATCAGTGTGGCGTCAGGTGTTTGGTTGGGCAGTCCAGCAGCATAGCCCATGTCAACAGCAGTTGCCCCTGTCGTGTCAACTCCAACCCGAACGTCAGCGACAGGTCCAGTGCCCACAGCTCCATCGGCGTCAACTGTTGCGCTTGGTGCGCCACCTGCAACATTGGGTGAAGTGAGTGCTGGGCCATTGGCAACCTCCTGTTGGGCGATGTCGTGTTCGGTGCGCTGCAGCAGGGCATCGGCGGACGTTAAATCCACCGGCTTATCCATCGTGGCCAGCGGTCCTGCAGGCACGTCTGGCGCAGAAGATAGGATGGCCGCAGGCGCTGGCGTGGCTGCGGCGGTGATTGACGCGGCAGACGGGCGCTGCGCCTCCAGTTTTTGCCGCTCGGTAGAGGGTGTGTTGGCAAGGTTCGGGTTCAGCTCGGCAAGGTGGGCTTCGCCACCAGTGAATTCGCCGTGGGTTAACAGGTCGGCCAGCGCGGCCGATGCTTCGTTGCTGGCCATCGTGCCCTGAGAGTTTGCCAGCGTGCTTTGAGAGGCCATACGCACAGCATGCCCCGCACCCAGCGCGCCACCCGAGATGCCGCCAATCACTGCCGCCTCTGCCACCCCATCCATCAAGCCCGTGTTTTTCCCTTGGACATACTTGTCCAGCGCATTGCCAGCGAACTGGTTCACACCTTCTTCAATGGCTTCTGTGACATGCTGCGCTGTGATCGTGCCGCCCGTGGCCAGCAAACGCTTACCCACATCTGCCAACACGGAGTTGGATGCGGACAACGGGAGCTTGCTCAGTTTCTGGAAAATGCCCAGAGGCAGCATCTCGGTGACGGCCTCCAGTACGCCTTTGCCAGCAGCCACGCGCGAGTCGTCCCCATCTGCATAGGATTGCCCAGCCGACACCGCCCCCATGGACGGCAGCAAGACAGACGCGAGCGGGGGAACAAACGCCGACGCCAGACTCATCGCCATGGACTGTGAGTTTTGTGCCATCTTGGCCACCACCCACTCGCCAAACACGCCTTTATCCCACGCCTGCTCCATCGGCACCGAAGCGATGGTTGGCGCGTAATCTGCGCCATACTTCTTGAGGGTTTGCGTGCCCGGCGCCATGGGCACATCCGGCAGGCTCTCTTGCCCGACCGCATTCAGGATGGGGTTGGCGACCACCTTGTTGAAAAAATCAGCGGCCACAGCGGGTGCATTGGCTACGCCACTCAAGCCACCGGCTGCGCCAGAGGCCAGTCCGCCAAGGATCGGGTTCTTGTCAGCGAACGCCTTGCGTTGCTTGGACTCTTGGATGCCAGTCTCCATGTCCGCCACGGTGTCGAAGCCGCCATCCTTGGCCATCTGCTCCAGCTTTTCACCACGCGCCACCAAGGCGTCGGCCTTTTGCTTGCCGCGGCCAGCGGTGTACATCACCGAGTCCGGGCTCCCTGACTTGACCATGGCTTGGCGGTTCAGCTCCGGGTCGAGCTGCGGGTCAGGCAGCACCTTGTCCTGCAACACCGAGCCACCCTTCTCGCCATCGAGCTTGTTACCCAGCGCCCAGTCGGCCACATCATTGAGCACACCAACAAGCCCACCGGGCTTCTTGGGGGCATCCAGCTCACCAGAGAATTCCGTGTACTTGGGTTGGTCCAGTTCGCCGTCAAACTCTGCGTATGCCATGGTGGTCCTTAATCTGCTTTGAACTTCTTGCCGTCAGGTGTTTGGTAAACAGGCTTGCCGCCAGAGGTGCCAATCTGCACCGCGCCTTTGGGCAATGAAGTGATGGTTGATTTTCCCACATCCTTGGGTGACGGGTTGCTGTTTTCGGTTGACTTCTTGGGCACAGGAAGGCCAACTTTCTCCAAGGCAAAGTCGTAGTACACAGCCAACTGTTTGCGGCGCGCATCCAGCGCGTCAAGCTGTGGCTGGTACGCATCCTTGACGGCTTGCTTGGCTTTGGGTGTGACCGCGGTGGCCATCTCGGACTTCATCAGGCCATTGATTTTGCTTGCCTCATCCGCCACATCCTTGCGCATCCCGTCGATGGTTGGCAACAAATTCTTGTCAGCATGGGCACCACTGCCAGACTTGGCAATGGCCGCTTCAATGCGCTTGCTCTGGATGTCATTGCGCTCTTCCATCACATCCACGCGCCGGTTGTCCACAGTGTCCTTGCGGTCCGCCTTCAGTTGGTCGAGTGCATCCTTGCGCGCTGAACGCAGGGTGGCCACGGTGTCGTAGTTCCCGGCATTGCGTGCCGCAGTGATCTGGTCATCGAGTTGCCCAACGGCGTCGGTGGCCTCGATGCCGTAATACTTTTCCTTTTGTGCTGGCGTCAGGTTTGAATTGATCAACCCCATGGCGCTGGCATCCACGCTGGGCGCACGCTGGGTGGCGGTGTCGATCTCACGTTTGGCCTGAATCTCCTTGCCGCCCTGTTCTGCCGACTGCGCCTCCTGCTCCTGCCGGGCCTGTGTGGCCACGCGCTGGCGTTCGGTGGATTCTGTTTTGAGCTTGTCCAGTGCGATGGCCTTCTGGTTGGCCAGCTCGGCGTTGAACTCGGCCATCGACTTGTCGTGCTTGATGCGGGTGTCCTCGGCCATCCGCTTGTCGATCATGTCGATCCCTTGGTCGGCAGCGCCGCCAAGTGCAGCAAGTAGCATCCCCATGTCAGGCTCCTTGGGTGATCATGCCACCTGCGGGTGCGGCAGGCTGGGCCGGTGGTGCAGGCGGTTGAGCAGGTGGTTGAGCAGGTGGTGCTGCTTGGCCGGGCGACTGCCCTCCAGACTGTGCGTTCAGCGTGTCCTGCATCAGCGCCGACACCACGCCTTGCACCACGGTCTTGTTGGCCTTCATGCCGGTGGCTTCTTGCGCCATGTCCACCATCAGCATGTAGATGTTGACCGCCAGAAAAATCGACAGGTCGGGCGGGATGGGTTGCTTCTGCTCGATGCCGCTCATCACCGACTTGACGGCTTGGATGGCGCCACCCTTGGTGTCCATCAATTTGAGCAACTGGCGAAAGCGGTCCGCGTTGTAGATGATGGCCTTGGCGGCTGCGGTGAACTTGGTCAGCCGGTCTTTTTGTTCAGGTTTCAATGCCATTATTTCGCTCCTTGATTGATCAGGCCAGACGGCGTGAAGACGCGCGAGCCATCGAGCCGGGTCAGTGGCTTGGGCTTGTTCACCACCGCAGGTGTCATGCCGGTGATCGACTGACTGAAGCGCTGGTTGGCTGCTTGGTCAAGGTTGTCTTTCTGCGTGAGCAGCCCAGCCTCGGCCTTGGCGCGCGCTTCTGCCGCATCCTTGGCCGCAGACTGCTTGTTCATCTCGGAGACAGCACCCAAGCCCAGCTTGAGCAGCGTGATGGCGTTGTTGTCTTTCTTGAGGAAGGTGGCGAACGTGTCACCCCAGCCATCGCTGGCCGAAGACGATGGCACATTGGACGCTGCCTTCATGGTGTTGAGTGCCGGGTCGTCGTAACCACCGGCGCCGTAGTTGCCGTAGTTTGCCTCGCTTTTCGGGACGATCTCCGCAAGGCTCTCGGGGATGCCATCAGAGAACGCCGTGCTCAAACCATCGGAAATGGAGGATGTGAAATCCGACACGGCGCTTGAGATGTTATCGACCACATCACTGACGCCGCTCGTCAGGTCGTCCCACCAGTTGCTTGACTCATCCATAGATCACTCCTTTGTTTTGAAAATAGGTTTTCTTGGCATCAGCCCAGCCGTGGCCATCCACATCCCACAAGCTGATGTTAACGCCCGACATCCCCGCAGACGGGCCGTCTGCCACCGATGGGGCAGGCGCCGTGGCAGGCGATACCGAGGTCGGTGCGTCTTGGAAAAACCCGGAACTTCCGCCTGTGCCGTAGGTGGTGCCGTCGCGCACAAAGCCGTTGTCGGCTGCGTCCGTGTGGGTGCTGGTGTAGCCCGATCCCGTGGACTTGCTGATGCCGATGGCGTTGAGCCCCGTGTTGACCAAGCCTGCGCCGATGTTGGGCATGGTGGGTCCACCGAACAAACCAGAGACTGAGCTGGCCGCTTTCAGGCCAGACATGGTTTCCTGACCGATCAAACCACCAATGGCCGAATTGATTTGACCCGCGGCCCAGCCTGCACCAATGTCAATGGCCGTGTCCTTGAGGGCGCCGCCCAGCGTCTTCTCGCCCGAGGTCACCTGCCCGGCTGTTTTGGCCAAGCCCATGGCAAGGCCAGAATAAGGCACGGCTGCTTTGATCATCCCCACCATGGCCGGGGCAATGTTGTCGTTGAAGTTTTTCGACGCCAGCGCTTCTGCCACGCTTTGTGTCTTGTTGTTTTCATTGACGCCCATCAAGCTCCCGAGGCCTTGGTCACTGAGCGACTGGGCGTCCGAATAACTCATGCCGTTCGGGCTGACCATGCCCGTGATCCCGTTGGCATTGCCAATGGCGCGGGTGGCCACCTCGGGCGACACCCCGAACTGACTGGCAAAACTCGATGCCATGTCCTTGTTGGCCTTCTCGGAATCCTTGGCTGCACTCCAGCCATGGTCTTCAGCCGCCTTGTCGGCCAGCGCTGTGTTTTCAACCGCCACCCGGTCCTGCGTGGCTTGCATGGTTTGGGCTTGCCTCGCGTCAGATGCCGCCGCTTCCACGCGCGCGGCTTCGGCTTGACGTGCGGCCTCGGCTGCAGCAGCTTGCGCAGCGGCTTGTTCTGCAGCGGCTTGCGCTGCCGCTTGGGCACCGGCAATGGACTGCGCCTCGGCCAGCGCCGCTTGCTGTGCCGCCATGGCATCCCCTGCCGTGCCACCGTAATCACCCCAACCACTGTCGCCATACGAGCCACTGGACGGACCGCCGCCGAAGCCGCTGGATTGGTCGGACGAGGACATGCTGCCACCGGCACCACCATCACCGTCTTCGTTGCGGTAAACGCGGCCAAACAGGCGGCGCTTGAGGTCAAGGATGTTCATGGGTTGTCCTTACCGTGGAGGCGCAATGGCAACCGCAGGCTCTCCAGTTGCCAGCGGCACAGGCGTTGGCACCGGCGTTGGCGTGAAATCCGGCGTGTTGGTGCCAAGCACGCTGTCCATCAGGTTGCTCAGGTTCAGGTCGCCAGCCATCGCACCAATCAGTTGCAGGCTGTTGACATAGTTGGATTTGATTTGCGCCACCGCGGCCGTCTTGGCTGCTGCGTCGAGCTTTTCATTCAACAGCACGGCATTGATGTTCTGGTTCACCACGTTGCTCATGCTGGCTGCAGAGATTGAGGCTTGCGTCAGGTTCTTGTACTGCGCCTCGATGCCAGCCACCTCGATGTTCGATGAGCGCTGGATTTCCATCAGCGCCGTGTCGTAGCCAAACTTGGCCTGCGCTTCCTTGTCCGCTTGGGTGTAGGTCTTGTCCATCTTGGCAAGGTCCATCACCTGCTGCGTGCTCATCTTGTTCAGGTCGTAACCCTGCTGCGCGGCCATCTTGCTCAAGTCATAGCCGTTGGACGCCGCGAGTTTCTGCAGGTCCAACACACTGGCTTGCGCCATCTGGTCAGCGGTGAAGCCTGCGGCTGCCGACATTTTGGACAAGTCAAACTGCTGGGCCTCGGCCATTTTTTGCAGCTCCATCACCTGCTGGGCATTCATCGTCTCAAGGTTGTAGCCCTGCGACTTCGCCATCTTCGCCAGATCATTCTGCTGTTGCGCGGTCATCTGACCCAGCGTGATCGACGCCTGCTTGTCCATCTTGCTCAGGTCAAACTGTTGCGATAGCCCCATGTTGGCTTGCGTGTACTGCTGCGATTCGTACATCTTTTTCAGGTCATTGACCTGTTGGGCCGTCATGGTTTCAAGGTTGTAGCCTTGAGATGCCGCCATCTTGGCCAGCTCGTTTTGCTGCTGCGCAGACATCTGACTCAAGGTGATTGCGGCCTGCTTATCCATCTTGCCAAGATCAAGCTGCTGACCCAGCGCCATGTTGGACTGGGTGTATTGCTGTTGCGCTGTGTCGCGCTCGGTCTGTGCCTGAATGCTCTTGTCAGCCAAGCCGAACTGGTTGGCTTGCTGGGCGTTGAACTGGCTGGTGGTGTTGAGCGCGTTTTGGTTCTGCGTGCGCTGGTTGGCGTACAGGCTGGCGTCGGCCTGTGCAATCGGTGCGGCCGCATCAATCGCTGCCGACTCGCCTGCACTTGCTGCCATGCTGGAATTGAGCAGGCCGCGTGCGTTGGCGGTTTGCGCCGCCCCCGTCTTGGCGCGCTGCATGTAAGGCGAGTCCTGTGCCAGCATGGCGTCGAGCCCACCTGCCACGGTTTGCGACTTCTCCATGGTTTGCAGGTTGGCCTGCGCTTGCACCGGCTGGGGCGATGCGGCTGGCGTGCCAGCCTGACCCAGCAAGCCGGTGGTGGGCATCGGGATCGGTGCCACGGATTGGTTCAATGAAGGGGTTGAGGACCAGTTGGTGGTTGCCATATCAGCCTTTACTTTGAATGGAAGAAATCAGCGTTTTCTGCTGCGAGCCTTGGCTGGAACCAAGGAAAAAATTGAGCACTGTGCCGAACCCAGAGGCCAGCGCGCCGATCAGGATCAGCAGCGCTTGGTTGTCCGTCACCTTCAGCGCGCCGAGCATCATGCCGATCAGGATGCCGAGGTAGCCCAAGGTGATGATCAGTGCCAGCGCCGAAGGCACCCACGACCGGGTGGCGATCTGCATGTCACGCGCGCCCTGTGTGTTTTGCACACTCAGTTGTTCCAAGGTGATGCCATTGGCTTCGGTGAACTTCTGGAATTCCATCTCGGCCAGCTTGATCTGCACCACTTGGTCGGGCGTCATTTTCCCGTCAGACAGCGCCTTGGTCACCGCGTCCACCGTCTTTGATTCGACGCCCAGTTTGTCCGCCAGAAACGACGCCGCCAAGCCACCAAAAGGCCCGGCTATTGCAGTCCCCAGCAACGGCGCCAGTGATTTAAGAAACTCCATGGTCCCATCCTTTCGTGTTGGTTAATCTCGCGTGTTGGCCACTCCATGCCATGTCGCCTTCCAAGGCTTTCTCCACATCCTGCATGTCGTGTTTTTGGTGGACCCGCAGTGCCGCCAATTCGACGGCATGTATCGCTCGCATCTGCTCAAGCTGTTCTTTGAGAGAGTGGGCCGCGCACCGCGCCTTGGCCTCGGGTGTGATCTTGCTCATGGTGATGCCTTTTGTTTCCTGTCAGCAAAAAAGCGCTTGATGCGCCACATCCAAAACCCCACCGCCAGCGCCAGAATGCCACGCCAAATGATGTGCGTGGGCATGGGTTTGCGGTAGTGTGGGTCGCTCACCGCCACATGCCCCTCAAAACCAAAGGCGCTGTACCACGGCTGCACCAGATCGGCATGCGGCACAAACGAGGTGAACTCATGCGCCAAGTTGTCATAGTGCCCGGCATGCTGCAGCTCCCAGTGGGTGCTCATGCCAAAGCCGATGTACCCGCCCTCTGCGTGAACCTTGTCCAGCGCATAAAACAGGCACTGGGTCTTGCTCATGCCAGCACATCCTGCGCCTTTGTGTACAGCGCCAAGCGCTCCGGCTGGCCGTTGTAGCCGCCATTGATGATGCGTGTGATCTCGTAAAACTTGCCAGCATCTGCCAGTGCATTGAGGCCATGCGACTGCCAAAACCACATGGCGCTGCGCACCGCATATTCCGGCTCGGCCAGCATCTCCGGGTTGCTGATGAAGTCGGTGGCCAACGCCTGAGAGGCGCGTGCGTAATTGTGCCGACCTGTGAGCTGGATCAGACCGCGGCCCCGGTAACGAAAGCCGTCGCCGGTCTGGGTGTTGCCCAAGTCCTTGCGGCCCTCATAGCGTTTTTGCGCCACCGTTGGACCCCACAGTTCAACGAGCCAATGCAAGCCGCCAGACTCATGCCCGACCTGTGCCAAGAAGGCCGACATGCGTTCCGGGGTGTTGATCTCAAAGTCTACCGCTGCGCGCTCAATGACCGGCAAAAACGTGGCAGCACGGTCAATGCGTGCGCCGGTGGCAATGGCCAGTTGCTGCGGCGTCATTTCATGCCACCTGCCATCAAGGCGCCCAAGCCGAATTTTGCAGCAATGCCAGCGATCAACAAGATGCTCAGAATCTGCAGGATGCCCCAGATCGACTTCTTGGCCATCTCCACCTTCAGGCTGCGCCAGAACTCAGCCTCTTGTTTGGCGGCGTCGATCATGGCTTGGTGCGCCGCCCGGTGGGATTGGGTGCCGTCAGGGAAGGCGTCGATCTCAAAGTCTTTGAGCAACTGGTCAAGACGCTGCTGCATCCGCAGCTCATGGTCGTGCAGTTTTTGGTCGAACGCCACTTCCACGGCAATGAGTGCCTTGCCATAAGAGCGGCGTTCTTCTCCAGCGTAGTCAGCCATGGGCCACTCCTTTTGCAGTTTGGATTGTGTTTTCGTGCAGCCATTGCACCTTGCAATGGTTCTTTTGGACAAGGACAAACAGCCCGTCAATCAGTGGCCGGAACACCTTGCCTTGCCACTTGCCGTCCTGCTCCAGCGACCACGCCGCTGCACTCAAGGTTTCATTGCGCTTGCCGTTGAACAGAGCCATGATCAGAATGTCAAGTGCCACCATGACACGCAACAGGTAAGCCATCAAAAACCTCCTTGGTGAAAATTGACCGTGAAACTCATTTGCAGTGATGCCGCCTTGCTTGGCGTGGGTGGCGTGAGCATCAGGTGCACCTCGCCAAACCGCAGGGGCACCGAGGCAATACCTGCCATCAATGGCGCGGCACCTCCGTGGTTGGTTTTGTAGCCATCCACCACCCCGGCGAACGCGCCGAGCTTGACGCCACCTATCGTCCAAGGCTGGTAACCTATGGCCGCGTAATTGCTGGGGTTGCCATTGCTGTTCTGATAAC
>JFJP01002201.1_pt1 | contig 12894 bp, 6 predicted proteins | sample 431651 | NCBI WGS metagenome assembly JFJP01 (sample SAMN02602958, study PRJNA72255) | Microbial mat metagenome, whole genome shotgun sequencing project. | biome: fresh water; feature: sink hole; material: water; isolation source: purple microbial (photo- and chemosynthetic) mats found in... | reverse complement strand
TACAAGGAAGTGCAGGACTACGAGTACACCATCGAGAAGGGCACGCTGTACTGCTTGCAGACGCGCAATGGCAAGATGAACGCGACCGCCCTGGTGCGTACTTCGGTGGAAATGGTGAAAGAAGGTTTGATCGACAAGACCCAGGCGATGTTGCGCATCCAGCCGGAATTGCTGGAGCAACTGCTGTTCCCGCGTCTGGACCCGAAGGCGGGTGCTCAGGCGGTGGCGCGTGGTCTTTCCGCGTCGCCGGGGGCGGCTTCCGGTATCGCGGTGTTCGATGCGGACCGCGCCGAGAAACTGGGTCGTGCTGGCGAGAAGGTGATTCTGGTGCGGGAAGAAACCAAGCCGGAGGACATTCACGGTTTCTTCGCCAGCCAGGGCATTCTCACCAGTCGCGGTGGCAAAACTTCGCACGCCGCAGTGGTCGCGCGCGGGATGGGCAAGCCCTGCGTGGCGGGCGCCGAAGGCATCCATGTCAACGTCCACACCCGCCAGGCCATTGTCGGCGACAAGGCGTTTGGCGAAGGCACCATGATCACCATCGACGGCACCACCGGTAACGTCTATCTGGGTGAAGTGGCGATGATCGAGGCCGATTTCTCCAAGGAACTGGATGTTCTGCTGTCCTGGGCGGATGAGATTGCGCAACTCAAGGTGATGGCCAACGCCGACACCCCGCACGATGCCGAGCGCGCGCTCAAATTTGGTGCAATGGGCATCGGCCTGTGCCGCACCGAGCGGATGTTCAACGCCGTCGAGCGGCTGCCTATCGTGGTCGAAATGATCGTCGCCGACACCATCGGCGATCGTCAGGTTGCGCTCACCAAGCTGTTGCCGATTCAGCGCGCGGATTTTGTCGGCATCTTTAAAGTGATGGCCCCGCGCCCGGTCACCATCCGTTTGCTCGATCCGCCGATCCACGAGTTCCTGCCCACTGCCGATCAGTTGGTGGAAGAACTTGATCAGCTCAAGCATCTGCGCGACACCTTGCGCGGCATGCAGGTGCTGTCCGACGCGGTCGATTTCATGTATCGCACCCGCGATACCCATCCGCAGGTGCAGAAGCCGGCCGACCCGGTGTTGGTGGATGAGGCGATTCAAAAGAAAGAGGCGATGCTGAAGAAGGTTCGGGCGCTGTTCGAGGTCAATCCCATGCTCGGCCATCGCGGCGTGCGTCTGGGTTTGACGCATCCGGAAATCTATTCGATGCAGATTCGCGCCATTCTGGAAGCCGCCGCAGAGTGTCAGAAAGCCGGCATTGAAGTGCATCCGGAAATCATGGTGCCGCAGGTTTGTACCGCGCAGGAACTGAAGCAGGTCAAGGTCTGGGTGGAAGGCATCCGCGCCAATGTCGAAGCCGCTTACGACGTCAAGCTGGACTTCAAGTTTGGTTCCATGCTGGAAGTGGTGCGTGCTTGCATGCGCGCGGAAAACCTGGCCGAGGAAGCCGAATTCTTCTCCTTCGGCACCAACGACTTGACCCAGGCAACCTTCTCCTTCTCCCGCGAGGACGCCGAGAACAAGTTCCTGCCGATGTACAACCAGCACAAGATTTTGCAAGACAACCCGTTTGAAGTGCTGGACGTGAAGGGGGTCGGCAAGCTGATGAAACTGGCGGTGGATTGGGGGCGCGGTGCGCGTCCGGGGATGAAGGTCGGTATTTGTGGCGAGCACGGCGGCCACCCCGCATCGATCAACTTCTGCCATGAAATCGGCCTCACCTACGTCTCCTGTTCCGGCCCGCGTGTTCCGGTTGCGCGACTGGCTGCGGCGCAAGCGGCGATTGCCGGGGCGGCAAAGCCGAAATAAGCCTAGACGAAACGGCTGTGTTCAGGCGGTGAAACGAACGCAGCCGGGTTTGGTTTCTTGAGGGTTTTTCAAGGGAATCAAATTTGGCTGCGTTGACGAGATTATGAAAAATATCCCATCGCCCGATTACCTCGGCGCAGGCCGAGCATTTCGCCGCTTGGTGCGGCTCAATAGCTGGATTTTTCGGTCCATAGTTCCTGGGTAAAGCGCACCACGCGGTTACGTCCGGTCTGTTTGGCATGGTAGAGCGACACGTCGGCGAACTTGAGCGTTTGCCAGAAAGCGGCGCTGTCGTCGGGAAAATCGGCGACGCCGATAGAGATGGTTTTCTGTAGCACGATACCCCCGGCAATCGGGACTTTCAGTGCTTCAACCGCGACCCGGATATTTTCCGCGACGTGCATGCCTTCATCCGCCGCAGTGTCCTGAAGCAGAATCAAGAACTCCTCGCCACCATAGCGAATCACGAAATCGGAGGCGCGCACGGTCTGCCGCAGGGTCTTGGCGAGCGCTTTGAGCACGGCATCGCCGGCGTCGTGGCCGTGGGTGTCGTTGACCACTTTGAAGAAGTCCAGATCGAGCATCAGGATGGTCATGTGAGATTTCTTCCGCTGCGTTGCCGCCAGCAGGGTTTCCAGATATTCCTCCAGGAAGCGGCGATTGTTGAGGCCGGTCATCGGGTCGCGCAGGTTCGCCTCGCGCAGACTTTCCATCAGCCGCTTCGATTCGAGTACCGGCGATGCCTCGCGCAGGTAAACATTGACGAATGGAATGGTGGCGCTGATCAAGGTCTTCGACTCCTGCGGAATGACAATCTGCAAGACATAACCTACCGCGCCGGACTGCATGATCGGCAAACAGATATGGCGGCGATTTTGTGCGTCCTCGGGTGGTTGAAACGCAAAACAGATGTCCGGGGTAATGATCGAGTCAACCGGATGGCCAGTGCGAAATGCACGGCAAGCTTCCGCGCGCAGCAGAATTTCCGGGTTGCACCAGCGGCATTGGGCGTTGCTGTTGCCGTCTACCAGCACCGGTTGCATGCGGTTTTTGTTGGCTTCCACTTCATACAGGCTGAATTCGCTGATCGAGAATTCTGCTTCCAGGATGTGCCCCAGGCGGGTATGAATTTCGGCGCGGGTTTCGTCTTCCTCAATGGCCTGTTTGAAGTGCGAGGCATTGACCAGAATCTCGACCATTTCAACCGTTGCCACCAGCTGGTTTTCACCTTCCACTGGTTTACGCTCGATCAGTCGGGCGACGCTGCCGGAAATCTGGCCGAGTCCATCACACAGGAAACTCATCAGCCGATTCAGGTTTTTTGCGATATTGCCAATTTCATCGCTGGTTCGCGGCAACACCCGGGTCTTGAAATTGCCGTCCTGGGCTAGTTCCACCGCCAGCTCCACATCATGCGCGGTGGCGGAAATCGGGCTGATCAGACGACGCAGCAGAAACCAGGCCAGCAAGGCGAAAATCATTACCACCGCGACGATGCCCGCTACCGTCGTCAACGCGCGTCGCTTCAGATGATCGACAGAAAAAGTGATGCTCACCGCGCCGAGTACTTCGCCATCTTTCACGGTGTGGCATTGCATGCAATTGGGCGAACCGTGAGCGGTGGCGATATAAGGAATGGTGCCGCGAAACAGCATTTCGCCGTTGTGCTCGCTGAGTACATATTCGGGCAAGCGGGAGGTCATGACCTTGTTTTCGATCTCGTCGGGCGCGCTCTCGAGCACCGCGCTGGCGCCATACTGTTGATCGACTGACTGGGCGCGCACAACACGTGCCGACTTGAAGCCTTCGACTTCCTTCAGGCGACCGAGAAAGCTTTCACGTCGATCGATGACACCCAACACCATCTGCTCGGTGAGGTTCACCCGGACAATTTCGGCGGCGGTGCGCACATGCTCTTTCGCGGTAACAATGGAGTACTGGCGGAAGGAATACAGGCTGAGCAGGGTCAGCGTTATGACCAAAACCGCTGACAGCATGCCGGCGAGGAGGGTAATTTTCTTATGCAGGTTCATAAACCTTGATTCCTCTGTTGAACGCTGGAAAACGGAGTTGCAGCGGTACGGGCTGCGAGATTTTCGCTTTCGATGACGCTCATTTTCTGGGTGTATCCGTTACGCGCCCGAGTGCTCGGGGGCATTCGATTGAATGCCGCAGTGGGCATTGAATGCGGTGAAAGTTCAATCACTTGCAGCATCTATGTAGATGCGAATTTATTCGCATACAAGCGCTTGATCGTAAAAATAAATCTGCACCTGCAACGACATCAACCGCTGTTTCAAGCTTCAAGGCCAAACACTTCATTTCAACAATTACAGCGCTAAAAACGGTGGCTGCGGCAGGCCCAAGTCGGTGCGAAATTCGGCTCAGAACTTCCAGGCCAGAAGGAGTTGCGGATGATGTTCGTTGACCCCCTGATTGCCGAATTTGTTGTGCCAGTACTGATATTCGATACCGGCATAAAGCTGGTTTTTGCGGCCGAACAGAGGCTTGCCGATGTCGAAGCGCAATTGCGGCTGGCTCAACACTTGCCTGACTGTGCCATCTCCGCGCGCGCCGATGATGTCGATGAATCCGGTGAATTCGCCCTGCACCGAGCCGAGTGAGAACGGCAGCGCCCAGGACGGCGTGATCTGATAAGAAGTGCGGTAGTTCGGACAGGTGTTGATGCCGTCGAAACAGCCATGATCCCAATAACCCTGCGCGTCGATGTTGAAGAAACCGCTCGGAACCGCAAAGTCGAACGTGATGCCGGCCAGATAGACCTTGGGTTTGGGATGTAACTGACTGTTTTTGCTGCCGATGTTGATGCCGGCAGTAAGGCCGATGTCTTTCAATGGACCTGCCGCCAAGTTGCGCTTGGTCAGCTTGGAGAGCGAAAGCGTGGTGTATGCCTCGGCGTAAATTTCGCTGGGCGACTCCAGACGGTTGGCAAGATCACGTTCCTGGTTTCCGGATTTCACCAGATCGACGAACATGAAATTGCGCCCCAGGCTGTAACCGTTGGCATGCTGCAAAGTGATGATGGACTTGCTTACCGGATTCGGGTTGAACGGTTCGCGGAAGCGGTCGCTGTGAAGCAGTTCGATTTCCGTCGCCGACCATTCCAGCGCGCTGGCGGCGCTGGCGATGGCCAAGCAAGACAGCGTCAAGGCGGTCTTTAGCGGGATCGATTGATGCATGAAGTGTCCTGTTTGAAGTCTGAAAAACGATCGAACCCGTTGTTTGGCGAACCAATAAAGGTGCGTCCGAAAACGATATTTAACCCGAAACCTTGAATCCAAGGCGGGGGATTATCCGTTTTTGTAGAGCCCGGATGCCTGCAATTGAGCATTTTCTTGCATAAGGGGCTGTCCATGAATAACCTGAACATTCTGGCCGCACTGGCGGGCGCGCTGCCGCGTTGCCGGACGTTTGCAGGGAATGGCCATGCGGCACGTCCGGCGCCTTGCATCGCATCCCGCCAGCACACCCATAATTGTCCAGATTATCCATGGACAGCCCCTTACGGGTGCAGCGGCGAGGTGTTCAACCATGTGGATGTGGCGGCAAGGATTCATTCCCTAATAGCATCTTTGAGCAGAGACGAGGCATTGAAAATTTATTTAACCTTGCCGGTTATGCACACTTGACCGCTTGACATATGCAGCATGACAGGCTTGTTAAACGATCTGCCTGTTCTCGATAAGCCTATGTTTTATCGGATATAAATGTCTGCATAAAAAACGCTCCAAGAGCTTAAGTCCCCGATTCTCATGTTATTTCCGGGTTTTCACAGGGGTTGTCAACAGAGTTATCCACAGCATTCGTGGACAACCTGCAAAGCCCGTTACAGATGAAATGCTTCGTGCTCTTTGCTGTGAAGTTACATCAACAAGCCACCTCAAATGAAGCTGTTTCCGCATCGCTAAAGCAATCGGTGAAGTTCATATAACGCCTCCAGCGCCTCCTTGGGGCTGAGTTCGTCTGGCTGTATTTCAGCCAGACGTTCCAGCGCCGGGCTTGCCGTTGGTTCTGGCGGTGGTGGCGGCGGGGCGAACAAGTCGCCTTGGCCGGAAGGCGCGATTTGCTGGTTTTCCAGCATCGACAACTTGCGTCGCGCGGCGTTGATGACCAGCGCCGGCACGCCGGCCAGGCGGGCGACCTGTAAACCGTAACTTTGCGAGGCGGGGCCGTCTTCCACCGCATGCAGAAAGGTCAGGCCAGAACCGGTTTCGACCGCATCGAGGTGAACGTTGGCGAGGGTCTTGTATTCCTGGTTGAGCTGCGTCAGCTCAAAATAATGTGTCGCGAACAAGGTGTAGGCGCGGGTCTTCTCGGCCATGTGGCGGGCCACCGCCCAAGCGATGCTGATGCCGTCGAAGGTGGAGGTGCCGCGCCCGATTTCGTCCATCAAAATCAGGCTGTGTTCTGTCGCGCCATGCAGGATGCCGGCGGTCTCGGTCATTTCCACCATGAAAGTAGAACGTCCGCCGGCAAGGTCGTCGGAAGAACCGACGCGGGTGAAAATCTGGTCGACCGGGCCAATGATCGCACTACTGGCGGGCACATAAAGGCCGCAACAGGCGAGCAGAACAATGTGCGCGATTTGCCGCATATAAGTTGATTTGCCGCCCATATTGGGACCGGTGATCAGCAGCATGCGGCGAGTTGGGTCGAGCTGCAGATTGTTGGGAATGAAGGCGTCGACCCGCGTTTCCACCACCGGATGTCGGCCCGCCTGAATCTGAATGCCCCATTGCGCGCTGAATTCCGGCGCGGTGTAGCGACGTTCACCGGCAAGCTGGGCGTGGCCGCTCAATACATCCGCCTCGGCGACCGCGTCAGCGACTTGTTGCAGCGCCACCAGATGGCCGGCAAGGTGGTCGAGCAGCGCCTCGTAAAGCAGTTTTTCCCGCGCCAATGAACGTTCGGCGGCGGACAGAAATTTGTCTTCGAAGGCTTTCAATTCCGGCGTCAGATAGCGTTCGACATTTTTCAGCGTCTGCCGGCGATGGTAGTCGGCAGGCACCTTGTCGGCCTGGGCGCGGCTGACTTCAATGAAAAAACCGGAGACCCGGTTGTATTCGACACGTAGCGTATTGATGCCGGTGCGCTCGCGCTCGCGGGTTTCCATCTCCATCAGGAAACTGCCGCAATCGGATTGCAGCACCCGTAATTCGTCGAGTTCGGCATCAAAACCATCCGCGATGACGCCGCCTTCACGCAGCACCACGCCTGGCTCCGGTTTCAATGCCCGCGCCAGATGGTCGATCGATTCGGGCGGGTAGATCAGCCGTTCGATCAGGTCAGCCAGGTCGGGGCCGGCTTGTTGCAGCGCATCTTGCAGAACGGGCAGGCGCAACAAGCTGTCGCGCAGGCCGGAAAGATCACGTGGACGAGCGCTCTTCAGCGCGATCCGGGCGGCGATACGTTCCAGGTCCGACATGCCCTTCAACGCCGCGCGGGCGCCGCGTATCGCTTCGGATGACATCATCAATGCGGCGATGGTGGCGTGGCGTTGGCGCAGTATGGCGCGGTCGCGCAGCGGATGATGCAGCCAGTGTTTCAGCCGCCGGCTGCCCATCGACGTGGCGCAGGCATCGAGTTCGGAAAACAACGTCGGCGAAGGTTCGTTGCGCAAGGTTTCGCTGATTTCCAGCGTTCGCCGCGCCGCCGCGTCGAGCAACACATATTCACTATCTCGCTCCAGGCTCAGGCTGCAGATGTGGGGCAGGGCGGCTTGCTGCGTGTGGCGGGCGTATTCCAGCACCAGGCCGGCCGCAGCTTGCATGGCGGGCTGGTCTTCAATGCCGAAGGCGGCGAGGTCACTCACCCCAAATTGATCCATTAACAAACGCCGTCCGCGTTCGGCGTCAAACTGCCAGTCGGCGCGGCGGGTCAAAGCGCATTTCAGGTTGTTCAGATCGGCGTGGAGATAGCCCTCGGGCAGCAGAATCTCGCTCGGATTCAAGCGAACCAGTTCCGCCCCCAGTCGCTCAGACGGAATGGTCTTGACGGCGAAACGGCCGCTGGAAAGCGTCAACCAGGCCAGCGCGATGCTTTTATCGCCTTTCCCTTTTAAGGCAAGCGCGCGCGGCGCAATCGCCAACATCACCGCATCACGTTTGTCGTCCAGCAGCGCCTCATCGGTCACCGTACCAGGGGTGACGATGCGCATCACCTTGCGTTCCACCGGCCCCTTGCTGGTTTTCGGGTCGCCAACTTGTTCGCAGATCGCGACCGATTCCCCCAGTCGCGACAGCTTGGCCAGATATTGTTCGGCGGCGTGATAAGGCACCCCCGCCATGCGTATTGGTTGCCCGGCCGACGCGCCGCGGGTGGTCAGCGTGATATCGAGCAGGCGGGCAGCTTTTTCAGCATCATCATGAAACAACTCGTAAAAGTCGCCCATGCGATAAAACAGCAACATGCCGGGATGCTCAGCCTTGATGCGCAAGTACTGCATCATCATCGGGGTGTGTGTTTCTGTGGCTTCGGTTTTCATGTTAAATGCATTAAAAAACAATTGGTTATAAATTTAACTGCAGCGCCTCCGGGCTCAACAGAAGCCATGAGAGCCCAGGAAAATCCATAGTAATGAAGCCCATGAGTAGCTCGGTCAGCATTGTGTAGCCTACACTTTTCATGCCAAAACTAGGGAGCCTGTCGAACTTTGCAGCCGACGATTCCAAAGTCCGACAGGCTCCTTGCCCAAATGCCCCAATGGTCGCGGTAGGCAATTGGGGCGGCTTGACGGGGCGGGCTAGACTTCTGGCGAGAAATCGTTCTGTTGATGCTTCAAGCCGCCGGGTTTTTCAGCCATTTCAGCAGTGTCGAATAGAGCTGCTCGGGATCGACTGGTTTGGCCAGGAAGTCGTTCATGCCGGCGGCGAAGCAGCGTTCGCGATCTTCGGCGAAGGCGTTTGCTGTCATCGCCACGATGGGAATCCGCTCACCATTCGGTCGTTCGCGGATACGGCGGGTGGCTTCCAGTCCATCCATCTGCGGCATCTGCATGTCCATCAGGATCAGGGCATAGTCGTTGGCGCTTGCCAACTCCACCGCTTCGACGCCGTTTTCCGCCGTATCGACCTGTTGCTGGATATCTTCCAGCAGCATGAGCGCGATTTCCCGGTTTACCGGTTCATCTTCCACCAGCAGGATGCGTCTGCCGGCGTGGTCACGCAGCAGGATATGTTCCGCATCGGCCGTATCGGTGGCGGCGGGGGTAGGTTCGACGAGCGGCCCTTTCAGCAACCGGACGCTGAACCAGAAGGTGCTGCCAACATTCAGTGTGCTCTCCGCGCCGGCGTCGCCCCCCATCAGTTGCGCCAGTTTGCGCGTGATGGCCAGGCCCAGGCCGGTGCCACCGTACTTGCGGGTGATGCTGTTGTCGGCCTGTTCGAAGGCGGAGAACAGGCGCGGCAGCGTTTCCGCCTCGATGCCGATGCCGGTATCCACGACTTCAAAGCGCAGATGAGCACTTTCGGCATCCTCGTCGAGCAGACGTGCGCGCAGGGTAACGCTGCCGGTTTGAGTGAACTTGACCGCGTTGCCGGCATAGTTGAGCAGGGCCTGCTGCAAACGGGTGGCGTCGCCAACAAGCCCAAACGCGAGGGGTGGCAAATCGACCCGCAGCATCAGCCCCTTTGCCCGCACTTGCTCCTGCAACATGGAGGCGACATTGCCGAACAGCGCGCCAAGCTGTAACGGCCCCGGCTGCAACGCCAGTTTGCCGGCCTCGATCTTGGACAGTTCAAGAATGGTGTTGATGATGCCCAGCAGGTGCTCGCCAGCCGCTTCAAGCTTGTCTAGCCGATCCGATTGTTGCGGCGACAGCCCTTCGCGCCGGATCAGGTGCGCCATGCCGGTGATGGCATTCAGTGGCGTGCGGATTTCATGCGACATGTTGGCCAGAAACGCGCTTTTTGCGATGTTGGCCGCTTCCGCCGCTGCCTTGGCGCGGGCCAGTTCCACCTCGGCGCGACGGCGGGTAACGATGGACCAGAGGTCGTTGCCGATCAGTTGTAATTGATCGGTATCGGAAGCGTCGTATTCGCTGGGTTTGTTGCCCACGCCCAGCAGCAGCACCACCTTGCCATGCTCCAGCACCGGCACGCCAAGATGTCGGATCAGGTGCGCGTGCCCCTCGGGATAACCGTGTCGCTCGCTCATATTCTGATAATCGTTGTGGACCGCCGGCTCACCGGAACGCACGCTATCCGCCCAGATACCGGCGGCAGAAATCGGATAATGGTTGTCGTAGGCGGCGGTGCAGAATTTCAGTGTATTGGCCGACCAGGTGTAGAGCGTTAGTGTTTCCTGATCAGAATTGACAAAATGCAGGTAGCCGATTTCGCTGTCGGTCAGGCGCACGGCTTCTTCCATGCCCATTTGCAGCAGCTCCTGCTCCTGTAGTTCGTTGCCTTTCTGGCTCATCGCAAACATCGTCGTCAGCCGTTGATCGCTCTTGGCCAAGCGTCGGTTGGCTGCTTGCAGCGCTGCTGTGCGTTCGTTGACCAGTTCCTCCAGATGCAGACGATGCCGCGCCAGTTCGGCCTCGACCTGTTTGCGCTCGGTGATGTCGGTAGCGAAGCCGATGATCTGATTCTCGGGCATCACGCGGGAGCGCAGGGCCACCAGCACCTGGCTGCCATCCTTGCAACGCAGCACAAGTTCGGTATCCAGCGCGCCGCTGTGTTTTTCCGCCTCAAACAGGTCGACATGCTTGGTGGCCTGGTCGACCGGCGCCAGATTGGCGATGGTCAGCCGCAGCAGTTCGTCCCGGCTGTAGCCGACCAGCGCACAGGCCGCTGGATTGGCATCGAGGTAGCGTCCTGCCGCATCCGCCACAAAGACGCCTTCCGGCGCCGATTCAATATAGGTACGGAAACGCGACTCGCTGGCCAGCAACGAAGCGGTGTCGCGCACACGTTGCAGCCAGAAGCGGTGGATCTGCCAGGCGACCACGATGCTGGCCAGGAAGAACGCCCCGAGCAGCGACACGGTCAGGCGCAGTTCGTGCCGCCAGGCGTCGAGGAAATCATCCGGCGCCATGCCGACATTGATGTACAGCGGCATCAGTCGAACACGATGGTAGGCATAGGTGCGCTCGAAGCCATCGGGCGCTTTGGCGGTATGGAAATTGCCGCTGATCTTTCCCTGTTCCAGCACAGACTTGAATTCACCGGACACCTTTTTGTCGCCCACCTGTCCGCCGGCGCCTTTCACGGCCGGATAGCGGGTAACCAGGGAAGCATCCAGATGCCGAATGACGGCCGAGCCATGCGCGCCCAGTTTGAGGTTGGACAGGGTGCGGCTGAAGTACTCAACCGGAACCCCGGCTCGCACGATGCCGGCGAATGAGCCATCTGGATGGTGATAAGGGCGGGTGAAAACCATCACCCACTGTTGCGCGATGCGACCGAACAGCGGCGCGCTGATGACCAGTTGGTCACCCGGCTGCTTGCGCTGTTGCTGGAAGAAATCGCGGTCGGCGTAGCTGTGTGGAAGATTGTGTTTTTTTGCGTTACCCCATTTAACCTGTCCGTGTTCATCGCTGACCCGGAAGGCGTCCACCTCCGGCATCCGGGATTGCCGGAGTTTCAGCAGTCGCTCGATCTCGTCATCGGACAGGCCGCCAGCCTGGGCGCGGTGTTCAAGCTCGTCGGCGATGCTGAGTAAAGTCAGATCGATGCGACGGGCGGTGTCGGACAAGCTGCTTTCCAGCAGGGCGGCCAGGTTGGCTGTCGTGGTGCGGACTTGCTCAAAGGATTTATCCCGGCTGTGCAGCAGGCTTTGCACGGCAAAGGTCGCCATCACCACATTGACGAACAGCACGCCGACAACCAACCAGACCCGAAATCCGGTGGTCTGGGACAACGCAGCAGCCTGGCCTGGGCGGGGTTCGATTTCGCTAGTCGTCATCTCGGCACTCCAATCCGTGTAGTCCGCATCCATAACGCTTGGTCGCCGCCAGCATGATCCACCGCCACAACAGCAGGAAGAATGTCAGCATGGGCGGATGCGCGTCGATGATAAAGCGCGGCGTGAAGCGGCGCACCCCGCGCGCCCGGGCCGATGATGGTTTGCAGAATCGTGAACAACAGATTGTCGTGCCGACGTTTGCCGGCCAGCAGCGCCAACACGCCCTGGCCCATGAGCGCAAAGATTGCGACTTCTACCACCACGCTTAGCAGAGAGAGCAGAAGAAGATCGATTTGCATGCAAGTTTGGTCTTTAACCTGAAAGTCACCACGCGACTCTTCAAAGCGGCCCTCCCGCGCGGGCAGGGAAGTTTTGCGGGAGAGAAAGCCCGTCAGCGGTGGAAAGCGTCTGGATTTTAACTTGCCGAGTTCCCGATGCCACTACGACAAAGCAGCCCGCTTTAGTTCTTCCTTCGCTCAATTTCGATTCTCGTATCGCACTCATCTCGCCACGCTTCTGACCGTTTTCCGGTCAAACGGGTTAGCGCTTCGGACGGGTGTGAAGCCATGCGGGAAGAGGCTGCTGCGTCGCGTTAAGAGATGTACTATGGATTAAATGGTCTAACCCCGGTTTCAGGCTTTAGCGCTCGGCAGCGGGGACAATGACCATTATGGAAACGGTGGTTTGGCCGGTGTTTTGTCTGCTGCGCCGCAGTTTTCCATTGTTTCGGCCTGCTGTTGACTCACTTTTTTAAGCAAGGTGCTGTAATGAAATCTCGAATATTTTGTTCGCTGATCCTGCTGCTACTCGGAGCAACACCAGTTCAGGCCGGCTTCTGGGATAGCATCAAAAAAGGGCTGGGGATTAATAGTGGAGATGCGGCGGTTGAGGCGAAAATTGCTGAAACCGCGCCGAGTTTGGATACGAAAAATGCAGTACCACAGACGGTTGCTGAGCCAATGCCTACGCATATTGTCGGCGTTTCACCGGCAGATGTGCATCCGAGCGATATGATTATTTGGAGTGAGGAGACTTCTATACCGTCATCGCCAGAAAGTACGGTAATCGATTCTGCGACCGGGTTGATGTGGATGCGCTGTGCAATCGGGCAATCGTGGATTGACTCAACCTGCACTGGTTCGGCTTCCACATTCACTT
>JFJP01039692.1_pt1 | contig 12897 bp, 12 predicted proteins | sample 431651 | NCBI WGS metagenome assembly JFJP01 (sample SAMN02602958, study PRJNA72255) | Microbial mat metagenome, whole genome shotgun sequencing project. | biome: fresh water; feature: sink hole; material: water; isolation source: purple microbial (photo- and chemosynthetic) mats found in... | reverse complement strand
GACTGAGGCGCAGTGTCCAGGTGCCATCCTTATTGACACAGGCTTCTTCGACATAGGCTGGATGCCCGGTCGGCATGCGACAGCCACTGTTGCCTGCCAGGATGAGGACTGATCCAGCCTTGGGGACACTACTTGTACTGCCGTTTTTTCTGGCGCAGGCAAACCACTGCACCGGGCTGGTATCACCCAGGCGACAGGTATCGATGCCGGTCCGGCAGCGGGCATAGATCAGGCTTTGGGGCTGACAGCGGCTGGTTCTGCTGCCAGCCACCTTTTTTTTCTTGCCATTCTTGCCTTTGACGATCTTGGTATACGCCACTTTTCGGCCGGGACGGAGTTTGAAGCAGCTGTCCCGCTGGTCATCATTACCGATACCTGGGCATTCCCCGCAGACAGGCGCAGTCTCGTCCACCGAACTCACCTGCTGTTCCTCCAGGGCCTTCTGCCGATCGATGGCGATCCGCTCCCTGGCCGGGGCGCTATCTTCTTTCGCAGGTGGTTTGGCGGCAGGAGAGGAGGCCTTCTCCGGAAGAGCGGCGCATCCCCCGAGAAACAGGGCAAGCAGCATGATGAGCGATAGATGACCGACAGGCCATTTCAGAGACAGGATCTTCAGCATGCTCTCCTCATCAGACAGTGATACTCTGACCATGGCAGGGAACCGTCACGGCATACCCCAGACCTCGCAGGGTCTCGGCAAAGGCCAGGGATTGCTCTTCCTCGCCATGTACCAGCGCGATCTTTTTCACCCGCAGATTCGAGTCTTTAAGTACCCGGATAAGTTCATTCTTGTCGCCATGGGCGCTGAAACCGCCAATCGCCTGCACCCTGGCATTCAATGGATATTCCTTGTTGTAAAAGTTCAGCACAGGCGCCGGACCCTTGCGCCCACTCTCCTCATATTCCTGGCCCATTTCCTGAATCCTCCTGCCAAGGGTGTTCTGCCCCATATAACCGACGATCAAGACGGTATTGCGTTCATCATGGATCTTATGTCGGAGATGATGCAGGATGCGCCCTCCTTCACACATTCCCGACCCCGACAGAACGATATGCGGACGCTGATCGCGGTTCAGGGCCATCGATTCCTCAACCGACTGAACAAAATGCAGATGCTTGAAACTGAAGGGATTGACGCCATTCTGCAAAAAAGTGGCATGGGTCTCCTGATCATAGGTCTCGGGATGCTCACCAAAGACATTGGTGATATTGGTCGCCAGAGGGCTGTCGATATAAACCGGGACCTGCGGAACCTCATCGGCCATATAAAGTTCATGCAGATAATAGATGAGTTCCTGGGTGCGGCCATAGGCAAAGGCCGGTATCAGAACCGATCCGCCACGGTCGAAGGTCTCCTGTAGAACCCGGCGAAGCATCGGCTTCATATCCTCGACCGGATCGTGCAGGCGGGCGCCGTAGGTGCTCTCCATGATCAACAGATCAATATCACGATCTTTCTCGGCAAAATCAAGGGTGGGATCCTGAATGATCGGTTTGCCGAATCTGCCGATATCGCCGGTGAACATGACATTTTTCGGCCGGGTGCCGTTCAGCGCCCGGATTACCACCATAGCCGAACCGAGAATATGGCCGGCGTCATAGAGCGTACAGCTCAGATCCCTGCCGACCACCGTTTCATCGTTATAGGGAATACCGGCAAAATAGGCGAGCGACGCTTCCGCTTCTTCCAGGGAATAGAGCGGCCGAATGACCTCCAGCCGCTGCTCGGTCAGGAGTTTCTCGATGGCCTGGGTATTGAGCAGATGTTTCCCTTCTTTCAGCAGGGCTCCAATCTCATGCATCTCATCCTTGGACAGCTTCACTTCCGCACTGCCTGTTTTGAGCTTTGCCAGAAAATTCCTGGCGGTTTTGTAGTTGAGGTAGGATGCATCACCTTCCTGGATCTTGGCGGAATCCCTGAGGAGATAGCCACAGGCATCGGCCGTCGCCCTGGTACAGAAGATATTCCCCTTGAATCCCTTGTTGGTGACCATCGGTAAACGCCCCGAATGATCAATATGGGCGTGGGACAGGACGATGTTGGTTATCGTCTGAGGATCAACCGGCAGGACTCGGTTTTTTTCCTCCGTCTCTTTGCGCCTGCCCTGGAAAAGGCCGCAATCGAGGAGGATCGTGTCGCTCTCGGTGGTCAATGTATGGAAAGACCCGGTCACTTCCCGAGTCGCGCCATGGAAGGTTACATGCATATGCTTTCCGCTCCTTTGAGGTGATTGTTCAACGGGTTGAAGGGCACGGATCGTGCCTGCCCCTGATCACGGGTAGCCTTAACGGCAAGGCAGATTCGGTTGATTGAAACTCCGCAGGCTGAAAAGATCCTTTTTCTGTGAGAAGGCCACAAGCCCCTGCGGATCAGGGTAACCGAGGGCGATAAACATTATTATCCGCTCATGCTTTTTCAATCCCAGCATCTTTTCGGCCTCTCTTTCCTGGGACTCGATATCGGCCCAGTTCAGTGCACAGGAACTGAGCCCCAGGGTTTCCAAAGCATACATGAAGCTCATGATCGAGAGAGAGGCATCAACATAGATACCATGCCGATCCCGCTCGCCGTAATAGGCGGAGAGATCACCGATCACAGCGCACAGCATAGGGATATTATGGTCGAAGCCGGCGGTGCCGGGAGGCAGGGTGCGGATACATTTCAGGGCCTCCGGGTCATCAAAGAAGCGATAAAAAAACGGCTGGCGGTTACAGGCTGTCGGAGACTCGGCGGCGACCGCGATAGCCTTGTCAATCAGGATGTGGGGCACCGGCGTCTGCAGGAACCACCTCACCGACCGGCGATGTCTGGCCAGATTGGCGAAATCCTCAAAGGAGACCCCGCACCCCCCTATCCGATTATAGGGCACCTTCTTTCCCATCCCCTCGGAAGGCTTGCCCACCTCCAGGAAAATGTCGCGTGCCAGCTTGACCTGTTCGCTTTCCTGCACCACCTCGAAATACTGCTCAAGGATATCGTGGGCCCAGGCTAGATCCTTGCCCCACTCGGCGGCACAATCTGCCATACTGCACTGTTTATAACATTGTGCCGCCTCGACGATATACGACAGGGCAAAGCTGTCGCGTCGGGGTTGCATCAACAGACCTTTTTCGATTCGATGAATATTTCTGCGCAGTAATGTGTAGTTGGATCTCTGGTCGCCGGGCGAATGGTGGAGCAACAGACCAGCTGCCACGGCCTGCTGTTCCCGTCTGAAGGCCGGCGAAAACAGCGCATAGTACAGGTTGCAGAGCCACTTCGATCCCGAGATTGAGCCAAGGACGAGGCGCTGCTTCATGCTGAAAACCCGTTTCATCCAGGCAAAAACTGCCGGCGGCATTTTCTTTTCCAAGTAAAATATCAAAGACATATACGAATTCTCTCACATGAGGGTTACCATAAGTTATTGTCCGCAGAGCAATGTTCCCCTTCGAAGCGGCACGCCCTGCATCCTGCGCCGTCGATTATAACACACTGCTCTCGTTCATCCATGAAATAGTTCCCCTGATCGAGGACTGTGATTGCGACTTCGCCAAAGGTATGCCATAATCCTCCCAACAGTTCAGTCTTCCTCCACAAAACCTGTCTCTTTGGAGAATACAGACAATGTCAGCCTCACCATTACAAGGAATGAGCGAATTCAGCGGCAGGGCTCTTTTTGTCGGTAACCGTCTCGACCTGCAGTCCTTCCGCAACACCCACCGCCTAGCCGCCTCTCCGCTTACCATCAGTGCGGGAGTCCAGGGCGTGGCTGTACTTTTTCGTTTCGGTGTGGTGGTCATGTTCGGTCTCAGTTCCATCGAGGAGGCGTCCTTTCTCGCCGGCATCGCACCTTCTGTCATCGAGCCTTTTCGGGATCTGGAAGTCGAAGAGGTTACAATTCGAATCTCTCCGGAGGGGGAGGAAAGCGTCGCTTCATCATCCACTGTCCTCCATGATATGGATATCACCAAACTGCAGATCATCGCCGATGCATTGGCCAAAAGTGTCGTCCTCGGTCATTACGAAACGACCCTCAAAGAGTCGTTTGACCGGATCGAGCCCCTCGCCTCCAAGCTGCAGCAGGGCAAGAGTTCCATGCACCAGGGGCACAGTCTGCTCAGCCATATAGGTGATGTACTGATGATCCAGGTGCGGATGGTTGGCAGGGTCGAGGTGAGCGAAAAACCCGAACTTCTCTGGGATCTTCCCCAGTATGAACGCCTCTACGCCGACCTCGAGGACAACTACGAACTCAAGGAAAGACACCGGGCGATTGAGCGAAAACTCGAGCTGGTCTCACGAACTGCCGAAACGCTGTTCGACCTCACCCACAACAAACGTTCACTGCGGGTCGAGTGGTATATTGTCTTTCTGATTGTCTTTGAAATTCTCCTGACCCTCTTTGAGATGTGGCGGGTCTGAAATCCTGCCGATTTGGGCATCCACGCATATCCGGTAGGTCCGGGGACCGCAGTGACCGCAGACCGCGATTTCGGCGGACAGCAGTTGCAGAACGTCGCGCCGGCAGGCAGCCTCGATTTTTGCAACAGTATCCTCGAATCTGCCCTCCTGCTGCAGATCGTAAAAATGCAACCAACCCTGTCGACGTAAGGCAGCAAGAGCGACAGAGAGAAAGACCTCCGCCGATGTAGGCAGAGGCATGACAATCCTATCGAATTTCCTGTCCAGGGCCGGCAAGACTGAATCGACATCTCCCTGATACAGCCGCACATTTGTGATTCGCCTGTTGCTGCCGAGGTTTTTCAGGGCATATCGATGAGCTTCCGGATTTTTTTCAATGCCGACTACCCGGCAGGATGGGTTAGCCCGGCCGATGATCAAAGGATATGGGCCGATACCGGAGAAAAGCACCAACACCTCCTCTTTCGCCTGCACCAAAGAAGCGATACGCTTGCGCTCAGTGCCGCTGCGCACTGAGAAATAGACCGTCTCCGGGTTAAGCATCAGGCGCACCCCGTCCTCTGTATGCACTGTCTCCTTTCTCTGCTCACCGCCGATGATCCGCAGCGGCAGGGTGCGGAACTCGCCGCCGTAGATCCCATCCCGCTTCGCCACCACCTTGATGTTTTTGTGCAACGAGAGAATGGCGGCCGCGATAAAATGCTCCTTCTCTATTAATTCCGGTGGGATAATGATAATGGCAATATCGCCTACCACATCATAGGACTGGACCAGACACTGCAACTCAGTCGGAGTGAGCACCCCGCGAAGAACATCTTTCAACTTTCTCGACATTGCGGTCTTTCTCTCAGAACAGCACCAGGACAGGGATAAACAGGGGCAATAGCCTTGGAATGATATGATCGCGAAACGGATACGACGGGGATGGGGGAAGAGGAGGCGCCACGAGAGCAGTTCGACTACCATGACGCCTTTTCAAGGGTGAAAGGCCTGCCGTATCGCCCAGCAGAGCCTGAAAAATAATTATTTCCCCTTGATTTTCAATACATTGTCAGCTGCCGGCCCCTTTGGTCCCTGGACAATATCAAAACTGACGCGGGCTCCTTCTTCCAGTGATTTGAACCCTTCTCCTTTGATTGCGGAATAATGAACGAAGATATCTTTCCCCCCGTCCTGCTCGATAAAGCCAAAACCCTTCGCGTCATTAAACCACTTCACTGTTCCTTCAGCCATTTTCTAACTCCTTTAGTACATTATTCTCTGTAAAAACGGTCTTCGGGAGAGCCTTCGGCTATCCCAGGTATCTTTATACCCAGATGAAATTAAATTTCAAAGAAAAATACAAAGATACATACTCAAATGGGAGAAAAATCAAGCTCCAGCTGCCTGCAGTCTGTACCAAACCAGTTCCTCGAGCTGTTCCAGCCAAGTTGGATTATCACATACAATTTTGATATTAAAGCATATATTTGTATTTTAAGAGAAAACGCAATCGATTGTTTTGGTTTTGACATTTCCACCGTCTGGTGGTAAGGCGAGCACATAGATTCACTTCAACCTTGGACAAACAGATGTCGTATGATTCTTTTTTTACTTCCATTACCTGGTTGGGCTCCCTGTATTTTATCCTACCCTCCTCGGCTGCGCTGGGCCTCCTTCTGCTGCGCTCTGGTCGAATGCAGGAGGTCCTGATGCTGACCCTGAGCCTCACGGCAACCGTGCTGACAGTTCATACTGTCAAGCTGATCATTCGCAGGCCAAGACCGGATTCGCCCGAACTCCTGGTGCAGATGCCGGCCGACTGGTCTTTTCCGAGCGCCCACACTGCCCAGGCAACGGCCTTCTTTCTGGTAGTCGCTCTGGTCGCCCTACGCTCATTGCCCCTTCCGACAGCCTGTATCACAGCTGCCGTAAGCGCCCTGGTTATCGTCGGTGTCGGCTGGTCGCGGGTCTATCTGCAGGTCCACTATCTTTCCGATGTGCTGGCCGGTTTCCTGCTGGCTGTCCTGCTGGTCGCGGCAATCCATTTTCTCCTGCCGTATCTCCATCTCCCTCGCGGGAAATGAGAAATGGCGCATCCATCACATTTTTTCGGAACCCCTGCAATGTATAACAAATTTCTCGGAACCGGCGAAAAAGGCTATCATCCCCTGCGCAAAATCAAGGTCTGCCTCTCCGGCCTGCGCTACGCCATACATTATGATTTCAGTGTCGCCTACAAAATATACCTCTCAGTTGGCATCCTCATCGCCTCCTTTCTGCTGAGACAATGGATTGATTCCCTGCTCATCCTGGCTGCCACCGCCCTTGTGCTCATCGCCGAGATGTTCAACAGTGCCATTGAGGCCCTGTGTGATTTCATCGAGACAAACGAGAACCATAAGATCAAGGTTATCAAGGATATTTCTGCGGCGGCCGCGGGAATCAGCATACTCCTTTGGACGGTTGTCATGCTGGTCGAGCTTTCCCACCTCTGGCGTTTCTTCTTCGAGGGCTGATTGTTGAACAATACGGGGTTGACCAAAAGATCAACTTGTGCTTACCTGCTGTGTGCAGAAAACCCCCATCAGGAACGCTCTACCTGTGACATTTTCAATGGAATTTTAACATGGAGGGAAAAATGTTCAAAATCGTGCGTCGTGAAGAATTAACGGGAGGAACGGTGATTCTCAATGAGATCGAAGCGCCTCTCATCGCCAAGAAGGCCCGCCCCGGCCAGTTTGTAATCCTGAAGGCCAACGAAGACGGTGAGCGCATCCCATTGACCATGGCCGACACGGACCCTGAAAAGGGCACCATCACCATAATTTACATGGTCGTCGGCAAATCTACAGCCTTGTTCAAGGAACTCCAGGTCGGCGACTCCTATCAGGACGTCATTGGCCCTCTCGGCAAGGCCACCCATCTCGAAAAAGTCGGCAAGGTCATCTGTGTAGGAGGAGGAACCGGCGTTGCCGTGCTCCATCCCATTACCCGCGCCCTGAAAGACATCGGCAACGATGTCACCTGTATAATCGGAGCCCGGACAAAAGACCTGCTGATCCTTGAAGACCAGATGAAGAATGCCTCACACGATCTGCGAGTCTGTACCGATGACGGCTCATACGGCCATCACGGATTTGTCACCCAGGTCATGCAGGAAATCCTTGAGGCAGGTGATGTCAAGCTGGTGGTGGCGATCGGCCCTGTACCGATGATGAAGGCGGTGAGCAAAATCACCAAAGAATACAATGTGCCGACTATGGTCAGCCTCAATCCGATAATGGTTGACGGTACCGGTATGTGCGGCGGCTGCAGGGTGACAGTCGGCGGCAAGACACAGTTCGCCTGTGTTGACGGTCCTGAATTTGATGGCCATCAGGTAGATTTCGATGAGCTGATTATGCGGCTGCAGGCCTATCAGGAAGAGGAGCGGGAAAGCCACAAACATTATTGTACAATCCGCGACGCGCGATAGCGCGCCTTTTCCGGAAGAAGACAGAGGCAGGCTAGGCAACGACAATCACACTCGCTTATTCGAGTATATCTACGGAGGAACACAATGGCCGAGATTGAAGTGAAGACAGAGAAAAAATCCAGAGTCCCGATGCCCGAGCAGGATCCCAAAGTCAGAGCCCATAATTTTCTTGAAGTTCCAACCGGCTACACGATGAAAATGGCCCAGGAAGAGGCCGAACGCTGTCTGCAGTGCAAAAAACCCGGCTGCGTCTCCGGCTGTCCGGTCGGCGTCGACATCCCCGCTTTCATTGATCTCATTGTCCAGGGAGACATGTCCGGGGCGATCCGCAACCTCTGGAAGAAGAATGCCCTGCCTGCCGTCTGCGGCCGGGTCTGCCCCCAGGAAATCCAGTGCGAAGGCAAATGCATCGTCGGCAAGAAAGGCGAGCCTGTAGCCATCGGCAATCTCGAGCGTTTCTGTGCTGATTACGAACGGGAACATGGTACCGGCGAACTGCCCCCCAAGCAGTCCAGCACCGGTAAAAAAGTGGCCGTTGTCGGATCGGGTCCCTCCGGCCTCACAGTAGCCGGCGATCTCATTACCAAAGGACATGACGTCACCATCTATGAAGCCTTCCATAAGCCCGGTGGTGTTCTGGTCTACGGTATCCCGGAGTTCCGTCTGCCCAAAGCCATCGTTGCCCAGGAAGTCAATTTCCTGGAAAGACTGGGTGTGCGGGTCGAGTGCAATGCCGTCGTGGGCCGAACCGTCTCGCTCGACGAACTGTTCGAGGAGGGATACGATGCAGTGTATGTCGGCGTAGGCGCTGGCCTGCCCAAATTCATGAACCTGCCGGGCGAAAACCTGGTCGGCATCCTCTCAGCCAACGAATATCTTACCCGGGCCAATCTGATGAAGGCCTATAAATACCCTGAGGTCGACACGCCGATCCCCAAAGGTAAAAATGTCGTGGTTCTCGGTGCCGGCAACGTCGCCATGGACTCAGCCAGAACAGCGATGCGCCTTGGTGCCGAAACTGTGAAAATCGTTTACCGGCGCTCACGCGAAGAAATGCCTGCCAGGAAAGCCGAGATCCACCATGCCGAAGAAGAGGGCATTGAGTTATTTCTGCTGACCAACCCCACCCGCTATCTGGGCAACGAGAAGGGCCGCTTGACCGGCATGGAGTGTCTGCGGATGGAACTCGGCGAGCCCGATGACTCCGGCAGAAGAAGGCCGGTGGCCATCAAGGGATCGGAATTCGAGATTGAGTGCGACCTCTGCATCGTCGCTGTAGGTTCCGGTGCGAACCCGCTTCTGACCAGTGAAACAACGGATATGCAGTTGAACAAGTGGGGTTATATCATAACGGATCCATCCACTGGCAAGACGACGAAGAAAGGGGTTTGGGCCGGGGGCGATATCGTCACCGGAGCGGCCACCGTTATTCTGGCCATGGGCGCCGGCAGGCAGGCTGCCAACTCCATTCATGATTACCTGACACTCGGCTGGTAAGATCTCTGCCCCCGATAGGGGGCCGAAGAAAGCCAGCTCACAAAAAGGCCTGCCGGGTGACTCGGCAGGCCTTTCCATTCCCAGGCCGCTTTTCACCAAACCTCCGCTGCACTCAAAACAGGACAAACCCGTGATCCCTTCTTTCTCGTGCAAACCTCTGCCGCATATCTTCTTTGGTGTGAACAGGACAGAGGAACTGCCTGGACTGATCTCCCGCTTTGGCACCCGTATTCTCGTCGTTCTTGGCGGCGAGTCTTTTCTCAAAAGCAGCCGCTGGCCAAACCTGCACTCGGCACTGGCAGCGCAGAGCAGCCTGCTGGCCCTGGAAAAGGTGCAGGGAGAGCCTGCACCTGGGATGGTTGATGCTCTGGTCAATCGCTATCGCGATCAGACGATCGAAGTGGTTCTAGCAATCGGTGGGGGGAGCGTCATCGACGCCGGTAAGGCCGTCTCAGCCATGCTGATGGAGGAAGGTGAAATCTGCCGGTATCTCGAAGGTGTCGGAAGCGAAAAGCCGAGCGGCCGCAAGGTCCCTTTCATAGCCGTCCCGACCACAGCCGGTACGGGAAGCGAGGCGACAAGCAACGCGGTCCTCAGCCGGACGGGGAGCCATGGTTTCAAACGATCGCTGCGCCATGATACGTATATCCCCGATATCGCCTTGATCGACCCCGCTCTGACCCTCAGCTGCCCGAGAGCACTGACCATTGCCTGCGGCATGGACGCCTTGAGCCAACTGGTCGAAGCCTACCTGTCGACCCATGCCTCGCCCTTCACCGATGCCCTGGCCCTCGATGGCATCCTCGCGGTGCAGCGTTCCCTGCGTACAGCCTGCAATGACGGCGGCAACCTGGACGCCCGCTGCGATATGGCATATGCCGCCCTGATGTCAGGGATTGTCCTGACCCAGGCCGGCCTCGGTGTCGTTCATGGTTTCGCCTCAGCAATCGGCGGATTCTTTGCGGCACCGCACGGTGTTATCTGCGGCTCCCTGATGGCCGCCGGCAACCGGATCACCCTCGACAGGCTGCGCCGGACCGGTGAGAATCATGCCGCGCTGGAAAAATACAGGAGACTCGGCAAGCTGTTCGCCACAGTGAAGAATGCCGATGCGGAATACTGCCAGGACATATTTATTGCCGAACTGGAAAAATTGACGGAGGAATTGGCCATTCCCCGACTCGGCGAGTATGGAATCACCGAGGACCACCTGGAGGCGATCCTCGACCAGTCCGGCAACAAATACAATCCTGCCGTACTCGACCGTGAGGAAATGCGGGCGATCCTGCGGCAGAGACTCTGATTCCTCTGGGGATGATGCTCAGCGCACTCCCGCTGCAATCTCCTGGCCAAAGACCTCTGCTCTCTCAAGTTCCGCAGGCAGGTCCCGAACCGCGCCCTGATGGTCGACGCCCTTGAGCAGAAAGGAATCGGCAAAGGACATGTCCATGGCATCAAAGGAATATTTCATGGTCAGGAGGCTGCAGTCAAAGACCTTGGCCCCCTTGGTTGCAGCAACCGAGAGCAGATAGCCCTTACGGCCCTCTTCATGGCGATGGCGGACTTTCAGGACATACTTGCGGGACCAGCGGGCCTGAAACCTGTCAATGAATATTTTCGTCTGGGCCGTCGGGGCATAAAAATACACAGGGGTAGCGACCAGGACGCGGTCCGCCGCATCGACCCTCTCGTAAATCTCCGCCATGTCGTCTTCGATGACGCACTCGCCGCTGCCGTCACAACCGCCGCAGCCCTGACAAGGCGAGAGATTGAGACTGTTCAGGCGGATATACTCGACAGTCCCGCCGCCTTTTTCTATCCCCTTGGCGACATGCTGGGCCAGGATCTCACTGTTGCCGTTTTTTCGTGGACTCCCCAAAACTATGAGCATATGCATGTGGTTCTCCTTTTAGACGATTGGGATGGCTGCTGCGTTTGAAGTATCGCTGACCTGTCTAGTTTCAATTATATAGTAAGAGAGAGGCATTTTTACCAGTATCTCGTTGCCCAATGTAGACTTCTCTGTCGATCGAACCGATCTGCCTTTTTCTGCACGGATGTCTGCAAAAATCCTTGTTCAGGAATGGGATTTATTGTTAAATACCTCTATGACCGCTATGAATCAAGCTCTATTTGCTATAAAACGGTATGCCCTGCACGATGGACCGCAGATCCGTACAACGATCTTCCTGAAAGGCTGTCCGCTTTCCTGCCGCTGGTGCCACAACCCGGAAGGACTGGCGAGGAGGATTGAAATTATCTCGATCCCCGACCGCTGCATCGGCTGCGGTGAGTGTGTCGAGGCCTGCCCGCAACAGGCTCTTACACCCTCGCCCCAGGGCGGCATCAGCCGCAATCGGGCACTCTGCACCAATTGCGGCATCTGCGTCGACACCTGCCCGGCCCTGGCCCATGAACGGACCGGCTGGCTGACCGATGTCGAGGCGGTAATGGCGGAAATCTCAAAGGATCTGCCCTTTTACGATACATCCGGCGGAGGTGTGACCTTCTCTGGCGGCGAACCGCTGCTGCAGGCCGAATTCCTCCTCGAACTGCTCAGGGCCTGCGGTCGCCTGCAGATTCACCGGACCGTCGATACCAGCGGTTACGCCAAGACAGCCACCCTGCTCGAGGTGGCCCGGCACGCTGAGCTCTTTCTCTATGACCTCAAGCACATGGAGAGCAGCGTTCATAAAGAATATACCGGGGTGGATAACCGCCTGATACTTGAAAACCTCGCCGCCCTCTGCCATGCCGGCCACAGGGTCCGGGTCCGCATTCCTCTTGTGGCCGGGGTGAATGACGATGAAGACAATATCCGGCGAACTGCCGACTTTCTCGCCGACCTCCCCGGTATCGACGGCATCGACATCCTGCCGTACCACAGCATTGGCAGGGCAAAATACCAGAAACTTGGCCTGGCCTATGCCGGCGAAGGCCTGACAGCCCCGACCCCAGAACATACCGGAAATCTCATCGCACTATTGCACACGGCAGGTTTTGACGTCCGTGTCGGAGGTTGAAATGAACAACAGAATAGCACGACTCAGACAGCAGAGTTTTGAGGCCCAGCCGGCCATATCGATCGAACGGGCCGTTCTCGAAACACGATTCTACCAGGAAAACAGCGGCAAATATCCCTTGCCCGTTCTCAGGGCCCTCTGTTTCAAATATCTCTGCCAGCACAAAACCCTCTATATCGGTGACGATGAACTGCTGGTCGGCGAACGCGGCCCGGCGCCGAAGGTGGTGCCGACCTTCCCTGAACTTACCTGTCACAGCGCCGAAGATCTGCATATCCTCAATGATCGGAGCATGACGAATTACCGGGTGGCCGAAGAGGACATCCGAACCTACGAGGAACTGGTCATTCCCTACTGGCAGGGCCGCTCGATGCGCGACCGCATCTTCAGCCATGTGCCCGAGGAATGGCGAACAGCCTACGAAGCCGGCCTGTTCACCGAATTCATGGAGCAGCGGGCCCCCGGCCATACCGCCCTTGATGGCACGATCTACAGATGCGGCATGCTCGACTTTA
>JFJP01039691.1_pt1 | contig 12897 bp, 7 predicted proteins | sample 431651 | NCBI WGS metagenome assembly JFJP01 (sample SAMN02602958, study PRJNA72255) | Microbial mat metagenome, whole genome shotgun sequencing project. | biome: fresh water; feature: sink hole; material: water; isolation source: purple microbial (photo- and chemosynthetic) mats found in... | reverse complement strand
GGGGTTTTAGAAAGTGGGTAGTATCGCAGAATCAGACCATACAAATTTGCAGTGTTTTAGCGTCTTTTGATAATTTCACAACTTCAAGTGCTGTTGGAGTTCCAAATATATTGGCAGGATTACCCGAGCCCGCCAAAAATATTGAGCCAATCAGAATTGCATATGAGCGTGACGAAGGCGGGTTGCATTGGTATTTTTCATTTCTCGTTGGAATCACGTTGGAATCCAGGAAGTAATTTGGTCACATTTGAAAACTACAATGGAAGTGAGTGTCTTTGTACGCTGCAGAAGATTCCATTCTGAACACAGTGAACAGTGTCAAACTGGACACCAAGCAGGGTCTGCAGAAGCAGACACGACGCGTCGTGATGCCCGGCTTCAGCGCAGCAGAGGGTATTGTGAGTTCCGGCTATAGCGCAGTCGAGGACAAGTCGCTTCTCCTCCTTGTAGTACTGTTCGAGGAGGACGGTGGCGTCGTCAACTGGGCCAACGTAATGCATCACTTGGCACCAACGACGCATACAAGAAAAGAGTATCAAGATCGCTTACAGTATCTACTGTCAACGGACAAGAGCATGCTCAATAGCATCCCTGCAAACTATTTCCGTGGATCATCGCTTCAGTTTGATACTGTTCAATCTGTTACTACTATTCGAACGCTTACTCATACGTCTACAAGAACGCAGCAGGAGATATACGAAGAAATCGAATCCATATTTGGCCACTTCACTCAAGCAGATGTGCGACAACCGAGTGGTCAACAGCATTTAAATGCCGGTGAGATCGCACCAGTCGGAGTAAGTGCAATCCTCAAGCAAATCGATTTGACCTGGACGGACACGTTTCTTGATGTCGGGTCAGGCCTCGGAACAGTTCTGGCACAAGTGGTCTTGCAGACACCAGTTCGCGAAGCGATCGGTCTTGAGATACGGGATGATCTCGCCCAAATGTCTCGAAGCTCAATAAGTGCTTGGTGCTCGACGTTTCCAAGACTACACATGGTAAAGGTGATAACAGGAGATGTCACTACGTTTACGATGGATGTGACGGTTTTGTTCTCAAACAACATTCTATTTCAACCAAAAAGCAACTTGGAACTCCACAAGTACATATGCGGGGCCTCAAGCTTACGTACAGTTTTACTGTCACAACGCTTTTGCGCCAGATGTACACCAAATTGTCCTGATGAATTTTGCAATCTGTGGAAAGAAGCAAGAATTATTGACACAAAAACTTGTTGGAAGGAAGAGCCAATCCAAATTTACATGTACAAGCGCAAGCGACTTCAAAATCCTGAATCATTGTTGGACTTTGTTAATGAGCTATAGGTACAAGTTTACAAGAGACACTACAAATATATCAATTTTTACCTACAGCGAAATAACGTATCCTTCTTTAAACTGCAGATCCGTACTTGCTGCAGGCTGATAGTCGAACTGCGCTTGATCGTTACTTGGTGCAGGCAAATTGTGGTCGCGCACGGGGTGTGTTCCTTCGAGGTCATCAGAATGCTCGGGAATTGATCCTTCATAGTCAAATGATGTGTCAGACTTTTCACCAAAAACATAGTCTTGAAACGGCACTTCTCGATGACCCTCGTCTTGTGAACTAATCACAGATACATTTTCATATGAGTTGGCCTCGGCATGTATATCTTCAACGATATTCTCATCAACTGTCTCAATTTCTTCGTGTAATGTTGAAAGGTTGGGCGCGCGCGACCTTGCTTCTTGATCTTTCTTTTCCTTGAACAGCTTGCACGAACGTCTGATGTGACCATTGACATTGAATAGACCAGCTGGATGATAAAATGTATGAAACTTGGCTAGGCATGTCAGGCTCGAGTCGGGACACGTGTAAGAATGGGGCGGTACAGCACTATAAATTCTTGTACACAATGACACGTTGTGTGTCGAACAAAAAACTGTCTTTTCCGACGCATAACGACCTTCAAATCGACACACAACGCACTCTCGCTTGGTTCTGCTGCTTGGAAATATTTGTTGAGAGTTTGTTAAACGGCATTCAACGGATCGAATAGAGGGGCTTGCAGTACGAGGTGTTGCAGTTACTAAGGTTGATGTTGCGCCTGGTGGTGCACTGAACAACAATCCAGTATCTCCATTATCTCCAACAGCGTGCTGCCATTGACCGCTCATCAGTTCCGAAGAAAGATCCATCAAAAACTGACGATGTGAATCACGCGCGTTGAGACTTGCACAAGACATTTTTCTTGCAATATACGCATTGCATCTTGCGATGTCAATATACGCCATTGCAAGCTTGATGTGCCACTTTTTAAACGTGTGGCCATCCGCTGCCGAGAACCTGGCGCGAACTTGGTCAATACGATCAACTCCTTGCATCGCCTTGTTGTATTCACGAATGCACGTTGGTGCTTTGAAGGCGACTTTTGTTCGTCCAATTCGTCGAGTAACAGATGTAATTGAGGAATCATCTGCATTTGAAAGGATGTTTACGATTGAACCGTCGCTCCAGGACGCACCGATGATCTTGTGCTTGATATCCACACCCTGTCGGAGTGTTCCACGAGGCAATTTGTCTTTTTTTGACAACATAAAAGACTTGGGTCCAAGTTTGCTGTTCTCCCGGATGGTACCGCGACAGTACAGTCCTTTTACTCTTAACGCCTCGAGAAGCTGACAGGATGTGTAAAAGTTGTCAGTGTTGACAATTCGTCTTGACATGTGTATTGGTATGGTAACTTCCAGCACATGCTTTCGAACTTCCGAGGACATCTTAGTCCCAAGTTCATGCGAGACAATCTCCTCTTGATCAATAACACCACCAAGCCGAGCGCCAATTCCACTTGCGCAGTGCAGTTTAAAGTTCACTGCATACCATGTTGTCGAGCAGCAACACATATAGATCTTGAAGTGATATTTTCCTGTTGGCTTGGTAGCGTTGTAAACGATTAAGTCTCTTGCATACTTTGATCTGGACGCAATGCTTGACTCGTCTACTGCAACATTTCGTCCAAGATCAACAAACCTCGGACATCGCAATTTCAAAATATTGATAAGCGGTCGAATTCTTGCAGCTGGATCCACTTTACGATCCTGGGCATTGATCACGTCCCGGAAACTTAAATTTCTTCGAATAAACTTGAATCGTCTCAACGTCATTATACCATCTAACCCGACGGGCACCTCATTGAACAATTTGTTCTCCACTTGTTTCCCCCAGTAATTGGCGTATTCACCTTTATCAATTGACGCCATATAAAACAGGATACCGAGGAACACCATCAGTTCTTCAAGAGTTAGGTTGGGCTGCTTATCTTGTTTGGCATGTAAATTGGTATTGTCAACCACAGTTCGCCAGAATGAAAGGGGCAAAAAGGCCAAAAATGACGATGATGCCGAGTGCTCGAACAAATGCTTGTATTCCGTCTTCAACCGGGTATCCACGCTTCCATCATTGTGGGAGAACAAGTCGTCTGGAGCTGTAAGATACGCATCTGCACGGAATTCCATTGCCTTCAATTTTTCAACCTCCAATAAATCCACGGGAAGAGGATGGTTAGATTCAAAACGCACACATCTCTCCTCAACTTCTTGAAATTCATCCCATAAATCAGATGACGGCATTGCGTCTCCATGAGGCTTGCACAGAACATCCCAACTCTCCGTACCGAGCCGATCCCCGTTCACACGTTCATAGTTCTCAATACCTTCTCTGGCCTTTGCTAGACAAATGTAATGGATGTGACTGGTGGTCTGAAACTCGGAATTATTCCATCGAACTTCATACTGAACCACACTTTTAACTTTACGCTGCCGTGTGATTAAGCCGACAAGAAACAGCGAGCCCACATTACCGTACAATTTTGAGGCCATCCATTCCTCTTGATTCGGCGAAAACGCAATAGTTTTTCCGACAACATCGATCGATTCCACTGGAACAAGCTGCTGCGGCCTCACCTTGGTATCATTTTTATTTGGGGATTTTGTCTTGGGTTTAGGGCCGTTCTTAGAAGCATCGGATTCCTTAAACTTGAGGTATCGATTGTAAAACTGCTTGGGTATTCGATTTTTCGGCTCCCATGACGGGTTCTTCGATCCAACCCACTTTACGAGGAGCTTCCCCCCCTTTTCATCTGTAACTTTCTCAACCTCGAACTCCTGGTCACTGTCGTCATCATCACTAGACAAAGAGGCATCACTTGACTCAGGATCTGATTGTACATTTCTTGCTGCCGGCCGAGCTTCTGTGTTCTTGATTTTGTAGCACTGTGCACTGCAGTAGCAGACGTCCAAGCATTCTGGCACGCCTAGCCTCACAATAACATCATTAGAGCACATATGATGTATTGGTTTGCTGCACGTCGCACAAAATCGACCGCCCTTTTCGACCTCGTTACAAATGGTGCATAAATTGACAATCTCCGCACTCTCCATAATGCTGAACTCGGGCTTTTGACGAGATCGAGTAATCGGTTCTGCCGTACAATTACACGCTTTTTGGTAACAGCTTTCGCTGCAATAACAGACATCCAGTGTCTCATCAACACCCAAACCATGAATTAATTCGTTGGAACACATGTGATGCACGGGCCTGCTACATGACGCGCAATTACGACCACCTTCTTCTTCTTCATGGCAAGCAGCACAGAAACGAGTCGCACCAAGCGGCTCGTTCCTACTCTTGGAATTTGCACCATTTTTTTCTGGAGATTTTGGCTTGGGTTTTTGGTCACTGAGAGCATTGGAATTCGTTTTCTTGAGGTATCGAGTGTAAAAATGCTTGGGTATTTGACATTTTGGCTCCCAGGTCGGGTTCTCCGATCCATTCCACTTCACAAGGAGCTTCCCCTTCTTTTCATCAACGACTTCTTCAACCTCAAACTCCTGGTCGCTAGCATCTTGTGCTTTCTTTTTCATGCAGTATCGCTGGTAATACTTTGCAGGTATACCTTCTTTTGGCTCCCATGTGGTCTCATTATAACCAACCCATCTTACCAGGAGCTTCCCATCAAGCTCATCGCAAACCTCCTCGACTTCGTACTCCTTGCTATCTACGTCCTCATTGTCAAACGACGATGCTAGATTTCTAGCTGTTTTTCGAGTTTTTGTAGGACCCTTTCTAGTCGGTTTCGCAGCCTTCCGCTTCCCCATCGCGTCTACTACTGTTCAATGGGTGAGCGAACCAGTTCAGAGCTGAGTGCCATGCACTGGATATCAATCATCACAATGGAATGCCTAGACTGATGGATCTCACTACCTTCCCCTTACCAATTACATTGTCCACCACTCGACTGGGGAAGTGGACATAGTTTGATAAGAGGTTAGAAGGGCTCCAAGCTCAGTCAAGCACTCCAAAGCGACAAGACATCTACAGCACACATTACCTTTGTCCTGGACGGCCACTCACACCACCTCAACAGACCGGAGAATTTTCTGAAGTGAGGTATTACACCAGTCAAATTGTTTTAAACAAACTTTTGAATTAAAAAGGGATTTTAAACTGATGATGCGATGGTCACGCCTACAGGGTCCGCAATGGTCGCCATATGGTCGGATTGCATCGATATTTAATGTCCCTCGGGATTCAAGAAATCATCGGAAAGGGTCTCTAGACAGAGCGTAGGATAAAGATGTATACACGACTACTTTTCTTATCCTGCTGTGGCTGGAACGGTGGTGGCCCCGGGGCGATGGGTTCACCGCACAGGCCTTCCCCCCACGCACCGTAGCCCAGATGTATGAGCTCAGGATACCCGCTCTCCCATACTGACGGCCCGTGGTCTGAGGTCTGAGCTCACGGCCCAGCCTGACCCCTCCAGTTCAGGGCCCAGCCTGACCCCTCCTACAATGACATCGCACGGCCAGTGCCGCCGGGTTGATGAGCTCTAGGCCGCAGCCCCCCCCCCCACGGTCCGCGGGTTGATGAGCTCAATCCGGGTCCCAAGCCCTCCCTACATCCCACCAATGAGCTCATCCAGCCGCCGCCGCCAGGTTTACCTGGTAAGCAGGGGTGTTGTAGAGCCCTCCCTGGGTGCGTCCGGCGTTAACTGACAAGCTCAGCCTCAACCCACGGCCCGGGTTAATGAGCCGTAGCGGCATCCGGTGCGATGAGCTCAGCAACCCAGGGTGGCACAGTGACCGCCCTCATGCTCGGAACTCTAAGATTGGGTGTACATAGTAGCAACCACAAGGTTTAAATTGATTCGCCACCCTTCGTGGGGCCAGTCGGCGTTCGTTGTAAGATTAGCTGGATCTCGATTGTCCACATCATAAACCTTGCTGAGAGAACTCACGACTTCCCCCGGATCAATTACATTGCCCGCCGGTCGGAAGGGCTACCAAATCCCAGTCCAGTCAATCAATAAACAAGAAATCAACAGCTAACAACAGTCCCGCTGCCGGCTCCTCCAAGAGTGACGAGTCGGGGCGTGGGTCAGTCCGGCACAGAGTGACTACACTCTGAGCCCGCATCTCTTCCTTCCCCCCCTCCCTTCCTCCGACATTGGCATCCCACAGCCCAGGCCGTCCCTCCAACAATGACACTGGTGGTGGACCCGGGGCAATACGACCATGTCCTCCCATAAGCTCGCGATCCCTGTCCCCCACAGTGACATTTCTGGCGCGTGGCCTCAGGCTGACCCCCTCCCACAATGACATCTCACGGCCAGTGGCGCCAGGTATACGCCACAGCCCCCCAGCGAGCGATGAGCTCAATCAGGGTCCCAAAACCCTCTCTTCCATATTGACATCCCACTGTGTGACCGGTTATTACCGCGCTCCACACGTACAAAATATAATACCGACGCCCCAATGAGCTCAGCCTCCCCCCACGGGCGGGGTCGATGAGCTCAAAACACACCGCTTCGATGAGCGCGGATACCCAGAGCGGCACAGTGACCGCCCTGATGCTCGGGGCTCACCACAATGTTGAAATTGATTCGCCACCCTTGGTGGCGCCAGTCGGCGTTGTAAGATTAGCTGGATCTCGATTGTCCACATCATAAACCTCGCTGAGGGAACTCACGACTTCCCCCGGATCAATTACATTGCCCGCCACTCGACTGGGGAAGCAGGCATAGTTTGATCCGGGGTCGGAAGGGTTACCAAATCCCAGTCCAGTCAATCAATAAACAAGAAATCAACAGCTAACAACAGTCCGCTGCCGGCGCCTCCAAGAGTCCGGTTGTCTGTGTGACTGAGCTAAGGTGATTGATAAAAAACGATTTTGTACGAAACAGTTTAAAACATGACTTTTTCTTGTGGCTGTGGAGTCATTTCCGATCAACCATATTGGATGCAGAATCGGGTTGGATCTCCGAGGTCCCCAACCACAGGTGGCGACCGGCGCAACGGAGCTGCTGATGTCTCTGTTCCGGCTATCGACGACAACGCTCGAGTCCCCGACGACGTTTCGGTTGCGCCTCTTGTTCGTGGTGCTAGTGAAGTTGGGTGCGGAACCGCTTCCGACCTCGGATCAAACTATGCCTGCTTCCCCAGTCGAGTGGTGGGCAATGTAATTGATCCGGGGGAAGTTGTGAGGTCCCCCAGCGGAACTAGCGCTTCGGGTGATCGAGGCCCTGAAATTGGCGTCGGTAGGCTTGAGTACTCAGACTTCAACCGCACTCCTCCCGTAGACTATGAGAATTCGTCGGAGGAAGATGACGCGCCGCCTGAACAAGACAACCAGACGGGGACTACTGATTCTATAGAAACAGATCAGCTTATAGATTATGCTAGTACTGTCGCTCTCTCTAGGATCAAGGACGAAGCTGAAGCCGCAGGCGACGTTTTGGATGCATCTCTTGTCCGTGGTGCCAGTGAAGCTGGCAGTGGATCCGCTTCTGACCCTGGATCAAACTATGCCCTCTTCCCCAGTCGAGTGGGGGGCAATGTAATTGACCTAGGGAACGTTGTGAGATCCCCCAGCGGATTTAGCACTCCAGATGATCGAGGTCCTAAAACTGTTGCAGGTAGTTTCGAGATTAGTCCAAGATACCTAGGATACAGACAAGTTACTGAAGAAGTTTCGTTCAAGAATAAGCAAGCGCTCTCAGACCCCAATACCCCGACAGATTCGACTCATCCTGTGAACACAAGCGAATACCGCGGTGTTTCTGACCAAAGAGATGAAGACAGAAGGAAGGACATCATCATAAAACAAGAATCCATGGATTCTACGCCTCCGGTGGACACAAGCAAAGAAGCCGGCGTCAGACCCGATGTCTCCCACCAAAGAGATCAAGCCATACCCAAGACGAAGACGGAGGACACTGAAAAGGCTCGTAGGGAGGTCGCGGTAGTCTTGGAATCGATCATGCAAGTGCTGGTTGATAACGAAGTCCCTGAGGTGGAACAGCAAGCCAAAGTGTCAGCTGACGGAACGCAGCAGATGTCAAAAGTGCTGGTTGGCGATAACGAAGTCCCTAAGGTCGAACAGCAAGTCAATGTTTCGGCTGACGAAACTCACGAAACTCAGCAGAAGACACCAACCGAGCTTGCAGAAGAGTCGATGCGCATACAGGAACTCGAGAAGAAAGCCGCAGAATCGGCTGCACTCTCGAAGCAGCTGGATGATGAATGGAACGACACACGTGTGTGGGTCCGTGAATGTCTCGATTCTCTTACAGATTCTCAATTAGCTGAAGTTGATGTGGCTGCCTTGACAAGGTTTTTGGAACTCCCTGGAGATTCCAGAATTTATGTACGAGCTTTTGAAATTGAACCCAGACAATTACGCTTTTTTCGCCGAAAACAGTGGTTATCCGATACGGATGTTGAACAATCCCTCAGGTATCTTGCATCATCAGGGCCACGCTCATTTGAAATTGTTAACTCAATCAATCTGGCTGTGCCCGAAGCGATGACAGTTCAAAAGTATATCGCTCCTTCGATTGCAAATGGTCGAACGATTGGTCTATTGGTCGGAATCTATAATTTTCGTCATTACCATTGGACTTGCATTGTTTTCGACTTCAAGAACAATAAACGGATTTTATTCGATCCTTTACAACAACGCGCTGTCTACTCGGAGTTGGCTAAAATTTGTAAGAGTGCATTTGCACCTCTTCTCGTCGGTACCTACGCTGGAATGAGGGAGGAAAACTTTACTGACTACAAGCAGCAAGATGGGTACAATTGCGGACTCTATGTCCTTGAATTCATCAGGCATTATGTTTCTGATAAGCTGGACTCACTAGACAGTTCAAGTTCGTCACATGAGGAGTACCAGAACACTCAGTTTCTTCGAGTCATGTACTTGAGCAAGATCTTCTCCATAAGCACGATTCCTGATGAGTCCAACACCCAGACAGGTGCCGTAATTAAAAAGAGGCGTCGTCGTTCACGAAAACCCAGTCATAAAAAAGGCGATTTGGTTGAACCTATTACATTGGAATCGACAACAGACAGCGACATTGTAAAGCCAAAGTCAAAGCTTATTATAGAATCATCAAGCCCAAGTCCGCCATCGTCGCCGTCACCGTCACCAATTATGTCGCCAAAGCCACCGCCTCCACCATCTCCGATATCGATTTCTGCAGTTTCACAGCCGATTCCTGTGACACCTTTGTCTGTGGATCCATATCCAATTGTGAATGAAATCCAAATGTCTTCAGCATCTATGTCTAACGAAATGATTGCGTTTATCAAGATACATCAAGACGTTGGAGTGACGTTACCACTTGTAAGCGCCTATTTTGCGAACCATATTGATGCAAGCAACCGCAAGGATTTTCTCGACATTTTCCAATCATTAACTCATCAAGTCGGTGATAAATTCTTTTTGAAGTCTGTGTCAAGCCCATTAAAACGAAAAGCAGAAGACGATGGAAACAACTCGAGCGCAAAGCTTAAAAAGATCACAGGAACGCAAAAGGTACACAAGACTCCTCAGCAGCTGGCACCTGAAGACCATGTCGACCAACAAATTAATAGCCCACAGCAGCTGACTCCTGCCAAAGAGGCTGACGCTGGTGTCGCGATCCCTGTCGACAACGAAGAGACAAGAAAACGGAAGAACCCACCAAGTAGTGAGAACGACAGTGGCTCAGCCACTAAATCGCCAAAGAAAAGTTCAAGTTCGAGTCCAAGCAGCAGCTCAAGCAGCGAATCAACTGATTCTAGTGCTACCGATACTGACCAGGAAACGTCTGCACGCCGTCAGCTAAGAGAGAAACTGACAGATGTGCTGAAGCGATCCAGTACCGGTATGTCGCTCAGCGTGATTCAAAGAAAAGTCACTGGCTCCAAAAAAGACATCCAAGCCATTCTTCCGAGTATTGCGACGGAGAAGAATCGGAAATGGTTCCTCAAAGTAGTCAGAATTATCAACACTCCAGTTCACGGCAACAAGGTAATTGATCGAGATTTGTTTACAAAGGACATTTGGACGCCGAAACCGAAAAAACGCCTGAAGCAGAAGTCAGTTGAAGAGTATGAATCAAAGATGCTTCCTGCCGGTTACGCCGTTGTTGAAGATATTGTTGATATCGAGATGAAAAACAAAAAGCCGATCTATCATGTTGTGTTTGAAGCGGTAAACGGAGTGCGGCCACCAGGCAAGCCGTTGCGGAAAAAGGATTTTTACGACATCAACAAGTTTCGGGATAAGATCGAGTGCTTGGTCAAGTGGAAAAAATCGGGTATGACTAGATCCGATTACTTTACCAAGCACCCAGCAGCCAGGCCATTTCTTGAAGTACGGAAGAACATTTCGGCAGACGGCGACAAGGGCTGGTGCAGCTTTCGAGCGGTGGGCGTAGCCCTCGAGTTGCTGACAAAGCGGATGGTAGTTTCAACCAAGACTATTCGGGACTTTCGAGCACAAGGCGCAAAGATTATGAAAAAGCACAAAAGGGAACCACTTCCAGCCACAGCCGAAGTAAGCACCGAGGAGATTACGAAAGTCTTAGAGTCTTGGGGCATCAAAGGTAACCAACCTGAAGAGATTGACAAGGATACTGATAAAGAGAATTCAACTGACGATGATGAGGATATCAAGTATGGGGCTAAATGGCCTGAAGTTTTGTACTTTACCCGAATGATCTGCAGCAAGAAAGTTGGCCACGACATTCCTTTGGATTTTAACGAGCTGTCGAAGAATCTGTCTCAAGGTGGCAAGAGTATTGATGCCTTGAAGAAGCTGAATCTTGGTCCAGGCGTATACTTGGTGGCAGGGTTCTATGCCAACATGTCTTGTGGCCATTGCGTTGTGCTGGAAGTTCTTGACGACAGAGTGTTTGTTCACGAGGATGACATGATCGGAGGGCCCGAGAATCTGAATTGGCTACATCAACTGTCGTATGTCCGACGCGTCAAGTTGATGGATGAAAATTCGGTGCCAGAGAAAAAAAAGTCAAAAAAGAAAAAGAAAACACAAGACGGAAATGGGTCTCAAGTTGGTGTAGGAGCGTAATATATGTTTTGTGCTAGTTAGAGAATCTGAATTGTCCTAGAAGATGCCTTGTATGTGAAATTATATAGTCCAAGACGGTCAAGGGGTCTCTAGTGTGTGTTTTATATATATACTGTGCTAGTAGTTATAAACCAGCAACGCTAGTAGTGGCTTCGACAGTGGTGCGCGTGCTCCCTGACACGGACCACACAACTATTGGCGACCCAAAAAGAGCACTCTGTTCTAGAGGATTACAGGGGAGGCCTGGACATATATGAGGATTCTGTTCAAAAATAAAAGAGAACAGGGCATATGCCCAGGACATGCTGGTGTCCGAGCCGAGGGAAAATTGATTGATGCCGTTGAGAGCGACCAGGCACCTGCGACATGGGGACCTGAGACATGACGCTGTTGGGAGACCAGGCGGATAAACTGATTGACTGAGCCTCACAATTCATTTTGCTCGAACGTGGACATGTGTGTTGAAGACGATTTTGGTACTGTGAAGCACAAGGTTCGGGCGGCTCTCGAGGCACTTGGCGTCGCCAATGTGTTGCTTGCCGACCTCAATGAAGAGTACAAGGAGGAAAAGAAGGAGATGGAGGCCGTCATACAAGCCCTACGCGACGAGTGCGAGATACTTCGCAAGGAACGAGACATGGTAAAGGCCGATTTGGCGCGTGCTCGACTAACGAATTTCACGAGGCAGTAAGGACCGCATGTACTTGCGTTTAAGCTAATACAACTTGGTTTGCTTCACCTTTTTGCGTTTGTTTCACGGAGCGCGCTAGTGGCGCAAACAATATAGCACGCTTAGTGTGCACAATGACAGAGCACGCGTGTCCGTTGCCAACAACGCAGAGCGTGCGCGCGACGTGTGGGATGGAGCACGCGTGCCCGCTCGCACGCTTACAACGCAGAGCGTGCGCGCAACGTGTGGGATGGGGCACGCGTGCCCGCTCGCACGCTTATTGTTGTTGTTGTGCACAATGTGTGCGATGGAGCGGGGGTGTCCTGCGTAGCCGACAATAATTGTCTTGCCCACACAAGGCCTGTGACAGGTACTTTGGTGGCTGTGTTGGACTGATTTTGTTTCTGATTTGCACCGTTTGTCCCCACGTAAACTATTTGAAAGCTTCGCGAAGCGAAGGAGCCAATCAGCGCGCAGAGGGTTGAGGTGCTGAATGCGATGAGTAGTTTCAGCCAATGAAACAAAAATCGGAAAATGGCCTATAACCCCGCAATTTGCGGGGTTTTAGCGATTCGTACTTATTCGACTAACAAGGATGCGACTAAATCCCCTTTAAACAAATATCTGAGAATCGGAAAACGGCCTAAAACCCCGCAATTTGCGGGGTTTTACAACTTCAATAGTGAAACCCATACTATCTTTAAACAGTAAATGTATGGAATCAGACCGTTCGCGAAAGGGTTAAAGTCGATTACGTTCCTGTAGAAGGGTGGGATGTGTACCAGCGTACATATATCTGTACACATGGCTGGCGAAAGAAGGAACGC
>JFJP01015752.1_pt1 | contig 12897 bp, 9 predicted proteins | sample 431651 | NCBI WGS metagenome assembly JFJP01 (sample SAMN02602958, study PRJNA72255) | Microbial mat metagenome, whole genome shotgun sequencing project. | biome: fresh water; feature: sink hole; material: water; isolation source: purple microbial (photo- and chemosynthetic) mats found in... | reverse complement strand
CACCCTCTCTAATAGCAAACTATCAAATAAAAAATGGCAACAGGAATTCCAGGGACTAGCGGAAAAAAGAAAGCTTTAAACGGCAGTAATGGAATGTCATTCAGACTAGAGTACGAAGGCAAATCTTCAATAGAAGACATCAAAGCTACAAAACCAGCCTTGCTACAGCGTGCTGTCAAAGTGCCAGGGTCGCCGACAAATAAACTCATCTACGGAGATAATTTGCGAGTTCTCCGCGCCCTACTAGATGATGTTAATATTGCTGGTAAAGTAAGCCTTGTGTATATAGACCCCCCTTATGCAACCGGGGCAAATTTTGCATCTCGCAACTTGGATCATGCTTACAATGATTTCCTAGAAGGAGCAGAATATTTAGAGTATATCCGCTGCCGTCTAATCTTAATGCGCGAGCTTTTGGCAGAAGATGGGTCTATCTACGTGCATTTAGATGAAAACATGGCTTTCCCTGTGAAAATTCTCATGGATGAAATTTTTGGCATTAAAAACTTCCGTAACTGGATTACTCGCAAAAAATGCAATCCCAAAAACTACACGCGCCGCCAATACGGTAATGTTTCAGACTATATTCTATTCTACAGCAAAACCGAGCAATATATTTGGAATCAACCTTTTGAATCTTGGACTGAGGTGACGGCAAATAAAGAGTACGAATATGTAGAAAAAGAAACAGGAAGGCGTTACAAGAAAGTCCCCATTCATGCACCAGGAATTAGAAACGGAGCCACAGGTCAAAAATGGAGAGGGATGATGCCACCCCCAGGCAAGCATTGGCAATATACTCCTGCAACTCTCGACCTGATGGATGCGCGAGGCGAAATTTACTGGTCGTCTACAGGAAATCCGCGCCGAAAGGTTTACTTAGATAACAGCAAAGGAATTCCCATACAGGATATCTGGCTTGACTTCAAAGATGCCCATAATCAGAACATTAAAATTACGGGTTATCCAACTGAAAAAAATCCTGAATTGCTAAAACGCATGATTATTGCCTCTTCTAACCCTGGTGACTTAGTGTTGGATGCTTTTGCGGGAAGCGGCACCACAGCAGCAGTTGCAGAGAGTTTAGACAGGCAGTGGATTGCGATTGATAACGCTAAGCTTGCACTAGAAACAATGGTGTGGAGACTAGCAAAAGGCACAGAACCAATGGGTGATTTTTTAAAAGGCAATGATGACCAACCCAAACAAATATCGTTATTTGATGAAAACCGAGTGCTAAAGAGCGGACTTGATATTTATATTGAATCAGCAATAGATTTAGAAATAATCCCCGATCTTCTTTTAGAAAAGTGGGATAGCTTGCTCAACTCTCCAACCATTCCCTGGTTAATCGAGAGTCAAGCATCTTTAGGGTACACACCATAACATCTCCCTCTCCGTAGGTTTCTAAGGCTGCATAGTCATTCCACATTGAACCGAGGGTTAATCCGGGGCCGTCATTCAAGAAAAACACTTTGAGGGGTACTTCTTTCTCCGAAGCATACTTACGAATTTCCGTCACTTTATCGCGATTGCCGCCTGTGCGGTCATCTTCTTGAGCCCCTCCTCGGTCAGAATCATAACGAGCAAATCCCAAAACTAGAGGAGTTTTATCAGGGCGCGATATGAGAAAATCGGCGGGAATTCTAAGTTCAAAATTAGGTAATACTTCATTGAGCATTACATCTCTTCCAGCCCTTGGCGGCCCCTGAATTTTGTAATCGTCTCCAAACGTTTTGTTAAACCAGAGAAAAAATGCCTCTGTTAATTCATAGCCTTTTTGCCCCCGGCTTTTATACTCATAAAGAACTGCCATCATTGCTTCATCAGGGTCGGGGCGGCTTAGCAAATTTTGCTTAACTGTTTCTAATGAACGGAAGCGCGTGCCAAATTCGGTAATAATTTCCGGTATTTTGTTTTTCCGCTTCAACATCTCAACTGACGTATCTGGCGAAACATACTTGCGAAAAACGCGAAGCAGTTGCGTTCTTGACGGATTCGGTTCTTGCGAAATTCTTGTTAGCAAGTCAGCCGAGGAATGCACTTCGCTTACCAGCGTTGCAAACTGTTCCAAAACGCTCCCGTAGACGACTTTTGCTTCGTCTAAGTAGTCTGGGTAGAATTCTGAATCTATGAACGTAATCCACCTCGATGCACTCGCCTTGTAGCTGTCAAACGAAGCCAACTGAATTCCTCCCGGTTAAGCGCGGTTGCCTGCCATCTCCTGACGGTAGCCAATGCCGTGCATAAATCTCTTTCTACTGCAAAATTTTATAACAACTTGCAGCCAGTCCAAAACACCGTTTGATACAAGCTATGAAGTGTGGCTACCTTCATCATGACCCATAATCGGACGGGTTTACTTTTTGACTGCGTTCAACGATCCTGAAGGAGAGACATTAGTTTACCCAATGTTGCAACAAGGGAACACGATTGACAATGAGACTTTGTTAGATTTGTGGCTTCACGGCCGCAGTAAAAATACTGCGGGCAGTTACCGACTTCATACCGCTCGGCTTTTAAGTTTTGTGGATAACAAGCCTTTGAGTTCTGTGACTCTGGCCGACATTCAGGCGTGGGAATTGACGCTGAGCAATCTGTCTTCAGGCAGCCAGCGGACGGCGATTTTTGCTATTAAGTCCCTGCTGTCTTTTGGCCACAAGCTGGGAGTGCTGCCTGTTAATGTTGGGCTGCTGGTGCGATCGCGCGGTGTCAAGGATACTTTGAGTGAGCGTATTCTGTCTGAGGCGGAAGTTCAAGCGATGATTGCTGCGGAGACTGACCCGCGCAATCGGGTGATGCTGCGGCTGCTGTATTCGGGCGGCTTGCGGGTTAGCGAACTGTGCGGCTTGAAGTGGAAGGATTTGAAAGAGCGCCCTGGCGCTGGCGGGCAGGTGACGATCTTCGGGAAGGGTAATAAAACTCGCGTGGTGCTGTTGCCACCGGGAATTTGGGGAGGGCTGATTCAGCTTGGGCCGGGCAAACCTGACGATCCAGTTTTTCATTCTTATCTTGGAGGGGGACATCTTCATCGCAGTCACCTCTGGCGAATTGTCAAGGCGGCGGCAATAAGAGCCGGCATTTCTGAAAAGGTTTCGCCCCACTGGTTGCGCCACGCCCATGCGTCTCACAGTTTGGATAGGGGAGCGCCTATACATCTGGTTCAGCAAACTTTGGGGCATTCTAGTTTGGCGACGATTACTCGGTATCTCCACGCTAAGCCAACGGATAGTTCGGCTCTGTACCTGCCTGATTAGAAATGGCGATCGCTATGAAACCCTATTAAGTCACTTTGAGCAGAGAAAAAGGCTTTCGCCTTGCGTTCGCTGGATTTTAACCATTCTCAATAATTTATGCTTCGCAAGGCGAAAGCCTTACAAACCAGTAGTTCCAGAAATTATCTACCGGGAGTGAAAAAGAGGGATGAATGATGCAGATATGGTCGTGCCAAGCACCCATCATCTATCCCACATAATCTGCCACAATGTTAGTGCCAAGCAAATCCTGCAAAAATCTATACCCAGCTTGATCCAAGTCACCCGTTAAACAAAAAGCCAAACTGCGAATTCTAATACTACCAACCCTAATATCCAACGGCGCAACTAACGGCTTCGGATACACCAAAATCGCCTCCTGACAACCCTTTGCCACTGCATAAGCTACCACCTGAGCAATATCAATCGACGCAGGTGCATTAGGAGCTTTGTACTTAGTATCCAACACATATTTAGCTACCCCTGTCCCCAAATATTGTATCACCAAATCAATATCAAAATAGATATCCTTACCTTCACCAATATACAATCTTTCTTGAGATTTAATATCTAAACCCTGCGGCAATAGTGCTGTTTCCCGATGTGCTTTCAACCACTCTGCCACAAAGCGTTCGTAGAGTCGTGCCATATCAACCAAAAAAGGTAACATTGAGCGATAGCCTAAATGATAACTCGGCCCGCTTTGCTCTAAAAAGAATCGACAAAGCGCGTGTAAAAGTCGATAATCTTCATTCATTCGATTATACTGTCGGCCTATACAAACTTGAGGACTCATTGGCTGCAACGTCACCAATCCCTGTAACAAATGATAAGCTCTTCGCACTGAAGGCTGTACCCGTTCCGTACACAAACCACTGCGAGCAATACACCAGAGAGTCCAGGCTAAAATCTGATTATCCTCAACATCTGCGGTATGTTCTTCATAATGACATTGAACTTTAATATCCCAAGGTTTAGTAATAACTTCCCGCACGTCAATGCACCCCCGAACATAAGGTAATTTCTCTGTTTTAGGCAAATAAGCACAATAGAATCCCTGACGACCTCTATTGAGAATTCTGCGGGTGAAGAGCTCAGCCAATCGCTCATAAAAATCTGACAAAGTTTGACAGTCAAATAGCCCATCCAAAAATCGAAAACTCTTGAGATCATAAGCATATTCCAGCATACCCAAGAGATTAGTAATTTCGACTTTAGGACGAAGTGCAAAGTAAAAATCTGGCGTTAATGGAATGTGTCCCACCCAACCTTGTGCAGTCAATCGCCATTTATTGTCTGTCTTAGGAGAAGGGAAATCTACAGTCACTTGCTTGCCATAGTCTCGCCAGAAAGCCTCCCCCACCGCTGAGGGAAGTTCCTCCCGCGCCAACAGTTTCGGAATGTATTCAGTTAGCTCAATAATTCGTGGAGATGCTGCACTCATGGTAAAATCTGCTGCTTGACTTTATCCCAGCGAAACTGGTTAACTTTGTTAGATTGATCAAAAAAATACTCCTCCAAATACGGCTCAATTTCTAGCCTCCAAATGCTCTCAATCTGCTCAGTTAAATTGGAGCGCAAAAAGAAACTATTTCCCACTTCATAGTGGGGATTATCAATTTCTTGATTGAGTTGCTTTAATATTTTAATCAATCCATCAACCGGAAAGCCTGTTGAGGTATGATAGCGACGTAAAATGTCATAGTTTGGATAGAGAGAAATAAAAGCAAAACGACGGCGCAAGGCATGATCTACCAGTGCAATTGAGCGGTCTGCTGTGTTCATTGTCCCAATAATTAACACATTAGCTGGAATGCTAAAATCCTTACCAGTGACTAATGGAATTGTCTCGTCGCGGTACTCCAATAAATACATTAATTCACCAAAGACACGGGCTAGATTTGCTCGGTTAATTTCATCAATAATCAGCACACAGGTATTCTGACAAGTACAAGCCTTGTTACAGAATTCCAGAAACCTCCCTGGAACTAGCGGATAATCGAGTTCCCCATCTACTCGTTGCGGGCGAATTCCTACCACGAAGTCTTCGTAACTATAGGCGGGATGGAACTGTACAAGCTCAAAAAACCCGTCGCCCCCGCCGATTAAATGCTGAGCAAGTTTTTTAGCAATAAAAGTTTTACCAGTGCCAGGTGGTCCGTAGAAAATTGCCTGCTTTGTTCGCTCTAGCGCTGTTAGCCAAAACTTCAATGTATCTTCGTCAATCCCACTATCCTCTGCACATTGAGCCAAGGGATATTCCAGTTGTATTTCCATATCTTCGATATCTGATTCAATTTCAATAACGTCGTTCACTTTTATAGTGTTTTTACTGCGAAAGTTGTCCTTTCTGACACATTGCCACCAGTGAGAAAACATATTCAACAAATCGTCGTCTCTGAGAGAAGGTAAACCCCGAGAGTGCAGTTCTTCAGCTAAGTCTTTGCTCAAGCTGTAACCTACATAATTAAGGTTGGGATAGTCAGTTAATTTCAGAGTCGAATCACGATGATTAGACCCAAAAATATTAAGAAAATATCGATATTTGTTGTTAATTAACAGAAACTCATCAGGACGGAGCGCATTGAGGATAGGACTAAGCATTCCTGCATGAAAACCTCTTCCATAGGAACAGTAAGAAAACTCCCTGCAAGCTTTTCTTAACTGAGTATCAGTAGGATTATTATTGCAGCAGTGGACAAATCTTAAAATTGATGCGGCCACTTTCTCCCAGTCTGGAGGATTTTTCCACCATAATTTAATGTCTCTTGTGATAGCTGGATCTTGGTGTATCCAAGCTCCTATTTGAAGGTGATTAGAACTTTTTTTATGAGGTAGCAACTTTAACAAGACTCTTTCTGTCACATCTTCTCCAGACTCCCAAGCTTTTATGATTGCCTCAAAGTTCCTCTTCCCTTGCTGGCGCTGCTCATCATAAGCTGCTATGCGACGCAAGCCAGCAGGTGTGTAGGGATAGGAACTGGCAAATTCCTCAAATAACCTGACGAATCTAGCTTTTTTTTCCATTAAGTAGTTGGACATAAATAAAAAATGCTGTGTAAAGAAAGATTAAATAAGTAGGAATAAAGCACTCCCTAATCGATTCACAAGGCAATTTGAAATTGTGACTAATTGAAACTATTACTCAAAAATAGATGATTTTTATTCGTGACTGAGTGCGGCTTTATTCTCTTCTCCTAAAGCCTTAATTTTTTCATACTCATTCTCGTTTAAGTAACGGTAGCTCTGGGGAGGCCGCAAATAAGACAACTGCTCTTGTAAGCGGGATAATTCAACTGGTTTTTCAAAAGGCATGACATTCTTAATCAAGATACCAACAACAATCTCAGCGCCTTCATAATAGTTGTTAAATTCGTTTTTAGTAATACCAACATGGGATTTGTATTCATTCCAAAAATTTATCAATTCTTGACGAGATGCTTGCCTTTCAATAACTTTTTCCACCTCAAATGAACCGAAAAATACTTTAACAGGCGAGGAAATGTAAACCATAACAATATCTCCTTCAGTTAAACGAGTACGAACTCTACGCAGTTCTATTTTCTTCGTTTTGTACTTGAATATTTTATCTGCGTATTCTGGTTTGATTGACAATAAAAGGATATTGCTTGGCATAATATTCAACTTATTCGTGAAGTCATAACTCCTAAATTATACACTTGTATAAAGCATTCTGTCGATATTCTCTCAGGACAATTTAGAGATAAGTTTTTCTCTGAAATTTGCATCAGTTCTTTTAAATAAATAGGAGCATCGAATAACTCGATATCACTAAATCTAATTGCCATTATGTTTCCATCCTTATCTTTATTAACTTTCTCAAGATCGCTCAAATTATATACCCCTAACCGTTGAAAATTCTGATAAAGCTCCTTGGGCTTACCAATGACAACCTCATCCACATAAGAACAGGCTCGCACAGCTTGGACTTCGCAGTATCCTTTTCCTTTTCCTTCACCTTGCGTACCGCTGACATACCAGAGAATTCGACAGGGAGCTTGTAATCCTCTTGAGTTCTGTACGGCTCGATAGTAGACTGATTCACGATTAAATGCTAGTTCGTCTTTAGCTCCAAATAGAGTTTGGTTAGCTAACCCTTCATCGAACAAATCCTGTGCCCATCTGGGTTGAATAGGAATGATAAACGTAGGAATCTCAGCATCAATAATCTTGGCAGGAAAAAGGAAACGTTCAATATCGGCTGAGGCTTGGGAATTTTGAATTAGGTTTTCTGTATTAAGACTATCAGCGAGTTGAAGGCAGAATTTGTACTCCTGTCCTAAAGTATTTCCTATATCGGTAAGACGTATTGAAAGTTGAGATGCAGTTTCAACTACTGCTAAATTTGCCTTTAACCACCCATTCTTTACTCTGATAAAAGTATCTTCTTCAATAGCAGTCGTAACAGTTTCAGTCAAACATGAATCCGTAATTCTTGTAAATTCTCGTTGCTCACAAGCTGAACGCAAGATAGACTTAAAAATTAGGTGGCGTACAAGTGTAGCTGATAGAGAATTATTCCCAACCCGAAGCATCGGAATTTCTAGTTCATGCTTTTTTTGTCTTCCATAAACGACCAAAGCAAGTAGTTGATTTTCTCCCTCTCTAACAACGCAACACTCGAATTTATCTGATTCAGTAATAAATTGGCGTAACTTCTGCTGGAATTGTGCCTTACTTTCTCCCAGCCCATCGCAATAAAAATAGTTAGTTAATAAATCTTCTTGCCCTTTTTTAACTCGGATTTGTTCTAAGCGTGTAGTTCCCGCAAGACGTACAGGTTGATAGTTAAGGTTTCTGCGAAGTTCATCTAGATGAATAATTAGTTCATTAGGGCGAAAAATTGATAACTTAAATTGGTCATATATTTCACTTTTTAATTCTAACAGTTGATTGTTAAGAGTCACAAAATTTTGAGAATCCGAAGCAATGGCTCTCGCTAAATTACCTCTCGCTAAATTACGCACCTCTAGTTCATCTATTATCACCTGTTTTTTAGAAAATAAGCCATTTAAAGACTCAATAATATAATCAAAATTTTGATGACTTGATAAGCAAGTAAAATTTTTCTTAGCAAAGTTGCGCTGCTGGTTTCTTTCTTTATTTTGCGCTATTAAATTAATTTTATTAAATATTTCATCTGTTATACACAATTCTATTTCAGGCTGTAGCCAATCGGCAAAGAGAGACTTTGATTCGGCAAAAATATCCTCCTTCTCAGTATAAATTTCACCAAAAATTTCAGTGTCAATAATTACACACAATCTTGAGGCAAGTTTTTGCTTAGGAGCAATATCGAATAAATCTGTATGACCATGATCAAACCACCAATATGTAAGGAGCTTCCCATTCTTACTTTTTCCTACTTTATCATGTTGAGCAACAAAATCTAACTTATACCACAGTTTCTCTAATTTAAAATCACGGCGGCAGTGTAACCCAATACCACTATAATCTTCTTTAGTTATTTTCTTTAGATAATTAACAAGAATTTTGGCTATCCCTTTACCTTGGTGTAAGCGATCAACGCACAGATGGACAATGGTAATCCGATCGTAGGAACACCGATACAATAAATAGCCAATACACTCAGAGCCTGGAGCAATAGCTACAATTATATTACGACGTGCTGCATGATCAGCAAAAGCACCATTAGTAAAATCTCCAACGGTTTTTGAGTTGGCTCGCCGCAGCGCTTTTACTATTGGAAGGTACGGAGAATGCTCGTCAATTACTTCAACTTGGACTTCCGTATTCATCGCTGCTTAATTGATTAGATTAGTTTATAATGACATTTTAGCTCCCTTGAGCCTGAATCTTAAAAACATGAACTTTGAATTTTCCTTGTCCTCATTACTCCGAGACAACAGAACTCATTTCCAGAATATCAGGTGACGGTTGAAAAACTTGCACCTGATGCCCATCAATAATACCAGTACCGATGAGCTGTGAACACACAGATCGCAAAGACTTCCAAAGCATTGTCTCCTCGTAATGTTCCAATTCGGCTGGAATGTGATCTAGCAGCGTCTTAGAGCAGACCACAATCAATTGTTTTTGGGCCCTAGAAAAAGCTACATTAGACCGATTTAGGTCTAAGATAAATTCCACATTTTTACTAATTGCTGAGGGGTCGCTGGCTGTTGCCGACACAATTATATAAGGTCGTTCGTCACCTTGTAAGCTCTCAACAGTATCAATTACATCAATGAAGTTGCTGTACTTCCTCAAATGAGTCTTAAGCAGTGTTCGCTGCGCTCGGTGTGGTGTTACAATAGCCATAGACTTGTTTTCTATTGGTCTAGTTACAGCACTAACTTGTCTGTGGCTGGAGACTGTTGCAGAGGGATCTGAGGATGCTCGGGATCGAACCATTGACAGACATGATTTCCCAAACGACTTATTAGTCTGTTGTCAACCTTTCCGGCTACAAAATCCGAAGGACTTTCATCTAAAGTAGCATAGGAAAAAATGTCTTCCTCTTGATTATAAAACCGACCGGGGAGTTGATAGCGGTCTGGTTTATTTGTTTGTCTTACTGAAAGCTCAATTTGTCCAGTCTCCCAGTCAATATGATCCACAAAACACGTACTTCCACCGCGTAGAAGTTGAGCGAATGTTTGACCGCGATGCGGATCGTTAAAACAGGGGCTAAGCCTTACAAAGTTGCCTTTTTCGATCGTGCAGTTAGTCTCTAAAACTTCATAGTTAATACCATACCGATCAAGGTTGATAGTGGCTGTCAGCCTATTGTTGCCGTGCGAGACAACATCACTAATAGGAATAGTGCGCCCTAGAGGGACGCGATAGACAGGCGGGACTAGGTGAGTAGCAATCCAGTTTGTCACTTTAACGTTATAATCCAGTCGGAGATAGTCAATCCCTGCTTGAGCGGCATTATCTACCCCAAGGGTGAATTCCAGTAAATCAGCGATGACAAGAGATGGTTTTACTATTTCTTGGTTCTTGAAACGAATGCTTTCTTCAACCCAGCGCAGCGCGTGTACGCGGGCTCGAAAGTATTCTTTAAGATAGTTAGGCTTCCGGGCGCTGTTGTAGCGCTCAATAGCCTTGGCGACTGCGGGGGATAGATTTGGGTCTGTTGGATCTGGCAATTTTCGCCAGTAGGCGCGCCAGTAGGGTGCTGTTAAGGAATCAAAAAAGCGACTGCGGATTTCAAACTTGTGCTTGCTGGCTTGCTCAGAAGGTTTAAATGCCCATTGCCCCTGAGCATCTAAATCCAAATCAGTCTTAAAATCGAAGATATCCTGTGTAAAAGCTTGCTCTAGATCGACCTCGGCGCCAGACACCCGCCGCCGCCAGTGATAACGCCTCCCAAACCACGACAGAGAAGTAACGACTGCTAAGCCTCTCCCTGTCCATCCCAAAGCAAAACGCCGATCGACTTCATCGTGCAAACAGGAGTAGATGAGTTGCTCTAAACTCTCACGGCATCCTAGCAGTTCCCGGAGGTGGCCGAGCAACTGCGAGCTGACGCGCGAGCATCCTTCGAGCAACTGAGCCATCTCCGATCGAGACCAGACATAAAAGTGAATGGGAGCGGTTTCGGCCTCGGCTACCTCATCAATAACCTCAACCAGCTTCATTAGAAACCCTTGAATTAGCTGTTTCTCAGCGCCAGTGTCTTCTCTATATTCCCCCGTCCACCGGGAGGTTTGAAACTCAATAACTTCTCTACCTTGGAGAGAACGCTCTTCATAGACTCGGCGATTATTTCGATCGCGCCCTACCTCCCACCGTTCCTTAACTGTGGGGTCTGGCTGCCAGTGTCCATTTACCTGTGTGAAGCTTGTATGTAATTGTCTCTCGCTCTTGGTCACATGAGCTGCGATCGCTCCTATCCTGTTTTCTACATAGTCGTAATCCACAGAAAGGTAAACGCGAATCAGCCGCTCACCATTAATTATGTGCTCTGGAAGTTGACCTTGACCTGCATAAGGTAGCGACTCCACTTCATAGGAATCTGGGTTAATATTCCCGCCTGGAAGTGTACGCCTACGAGTTTTTGCTTTTAACTGGATAAGTTCTAGGTTATCGCTAAAGCTTGGATCTTGCCGCACTTGAACTGCCTGCTGTCCGGCTAAGTCGAGTTCAGCCAAGTCATCGATTTTGTGAATCCCTGCCTCTCGCAAAACTCGTACTGCTGATGGATCTAAGCCTATTAGTTCCAGGCGACGCAATCTGGCACTTTCTGATAGGCAATGAATATTGAAAACACAGCCATCACACTTCGGATCGATTTGATAGTCCAAATCAGCTAAATCAGCCTGAACTACGCGGTTTAGTGTGCCCTCAGATGCCAGAAGGCGATTAATGTCAGCTTCTTCTGTATCTAGCTTAAACGGTTTTAGATCGAGGATGAGCTGACTTTTATTTGTACTTTCATCAATCCTAGCGACCACGCATTCGATATCTTCTGGTCTGAGTTCTACGCCGCAGATTGCCACTGGACTCGCTTGGATAAGCTGCCGTACTAGCATCCGGTATAGAGCAACCTGCACGCGGTGGTAGGTACGGTCTCGACGACTGGCTTTGCATTCAACAATTCGCAGCTTTGGTCGATTGTCTTCCCACAGGATTAGTACAAAGTCAATTTGGCCTTTGATCTGGAAAGCTCCCTCGTCTGCTTCGACGGAAATTTCGCGTCCATATGCTCTTTGTCCTGAGCTTATACCTTGCAATTGTGCGACAAAGGTAGTCCAGGGTGTCTTCTTTTCATCAGCAGACTTTTGGCTGTACAAAGTGAGGTCAATGAGACCATTTTTTTGGAGAGAAGTTTCCCATTCGTTCTCCCTCAATCGCCCCGCCTCTTGGAGAACTGGATCTAAGGAGTTGAAGAGGCGTTCTGCAAAGGGAAGCTCTCGGGCAAGCTTTCGGTTATTATGCTCTAGCTTAAAGCGGCGATCGCATGATTGATAATGGATGTACTCACCGATTTCGGTAACTCGAATAGATGGTTTCGTTTCAGACACTCGGATTCTTCACCTTGACTCGCAGCCAACTTTCTGTTTTTCGATCTTAGCATCACAAATGCCTGGGATACCTCTGGAAAATACGGCTCCAGCAAATCAGATAGACGAGCGCCCATTTCCTTCAACTTCTGCTCAATCAGGCTTAAGCGCGATCGCCACTCTAGGATTGCGGTTTCGAGTCGCTACTTTCACACTCGGCATGAGGAAGAAGAGTTCGAGATTGTACTTGCCGACATAAGGAAGCTTTCTGAGTGTTCCTCTTCACCGGATAAGGAATCAAATTACTTATGAGTTAAACAGTTGCCACCTCACCGATAAAAGCCTGATACTCAAAACTTGAAAAGGGGCGAAAGTCATCATAGCATTGAGCAGTTATATTACACAGCAAGCGAAACTGAAGCGGTGTCGGTGGCTGATTGACAAGCTCTACGCGCACCTCTACAAAACTGGCATTCTTCAATAGTTCAAAAATCTCCCTAGTCAAATATCGCGGACAATACCCGACAATATAATGATCTTCTGTATTTAAAGTCAATGCTTTAGAATCATAATGATTTTGAAATTCGTGAGCTAACCATAACTTTTCTCCAGTCTCTAAGCGGTTAATTCGCTCAATTGCACATTGTGGC
>JFJP01039690.1_pt1 | contig 12898 bp, 5 predicted proteins | sample 431651 | NCBI WGS metagenome assembly JFJP01 (sample SAMN02602958, study PRJNA72255) | Microbial mat metagenome, whole genome shotgun sequencing project. | biome: fresh water; feature: sink hole; material: water; isolation source: purple microbial (photo- and chemosynthetic) mats found in... | reverse complement strand
GAAGGTTGGGACTAATTAAATAATAATAATGCTTTATGAAGAAAAATATAATAATTCTATTTTTAATGCTTATTTGTTTGGTTCAACCAATTCAAATAAAAGCACAAGGAAAAAAATCCAGCACCATAGCAAGTAGCAATGTTATTGCTCAAGTTGTTGACAATAAGGGTAATCCTATTGCAGAAGTGACTGTGTCTGGCAATGAAGGATCTGTTCAAACAAAAACCAACGATTTAGGCTCTTTTTCTATTACTATAAAAGATAATTCTAGCCTGGTTTTCGAAGCTGAAGGTTACGAGAAATTGGTAACAAACAAAACTCGTATTGCTACCAATTTTATGAAAGTCCAACTTCAACCGTCAAAAGACCAACGAGTTGATGCAGAAGTGCGTTTGCCTTTTCAAACAATGAAAAAAAGTCGTACTACTGGAAATATCTCAGTTGTTGATGCTGCTAAATCAATGGATGTTGATACACGTATGGAAGTAAGTGCACATTTGAATGGTAAAATCACAGGTAACTTTGGTGGTTTCAACTTTCACGGACTAGGCAATGCTATTACTGTTGTTGATGGTGTTATACGCGATGTTTCGAATCTTAATATGCAGGAAATTGAACAAATTACTGTATTAAAAGATGCATTTTCGCGTATGCTTTACGGTGCCGATGGCGATGCCCCGGTCATCTTAGTTACAACTAAATCGGGAGCTAAGTTTAAAAAAGTAATGAATTTCAATGTTGAACAAGGTGTGTCAACTGCCATTATGAAACCGAAGTTCTTAGATGCAGCAAGCTATATGGAAACATATAACAAAGCCTTTAGAAATGATGGTTCGTTGGTTGATAAATTTCGCCAGGGTGTAATTGATAGTACCCGCCAAAATTTAGACCCCGTTCTTTATCCAAATAGCGATTACTGGAGCAATCAATTTGTAAATAATTCAACAAATTACACGAATTTTTATGCTGAAGCATCAGGAGGTAATGATAAAGTTCAGTATTTGATGAATTTGGGTTGGAAGCGTAACAAAGGCTGGTTGGCTATGCCAGAGAATGACGAAAGCAATAAGTTTAACCTTCGTGGTAAAATTGATTTCGAAGTAACAAACTGGTTAAAAATGAAAGCTGATATTGTGGCTATTTTTGACTTATACAAAGGACCTGAAACCAGAACTTTTTATGCTGATGCAGCTAAAATGTTACCACATTTATATCCATTATTAATTCCAAGAGATCGGGTTTTAAACGATTCGGCACTAGCAGGTAAAAATCCTGTTGGAAACTCATTATTGGGTGGTACTGTAAACTACAAACAGAATTTATATGGCGACATGATGCGTGGTGGTAATCGTTCAGATATCAATCGTTTCTTACAATATATGATTGGTTTCGATATGAATCTTGATAAAATCACAAAAGGCTTAAAATTTTCGGGAATGGCTGATATTGATTTTTTTAATTACTATTCGCAGTTTATAGACAATAATTATGCTGTATACGAAATGGGCATGCCAAATGCAAGTGGTAAATTCAATTTAACTAAAATTGGCGATGATTTATTTACCAACAAACAAACCTTGAGTAATGCCAATAGTTCGTTTAGCAGAACTTATAATGGATATGTTACTGCAAATTATGATCGTAGTTTCGGTAAACATCAAATTTCTGCAGTTGCATTAGGTTATTATAATCAGCTTGTTATTGCCGATGTAGCACAAGATGCTAAACGCCTTCGATTTGGAGTACAGGCAAATTACACTTACGACGATAAATATATTATTGAAGCAGGTTTGTTAAGAGAAGGCAGCAACAAAATGCACCCGGATAAAAGGTTTAAAAACACACCTTCTGTTGGTGCTGGTTGGATAGTTTCGAACGAAAACTTCCTTAAAGATAATAGTGCCATCAATTATTTAAAACTTAGAGCTAACTATGGTGAAATTGTAAACGACAATTTTACTTCAGGTAATTATAATGGTTATTTTCTATACGAACCAAGTTTGGCTAAGATAGGCTATTTTACTTATAATAATTCATTGAACGGAAACTCTACGGTTACCATCCAATCGCTTGGTAACATTTACGATTTTCAAACACGTAAAGAGTTTGTAGCAGGTTTTGATGCCTATTTATTGGATAAAAAACTGTGGATTGAATCTTCTTATTGGAATAGTTTAAGTGCTGGTAACTTAGTTAATTTATCAAATAACACTTCAGCAATTATGGGACTTACACCAGTAGGAAATTATAACGAAACCCGCTATCAAGGAGTGGAACTTGGGCTTAACTATAGCGAGAAACTAGGTGATTTGAAGGTTAATGTAGGTGTGAACTATTTATATTCGGTATCAGCTATCGAAAAATGGGAAGAACCTGTTTATCCCGAAAATAACAAACATCTTTCTAAAGTTGGAACTTCTGCAAGTTCAATGTGGGGATTAACTTCACAAGGGCTTTATAGTGCTACCGACTTTGAAGCAGATGGAACTACTTTAGTTGCAGGTGCACCAAAACCAAGTTGGGGTGTTGTTCGCGCAGGAGATATTAAATACAAAGATATTAATGCTGATAATGTAATTAATTCCGACGACCAAACAGTGTTAGGTCTTAATGGAAACAACCAACAATTGTCTTTAAATTTTGATTTGAATTATAAAAACTGGCAGCTCTTTGTACTAGGTAATGCAAGCTGGGGTGGTTATGGAATGAAAAACTCTAACTACTATCAGTTCAAAGGTATTGAAGCAAAATACTCCGAAGAGGCTTTGAAATCTTACGACCCTGAAAATCCAAATCCAAATGCTGAATATCCACGTTTATCGTTGACCAATGGTAATAACAATTATCAAAACTCTTCATTCTGGATGTACGACCGAGCTAGTCTTTGGCTTTCAACTGTGCAATTGGCATATAATTTTGATTTAGCTCCTACTGCTGCACTGAAAACATTGAAACTATATGCAAGAGGAGGTAATTTGCTAACTACAGGAAAAAGTGTGAACATCACACAATTAAACTGGAATTCGGCACCACAAAGTAGAGTGTTTACACTCGGATTAGTTGCTAACTTCTAATACTAATAATTTTAAAGTAAAAAATATGAAATTGATAAATATATATAAATTTGTTTCAATATTTATGCTGATTTTTGTTTTCTCATCTTGTGATGCTTTGCTTGATGAAAATCCAATTGGCGATAAATTTAATGACGAAGCAATTTGGAGTAATCCGGTTTTGGCCGAAGGTGTACTACTAAAAGCCTATGGTTCTGTACCCGGAGATTATAATTTGAACGATTCTTATGCATCTGATGATGCAGTAACAAATGTGGTTACAAGTAGTGTTGTTAGTATGGCTACCGGTGGCTATACTTCTCGCTTGAATCCTTTAAGTGTGTATAGCGATAGTTATGTTGCATTTATGCACCTCAATAGTTTCTTAGCAAATGTAAATAAAGTGAAATGGGCTTGGAATAACAATCTAGCCGGGCAAGATAGCGCACACGTTCGTAATGCTATGTTTATTAAAAAGTTTAAAGGCGAAGCTTATGCTTTACGTGCTTGGTACGGTGCTCGTTTATTACGTACTCATGGTGGTATGGGCAAAAATGATGTGTTACTTGGTTATCCAATTGTTAAATCGGTAATCATTGATGCCGAGAAGGCAAAATTGCCAAGAAATACTTATGCTGAGTGTGTTCAACAAATTTTTAGTGATTGTGACTCAGCTATTACATATTTGCCTCTCAAATGGAGCGATACAGGTCTTAATGATACTCAAAAGGGGATTATCGGAGCAAAAAACATGAACCGTATTAGTGGGATTGGAGCTATGGCCATTAAATCGCGTGTTGCTTTATTGGCTGCAAGTCCTGCATTTGCTGCAGGCAGTGGAGTAACAATGACCCAAGCGGCTCAAATGGCTGCCAATGTTATGAAAGCACATATCGGAATTACCGGATTAAATGGGATTGATGTTGAATTTTATAAGAGTGGTAATGTTACTACAGCAGTTTTAAATACCTATCGCGAAGCACTTTGGTTTAGTTCTATTAGCGCTACAGCATCTGGTCGTGAGTCGAACTTTTTTCCACCTACAGTTTACGGTAAAGGTCAGGTTAACCCTTCTCAAAACTTAGTTGAAGCATTTGGATTTAATAATGGACAAGCATTTGATGTTACTTCGCCGACTTATGATCCGTTAAATCCATACGCAAACCGTGACCCTCGATTGGCTAAATACATTGTTATCCATAATTCTAAAATTGGAGCAGCAACTATTAATATTACAGCTGGTGCAAATGCTACCGGACCTACTGCAACTCGTACTGGTTATTTTATGCGTAAGTTACTCGACGAAACAGTGTCAGTTAATCCAAGTGCTGTAGTAGGTAAACCTCATAGCATGTTACACTTGCGTTATACCGAAGTTTTACTTAACTTTGCTGAAGCTGCTAACGAAGTTGGTGGGCCAGATTACGCAGTTGATGGATTTACTCCTCGTGAAGTTATCAAAGCAATCCGTGTACGTGCCGGATTTAGTCCTTTACTTAATAATATTTTTATGGCAAGTATTAGTAATAAAGATGATATGGCTAAAGTTATTAGAAACGAGCGTCGTATAGAACTTTGTTTCGAAGGTTTCCGTTTCTGGGATATTCGTCGTTGGAATGACACTGCAACCATGAACAAAGCTGTAATGGGCATTAATCCAGCTACTTTTGCTACTTTCGAAGTTGAAAAACGTGTGTATGCACCTTATATGATTTATCCGCCTATTCCTTATAGCGAAACATTGATTTATAACGTAGTTCAAAATAAAGGTTGGGAATAGCATAATAACAATTATAAAAAGATGAAAAAGATGAATAAAATAATTTCAGGATTTCTATTTGCAACATTGATATTGGCAGGTTGCACAAATCAAGATCAGGAGTTTGATGACTATACCACACAATCGGTAAGTTTTCCATTGCAAAACCCAATCAGAACCATAGTGCTTGGTGAAGACCGAATAGATAATAGTATAGATTTGCAAAAAGCATTCAATATTGGGGTTACTGTTGGTGGATTACTCAAAAATAAAGTTGACAGAACAGTTGGGTTTGAAGTTGCTCCAAACTTAATTCCGGATGTTGCTTTAGGATTAGATACAATTTATGGAAGAGATTTGAATAATGTGGATACCAAACTCTCAATTCTTCCCACAAACTATTACTCCTTGGTTCCAAGTAATAAAGTAACAGTTCCTGAAGGAAGCTTTAAAGGTTTAATTCGCGTAAATCTTACCGACGATTTCTTTAATGATCCTAAAGCTTACAGTCTGAATTATGTTATTCCATTAAGAATAACTGATGTATCGCATAATTTTCAAATACTCAGAGGCAAAGCTGCTAATGGTACTATTGTTGCACCACGTTGGTATGTTAGTTCAGAATGGGCAACGGGACTTGCTCCTAAAGATTATACTTTGTTTGCTGTTAAATTTATCAATGTTTGGCATGGTACTTATTTCCAACGTGGAAAGCAGTTTAAAGATGGAGTGTTTGACAAATTTTTTCACAAGCAAGACATTACATCTGATCAAAATGCCAAAATCGAAACTGTTGGGTTGAAAAAAGCTACTTACAATCGTATGGGAGAAAAGTTAACTACAGCTACTGCTAGCTATAAATCCTTGTTGACTTTTTCGGATGATGTAAATGGCGAAGGTACAATAGCTGTTTCGGCAGCTCCGGGTACTCCTTATACAATTACTGGTACTGGAAAATACTTTAAATCGTCAACTGCTACGGGCAAAGCCAATGGTTGGATTTTTGATCCAATCAACGGACAACTTAAAGGTGCACTTACTGTAACACTTGATTACAAAGTTCAAGGCTTAGCTGGTGCTACTGAGTATCAGTTTACCGATACTTTGGTGTTCCGTAGTAACGATGTGAAGTACGAAGAATATAGTATAGTTTTGAAAGCTAAGAAATAAGATTGTGTGGTTTATTGTGGTTTATTTTGTTTAAAAACAGCTGTTTGATGAAAGTCAAACAGCTGTTTTTTTGTAATCTATTTTTAAGTTTAAATTCAAATTGAGATAAAGGAAATTTTCTTCTGTAGTAGAGCCTCTATATTGGCTTTTTAGTGAAATGTAATTCAAAAGAATGCCTATGAATTAACCTTATTGACGTAAAAGTCTAAAAAGTTAACCCATAGGCATTAAAACAAAGAAGACAAAAAACTTAGATAGTAATCGATACTTTAAATATTTACTTTTGCAGTATATAGATTTGAGGTAAATACTTTTACAATGTATAAACCACTTGCAAATCCCGATAAATCGATTTCAACCTGTGTTGTTGATACATTTTTTGTAAGTACTATTTTGCCTGTCAAATCAACTAATTGTACTTGTTGCATAAATTCTCCATCCATATTTATAGTTAATTTCTTTGTTGCTGGGTTGACAAAAACTTTAATCTTTTTGTCAACATTTGTAACACTATTTACGTGGTCAGTAAAGAAATAAATATTGGCAACAAAATTGTTTTTTAAAAAGTCGCCATCAGTAAAACTGTTGATCCATTTACCATTATAAAAGCAATTGTAAAATACAATATTTTCAAATTTTCGAGTTGCATCCAGTCCAAGCATCGTGTTTTTTGATGGTCCATAAGTGTTATCCTGACTACCTACAACTGCTTTTGCATTTTGTATAACATTTTCTATGTTGATATTTTGATAATCATAGCGAGCTGTTGAGTTATTGGGGTTAACCATTTTCATATAAAAAGGAGCAAATGCAGGGAGAGGATCTTCAACCAGTACATTTTTAATTTGCACATTATTAATAACGTTTCCAGGCTCACGGTCGCGAAACGAAATTACCCTACCACCAGTCCAGTAATGCCAATATGCCCTATGGTAAATTACTTTAATGTCTTTAAAATAACTCGATTCGAGGGATGAAGAACCTTTGGTGACAAATAAAACAGCTCCGTTAAAATCATTCCAACAAACAATGTCGCTTATTTTTACATTATCTTCTCCATAGTAAAAAATATCATCCTGACATCTAAAGAAACAGTTGGTAATGGTAGAATTTGAAAAAGCATTAATACCATCACTGTTTACTCTCCATGCCAGAATTTTTAAATTATTATAAATGTTAACCTCAGCGGGGTCACTTGAGGTATTCCCCATATTATAAGTGTGGTGTGCTGGGTCAATAATCACAAAACCTTCGAGACGCACACTTGATGCCTGATACGTAAAATGTTTGTTATCTTTGGTGGCAGTATTTCTTGCAATTTCCTCACCACTAATAGTTCCTGAGCCATATATACACCAGTTTTTAGCAGCACTGCTTCCCCATGCATTGGGTGGTTGAATGGTGCCATGTACTACAGCATTTCCGGGAATATACATTGTTTTATTGGAACTTATTACGTAAGGTGTTCCCACCCGGTGAATCCCAGGCTTAAAGTAAATAGTATCCCATTGTGCTAAACTTACCGGAAGTGTTTCGCCGGGATTAATAGCCTTTACTCTTGGATTTGCCAAATTAGGAACTTTGTAAATTGGATTTCCGTATAAGCAGATTGTATGCACTGGAGGGCCACTATAACCCATACCAGTATAAGTGTCTTCCATTTGTCCATTTATGTCAACATTGATATTGGCATTTTTATTGAAAGTAACATACGCTTTACCATCAACAATAATAGCATCTGATGCCGCACCCACAGGTCTTACTTTTGCCTTTGTAATAGCAGCTCCCGAAACTTTGGAAATTTCCACTTCTACATGAACTCCTGCAAATTCGAAAGCAATCCACGATGCAGTCCAATTCCTTAAAATATCTACGTAACCGTTATGCGTTCCATCTGTATAACTAACTTTTGGTATGCTTTTGGTTTGCAGTACAAAGGCATCTTGCCAAACTGTACTTCCAACTTGTCTTACACGGCATTTGTATTCAGTGGAAGGTGTGCGTCCGGGTAATTCGGAAAAAACTCTTAATTGTTGAGCTACCAAAAAATTGGCTTCTACAATAAGTAAAAGGATTAAAATAATTGCTTTTGATTTCATACGTACTAATTTTTTTATTATGATTTATGATTTGAATTAATTGAAATTCTGTCAACCTAAAAAAACGATTTTAAATTTATTTGTTTCTTAAAATGCAAAATATAGCTATGAACTAAACAATTTGTTTTTCAAGAATTCAAACAAATCTGGTCATTTTAGAAAAATCATACAAAAATAGAAATACTCATTGAAATTGAATTTATTAACTTCACAAATGAACAAATAGTCAACTGATAAGAACGCAAAGTAAATTTAATTGCTTTCAAGATTTTTTTCTTATATCATTACCCAAAGATTTGATAATAGTATGAAAATCCATTTTTATAATGCAAAAATGAAATTAGCAATGTCTTTGACAAAATATTTTCTAATGTTAGATGACGGTGCAATTAATTTAAACTACAAGAATGTACTTTTAATTCTTTTCATTTTACTTTTTGTTCCGAATTGTCTAAAGTCATTTCTTTTTGTCTTATATAACAATATATTTGCATCATGAATTTAAAATCTAAAACTACTATATATTGAAGTATTATATATATTGAAGTTTTTTGATGTACAGGGCAGACGAATGTTTGGAACGCAATTTTACAAGTGTTATCGTAAAGTCATTGAAATTTTATGGTGAAATTGTAAACTCCCCAAGGTGTAAAAATTCAAAAGGTAAATTTAAAGTAGATGGTTGCCTGGATTCTTTAATTCCTTGCTTGCATAAGTTTTTTAAATTGAATACCACAATTTTTTAAAAATTGCTTTTTTCATAAAATCAATATCAAAATATTTCACTATTTACAATGAAGTTAGGTTGCAACTATTTATTAAAACAATTATGAACATGAAACTAAAAGACTATTTCAGTTTATTGTTTATTATTTGTCACATTACAGTAAATATCAGTCAAATTCAGGCAAAAACCATTCGTATAGAAATTGCAAACCCTTCATCTTTTGTAAACAAAAAAGATTTGCAGGTTACAGAGCTTGTAGTAAGTGGGCTGATTAATAAAAAAACAATAAGCACCTTTTTTGATTTGTATCCAAATATTGAAGCTTTAGATTTATCCAAATCAAAGGTTGTTTCATTTACCAACGAAAAAAAGGAATTCTATCCTGCTAATGAAATACCTTCGAGTGCTTTTAAAAAACAGATTAAACTTAAATCAGTTATATTGCCAACAGGTGTTACACGTATTGGTATGGGTGCTTTTTGGAATTGTTCGGGTTTAGAAAATATTGTTTTACCAAACTCTGTCAAAATAATTGACAGATTCGCTTTTCAGCTTTGTAGCCATTTAAAGCATATTACTTTTCCTGAAGATTTAGTGACTTTGGGAGGAGCCTCGTTTGCTGGTTGCGATTCATTAAGAACAATAAAGTGTTGTTCCAAAAAACCACCACTTATGCCTGAATGGAGCCCATTTGCTGACATGGAACTGAATGTATGTACCATATTTGTCCCTGTAAAGTCAGTTGAAAATTATAGGAATTCCAAATACTTTGAAATTTTTCAGATTAAGACTTATAAACTTTAGTTCAGAATAAGAAAAAGTGTAAAAGGGTTGCAAATTTAAATAAAAAAAGCGATGTATTTATAACTGTATAATAATCTGATAGCTAAATTTATTATCTTTTTTTTTGCAAAGCTGGGTCACATATCCCGATATTTGGGCATTCATAACATCAAATTGCATAAATATTCGAATTATTTAGACTTTAATTCTTTTTTTCTTTGCTTTGATTTTTTTCTTTGATTTTTTTTATTGATAAAATATATTTTGTTAACTATTTTATTTATATTTGCAGCGTATCTACAAACAAATATTTATATGTTTTAATTTTAATGAATCAATTTTTTGATTTTTAATTAATTACATATAATTATTCTGTTAGAAGTTTTTGAATTTTTGTTTTGAATTTTTATTCAATTAAAATTATAGAAACTACTCTGCCACAAGATTTCAGAAGATAAAAAACTATATTTTTCATTATTATTAAATATAACTCCATATTTGGAGTAGTAAAATGAGCATAAACTCTATTTTTAACTAGTAAAAAAACAAAAGAATAATATAAACAATTGAGCAAACATAAGATTTTTAAATTAAAAGAATTGGGTTTTAAATAATATGATTACAAAAGTTGTAAGTTTCTTTTTGAAATTTAATACCCAATAGAACCTATTTTTCTGATATAACCTATGCAAGCGGGTTTTAGTGAGCTTGTGAAATTTAAAACTAATAAAAAATCATTTAATGAAAAAAAACAAAAGAATCTTAACCCGATTTTTAGGGTTAATGCTATTGCTGTTTTCTGTCTCATTTTCAAGTTTTGCTCAGCAAAGCATTCGTGGAAAAGTGTTAGACCCTGATGGAGTACCATTACCTGGTGCATCTGTAGTTATTAAGGGTACTACAACGGGTACAATAACCGATGCAAATGGAGGGTATGTAATTAGTGCACCTTCAAGTGCAGAATTGAAGTTCTCTTTTATCGGTATGGTAACTTTAACTGAAAAAGTTGCAGGAAGAACTACCATTAATGTCACTTTAGAATCTGAGTCAATCAGCCTTAATGAGGTTGTTGCTGTAGGTTATGGTACAATGAAAAAAACCGACGTTACCGGAGCTGTTGGTAGTGTTAAGGGCGACAAACTTACCAGTATGGGTTCATTTTCTGCAGCCCAAGCCCTTCAGGGAAAAATATCTGGGGTATCAGTAGTTAGCAATGGAGATGCTGGTTCCGATTCCAAAATTCGTATTCGTGGTGTAAATACCATTGGAAGTAACGATCCTTTAATCGTTGTTGATGGAGTTACCATTGGTGGAAGTATCAGGGATATACACCCAAGCGATATTGAGTCAATTGATGTATTAAAAGACGCTTCTGCACTTGCCATTTATGGTTCGCGCGCTTCTTCGGGTGTAATTCAGATTACTACAAAAAGAGGAAATTATGGTGCACAAAAACTACAACTTGGTCTAAACGTTTCTTATGGAGTGGCTAACTTTACTAAAAGGCTAAATCTTTTGAGCAGTGCTGAAATTGTTGCTAAAATTGATGAAGCCAGAAAAAATGAAAACATAATGATGGGAAATACTGCCCAAAAAATGTATGATGAGCTTTGGCCAGGTGACGATTGGGGAAGAAAAGATTTAACCGATTGGCAAGACGTACTTTTTAACCCAGGATCAGTTCAGGATTATTCGTTGACTGCTCAAGGAGGTACAAAAACTTCAACCTACGCATTTAGCGCTTCATACCGTACTGACGAAGGTATTATGCCAGGAAACTTTGCAAACCGTTTAACTTTACGTGGAAGCATGGAAGGTAAAGTTTTAAATGAAAAACTAAAAATCGGAACCATCTTTAGCTTTACATCCAGAGAAAGCCGAAGCTCGAGCCAAGGTGATATCTGGGCTTCAGATATTAATGCTAATTTGTTTACTCCAGGCAATATACCTGCTTACAAAGATAATGGTGTGGGTTATCAAGAAACCAATTCGGCAAGAATTAACTATTTTACACCTGGTAGTTTATATCAAAATAATGCAGCAATATTTAACGATTTTTCAAATCCAAATAATATTTTTACTAATCAGATTTATGCTGACCTTCAAATATTTAAAGGATTAAACTTCAAGACCACATTCGGGCAGAGTTATAGCAATAATTTCTCACGTAACTATAAAATTGCAAGTGAGAATCCTCAAGCGGGTGGCTTATCAGAACTAAATGTTAATAGTAATTATTCGAGATCAATCAGTTGGGATAATACCTTGACTTTCGATAAAAAATTTGGTGATCTTAATGTTTTAGCACTTGCCGGAACAAATATTGTTGACGTTGAAAACCATGGACTTAGCGGATTTCGTTCTGTATTTCCTGACGGAGATAATCTTGCGGTAAGATATTTAGGTTTTGCTTCTTCATTAGGGATGACCAATGGTGAAACTGCTGGTGCCAGTCGTTTGGCTTCTTATTTTGGAAGATTAAACCTTAATTATAAGGATAAATACCTTTTTACAGCCACTGTAAGACAAGATGGTTCTTCCAGATTTCATGAAAGTGGACGCTGGGGTACATTCCCATCAGCTTCTTTGGGCTGGAGAATCTCTGAAGAAGATTTTATGAAATCTAACGGATTCTTTGACTTATTGAAAATTCGCGGAAGTTGGGGACAAGTAGGTAATCAAAATGTTGGAAACAATTATGCTTACTTAAGTACAGTTAGAACTAATTTTTCGACCTCAGTTGCCGCCGGCGGTTCTACCGATTATTCTTTGGGTGTTAACGAAGACCGTAATGTAGGAAAAGTATTATTTGATAGAGGAAATAATGATGTTACCTGGGAGACTTCTACCATGTCAAATATTGGTTTAGACTACGCTTTTGGTTCATTCGAAGGTAGCTTGGAATTCTTCAATACAAGTACTACTAATGTATTATTGCCTTCTCAAGTTCCTGATTTTGCAGGATTTTATCCGGGTAGAACTCCAAAAGTAAATGCAGGTGAAATAAACAACAAAGGGATAGACTTTAATATTAATTACTCTAAATCGATTAATAAATTTAATTTTTCAGTAGGTGGAAGTTTCACTTATGCAGAAAATAAAATTATTTCTCTTTCTAAAAACGAATACGTTGAAAGTAATGTTGGTCTTGTTTACAAAGGTATTACCGGTAATATTTCGCGTTCGTATGTAGGTGATCCTATCGGTTCATTCTACGGATGGAATGTTCTTGGTATTTTTAATACACAAGACGAAGTTAATGCTGCAAACCAAAAAGCGCGCGATTATGCTGCTGCTACTGCTATTG
>JFJP01024652.1_pt1 | contig 12898 bp, 12 predicted proteins | sample 431651 | NCBI WGS metagenome assembly JFJP01 (sample SAMN02602958, study PRJNA72255) | Microbial mat metagenome, whole genome shotgun sequencing project. | biome: fresh water; feature: sink hole; material: water; isolation source: purple microbial (photo- and chemosynthetic) mats found in... | reverse complement strand
AAACCCCAAACCCCAAACCCCAAACCCCAAACCCCAGATAAGTGATCGGTCCGCAGATCGCAGTAGATTATAGGAAGTGCTGCCAAGCGACGGGCCTGGTTTTTCCGCATGACCCCTGAACATCAGCAGGCCGGTCGGTCGCGCGCCTTCCGCAGGTCGGCACCAGCCGCCGTAGCTAGGCTCGCCCGCCCTCGGCAGACAAGCAGCTGTCGAGTGAAGTCTGCAAGATGTGAGTTGCCGGCTGTTGGTGGGACGGAGACAGTGACCTCCGAAGTCCCGGGCGCGACAATTATATCAAGGTAGAGTAGCAGTATCGTAGCCATAAGATGATTGCTGAACGTCCCCTAAGTAACCACTCTCCACCGCAGCTCTCGCCAGCAGGCGACTCCGCGCTCCGGTCCGCACGGTCGAGCGAAGATTCTTCCAGAGACTCGCTCGGATTGTATAATATTCATGGAAGCCAAGATAAAAGTCGAAAACCCGGTAGTCGACCTGGACGGTGACGAGATGACCCGCATCATCTGGAAGATGATCAAAGACGAACTCATCTTCCCCTTCCTCGACATCAACCTCGAGTACTACGACCTCGGCATGGAGCACAGAGATGCCACCAACGACCAGGTCACCATCGACGCTGCCAACGCCATCAAGAAGCACAAGGTCGGTATCAAGTGCGCCACCATCACCCCCGACGAAGCGAGAGTCGAAGAGTTCAAGCTCAAGAAGATGTGGAAGAGCCCCAACGGCACCATCAGAAACATCTTGAACGGCACTGTCTTCAGAGAACCCATCATCATCAAGAACATCCCCAGACTCGTGCCTTCCTGGACCAAGCCCATCGTCATCGGCAGACACGCCTTCGGAGACCAGTACAAGGCCACCGACATCAAGGTGCCGGGCAAGGGCAAGCTCACCCTGACCTTCACGCCCGAAGGTGGCGAGCCGCAGGTCCACGAGATCTACCAGTTCGCAGAAGACGGAGGTGTCGCCATGGGCATGTTCAACACCAAGGCGAGCATCGTCGAGTTCGCCCACTCCTGCTTCAAGTACGCCCTCGACCGCAACTACCCGCTGTACCTCACCACCAAGAACACCATCCTCAAGGCCTACGACGGCCTCTTCAAGGACACCTTCGAAGAGATCTACCAGACCACCTACAAGGCGCAGTTCGAAGCCAAGAAGCTCTGGTACGAGCACAGACTCATCGACGACATGGTCGCCTACGTGCTCAAGTCTGAGGGCGGATTCGCCTGGGCATGCAAGAACTACGACGGAGACGTCCAGTCCGACACCCTCGCCCAGGGATTTGGCTCGCTCGGCCTGATGACTTCCGTCCTCCTCTCAGCCGAAGGATACTTCGAGTCTGAGGCTGCCCACGGAACGGTCACCAGACACTACCGAGTGCACCAGAAGGGAGGAGAGACTTCGACCAACTCGATCGCCTCCATCTTCGCCTGGAGCAGAGGCCTGATCCGAAGAGGAGAGCTCGACGGCAACCAGCCTCTGATTCAGTTCGGCAACGCCCTCGAAGCCGCAGTCATCCAGACTGTCGAGAACGGCTTCATGACCAAGGACCTCGCCATCCTCGTGCACAACACCAACAACCCTGCGAGAACCACCTACCTCAACACGCACGAGTTCATCCAAAAGGTCGCTGAGACTCTCAGGGCCAGACTCGCTGCAAAATAATTAAGCCTATTTCGTGAAGACAGTCTTTCAACCTCATCCGTCGCACTGAAGAGTCAGAGCATCTTCAATTATTTTAACTCGAGGATTCACCATGGATCATGGATCCCGCGAAGACAAAGACCAAGGTACACAGCGGTCTTAAATCTCCAGATGCTGAATCTTCTATTGAAAGACTTTCTCGAGTTTGGATTTGATTTCTCTCATCATCGTGGTCACGTTTTCTTCCGTGATAGCGGCACTGGGGAAGTCCAAGCTGCAATTTGAGTAGTAGGCGCCGCCTTGCAGGTCTTGGTAGCTCAGGTTTGCCAGAAAGAGCGTGGTCTAGGCACCTTCGAGGCAGTTCTTCATCCAGCACCAGGCGAAAGGGAAGAAGGCTCGGAAGGACCAGTACAACGCGGGGTGAAGTTTGCTGGGGAAGTTGGTCATGACCACTCCTGGGCTTCCGCAGGTTGACTTCATGTTCAGCTTCTTCGCCTCGAACACTCTTTGGATGCCTGAGCTCACGAGCACCAGACTGAACTTCGCTCGCGCGTACTGGCCCATGTCCCAGTAGCTAGACTTCTTGGGCTTGAAATACCTCTGCATGTCGATCATCTTTGGGCTGTTGTCGAACATCTTTGTAAAAATGGATCCAAGGTTGATTACCCGGGTCTGATCCACAAACTTCTCGAACAACAGCTTAGTGCGAGGCAGCGTTCATGCCGATGCTGCCTGCGTTGTTTATAAGCATGTCCACTTGAGTCAAGATTTCTTTGACGAAGTCTGCGAAAAAGGAGACCTGATCCAAATCAAGTAGATCGCACTTACGGTAGTGCAGTCTTGTTGATCGGAAGTGTCCATCCTTCTTGTAGATGCAGTTTTTGGGATCGTTGATATCCAGTTTCAGCTTTTTATAACTTCTGGGTTTGTTTCTGACTTGAGTGAAGAATTCAGCCTGGTCAAAATCTCTCGTATCATGGCAGGTATAAGCATGTGGCTTCTTCCGAGTAAAACAACTGTTGCCCCTTGGAAGAATAGTTCGATAACTTTTTCCCGGCCAATGCCTGTTTTCCCACCAGTGACTACGATCTTCTTATCTGTCAAGTCCTTGCACAGCGGATTTTTTTTGTGGTAGAAGTTGACAAAGAAGGCTCGCACAAGGAGTAGTGACACCAAAGTTACACAGAAGATGAGCTGAATAGTAGTCCACATATTTCCGTAGCGACGAATTATTAAGTCTGCGGTGTGGTATAGATAATTATGGGCCGTCGATGTGAGCAGGTGTTATAGTGGTGTCCGAGTCTAGTGGCTGTCGACGTTCGAGGCATCGATCGATGTGGGTTTGAAGAGTGATGGCATGCTCGAGGAGTCGGCCTTGGCTCGAGAGGCCTCCTGGCAGACCGAGTGGTAGTCCAGCTTCAGCTTGTTCAGCGAGGCCTGCAGACTCTGCAGCTCGGACTTCTGCGCGAGGTACGCTTCGCACAGCTTGCGGTTGTGCTCGGAGAGCTTCTTCAGCTGCGAGGCGTCTCGCTGGTATGCCGTCCGCAGGTGCAGGTACGAGTCCGCAGTGGCCTGCGAGGCGTCGGTCAGCGGGGTGAAGGCGGCTGCGGTCTCGTCTTGCGGGGAAACCTCGGAGCTCATCTCTTCTGCTCGAGCGCGGATCTCGGCGATGTCTCTTCGCAGCTGGTCGCACTCTCGTCGCTTCACCCGCAGCTCTTCTTCGGTGGACTCCAGCTTCTTGAGCAGCTTGCCGGTCTGGTCTGTCTCGATCGAGAGCTGGCCCTTCACGAGGCGGAGGTCGGTCTGCAGCTGGTGGTTTTCTTCAGCCAAGTTGCTGACTTCTGTCTCCAGCGCTTCGGCTCGGGTGGTTGCATCGTTGGCTTGGACGAGGATGAGGTCTTTCTCGATGATGTCGTTCTCCAGCTCGCTGACCTTGTCTCGGAGCTCTCTGTTGGCGAAGGAGAGGTTGTCGATCTCGAAGGACGCCTCGCGCAGCTTGATGGTCAGGTTCGCTGCGGTCGAGTTCGCATCGAGCAGTCTGGTGTGCACGTTCTCGAGACCAGACATCTCTTCGAGTTTCTTCTTGTAGTAGTCCAGCTCGGTCTGGGTCGACGAGAGCTGGCTGCGGAGAGACTTGAGCTCTTGTTCGTGCGACTGCTTGCCGTTGTGTTTGATGGATCTGCTGAGCAGGTTGATCTCTCTCTCGCTGTTGTCCAGCAGCTCGTGAGTCTTCAGTGTCTGTTCGTGCAACTCGTGGTTTCTGCGCTGCAGGTCGTCGATTTCTTTTTGTTTGGCGGTGAGAGACTTGTCTGCGTTCTCGAGCAGCACTCTTACTTTCTCTAGCTCTCGAAGCAGTGTGTCGACATCTGCAGGTGAGGTGATGCAGACCTGAGGCGAGTGGCTGTGGCTGGTGTGGTCGGCATCAGAGGCGAGATTCGTGTGGTCTGGTTGATCGATGTGATGGTGGTGGTGCGAGGGGTTTATCGGTGAGGCGAAGTGGTCTTTGTCTTGTCTCCTGTCGATGTGGTTCGGAGTGCTGGTGGTTGCTTGCTGCGTAGGTTCGATCTTGCCGCCGTCCGAGGCGAGCTGTTCGACTTGGTTGCGACTGGCAGAGCCAGACCGAAGTGGATCTGCTTGCAAGGGTTTATCTTGCAGTGGTGAAGCGATGGTGTGGGTTTGGTGTGCTGCCTCTGTGGCGGACTGGAGACGATCGAGGGTGGATCTGAGGTCTGCTAGCTGTGCTTGGAGATCTTTGTTGGTGGCAGCCAGCAGCGAGCACTGCTCTTCGAGCTGCTTGCTCTTCGATTCGAGCTCGAGCTTCTCTTCTGCTGTCTTCTGCCTGGCAGCGGCTTCATCTGCGAGCTGCTGCTTCATCTCGATGGCTCGCTGCGACTCTTTCTTGTAGTCTTTGACGATGGATAGCTTGTCGTCTTCTGCTTTCTTGATTCTGTCGTCGACCTGTTTTTTTACGTCTTCGATGATGGACTGCAGCAGCTTGACTTCTTTTTCTTTTTCTTCGAGAGCTGTGCTGAGGGTTGAGTGGGGAGCTTTCCTGCTGTCTGCTTTGGTGTGCTGCGATTGCTGGTCTTCTTTGGCGGAGTCGCCTTCGATGCCGAGGATGTCGTTGAATCTGGGAGTCTCCTTCATGTGTTCGGAGCGAGAGGGGGTGTCTCCGGTGACTTGAATCTCGAGGCTCTTCTTCTTGTCTGCTGCGGATTGGAAGAGGTCGTCTTCTTTGTCGTCTGCGAGGCAGTGTCTCAGCAGGTCTGTCTGCGATCCGCGTTCGTCGGTGAATCTGAGCTTGGACGACAGCTCGGTGATCCTCTTTCTGTAGTGCAGCAGCATGTCGTCGTCGAACTCGACTTGCACTTGTTGATTTCGTTGATCTCTCGATGTGGAGTCGAACTGCTGCTCCGACCGAGGATGGCTTTCGGTTCGCTGAGACGATCGATTGCTGTGTGAACGGCTGCTACCTTTCGAAGTTGCCGTCTGCTGCTTTGCCATCAACTGGTTGGGTGTGGAGCATCGAGTCCGACAGCTGCTGGCATTCGATGTTGTTCGGCTTGATCTCTTCGAGCTCTCTCTTGTTTTCTTCGAGTTGGATCCTGCTCTTCAAGAGGTCTTCAGCGAGCGAGATGATCTCTGCATCTTTGGCAGCCAGTCTGAGGTTGAGCTGTCCGATCTTGAGCTCGTTATCTTCTTTGAGTTTCTTGATGGTGTTGGACCCCTCGATGCTGAGAGCTTGAAGATTGCGGTTGACGTCGAAGAGGTGAGCGATTTGATCGTGCAGCTGCTGCTTCTCTTCTTCGAGGGAGTGGATTTGTTTCTTGCAGATCTCGAGGTCGATGAGGTACCTCTCTTTGGCCTCTTCGTCTTCTCGCTTGAGGTTGGTAGACAGACCCAGCTCTGCGCTGAGTCGCTTCCTCTCTTCTTCGACCAGAGCGAGCTGCTGGCTGGTGGCTCGCAGCTGCATGGCGAGCTGGTTTCTCTCAGCCTCGAGTTCGCGTTGTTTGGGCTGCAGCTGGCTCAACTCGTGGTTGACGAAGTAGAAACTCTTCTGTGCATCGGACAGCTCGATGGAGGAGAGCTGGGAGCGGTGCTCGGCTTCTTTCTGCTTCCTGTTCATGTCTTCGATGAGCTGGTCGATCCTTGCCTTCAGCGAGTCTCTCTGGGCCACTGCGGAGTCTCTTTGAATCTGTGATTCGGTCAGCTCTTTGTTGAGTCTTTCTCGTTCTGCGGAGACTCGGTGCAGCTGCTCGTTCTTGTTCTTGACTTCTTCGGCCATGGCAGACACCGAGAGCGACTGGGAGACGTCTGTCGAGGCCACGCGGGAGTGCAGGTCTCGGTTGCCTCTTTCGACGGCAGCGAGTCTGGAGCTCATCGAGGCGAGGTCTTTTTGGCTCGAGACGAGCTGTTGGTAGAACTCGCAGGCTTCGGTTATGGCTTTCTCTCGGTCTCTGCGCGCAGACTGCAGGTCGGATTTGAGGACCGTGTTCCAGGTGGTCAGCTCTGAGACCTTGTCGTTGAGTTGCGCGGATTTGTTCGACTGTGCTGCGTGTTGTTTTTCGAGGTCGGAGATAATCCTTTCGAGCTGGCCGACGGAGGAGCTGTAGAGGTTGGCTTGGGTGAGGGCTTTGGACAGCTGGGACTGCAGACTGTTGGCCTGGTTGATGAGGCCGACGTGAGCGTTCTGCAGCCTCGCGTTCTCTTGCGTCAGCACTTCGAGCTTGCCTCGTACCGCGTCGTCGGGGGGCATGCCTGGGGTCGGCGGGGGAGAAGCCATCCTTCTGTGGGCGACGGTTTGGTGGATGAGCTGGAAGTCTCTGTCGGGGGCTGGTGGCAGGTACTGTTGCCTGCCGAGCAGCTCTTCGTTGGGAGGGGGCGGCCTGCCGTCCATAGATGCCCCAGCGCTGAAGATGCCGCTGTTCGGATCTCTCACCGAGCCGATGCCCAGCCGCGGCGGACTCTTGCCGATGGTCAGCCGGTCTGAGCGGACGCCTGCGCCCTGTCCTCGGTCGATGGAGCAGTCTCCGGGGTTCACTAGGCTCATTGCAGTAGAGATAATAGTACAGTACATTAGATTAGTAAGCTAGTTCTCCGCTTCGGATGCCACCGATTCGGACTGGGTCGTCGAGTCGGTCTCGGCGGACTGCGCGCTGGTCTCCATGCTGAAGGTGTGGAACTTCGCGAGGTTCGTCAGCGAGGGGTACTTGGTCTCGAAGTTCTTGGCCAGGTCGAGGCAGGTCTGGGAGCACTCGAAGAAGACGTTGTCGGAGATGTCGAAGGCGCTGCGGAGCTTGAAGGCGTAGGTGTCGATCTTGAAGGACGGCTCGAGCTGCTGGATGATCTTGAGGCCGATGTAGATGCAGGCGACGGAGAACTGGCTCTGCGAGTACTGGCTGAGCAGCGCGTATTCGTGCATGATCATCTTCGCGATGTAGACCGACAGCTTCGACAGGTGGTTGTAGAGGCCTTCGCTGAGCACCTCGCGCAGCTTGAGCGTCTCGAGGCCGACTTCGAGGAAGTTCAGGATGGTCACCGGACTGCACTCGAAGTTGAGCGCCTGGAGGATGTCGGTCTCTCTGGTCTTGATCTCTTCCTTCGTGAACTTGCCGTGGGAGATCTTCGACTGCATCACGGAGATGCGCAGCGGACAGATCTCTTCGTACTTGGTGGCCACGTACATGCTGGCGACGCCGATGAGGTGCAGGTCGTTGAGCTCGTGTTTGATGGCGGTGCGCTGGAAGTACATGTCCATGTAGTTGACGGCCACGAAGAAGGTCATGTCGCAGCACTTGTACGAACAGAGCACCTCGATCATCCAGTCGATCTGTTGTAAGCCGATCGTACCATCTTCGCTCGCACGCTGGCGGAGATCTTGTGGTTCTCCAAGAAGAGTCTCGGCCAGGACTTGGCTTCTTTGTCCTTCATGTCGCCGATCCACGCCTTCGAGTAGGCCACCATCGTGCGCTCGGTCTCGCTGCGACGGAACTTGAGCGCTTCTCTCTTGCGCTCTTCTTTCTTGGCGTCTTCTGCGGGTCGGGCATCGATCGAGAGACTCGCTTCTTGCTTCGAGTCGACCACGACGAGGCTTTTGGACTGCTTGATGACCGGCTTTTTCTCCACGGCGTCTTTCTTTGGGGCCTGGACTCGCTTGATCATATTGAGAGGCGCTCCTTCGTTTTCTTTGTTCAAGACGTTGTTGCCTCGCTTCGAGTTGTACCTTGAAGACATTGCCGTTATCGATTATAAACGTTGGCTTCGCGTACATTTATACGAGTGTTGTCCGTTAAATTCTTCGTCGTCGGAGAATTAACCATCCATTTTCAACGAATAGTTCAGATCGAGCTGTTTATTAATTAGGCTGCCGAGGCTCGGACTGGACGCGCGGACTGGACTCCTGAGCGCGGGCCAGGTCTCGTTCGAAGCGGGCTCGGAGCTTGGGGGGGAAGGGCCTGTCTTGGGTGTCTCGCGCGGGGAGGCCATCTTCTCCGATGCTCGCGATGTTGAACTTGGCGTACTTCGGGTCCGAAAAGAGGCCGAAGGGTTCGGCTTCTTGTGCTGCTGCTGCGGTGCGGTCGACTGCCTGGGGACTGCTGGCCTGGCCGGTCGGCTGCTGGAACCTCCAGCCCTGCTTGCCGTCTTCGAGGACGACTCCGAGTCTCTTCAGGTGCTCGTCGCGGAGTTTGTCGCTGGCTGCGAATATGGCTTGCAGGTCTTTGTTCTTCGCAGCAGCCAGCACCTGTCTGCGGTACTCCACAGTGACGTCCAGCAGATCTTCGGTCTTGGTCTCGTCTCCGATGGCTGCAGACGGCTGGTAGTTAAGGCCGAGGACTTGGAGAAGCTCAAGCAGCCGAGACTGGACAGCAGCGACGACGCAGGGATGCAGGCCAGCCCCGAGCAGTCCGGCCCTGCAGCCTGCCACGAAGCCGAAGACGCTTTCGAGCGCGCTTTGGGTGTCGAAGTCGTTGGCCAGGTGCGCGTCGGAGTCTCTCAGCAGCTGCTCGAGACGCGACTCCACGCCCAGGTCTGTCTCGGACTTCTTGAGACTCGAGCGCTGGCGGAAGGCAGAGGCGACTCTCGTGGCCGCGAAGAACTCGGCGAGCTGCCTGTCTCTCTCGCGTGCGAGCTGGAAAGAGTTCTCGGGGTCCAGGTTCATCACGGACGAGTGTCTCCGAAGCAGGAAGAGCAGTCTGAGCTGTCTGCCCGAGACCTGGGTGAGCGCGTCTTCGATCGTGATGAAGTTTTTGAGGCTTTTGGACATCTTCAGCCCCGTGATGGTCAGCGGTGCGCAGTGGAAGAAGTAGCGCGCCCAGCCGTGGCGACAGTGGAAGGCTTCGGCCTGCGCGATCTCGTTGTCGTGGTGAGGAAACTTCAGGTCGCTGCCGCCTGAGTGCACGGTTAGTTCGTGGCCCTCTCCGAAGACTGCTTTGATCATCGCAGAACACTCGATGTGCCAGCCTGGTCGGCCGGGTCCCCACGGACTAGGCCAGCTCGGTTCGAGAGGCTTTGCTCTCTTCCAAAGCACAAAGTCAGCGCGGTGTTTTTTGCCGAGGTCGAAAGCTTCGGAGTCCGAGTCTCCGGGTTGCTCGAGGTCTGCACGAGAAGGGACGAGCTGGCAGTAGACGAAGCCGTCTGCTTTGAAGCGCTGCACGTCGAAGTAGACCGAACCGTCTGCCTCATACGCGTAGCCGTTGGCCTGGATTCTCTCGATGTACGCGACTATCTCAGCCATGTGTTCACTGACGCGCACGATTTCGTCGGGCAGCATCACGTCCAGTTTCCGCATTTGGGTAAAAAAGTCAGCCTCCCAGTCTGCAGCGAGTTGCTGCGCAGGCTTGTCGGCCTCCAGACTAGCTCGGATGATCTTGTCGTCGACGTCGGTCACATTCATCACGAATCGGACGCGGAGACCGAAGCGTTTTTGCATGATGCGTCTCATCACGTCGAAGACGACGTAGCAGCGCGCGTGGCCGAGGTGGCTGTGGCTGTAGACCGTGGGTCCGCAGCAGTACCAGCCGACCCTGCGGTCTGCCGCGACCTCGAAGTCTTCCTGCGTGACCTCCGCCTACGAGTCGCTCAGGCCGCAGACTGTTCTGCACTCGCAGGCCGGTGGCGAGCAACTTTTCGCAGCCTGCAGTCGCGTGACTCCTCGCCAGTCTCGCGCAGCTGCTCGCGACAGCGACTCGGCCGAGAGTCCTGTGCATCGCGACGCGCATTCTGAACTCTCAATTACTCATAGCACTCAATTAGGTTATGGACTACAGCTGCAGGATCGAGTAGTTGGTGGTCAGCTCGTGTGGACAGCAGAAGTCGAAGTCTCCGATGCAGAGCAGGTGGCTCGTGGCCTTGTTGCCGCGCGCACAGAAGATCTCGGCCTGCGTCTGGCTCTCCGTGGTGATCTCGTCTTCGAGCACGAGGCGCTGTCTGCTGTTCAGGCGGTAGACCAGCAGGCCGGGGTGGTTCGCGCCGACCACGCAGACGATCCGGCCGTCCGCGTGCCAGCTCACGTGCACGATCGGCATCTGCATGCAGACCTTGTCCAGGTACGTGTCGGTCTGCAGGTTTATCACGGCCAGACTCTTCCGGGTCAAGACCACGAGCAGGCTGCTGTAGTTCGGCGAGTAGTCGAAGAGCAGCACGTCTTCGGCCCCGCCTGTGCGCCGAAACGGGCGCTCTAGGTTGCGCAGGTCCCACACCAGGAACTCGCCGCAGGAGCTGAGCGCGCCGACGAAGGTCTCGCCCAGAATCGCGACCTGCTTCGCGTGGTTGAAGTAGCCCAGACTCGGCTTGAGGGCCTGCACGAACGGCTCGCGCAGCGCCAGGTCGAAGACGGCGAGGTCCGGTCCGTGGCCCACGAGCACGACGTTTGCCCTGCACTGCCTGTCGAAGGCTGCGAGGGCCGGCGACTCGCTCCTGCGCAGGATGACGCTTCCCGGGGCCTGGGGCTGGAAGCTGCGCAGCGACAGGTTCCTCTCCAGCTCGCGCACGTGCAGCCAGCCCTGCGCGTCGGCCAGGTAGCACAGCTGCTCGGTGCACCACTCGATCGCAGTCGGCGAAAACTCGCGCACCTGCAGCACCTGTCGCCTCAAGCTCGCACCCACGTGCACGGCCACGTTGTCCTCGAAGAAAAACGCGCAGGCCAGCCCCTCTTGCAGCCACGAGATGCGCTGCAGCTCGCGAGACAGGTGCGTCGTCTTGTACAGCTGCGCTGCCGTCTTTATTATCTCGCCCATCCCCCGCCTCGCCTGACGCACCGAACGCACGCGCTCCGAAAAGTCGAGCACTGACCGGCCCAGCTGCTCCATCTCGTCGCTACGACGCGCGAGGCTGCTGTTCAGCGCCAGGCGCAGTCCGTGGCCGAATAGGTCCTCGCGATCCGCCTCGCTCTTCTCGATGAAGTGGAACTGGTCCTTCGCGCGCTTCGGAAACAAACGGTCGTAGTTCGAGCGGTCCGACCGACGCGCCAGACGCTCTTCCTCCGCGAACTCGATGCATGCAAACGCTGACTCGCTCACCTCCTCGAGCAGCTGGGAAGACTTGGGTCTCCGCGAGTTCCGCACGTCCTGCATTTTTTATGTCGCTGGAGTCTGCCCCCCTATATTGGCCAGGCCGCGACTCTCGCAATCCGCCAGGCCGGCCTGCACTTCTTCAGAATATTAAAACTTAATTGCACAATCAAAACCGCAGGCATGACGACCTCGCAGAACATAGACTTGAAGCGTCTGCTGCACGAGTCCAAAGACAAGACCGGGCAAACCCTCTTCGACCACCTGTGCAACGTGCTCAGCCACATCGACCACAACCCTCAAGAAGTCAAGCTCGAAGAGTTCGAAGTGCTCAGCCACTTCCTCGGAGCGCACAAGTTCGCCTACACCAAGTACGAGTCTGCAGATGCGGTCAACAACAAGCCTGAGGTCGACAGGCACGGCCTCAAAAAGTACTACCAAACAGTCCGAAACCTGGTCAGCCAAAACCCCAAGACCCCAACTGCCTGGGTGCAGAACTTCGTTGAAGTCAACTGCGATTGGAACATCGCGGGCTACGGCTTCGGAGAAGAAGAGGCCTGCATCATCCAGCACGTCCTGCATCGGATAGCCCACAAACACGATTGTGATTCTATCAGCTTCCTGGGAATTATCCGAGGCAGTCAACGTGACTACTTCGTGGCATACGGCAGACTGAAGCAGCAGGTACAGGATCAGCTCGGAGAAGACTGGGAAGCAAATGGAGCTGGTTGCAATTCGATAAGCTTCTGGGTGGCAAACAATCGTAGCTTTCGATGAGCAGTCTTGGAAGAGTGGGTAGAGCTGCCTGCCATCGGCCCCGAACACGTGAAGGCCGCCATGCGCACAAAGCACGTGGTCACTGGTTCGCTCGAAACTCCCGTGAAGACTTTCCCGGAGTTCAAGGGACGCGAAAAGCACTTCCTCAAGACCCAACTCGTTCGCCTTCTGCACAACTGCGAGATTGTCCCTTCAGAGATGTTCAGGCAAGTCGACGAGAAGCGTAGGAACCGCTGACCCAGCTGGGGAAATCGAGCCAAACCCGGACTTCGTCTTGCCTGAAGCAAAAGAAGACCTCGCGAAGCTCGAGACTTGGGCGCATCGCAACCCGTACATCCTCAAAGGCGGCCGCACGAGCTACTACGTGCCGAAACACCTCAGCGAAGACGACGCGAATGTTTTGAAGTCTAGTCTCGAGGAGTCGGATCCTCAGGTCGACCGTCTCAAAGCGATCACCGAAGACAAGCGTAAGGACGAGTGACCCAGCGATCGAAGCCAACGCAGAGAGCGCGTACCTCACAAGAGTCTTCGGAGACCGCCAGGTCTTCAACATGGTAGGCAACGACTCGGGCAAGTCAGCCACCTACGAAATCGCAGTCATCCACAGCCTCCAGTGGCCAGGCTTCCTCACTCTCGTGAACACTGAGAAGCAGCGCTGGTCGCACCTCTACATCGGCCTCGGCATCAAGGCCAACCAGAAGTTCATCCCCGAGAAACCGCAAGACTTCCTCAAGGAGCCGAATGACCTGACCGAGGTCAAAGAACCCCACGACAAGCCTAAGGTAGACACGCCAGACAACCCCGACGGCGTGGACCTAGCAGACCCGAACAACCCAGACGGCACTGATCTGCAAGACCCCGCCGACGACTAACTAATAATTCGCTGACTTGTATCCGAGGGGTTTGGGGTTTGGGGTTTGGGGTTTGGGGTTTGGGGTTTGGGG
>JFJP01039970.1_pt1 | contig 12902 bp, 13 predicted proteins | sample 431651 | NCBI WGS metagenome assembly JFJP01 (sample SAMN02602958, study PRJNA72255) | Microbial mat metagenome, whole genome shotgun sequencing project. | biome: fresh water; feature: sink hole; material: water; isolation source: purple microbial (photo- and chemosynthetic) mats found in... | reverse complement strand
ATTTTGGCTTCTCCTTCGCAATTCTACTAATTTTTAGGTTAGACAACTCATACATTCGAAAATTCCACAACCTACATAGGAGCGCTATATTATAAAAATCAACGCTACCTTTGGGGATGTCCTCTCTCCAACACTCGGTCTGGAGGACTCACCCCTCTTCCGGCGTCACTCGGCCATCCTCCGATTGTGGCGTGGGGGCTGGATCTGAAAAACAAGAACCGCGTTCAGACTAATCCCCCCGCATCAATGCGTATTTTTCTTGTTACCGCATTGAATGGGTGAAGAGGGGTAAGTTCTCCATGATCGGGACATCACCAAGGATTCGGTGTGGGCCAACGGAATGACGGTGAGCGGGAAAACACCGGCCATAAACAAGTCGCCGTCGCCCGGCCCTGTAAAATCCACGGAGACGCGCAAAAATGCCCCTAAGAGGCATAATGAGAGTCGAAGTTTATTCGGTTCTTTTAGAAAAAATAAAACGCCGCTTGGGGCAATTTTTGCCTTCTAGGGAGTAAGCTTGATTTTAGAGTGAGAGGATAGGGGGACATCATGAATGCTACCTTCGCGAGGTGGATTCTTTTCACCGTGAGCATCCTGTTCACCGGTCCGGCTACGAGTGAGCGCCTGATCGTTTACTCTCCCGATCCCCTGATTGGCGAATTTATTCAATCCCATGCGCCGGTGAGGCTGTTTATTAAGCGGTTCTTCGAGGACTCTTGTGGAGCCGATTCTAAAAACAAAATCAGTTAGTTATCGATTAGCTATTTATTGCAATGCAATTTTTATGTTACATAAAGCGCCGATTTCCACAAGAATCCTCGAAGAACCTATTAAGCCGGGACGGCATTCTGACTACGAGACCGTTCCGTTCGTTGAAGAAGGACAAGTTGTTGAGATTACGGCGGCCACGCTAGATCAGCGGTGGTACCGTGTACAGTGGCGAGCCGCCCAGAGATCTCAGCGGTCTATCGGCTGGATGGAATCCTCCTTTTTCCAGATTCGAGGATATCGAAGGGAAGATGATTTGAACGACGCGGAGCGCGCCCCCCGTCGTTGGGAACGCCCTGGGTCTTATGACGACCGCGCCGTCCGTCGCCAGGAATACGGTTCGCATGGCGCGGAGCGCGCCGTCCGCCGGTCTCAACAACGAGAGGCCGCCGCGCTTCGGCGGATGGAACGTCGGGAGGCCCTCACCGCCCGCCGAGCTGCACGGGAAGAACAAGCCCGTCTCGCCCGCGAAGAACAGGCGCAGATCGCCGCGGCCCGCATTCAACGGGAGCAAGCGCAGCGCGAACAGGCGGCGATCCAGGCGGCAAAAGAAGCCGCCGCCCAACGCGAACGGCAACGGCAACAGGAAGAAGCGCGACGACTCGAACAGCAACGCATCGAACGGGAACGTCAAATCCAGATGCAACGCGAGCGAGAAGCCCAGGAACGCGCCGAACAGGAGCGGCAAGCGCGGGAACAGGAACGGCAACGGCAAGTCCGGGCGCGAGAAGCCCAGGCGGCCCGGGAACGGGCGGCGTGGGGGCGAGACGGGCTTTGGATCTTCGGGATGATTTACGGCGCGTTGTGTTTTCTACCGCGGTCCGCCCTCTATCGCGACCGCATCGAAAGCGTTCTCCTGCGATTCTCGCGCCCTGGGGAGAGGCAATCCCTCGGGTTTTTTCTGGCCTCTGGTCTGTGTCTCGGCGGCGCAGTTTGGATGCTCAAGGACGGCCAGGTGTTCCACTATCCTTTCTCCTGGATAATGCTCAGTGTTCTTGGCTTGCCCTTCTGGTTTTATATTCCCGGTTTATTCGCCCATGGCCTCATTTTTCTGCACTCCCTGGTGGTGCCGCATCCGATGGAGGCAGCGTTTGAGCGGGTCTTGCGGGGCGAGTCCATGTCCCGGGAAGAAGCGGCGCAGGTGGCGGAGGCGATGTATAACGCGCAGCGCGACGGCATCCCGGTCGATTGGCGGGTGCGGAGCCAGGTTTGGCGACTGGAACGCTTGACGGCCCTCATGGGAAAGGAACAAGCGTTCATGGAAACGATGAGTGATTACATTCTCAATCAACAGCGAACTGGACGGAGGAGTTGACCATGACCGATCGAGCCAAACAGGGCGCCTTGCTGACCCGCGTGGAGGCAGAGCGCCGCGAGCAAATGATGGAAACCGCCCGAAGAAACGGGCTGGTCGACGGACTCGCCGGGCGAGCGAATCAATACGGGTTTGTGAGTAAGATTCAGACCGATCGGGTCAAGGCGGCGACGGAGCTTTTAGAAGCGGAAACCCGGTGCATGGAAATGTATCATGGACACCAGCTCGCGCAGCAACGCCTCCTGAGTGTGCATGATCAAGCGCAACGACACCAAGAGATTGAACGGTTACAGGAGGAAAACCTGATCATTCAACTGCAAAACGAGCAGAGTCAGTTACGGCAAGCGGGGGCGGAGACGGGTCGGATCACCGGTCGGGATTTCCAGGAAGAAGTGGACAAAGCGGCGCAGAAAACGAAACTGGACGCGGCAAAACGGGTGGCCCAGGCGGAGGCGAGAGTCCAGGCTCGCCAAGAGGTGCGGCGGAAGCGCGAGGCGATGAAGGCGGCGTTTCTGCAAGAGGCCGGCGGGGTGATGACGCCGGAGCTGGAGTTAGAGTTGAAGAACATTGACGATCAATTCCAACAGTATCTCGACGAACTCTAGCGGCGTGGGCGGACGGGAGCCGAGATGAGCGGGATTCGACTGGGAACGCGAACGGGGGGAAAGTCGGTCTATCTGCCCGAGCGGGCGCGGGCGACGCATATGCAGGTGATCGGGGCGTCGGGAACGGGGAAGACCAAATTTTTGGAAAATCTGATTCGGGAGGACATATTGGCGGGGAATGGCCTGTGCCTCATCGACCCGACCGGCAACCTCTACCACGACTTGGTAACGTGGTGCGAGACGCGGGGTTTTTTAGGGCGGAAACCCGTGGTGCTGTTCGATCCGGCCGACCCGGACTGGACCTTCGGCTTCAACCCGCTCAATTTTGCCGGTGGACCCAATGAAGACCTGTCGTTTTCGGTGGATTCGATGGTGAAGGCGTGCGCGACCGTGTGGGGCGGGGAGGACACCGATAAAACCCCACTGTTAAAGCGCTGTCTGCGGGCCACCTTTCACGTCCTTGCGGAGCAACGGCTCACGCTGCTGGAGGCGGTGTATCTGATCAATCCGTATGATCCGACCGGCCTCCGACGCCATCTGACCCGCACGATTCACGATTTCATCATGCAGGAGCAATGGGACACCTTCAATCCGATGAAGCCGCGCGAGTTCCAGGAGCAGTTTTCCAGCACGGCCAATCGACTGCTGGAATTCCTGGCCTCGGAGCGGATTCGGCGGATTTTAGGGCAACGGGAGAACACTCTGTCGATGCGGTCGGTGATGGACGAGGGCGGGATGCTCTTGGTGAACCTTTCCTCGGGACGGTCCCTCTCCGAAGCGAACGCGAGCCTCCTGGGGGCGTTGTTGGTCAATGACCTGTTCCTCAAGGCGCGGGGACGACCGAAGGGGAGCCGACCCTTCTACGTCTACATCGACGAATGTTCCCGCTTCGTGAGCGAAGACATTGGGCGGATTCTTGATGAAGGCCGGCAGTTCGGCTTGCATCTGATCCTCGCTCATCAGCACCTCGCGCAACTGAAACGAGCGGGGGAGGCGGTGTACGGGGCGGTGTTGACCGACGCACGAACGAAAGTGGTGTTTGGCGGACTGTCACCGGAGGATGCGGAAATCATGGGTGACCTGCTCTATATGGGGGAACTCGACTTTGAGGAAGCGAAAAAGAGCCTGATCAAGCCGGTGGTCGTCGGGCAGGAAATGATTCGGCTGGAGAGTGCCGCTACGACCCGGACGCACGGGGCGACGGACACGACCGGGCGGACCGTTTCGCGGGGAATGAGTACCACGACCACAAAGACGCGCGGGACGAGCGCGGGCGAAAATGCGAGTTATGGCGCCGATACGGGCGACTTGCCGATCACGCCGTCGATCCGCCGCAGTTGGAATTCGGGGACTCAGGCCCATCAGAGTGTGGGGAAAGGAACGAGCGAGAGTACCGCCGAGAGCACCAGCCGGAGCGTGAGCGAGAGTCGGGGAGAGACGACCGGCTGGAGCGAGAGCCTGGCGTCGATCTACCAGGAGCGGCCGACCGCTGTTTTCAGTCTCGAAGAACAGCGGCACCGGAAAGCCGCCTTCCTGCGCAATCTCTGCCGACAGAAGGCGGTGATCAAGATGCCGGAGCGCGAGAGTGTCGCCTTTCGGGCGACCTCGGTGGAGTTCGGGGTGGCGAATGCGGAGCGGGTCGGGCGGTTTAAGCGCGACACCTTCATCCGGTCGGCTTTCGTCAAACCGACGAAAGTGGTGGACGCCCTTCTGCGGATTCGGAAGTCCCGCCTGGAACGCCAAGCGGCCGCCGGTTCCGCCCCTTCGCCCGCGGGTCCCGATGACTTCTTGGAATAGCCGCGGTTCCCGAAATAGCGCAATTTTGCTACACTGACCATCACTGACTAATGGGCGGCAGGCGGGTGAATGTCCCGCTGCTGTCCCGCTGTGTACTTGCCTATGACCTCTTCGCCCTCAACACCCCAGGACCCCGCCTCGCCCCCGTCCGCCCCGCGCAAAAAACGCTTCCGGCGCGAACCGGAGGGACGGATTCAGATCACCGATCGGGATATTGCTGTTCTCCAGCATGTCCATCGGCATCGTTTTCTGCGCTCGACCCATCTCCAGGCGCTTCTGGAAGGGGGACAGGGTTTGGTGCGGCGACTGGCGGAACTCTACCACCACGGGTTTCTCGACCGACCCCGTGAACAGATCGAGTACTACACCTATAGCGGCTCAAAGCCGATGGTCTACGCCTTGGGGAATCAGGGGGCGAAGGTCCTCGCCCAACATTGCGGCGTCCCGCGCGGCAAAGTGAACTGGACGGCGAAGAACCACCGCCTGACCTCGCTGTTCCTCGATCACACCCTCTTGATTGCTGACGTGATGGTTGCGTTGGAATTAGCGTGCCGGGCGCACGGCGCCGTGCGGCTCCTGTTGGCGGACGAACTCCTCGCCCGCGCCCCGGAGGAGACCCAGCGGCGCAAGAACCCCCTCCAGTGGGCGGTGTCGTGCCACTACCAGAACGAAGCGGTGACCCTGGGCGTGGTCCCGGACGCCATCTTTGGCCTGCACTTTACCGACCGCCCGGAAGGGCGAAATCGGGCGTACTTCTTCCTGGAAGCCGACCGGGCCACCATGCCGGTGCGGCGAACCAACCCCCGGCAGACCTCGTTCTTCCGCAAATTGGTCGCGTATTACGAAACCTGGAAGCAGGGCATTCACACGAGCGTCTACGGCATCAAGAACTTCCGAGTGCTGACCGTCACCTCCAGCCCTGAGCGAGTGGCGAATCTCATCGTGGCGAACCGAGGACTGCCCGGCGGGCAGGGTTCCAAACTCTTCCTGTTTACCGACGAGGCGAGTCTCCACGCCGCCCCGGATTTCCTGGCGCTCGATTGGCACAACGGCCACGATGGGCAACTCATCCGACTGGGGGAGTAGTCTGGGGGAGTAGTCCCTGCGGCGCACCAACCTCACGAACCCCCGTCTCGCTCGGCGAAACGGGGGGTTTTAACGCACCCTTTTTTCTTTTGGCAGTGGCCATTTTTTTTGTTTTTGCGGTTTCTGTTCAGGCGGGCACGACGCGGAGGAAGCCCAGCCCCAAGGCCGCAACGGAACGCGGTGCGCCTGAAAGAAAGTCCCCGTCCTCGTCTTTCCCAGTGTAGCCGCCACCCCTTTCCGTCAAGGTGGGCGTTAGGAAAAAGCCCCCCGATGAAATTCATCGGCGGGCTTTTGCTGTTCATCAAGTCCACGTTCCACTTGACGCGATACACCTTGACGGAAAGGGGACCCCGTCGGCTGGTTCCAAGACAGCGAGAACGGTCGATACTCGCAACGGCAGGAAAGCAGGGGACTTAATCACTAACGACAAGCGTATGCAGATCAGATTTGAAGATTTACGACAAGATGCCCAACTCTATATTTGGGATGAAGTTCGCATCTATCTCGTATGTACCGGGGCGATTGAACCCCGAGAGGAAGACGAAGCGTATGCAGACTACGAGCATCGCGTCTATGAAGCGATTGACGACTATATCAATCGTAATAATGTTAGCTTTAACTACGACTTATGTCAAATGAGCAACTAAATTTCTGGATGACCTGTCCAGACTGCAAGAAAGTGTTTAGTGTCGAGCCGCGCGCGGTACTCCAGTATCTGAGTCGCGTGGTGGACGCGAAGACACACGCGGGAGTCGAGCCAAGCGCCGCCGAGCGCCGGACACCGACGAGTGGCAAAGCGTCACCCGAGACGCCCCAGCCGAAAGCGCCGTATCGACGCTCTCGACCCTGGAAACGCTAACGCCGGGCGAAGAGAGGAGGGGGGCGAAAGCCCCCTTCTTCTCGCGTTTCGTGAGAGGTTTCGGGTTGCGGGTTCTTTGTTCTTTTTCTTTTTTTTCTTCCTCACACCTCCCCTCGGCCGACCCGTCAATCGCTCCATGAGCCGGGAGCGCTCGTCGGGTCGGCTCGCCTTCTTCCTCCGCGTCGATTCGGGAGCGGGTACGGGTACGAATACGGGAGCGGGTACGGGTACGTTCCGTCCGCCCGTGTTCTCCCAGTCTAGCGGCGTGCTCACTCATGCCGTCAAGGTCGTTCTTCCGGTGGGGAGCGTCCACCTGGACGACGTTGCGCGCGCCGCTGTTGCCGCCGGGCACGGCCGCTGCCGGAACCGGATTTTTCGGGGGAAGGCAGCGAAGGGTCTTTGGTGCGTTTTTGCACCCTTAACTCTATTCACTTGCGGGACCGCGACGCTTTCGTCCGTGCCGGTTCCCGCCTTATCGTTATGGTTCAATCAGTCAAAACAGCGGAGCAGATCCGTGCGGGTTTTGCCGAACGCCTGGAGGGGATGCGGAAGGCACTCGCGAACAGGGGGGAGGGCCTCACCGACCGGGACATCCTGGCCATCAGACCCCTGCGGTGCTATGACCTCGAATTCTCGACGGGTGACCCTGCCGACTGGGTACGGTTCTTTCTCGATGGGGAGGGCGATCTCTGCCGCGTGGAGTACCACTATGCCGATCAGTGGACGTATGAACAGGTGAAATTGACCTACGAGGAAGAAGAGACCCTGCGGGCATGGATGAATCACTCCGTCCGAGTTGAGGAGTAGCCGCGCCCGGCGGGAGAGGCAGAAAGTCTCTCCCGCCTTTTTCATGGGCGCTCGTGCGGTTCCCACCCCCCACCCCTAGACACCGGAACGGGGATGGATACGGGAACCCGCAGGGCATCCCGTGCGAGGTGAACCCCAGGATATTTTGCCTCCCGTCCTTCTTCAGTTTACCCGCCACCTCCTTTCGTCAAGGCCAAGGTCGGTTCATCCCGCCAAGGCGGGATGGAGTGATGGGTCTGTCGTTCCACCCGGTCGATACGCCTTGACGAAAGGAGGACTCCGACGGGTGACCGAGGCTTGCCGGGAGGCGAGGTCGAGTCTTCCGGTTTTATTCATTCAGTCAAAAAGCTTATGAAGTCTACTCATCGCGAAGCCCGAGACCGGGACCGAGTCCTGCTCCAAGAGGAACTCCAGGAGAGCCGACAAACGCTCTCGTTGCCCGAAGTGGCGGCGGTGATCCGTGCCGTGCTCCAACCCGAAGAGGTGGACGCGCTGCGGACGCTTCTTGCCGAATCACGCTATGACACGCGATAAACTCTTGCCCAAGGCCGTGCGGGACAGTCTGCCGCCTTTGGGGACCACCGAAAACGAGGAGAATCCCCTGTGTCGGGTGAAGTTCTTTTACCCGGACTTTTCCTGGACCTGGTACGCCATCGAATTTGACGGAGACGATCTGTTCTTCGGATTCGTGGACGGCTTCGAGAAAGAACTCGGGTATTTCCGCCTCTCCGAACTCCTGGAGAATCGCGGGAAGTGGGGGATGTCGATCGAACGAGATTGCTTCTTCACGCCCAAGCCCCTTTCGGAACTCCGGTAAACGCCGAATAGCCCCGTGCCTCTTCGGAGGTGCGGGGTTTTTTCGGGGTCAGCCGGTCCGGGCGTGGTGCCCTTGACGTCTCCGCGCCTGACCGATATACCAAAAGAGAGAACCTTATTTTTATCCCCTATGACGTCCATTTTCCCGCAGGACGAGCGCGCCTATGCGCTCACCCTCCTCGATACCGCACTGGAACGCTTCCGCACCGGCAAACGTGCGGAAGCCCATGACTTGTTTCTGGAAGTCGGCGAAATCACCGACGGTGACATCGAAGCGTTCGCCAGTGACGCGGCCGCGTTTCTGGAAGACGGCAGCGGGCGCTTCGAAAGCAGCGAAGACCTGGAAGCCGCGTTCGCTGACTTGCAGGCCACCCTGGACGCCGAGACCGAGGGTGATGTGCTGAGCTTATGATTAAAAAATCATAAGCTCACTGAAATGGCTAGGTTTTGAAGGATCACCCTAACCATTTACATTGACGCTCGACTCAATCTTCAATGAAATATGCTTTTTTTAACGGTTCTTTCACAATAAATCAAGGAGATATGGCATGACCCCTTCTGAAAAGACTTTTTCTCCCCAGGGAGATCAGAAAGATCAAGAAAATTGCCCTGGACGCTATAAAGAGGCGATTGACCACCGAAGGAAAGCGGCACAATCACTGCTGGAGGCTTTACAGAAAAAGATCGTTGAACTTCAGCCAGAAACGAAAACGCAAGACACACCGGCATCAACCGCTGAAAAGAAATAAACGCATCATCTTCTGTGACATCGTTGTATCGCCATTTGACGCTTTTCCATTCCTCTTTTATTGTGAAATCAGTTCCTTGCCAACCGAGTTTTTCGGCCTGGCGGGCGAACGGATCTTTCGGCGCAGAGTCGCCGAAGCCTTCGAGAATCACGACAAAGCCCGCTTTGCCTGTCTGGCAATTGCGGGCTTTTTGGCGTCCGTTGGACGGAGGTGCATCATGGCGACCCGTGAGTCGGTGTATGCGGCGGTCACGCAGACGATGATCGAGCAACTGGAGCGGGGCGTGGCCCCGTGGGTTCAACCTTGGACGAGCGGCTCGGGGGATCTGCCTCTCTTACCCTACAATGCGGCGAGCCGTCGCCGCTATCACGGCGTCAACGTCCTCCTGTTGTGGCAGGCAGCGCTCCAGAAGGGCTACCGCCATCCCGCTTGGATCGGCTATCACCAAGCCGCCGATCTGGGCGGGCACATCAAGAAGGGGGAAAAAGCGACCTGGATTGTGTTTGCCTCCACCTTTACCCCAAAGGAAGAGCGCAGCAAGCCCGTGGAGGAGCAGCACGCCGTGCCGTTTCTCAAGTGGTGGGACGTGTTCAACATCGAGCAGACCGTGGGCCTGCCGATAGCCACGGCGGAGCGCCCCACGCCGCCGCCCCTGCCGGACGCCCTGCATCGGGTCGAGGTCTTCCTGGCGACGATCGGGGCGAACCTCCTCCACGGTGGGGATCGGGCCTTCTATGCCCCCCACCTGGATCTGATCGTCCTGCCGGAACCGCCGGCGTTTCACAGTACGCCGGACTATTACGCGACCAGTTTGCACGAGCACGCCCACTGGACGGGGCACTCGAGCCGCTTGAACCGTGATTTCAGCGGGCGCTTCGGCACGGCGGCCTATGCCGCCGAGGAACTGGTGGCGGAACTGACCGCGGCCTTCCTGTGTGCACTCCTGGCCATTCCGGGACACCTCCGGCACGCCGAGTACCTGGCGACCTGGTTGAAACTGCTCCAGGACGACGCAAAGGCGATCTTCACCGCCGCCGCCCGCGCCACCGAGGCCGCGCAGTACCTGGAGACGGCCGGCGGCTTATCGGGGAAAGGCGCGCCGGAGAACAGGGAGAACAGCGCAATTCTGGCGGAAACCGCCGAAGAAACCGCGCCCGCCTAAGCGGTTAGTCAGCAACATCCCATGGAAGGGGACATTGAAGAGCCGATATTGCAATGCAGCATCGGCTCTTTTCTCGATACGATGAGAGCCTTCACCCTCAGGAGTCGATCACGATGCAGAACTGTCTGTTTTGTCAGATCGCGGCGGGCGTTGCGCCATGCCACATGATTTGGGAGGACGCGAGGCACCTTGCGTTCCTGTCCATCTTTCCGAATACGGCGGGGGTGTCGGTTGTCATCCCCAAGGCGCACTACCCAAGCTATTTTGCCGACGTGCCCGAGACCGTGGTGAACGACCTCATGGGGGCCGTGCGGGTCGTGGCGCAACGTCTTGATGCGAGGCTCGCTGACGTAGGCCGTACCGGGGTGATTCTGGAGGGATTTGGCGTCGATCACCTGCACGCCAAGCTGTTTCCTATGCACGGAACCCAAGCCGAAGCATGGCAACGCCGCTCATCGAACGTGTGTCAGTACTTTGATCGCTCTGCGGGCTATCTTTCGTCGCATGACCACAAACGGGCTGATGAGGCGGATTTAGCCGAACTCGCGGGCCTGATTCGTGGCTAAAGCATGACTTGTGGCAGACAAGGGAGCAGAGAGTCAAAAAGGAGGAGGGAATTTTCGGGCCGGTGTCAAGAGACGTCGCCCTGTGCGGTGGATAAGGGGGACGGAGGCGACCGTCTTGACGGATCACGGCATCCCCCGCGTGCGACCCGCGGACGCCCTGCGCACGCGGGGCGGCGGGTGATCAAGACGCTGAGGTGTCCGCGCCGACCTTCCTGGGAAGGTCGGTTTCCTTTTTCCGGCGCGGGCAGGTAAGATATATCCATAACGTGACAGAATAAAAACGCTTGAACAGACGGACACTATGCCCTCGACACAGAATGAAGCCTTTTCCCGTATTTTGATCGACAAAGCACTGGAAGAGAGCGGATGGAATCTCCTCGACCCGAAACAGGTTCAGTTCGAATATCACCACCTCGGCGGACGCGCTGATTATCTCCTCAAGGATCGGCTGGGGCGGGTGCTGTGTGTGCTTGAAGCGAAGCGCGAGGATCGCGACCCCTATGACGCCAAAGCACAGGGGCGGGGTTATGCGGAGAATCTGAATGCCCCGCTGGTCATCCTTTCCAACGGCCACGAGCATTGGTTCTGGAATGTGGAGCGGGCGCACGAACGCGATGCGTACCGGATTGAACGCCTGCCGTCCCAAGCCGATCTGGAGCGCGTGCGGCTCAAGAATCTGCAACCGGCGCGGGCGTTACAAACCGAGACGGTCGATCCGGCGTATCTGCGCTCCTTCAATCCCCAGGTGACACTGCGGGGCTATCAACTTCGCGCGTTGGAAGCGATTGCCCGCGCGTATGACGATACGAAGAAGCGGCAATTCCTGATGGAAATGGCGACGGGAACGGGCAAAACGCTCTTGTGCGCCGCGCTCATTCGCCGCTTCTTGCGCACCCGCAACGCCGAGCGCGTCCTTTTTATCGTCGATCGCATTGAGTTAGCCAAGCAGACGATGGAAGATTTCACTGTGGTGCTGGGCGAGTTCAAGCCGGTGATCTACAAGACCGCCCGCCGCACGGGCGAACTGCCCGGCTCCTCGGTGGTCATCGCGACGATTCAGTCGCTCATGATGGATCGACGGTATCGCGAGGAGTTCACGCCGTTTTACTTCGATCTGGTGATCAATGATGAAGCCCATCGGTCGATTTACGGTGATGCGCGGGACGTGGTGCAGTTTTTCCAGGCGACCCGCATCGGATTGACCGCGACGCCGAAGGCGTATCTTAAAAATGTGCATATCGAGCAACTGGCTCAAGATGAGCCGAAAACCCTCGAAGCCCGCCAGTTGCGCGATACCTATCATTACTTCGGTTGCGAGCCGGGCCAGCCGACCTATCGCTACGATATTCTCGATGCCGTGCAGGACCCGGAAGGGCCGTTTCTGTGCTTGCCGAAAATCTTTGATTGTCGGTCGGACATCACCACGCAAGCTTTGCAGGAGTCGGGTTGGACGGTGACAGTCAACGAGCAGGAAGAAAACTTCAAGGTACAGGACTTAGAGCGGAAAATTTTCACGCCAAATCGGAATCGGTTGATGTGCGAGGCGTTTCTCCGAGAAGCGCAACGCGATCCGACGGGGGTGATCGGCAAGTCGATTGTCTTTGCCGTGAATCAGACGCACGCGACCGCCATCACCAAAATCCTCAATGAACTGCAACCGGGGTTGGCGATCACCATCACCTCGCGGATTCCCGAGGCGTCCAGTCTGGCCAAAGAATTTCGCGACGGGAAGTGTGCCGAGCGGGTGGCGGTCTCCGTGGATATGCTGTCCACCGGGTATAACTGCCGCGATTTGCTCAATGTCGTGCTGATGCGCCCGATTTTCTCGCCCACGGAGTATATCCAGATCAAGGGGCGCGGCACCCGTCGCTACACCTTCGTGGTTGGGTCTACCGAGTACGAGAAGCAACACTTTTTCTTACTCGATTTCTGCGCGGTCGCTGAGTATTTCGAGGAGCAGTATGATTATTCCGTGCCGCTCAAGCTGCCCAAGCCGAAGGCGGAGCACGGGGAGCGACCGGCGAACGTCCGGGAAGGGAAGAGTGAGTACCCGGTCGGCGGCGAAGGAGGGACTGACACCGGCGCTACCGCTTCGGGCAAGACGATCCCGGTGTGGGAAGGCCGTGATCGTATCGTGTCCCAGGAAGTGCGGATCGTGGGGCCGAACGGTGAGAAGGTGGATGTGATGACCTTCCGCGGTTCCTTCGAGCGTGATCTCCGCGCCTTTGCCGAAACGCATTCCGACCTGCAAGCGGCGGTGGCGTCGGAAGACGACGACGCGATTGAGATCATCCTCCAGGAGCAGTTTTATCACCGCCCCAACCTGTTCTACGCACCGGATAAACTGGTGATTTCCTATGGGGTGCCGGCCA
>JFJP01025027.1_pt1 | contig 12903 bp, 16 predicted proteins | sample 431651 | NCBI WGS metagenome assembly JFJP01 (sample SAMN02602958, study PRJNA72255) | Microbial mat metagenome, whole genome shotgun sequencing project. | biome: fresh water; feature: sink hole; material: water; isolation source: purple microbial (photo- and chemosynthetic) mats found in... | reverse complement strand
TCCTTGAGGCCTTCGCTTTGGAGACTCTGCTCGTCTTTGACGATGCTGACCTGGTGAGCAGGGCGTACTTGCACGTTCGAAGCCTTCAGCCTGCCGAGCATTTCGAGCTGCTGCTTCATGAGGTTCGGCTCGGGCGAGCGGAGCAGCGCGAGCTTCTCGGGGTCGACGAAGGAATGGAGGTACGCGTGGTACAGCGACAGGATATTCGCCTCGCTTCGCTTTATCTTGTCGCGCTCTTTGTTCAGGATCAACTCGTCGAGCTCTTTTTTCTGCGTCAGCGGCCACTACGATCGGCTGTTGGTTTCGCAGTGGGTTGTCGGGCAGGTAGCTCGAGAGGTCGCTGTTGGAGGCTTCGTAGCGTTTGTTGAGGATCGCGTTTATGGGCAGTCCTGGTGGTCAGCCGTGTGTACTGGAGTACTCGGTCTTGGCCGACTGCGGTTTGGGTGGGGCTGGCTGTTGCGCATCGGGTGGGGAGGGAGCTGCCTTGGCCAAGGAAAACGGCTTGACTTTGGCTTCGGCCTCAGCTGCGAAGAACCTCGAGCCGATGGTTTTTCTCGCGAGGAATCGACTGATCATTTTACTCGATGATTGTTGGCCAGTATTAAATATGGAATTATCAGAGGAGCGCTAGAAGTCGAGCGACTTGAGCTTCGGCATGTCTTTCGCGCTGCTGGGTCGGACGCTCGGGGCGCCTGCCCTGAGGTAGTCTTTGATGACGCGGTCGCCTGCGAGGTCGTCGGACTCTTTCATGAGCTCGTCGATGTCGTTGATGTTCATCGCGGAGAGACAGGCTTGTTTCTTCTTGCCGGCTGCGGGGTGGGCCGGGTACTTGCTTCGTGAGGTGGGTCTACGCGATGGCTTTGAGGGAAGACTTGACCGGCTGCTTCTTCTTGTCTTCGGTCTTCGCGGCTGGCTGCTCGGGCTTCAGGTCGCTGGACTGCTTCTTCTTCTTGAAGAACATCTGGTGCGTCTTGGTCTTCTCGATCTCTGCTATCTCCTTCTGGATCTCGTTCTTGCGGATCGTCAGCACGATCGGGCCTGCGGGCATCAGCTTCGAGGAGCCGAGCTTGGAGAGGATCTGGTGAGCGGCTGGTACGTCTGACTTTATGGACTTTTCGGAGGCTCTGGAGTGCTGGTCGGAGCTGCGAGAGTCGGAGGAGAGGGGTCTGTTTCTGCTGAGGAGTTTATAGGAGTTGAAGCTGTAGTCGAAGTTGGTGGGCATGAGTTTGGACTTCTTGTTGATGGTCGGCCTGAAGGTGCACTCCTTCATCTCTTCGAGGAGTCTGTCCTTGTCTAGCTCTTGCTTGATCTCGGTTCTGGGTCAGCGAGAGGTACTGGATGATTTGTTTCTGGAAGGCGTGTCTGTAGAGCTTGTCGATGGTGAGCTTGCTGCTGTTGGAGAGTCGGGAGAAAGAGATGTTGCCGTTCATGTTGCTCAGCTTGTTCAGCTCGGCACTGGTCAGCGGAGAGTACATCTTGTTCTGCGACAGCTTCGTGTTCGACTCCGCTCGGTCGACTTCGTTGGAGTCTTTGGACTGGACCGAGTAGACGCTCTTGGTCTCGCGAGACAAGCGCTGCAGCTTGCGCATCATCTCGATGTCCGAGTAGCCTTTCGATGCTTCTGGCCGGAAAGAGCTCCTGTTGCTCTTCTTGGTGGGTTTATTCGATGCGGGGAGATCTTGGACTGTGTGGAACTGGGGGTTCACGAACTCAGCGGTCTGTCTTAGGTTTCTGTCTTCGATGGAGTTGTTGGAGAGCGAGACGATCCTATGATTCGATTCTGTTTGATGCAGTATCGGTGCTTGATCTGATTCTGTGGACTGATAAGATACGAAATCCTTCTGCTTGAGACTGAACCGCTCTTTGTGCTGAGACTGCTGCTGGCTGGCGGTGTTCGATGAGGCGGGGAGGGCTGCGGCTGGAGGCTTGGACTTGTGGGGCTTGAGGCTGATGCCGATGAGAGGCGCAGGGTCCGAGGCGATGTCTTTGTTCGAGTTCTGTCGCTTGGAGCTGCTGGCAGACTTCTTTTTCTGCGCGGTGGAGACGGGCTGCTTGGGGGGTTGGAGAGGCGCGGGGCCGGTGATGACGAAGCCAGCAGTGGAGTAGACGTGGTTCTTGTCAGGGAGCATCTGCTTGAGTCTTTCTTTGGTCCATTCTTGATACGAGCCGAGCTTGACGCCGTTTTTGTCTTTCTCTTCGTCTCCTGTGTGGTGAGCGTTGCCGAAGGTTTGCGTTGGGTGGAGGAGGGGCTGTTCGAGGGCTTCCCCTTCGGAGTCTTCGTACTGCTGGTTGTACTCCACGATGCGGTGTTTGGAGTCTGCTTCTTTTTGGGGGCTGTCTCTCGCTTCGATGCTGTCGAGCTGGTGGGCGGCCGAGGGTTTCTTGTGCGGCTGGTGGAGCTGGTTTTCGTATTGGGTGATGGTTTGTCGGATCTTGGGGTTGGTGAAGGACTTCAGGCTGTGGGACAGGTTCTCATCGTCTCTGGAGTAGGTGCTGCTTTTGGTCTCGCCGAACTTCTTGCCTTTGGACTTGTCGAGGTCTGCCTTGAAGTCGATTTTTTCTGTTTTGCGCGAGTTGTCCAGACTGCCTTGCAGTTGGAAGTGCAGCTGGCTGTCCGGGTCGGCTTTGCTCGCGAGCTTGGCGTCTTTGGGGCCGGGAGGGCTTCTGTAGTCTGCGGGGAGACGTCCATTCCGATTGAGGACGTCCATGCGGTCTCCTGCCTCGTCGAGTTCTTCGGAGTCGTCTTGGGAGTAGTTGGACTGGAAGATCTTGTTCATGGATTCAGCCACAGCGAGGTTGAGGTGGTTGATCACTGTGTAAGCGGAGACTACTGTCGTGGTCCTCCATCTCAAATATTTACAGTCTATTCTGCTTTAGTCTTTAAATGAATAAAGCACAAGAGCAGTCTCGAGCAGTGGAGAGCGACTGGCAGCTGGTGTCGAGCGTGAACAACGGACTGAATCCGCGGATCGGGTAGCCTCGGCCCTGACCAGCCACACCTGCGTGGCATTCGGCAACGGCATCTACCTGTTCGGCGGCTACGAGAACGACGCGATGAGCAACGACCTGCTGCGGCTGGACCAGGGTAGCCGTCGCGTGAGCAGAGGGCGACAGCTGGAAGAAGGTGGAGGGCTGCGGCGGCGACGTGCCGAGCAAGCGCAGCGGGATGCAGGGGGTGGCGTTCGAGCAGGAGCTGTTCTTTTTCGGCGGCTGCTCGAAGTACCTGAAGGACTACCACAACGAGTCGTACCTGTACGACCCGGTCTCGCTGACCTGGAAGCTCCTCAAGTGCAAGCTCTCGCCGCCTCCTCGCATCGACTTCGGCCTCAGTAGCCTCCAGCATAAAAGATGCTTGCTGTTCGGCGGCCTCGAGAGCTACGTCAGCTACAGCGACACCCACATCTTCGACCTCAGTAGCCTCTCCTCAGCAGCCGCGCTCGCCTGGACCGAAGTGAACACCAAGTCGCACCCCACGGCGCGCTTCGGCCACAGCCAGGCCTCCTTCGAGGACAAGGTCTACCTCTTCGGCGGCTGGGACGGCAAGCACACCCTCAACGACCTCTGGGAGTTCGACTCGGCCTCGCTGGAGTGGGCCTGCATCAGCAAGCACTCGAGCGTCTCGCCGCGCTACAGACACTCCTCGGTCTGCTTCAAGAACTTCCTCGTGGTCTTCGGCGGGGTGGACAACTCGCAGACCAGGTACAACGACATCCACACCTTCAACCTCAGCGTGAAGACCTGGACCAGAGTCATCGTCCGGAACGACATGCCGACTCCACGGACCTTCCACAAGTCCGTGGTGGTCAACAAACACCTCTTCGTGGTCGGAGGCTTCGACGGGGAGAAACTCAACGACGTCTGGAAGATCGACCTCTCCAAGCTCTGCTTCGAGAGCTGGGACAACCGGCCGACCCTTTCATCCCATCCGTCGCTGCCTCCCAACCTCCTCTCCAAGCCCGCAGACTCCGGTCCTGCCTCGCCAGACGCTCCCGGGTCTCCGGGCAGCCCGCAGGCAGGCGTGTGGCGGAGGCTTTCGGACGCCTCCACGCTCAAGGCGCCTGAAGAGCGCACGGGCCACTCCATCGCGGTCTACTCGGACTCGCTCTTCGTCATCGGAGGCGTCAACTCGAAGAGCATCTGGCTCTCCATGGGCAGTCTCGAGGTCTTCGACTTCAAGACCGGCAAGTGGAGCAAGCGGCAGTGCTCCGGAGACATCCCCTCGATCAGGTCTTCGATGCAGTCCGTGAGACTCGCTGACCCTTCCAAGCTCTTCCTCTTCGGCGGATACCTCGTCGAGGAGTTCTACAACGACGGCTACCTGCTCTCGCTCGACTCGCTGGAGTGGAAGAGAGTCGCGGCTGTCGGCGGAGAGATCTCGAAGCGCGCCTACTACTCGATGGAGTTCGACGGCGAGCACCTGTATGTATTCGCTGGCAGGTCCAAGTCGGACATCTTCGACGACCTGCACCGCGTGTCGCTCTCGACGGCCTCGAGTCGCATGTCGAGCGAGCAGATCGGGTCGATCGGAGACAGGCCATCCAAGCGCTTCGGCCACACGAGCGTGCTGGTCCAGCGCTCCATGTAAGCGTCGCTCAGCAGGTTCGTCTTCGGCGGCTGGGACGGGAAGAAGTGTCTGAACGACTTCTACGAGTACTCCATACAGTCACACATATGGTACAACATCTCCGCGAACTCTTTCGGACAGAAGCCTTCCCCCCGGTACAGACTCGACGCCTGCGTCGTGGCAGACCGCATCTTCTTCTTCGGCGGCGTGGACCACCAGCCCAAGAAGTTCAACACGCTCTACGAGTACGACCCCACGCTCAAAGAGTGGAACGACCTCGAGGGAGCGGGAGACGTCCCCACGCCGCGCTCCTTCCTGCGCATGGCTGCGAAAGACAACTCGATCCTGGTCTTCGGAGGCTTCGACGAGAGGAAGAGGAACGACCTGCTGGTCTACTCGGTCAAGCCCAGCCTCAGTCGCAAGATCCGTCGCCGCTCGGAGCTCTCGGCCAGGCAGCTCTCCGTCGACGCAGACCGAGAAGCCCAGTCCGCGCCCAAGGTACCGGCCGATCACGCAGCCCAAACAGTCGCTCTTCAACTACTACAAGCTGCTCAACGACCAGGTCCTCGAGCTCTCGCTCAAACTCAAAGACGCGAAGGCTTCCCGCATCTGCAAAGTCTGCCGCAGCCAAGAGATTGACTCGATCTACCTCGAGTGCTGCCACTGCGTCGCCTGCTTCCAGTGCGCCAGCAAAGAAGTCGTGGTAGCTGCTGCTCACCCAGTGCATCATCTGCAAGTCTGAAGTAATTAAAGCCATGAAAACTTACTCCAATAGATAATGTAATTGCGGTCTTGATTGAAGCTCCCCATGCAGCCCCGAGACCCCGACAGCCAGCCCGCAGCAGACGTGCCCGACCCCAAAAAGACCACCTTCTCCAGCGAGAACGACGACCTCGCGAAGATCCTCAAGGAAAGAGTCGACGCCCAGCGCAAACTGAAGAAGAAAGAGTACGAAGTTATCTCGAAGAAGTCTTTCATCCTCCGCTCGCAAGAAGCCAGACCCGAGGACCAGCCCGTAGCCTGCCGCTGACCGAGGAAATCAGACGGCTGGAAGGAAGCATCTCGCAGCTGATGGACGAGCAGCGCAGAAAAGACCGCTTCCTCCGAGAGATGAACGAGGCGCCCTTCTACTCGCTGAGCCGCCTGAACTACTTCATCCACAAGAACCCCATGCTCTTCACCTCGGTCTTCCTGGAGACCAACCTGCTCTTCCTCTCCTACCCGCTGCAGACCATGAAGACCCGCGTGCAGAGCAGACACGTCAAGTTCGACCTCTGCCACTACTCGAAGAACGCGGTCGAGAAAGCCCGTACGCCTCGCCTCACCAGCCATGCACAAAGGCATCGGCTACGCCTACCTCCAGACCCTCGTCGCGAACGTCTTCCACCACTTCACCACCAAGTACTTCGACTACTTCCTCCTCAAGCACAAGTTCAACGAGTCCTACCTCGCGCGCAAGCTGCTCTCCTTCACAGGTACGCCTTCCTACAGCTTCTTCCCTTCGCCGACCCAGCCTAACCCCAGCCGCCGACGTGCTCTCCAGCCCTTTCCGCCTCTTCTTCGAGATCAGGAAGAACCTCCGACAGATGAACGTGCAGGAGATCACCTTCGGCAAGCAAGCCGCTGCTTTCCGCATGGCGCTGCTGCCGTTCCTCCTCCGAGACGTGCTCTTCCGCCTGACCTTCGAGTCCTACTACCACACCTGCGTCTTCTACGACTACTACAGAAAGCTTCGTGGACAGCGCAGACTCGGCATGCACGTCGAAGACACTCTGGGCCAGCAGCTGCAGTTCGAAGCCTCGCGCAAAATCCACCAGCGGTCCGGCCTGTTCATCACCGGCGTGCTCATCGCCTCGCTGGTCACGCAGCCGCTCGACATGATCGCCACCAGGCTGATCATCCAGCAGAAAGAAGCCTACTCGGGCATGCTCGACTGCGCGAGGACGGTCATCCGAGAAGAAGGACTCAAGAAGCTCTGGTTCTCCGGCCTCGGACCGCGCACGGCTTTCTTCATGCTGCAGGGCTCGCTGATGATGGCATTGACGCCGCGAGTCTTGCCGATCTTTGAAGATGCGTACTCGCTCGAGAATATAATTAATTAGCCTGCCATGAAAGAAATACAACTCCAGATCGACGTGCAGACCCTCAAGGTCTACCGAGACAACTACCGACAGCTCTTCAAGAAGAAGTTCGACTGGAGAAGCAGGTACTACTTCGAGATCTTCGTCGGCTCCTACCGCTTCGTCACTCCCGTCTTCCTCCTGCACCAGACCAGTACCCGCGGCTCACTCCAGACGACGACGAGGTCTTGGTCTTCAACCCCAAGGTCGCCCTCAAAGCCATCCTCTACCAAGGCAAGTACATCGAGCTCTGGCTCAAAGAACACGGCAAGCACGAGGTCGTCGTAGCCCCTCCTCACCCAGGCCTACGGAAAGCTCCTCGCCCAGAAGTTCCGCCTGGACAACATCCTCAGCGAACCTGAAAACGACATGACGCTCGACATCAAGGTCGACCTCTACCGCGAAAAACCGAAAGAAGAAAACCTCGACGACATCTTCGGCGAAGGCCGCAAAGGACAAGAACAGAAAGCAGTCGACAACACCAAGAAAGAAGAGACTGTCGTGGCGTACAAAAAGCAGCCCGAGGTCAAGGTCTCGACCAAGTTCAAAGACGGCAAGCCTCTCATATAACAGCCGTCTCTAATTAATCTGATTGTTACTCACCAGCATGAAACTCTCCGCGAGGCTCAGCATGCTCAGAGCCGCTGGCAGCTCCGTCGACGAGAAAAAGCTGCCACTGGCCAGAGATGCCGAATCCGTCGGCGGCAAGCGAGTCTCGGCCTGGAACAGCCGACTCCTCACCGACAAAGACCTGCTGCAGAGGATACTCGAAGCGACTCGAAACTACGAGCTTGAAGGGAACAGGAGAGAGAACTTCCAGCTCTGCGAACTCAGAAGAGCAGTCGTCTATCTCTCCAACCGACTGCTGCTCGACTCGCTGGACAACCCCTGCAGCTCGGATAACAAACAGACCCTCTCGAAGATCGCCGGTCACGTGCACACCTACCTCAAGCTGCTCAAGACTGTCCACGGAGAGAGCAAGCCAGCAGTCGAGTCGGAGAGGTTCGACATCGATGATGAGAGAGACGTGCACAAGTCGCTCAAAGCTGTAGGAATCGAGAAACGCACGAGCGAACTGCACGACCGCTTCAAGCAGCTGGGAATAAGACCGAGGATCAGCAGTCGGTTTATGTTCGAAGAAGCACTGAAGATGGGTCTACATCTCTACGTGGATGTAGCCATGCAAGCGCTGCAGAACGACAACCAGCGAGTCTTCCTTCGATGCGTGAACATGTTCGACATGTACCGCAGAATAACCACGAACGTCGACGCCTGGTATCAGCGAATTGAGATGAAGATGAATCTGCTGCAAGGCAAGAACTATCAACAGCTCGAAGACTTCGAAGCTGCGAAAGACTGCTACATCCGCAACACAATCATCTGGTCGTCGCTCTATCTGATGCACAACAACATCGGATTGAGAGACGTCAGGCATAAAGTCAAGCTCAGGAAAGCCAACCTCCTTCTCCTGGTCTCGCTGATGAGTCTCTTCAATCTTGCCGTCTACACCTGCGATCCGCAGCTCGCTCATGATACAGTCATGCACATGCGATTCGTATGCGAGTGTCAAGACATTGACGTGGTCTTCTATCTGATGACTAGTGCTTACGAAAAGCAGTACATAAAGATACTCAAAAAGCTCGAAGAAGAGAAGGAAGAGATGCTCGAAGTGCTGAGCCACTGCTTCCAACACTTCGACTACCGCGAAGAGAAGGACTTCCTGGACACTTCAGAAGACCACATCTGCCTCAAAGAGACCACAGACGCCCACAACTACAACATCGACCAGCTGATGCACATGGTCAAGTCGACCACCGCAAAAGACGCAGCGATGGAGAACTGGACGGTCTTGAAGAAGATGGTTGGCTTGTTCGTGGCCAAGGTGCCTCGGCCCTTCCCCGAGGTGAGCCTCGACCAGCCTCTGACTGCGGCAGACGACCTGGGGACCGTCGATGCTTCGGTCTTCGACACGGACCGCAGCAGCAGGATAAGCACTGCCACAAGAAACGTTGTCATCTCGAAGCTGCTCTCGCTTCAGAGCGACCAGAAGAAAGACAGACGGATCAGCAGCAGGCTCAAGAAGATGATGGCTGCTCAGAAGCCTGCCGCAACAGACAGACTCATCGCGCCGCTCTCAGCTCACCGGTCGATCGTCGAGGCAGCGAACAGCAGGGCAGCCTCGCAGATGTCGCAGAAGCTCGCGAGTCTGGTCGTCGATGGGCTGAAGACCGAGCGCTGCAGGCCGCTATCAGAGTACCGCGCGAGCTGACGCAGAGTCCAGGACGCGGCGGCCAGACTCAAGGCGAAAGACCGCTCGACGAGTCTGCAAGGTCGACTGCTGCGAGTGAAGAGTCCCAGGAAGGTCGGCCGGTCGCTGACTGAGCACTCCTACGAGCGAGAACTCGAAGACCAAGGCTACCTCCAGGCAGACCTGATGACCGAGGTACTCGCCGCTCACCAGCAATACCGCTCCATCATCAGCTCGAAGCGTCACAACCTCATCGAGCGAGACTTCATCGACGGCATGAAGCGCAAGCTCGAAGACCTGAAGGCCAAGAAGAACCTGCGCAGTCTGCTCATCGACCACGGCGACAAGCTGAACATGCCGACAATCTCCAGCAGAGAAAAAGCGAGTCCGCTGACTCGAGTAGTCCACGCGGTCTTGAACTCGAAGAAGATGCAGGACGAGCGGCGGAAGAAAGAAGCCGAGTACTCCGGAGCACACGCGAGACGACTGCAACTGGAGACGAGGGAGGTAGCAGCAGCTCACGAGATGATAAAGAACAACATGGTCCGCATCGACGAAGAAGTGAAGCGCATGGACGTCGAGTTCGACAAAGACGAGCGCTACAAGAAACGCTACCACATAAAGCGAGCAGTCCTCCGACCCCCCCGAGCCTCGCAACTCGAGTACTCTCCACTGAGCCAGCAAGTGCCTCAACGACAGCAGCCTCTGCTCTTCCGTCCCGCGCAGTCGACGGTCGACAGCCATCTGCAGCGCGATTAAGTAACAAATATATTCGAATGAAATTGACTCGGCTATAAATATGGAAGTCGAGAAGACCCAAGCAGTCGACGCCGAGCAGCGCAGCAAGACCGAGAAAGAGTTGGAGAACACACTTAACTACGGCGAAACCGAGTACGACGAGCCCAAGCTGCCGAAAGAGGAAGGCGCCTTCGAAGACAACACGGGCTACTACGAAGTGCCCTTCTGTCCCTGCCTCAGTTACGACTTTTGGAACAGGTGGTTCCGCGTCGACACTGCAGACGTCGGCTCTCGACTGCTGAAGTCGCTGCTCTTCTTCAAGACCGACCTCATCGAAGACATCAAGAACGTCCCCGACCTCTACGGCCCCTTCTGGATCTACGCCACCCTCGCCTTCATGCTCGGCATCTCGGGCAACCTCGACGCGTACATCCAAGCCTCGAGGAAGGTGCTTTCTTCTCACGCAGGGCAAGGCGACCTTCACCTTCGACTTCCTGCTGATCGGCCGCGCCTTCTTCTTCGTGATGTTCGCGGGCTTCTTGACTCCGATAACCATCTGCACGATGATGCGAGCGGTCGGCAAGAAGGTCTACCCCGTGAAGATCATCGCGATCTACGGCTACTCCTACTTCATCTACCTGATCGCCACAGTCCTATTGCTCATTCCGAACGAGGTAGGCCGCGACTAGCAGGTGTTCAAGATGGTGGTGCTGGGCTACGCGTGTCTGACGAGCATCATCCACCAGATCATCAGCATCAACGGGTAGCTGCCTCTCACGCAGCGAAGTCAAGAAGCAGTCCGGTGGCATCTCGCTCAAGTCGCTGATCTTCTATGTGGTCGTCGTCCAGACACTCATCATGGGCCTCATCAAACTCATCTTCTTCGACCACGTGAAGATGAGAAAATAATTAATTCCCACCGATTCGAGCCATGAAGAGCTTGTTCTGGAGAGAGTTCCCCCTCGGTACCCGCTGCTCACCGAGACAAGAAAAAAGACGGCTGTCCACGCTTCGAGCTCGGAGGGACACTCACCTTCCTGCCCGACAAGAACCTCTACGTCTACTTCGGCGGCCTGCATCGCGACAACCTCATCCAGGAGAACAGCGAAACCGAACGCAAAGAAACCGAAGCCAGAGAAAAGGAAGAGATGGAGGGCCAGTCTCTCTACTACCGACAAGAGTACATGCGCATGAAGAAAGCCAACACGGTCGAGTTCGTCTACTTCCTCGACCCCAGTCAGTTTCGCTCATGCAGACAAGAACGCCTGGAAGTGTCTCCGCTGCAAAGGGAAACTCCCCATCCGCCGCACCTTCCACCAAGCCTTCTACCGGGGTAGTCGACTCTCAGCAGACGGCTTCTTCTTCGTCCTCGGCGGCAGAGACAAACACAAAAACCTCTCCGACCTCTTCGTGCTCGACCTCCGCGCCGTTACCGACTCCACGCCCGAACACTTCACTCTCGGCTGGAGGAGGTTCTTCCAGCTCGAAGGGCCCAAGTCGAGGCTCTACTCGCACCTCGTGCAGTCCAGGGGAGAAGTCTTCCAGTTCGGCGGAGTCTCTTACCCCGAGTACATCGCATACGACGACTTCTGGAAGATGAGGTTCGGTACCCGCTGGCTCAACAGAAAACGTCGCGTGGAACTCGGAGGTGCTCGAGCTGGCGGGTCTGGTCTGGGAGAAGCAGGCGATGACAGGCGACCGCGTATACCTGAAGCTGTCTGCATCGACCGAGATAAACGAAGACGAGGTGCTGGTCTTCGGCGGCTACGACCTCAAAGGCGTGCCGGTCAGCACTCTCTCGAAGATCAACTGGAGTACCGCTTCGCTCACCAGTGAACAGGAGAATCGAGACCGTCGCGACCACAGGCATCAAGCCCTGTGCACGCGCGTACCACGTAGCAGCCAGTCACCCAGTGCATGAAGATCATCAAAAACGACAAAGTCATCGTCTACGGCGGGACGAGCTCCAGCGAAGAACAGCTGCAGCAGAACGTGGTCCACCTGCTCAACGACCTCTACGTCTTCAACATCAACCAGCGGCTCTGGGAACAGCCTGAAGTCGGAGGCAACTTCCCCCCCCCTCGCATCAACATGTGCTACAGCGTGAACTTCCCCCAGCCTGCCATGCGCTCAGGCGAGCTGCTGCTCATCGGCGGATCGGAAGAAGTCACCTTCAAGAACATCTACGTCGAGATGAAGATCTACGTCCTCACCCAGACCCAAGGAGAGAACTGGAAGACCAGCGAAGAGCTGTCCAGCCCCCTCTTCTCCAGGCTCTCTGAAGACGAAGACGAAGAAGAGCGCATGCAGGAGATGACCACGGTGCACCTGACCGACAAAGAGATTTTGGAAGAGGAGTTCAGCAAAGCAGAGGCTATGATCCACCGACTGAAGCAAGAAGTCAGCGAGATGGAGGTGAACCTCAAACAAGAGAAGCTGAAGAACGAGATGATGAAAGTGAACGGCGTGAAGAACCTCGAGCGCGTGAAGACGGTCGAGCAGGAGGGCAAGAAGTACATCGAGCAGAAGTCGCTCGAGATCCTCGAACAGCAAGAGCGGAAGCGTTCGAACACCAAGATCATCTCGGACCTGCTTACCGCGTTGGCGGTCAAGATCAAGCACCGCAAGTTCATCCAGGCACGCATCGCACTCATCGAAAACGCGATCGACTACACCATGGAGTTCATCGTGCACCTCGACCGCTTCTTCTCTGCAGCGATCCAACGTACCCTCGCTTCACCCAGAAAACTGCCTCGACTCCGCCGTCAAGTCCAGCGTCTTCAACGAGATCGTGAAGCGCAAAGAAGAGCACACGCAGATCCTCATCAAGTTCAAAGCTGCCTACGAAGAGCTGGCGAAGGAAGAAGCGCGCATCGTCGAGTCGCAGGAGAAAGCCACGCAGCTGCTCAGAGGCCTCAACATAAATCTAGATAGCATCCTACTACAGAGACTATCAGACAAGCAAATCTCACTTCTAAAAACACTTAATTTGTTGAAATAGCTGTCGACCTCGGAGTCTCGCGAGTCGCTGCGGCCTCGACCGAGACCAGCAGCAAGGCTCGAGCTCCGTGTTCGGCCTGCAGGTGACGGGTTAAGTGCAGAGTGAGGATAGCTATTACTGACCTATCAACAGAAACGCAGGACGACACATGGCGATGAGCATCTCCGCGATGCTTTTAAAAAGATACGCATGTGATTATTATTTAATCCGCCGTCGCAGGTTGCCGTCGCTG
>JFJP01018935.1_pt1 | contig 12903 bp, 14 predicted proteins | sample 431651 | NCBI WGS metagenome assembly JFJP01 (sample SAMN02602958, study PRJNA72255) | Microbial mat metagenome, whole genome shotgun sequencing project. | biome: fresh water; feature: sink hole; material: water; isolation source: purple microbial (photo- and chemosynthetic) mats found in... | reverse complement strand
CATAGAGCGCCTGTCCGTAGGCGTTTCGTTTCCAGGCGGGAGCGAGACCGGCAGCGACCCACAAGCCGGCAACCCGATGCCGCGAGGCCAGCCTGAACAGCACATCATCCGGAGAACGGTCCGTCAAGACGGGGGTGTCCACGTCGCCAGCATGCAGATGCCGGAACGCAAATCGGGTCGACTCCAGGAACTCATTCATGACAGGAGACTTCGACAATGTTCCACTGAACTACACGCACGCCGGTTCCCGCAAGCGACTGGCAGATTGCCTGGCGGACCGCCTCCGGCACGGCCTCGACAATGTATAGCGCCTCGATTTTCCTTTCGCGGACAAAGGCGGGAATCGCCTGGATGTTGCCGACCACGCGCACACCATGCACGAAGTGCCCGCGCATCGGATCATCGTCGCTGAAGATCCCGACCACATTCAGCGGGCGTTCACGTCCGCTGTCATAGGCGATCTGCCGCAGGAACAGCGTGGTCCGGTAACCAGCTCCCCACACAACCACCTGTTCGCAGTTTCCGGCCCCGTCACCGGCGCATCGCTGGAAGGATTGCATGAGATCCTGCACCACGCGCAAGGCGGCCCTTACCCCCACCACCGCCGGAACGGCAAGCCCCCCCATGACGATATGGTGCAGGACCGTATGCCACATCGAGGATCCGCCGGATGCGACGATCAGGTTAAGCGCACAGGCGGCCGCCATCCCCAGAAGCAATCCCGTCGCCGTAGCAACATATTCGGCAATGCGCGCCAGATACCAGACACGGGTGTATGAACGGAAAAGGATCAGCATCAGGAACGGGATAACCACATCAACCGGCACGGAGCGCAGCCACAGAGCCTTCAGTGGCACATTCCGCACCCCGTCCTGCAGATCGAGCAGGAGAACGCTCGCGAACCACGCCAGATTCAGCACCAGTACATCAAAGAGCAGGTAGAAGAGCAGCGTGCGGTTACGCCTTACAGGAAGGCGCAACCCTTTCAGCACGACAGCACCGCTATCCTGAAGCTCGATCCATGCCAGATGCCGGAAAACGATGTAGGAGGTGATCACAAAACCGAGACCGAGAATGCCGATCGCCCGGTCGTAAAAGACCGACACCATCACGCCGGAAGCGGCCAGTAACGCCGTGCCGCCATAGAGCATCAAGGCCACCTCGTTGTGCTGGCGCCCCGATTGCAGAAGACGATGGTGCAGGTGCTCGGCATCACCAGTCTGGATCTGCGCCAGTGTTCCGGCAGATTCATCCTTGCTGAGGAACCGCCTTACCGAACGCCTCCAAATCGCCAGGATGGTGTCGAACAGGGGCACCCCTATCGCCAGCAGCGGCATCCCGATCACGGCCACGGCGGGCCCCTTGGAACTGGTGGAAATGGATAGTGCCGCCAGAGCAAATCCGATAAACAGGCTGCCGGTGTCCCCCAGGAATACCTGTGCCGGATAAAAGTTATAGCGCAGGAATCCAAGACAGGCCCCGGACAGGGCGAGAAACAGTAGCACATCGCCAGGGCTCTTGCGAAAGACGAGCGAAAGTCCGATCCCGAGGGCGGCGATCAGTCCGATCCCGGTTGCCAGTCCGTCAATTCCGTCGATCAGGTTGAAGGCATTCATGATGACCAGGAACCAGAGCACAGTGACAGCCAAATTGATCCATTCCGGAAAGGCGAAACCGAGCACATTCTGCATACGGATGCCGAGTGCATAGGCGGCTAGGGCCAGCAGGACCTGTCCGCCCAGCTTTACGCCCGGACGCATGCCGAACCGGTCATCAAGCAGTCCCAGCAGCAACACGCCCGCAGAGAGCGGCAGGAAGCGAAACCACCACTGGATTGAAATCTGCCCGGAAAAGGGAGCCCATGGAAACAGGAAGATCAAGGCGCAGGCGGCATGGAAACCCAGCGCAAGAGCCACCCCGCCACCGACAGGCATGGGTTTACGATGGATCTTGCGTTCTCCCGGCTGATCCACGAACCCGATCCGCCGCGCCAGTCGCAGCCACAACGGGGTCAGGAACATCGACGACGCGACAGCGATCAGGAATACCAATGGGTATTTCAGGATCTGTTCAATCTGCCACACGAAACTGCCCTACCTTTCGAAAATTCTTGCCAAGCAACGTATGAATGCCACCGATACGGTTATGCCTGATGGCCCGCCAATCCTCGCAGGATTTTCGCACAATGTGTTCAAGGCTTCGGTTGCTTACGCCGCCTGTACGCATGCGGACCAGCACTTCGGGAACATAAACCGGAGGCACCCTCAAACGGGGAAACAATCGCAGGATTAAATCATAATCGCCGGCACAACGGAAGGATGGATTATAATATTCACCATTATCCAAGGCCACGCGTTCGTAAACATCGCGCCGCACAAAGAGCGCCGGATGCGGCGGCATCCAGCCCCAGGCCAGTTGACGCGACTGGTAGGCACCACTGCACCAATGCCGAACAACCTTGAGCTCGTCATCCGCTGACTCGCGCACGTAGTCCAGGTCGCCATAAACCGCCTCGGCACCGCCCTCGAATGCCTGCATCACCCTGGCCAGTACATACGGGTGTGCATACTCATCATCCGCATGCAGCAGCCCGATCACATCGCCGGTCGCCCGCGCAACGCCCCGGTTCAGTGCATCATAGATACCCCGGTCCGGTTCCGAACTAATCCGAATTTCAGTTTTTCCCGCATACACTTCTGTGTCTTTCTGTGTCTGCTGTGGTTCCCCACCCCGTTTCAGCATTTCAGCTTTCAGCGTTTCAGCTTTTCCCTCCTGTCGCAGCCAATCCTGAAGCCCCTCTACCGACGCATCGGCGGACGCCCCGTCCTGGATGCAGTAGTCATCCGGAGGCCGCGACTGCGCCAATACCGAGGCAACGGTGCGTTGCAAGCCAGACCCCGCATTCCGGCAAATCGTGATTATACTCAACTTCATGCACTACCGCCCATTTTCGCCCGTATCTTGGACCGAACCTCCCTGATGTAGTCGTAACGAATCCGGGAAGCGACCCAACCCCGTTTGCCTTCCAGAAAACCACCTCTGAGCACGTAGTGATAAACAAACCAGGCGGCAGGCTCAAACGGAAGGCGGATCGCCAGTAATTTAAGGAATCGCCTGCGCTCCTGCGTATTACCGCACCAACGCGGCTGGATCGCGTTTTCTCCATAGCGTCCTGTGGTGATGAAGCGGTAGCGGAGCTCAGCCTCCCAGCTTGCATAGGCATGGTGGCGGGCCACATAGGCATCAAGTCCCTTGGCATCGCGATGCAAAAGGGCATGATCAAAATGCCCGATGAAGCCATCTACGACCAAGCGTTCATGCACTTCCATATCCAACTGCTCACCACAATCGGGCAAAAGATTTTCAAAGTGCCCTGCGTCCCGCTGCATCAGGCATATTGCCGCATGCGAGAACCCGCCAAATCGCATTTCCCGCCCCATGAAATGGAAGGCTTTACGGGCAAGATATGCCGCCGCCGGATTGGAGGCTGACAGCGCGGTCCGGATTTCCATCCAAAGTTCCGGCGACACAGACTCATCTGCATCGAGAAAAAGAACCCACCGGGTCGATATGTGCGTATTATCCAATGCCCATTGACGCTTGCGCGGATACTGACCATTCCAGCGAAACTGAACAACCTCCGCCCCCCGCTGGACTGCATATTCCGCAGTCTCATCGGTGCTGCCGGAATCCACGACCAACACGCGACGAACCGGTACCAAGCTATGGAGACATGCCTCCATATTGGCCGATTCATTACGAGTGGCAATCAGAACCGTAATATCCAACGATGTGTCAGTCACGGGACATGAACCTTTCTCGGATTACGCGGGCCGGATTCCCCCCCACAATAGTCCGGTTGGCAACATCGCGAAGTACCACAGCCCTCACCCCCGCAACTGCGTCCACGCCGATGGTGACGCCTGGTGCCACAAACGCTTCTGCCGCCACCCAAGCCCCGTCCTCAATCCGGATCGGTTTCGTCACCAGCGGCATGTTCGGATGATCCACATCATGCGAGGCTGTGCATAGGAACGCCCTTTGGCTCACCGTCGCATGCGCACCGATCGATATCCGGTCCACGCCATAGAGATCCACCCCATGACTGACCGTCGAGAAGTCGCCCAACGTCAAATTCCACGGTGCCCAGATCTTCACCGACGGCATGATCTGCACTCCCTTCCCCACCTTCGCCCCGAAAAGCCGCAGCAGCCAGCGGCGAGGCGCATGCCAGAACCAAGGCGACGTCCGGAAAAGCAGCAGCCATACACACTGCCAGAGCAGCCTAGCCACCTTGTTGGCAGCAGAATGCGGACTCGGGCAGGCAGCCCGGTCGGTACGCACTAGCGAGTAGTCAACGCTCATGAAAACTCCTTTGGTTTTATTCCGAGCATATCCAGCAACGGCAGGACTGTCATGCGATAATCAAAGCGGACCGCATTGCGCCTAGCCGCCTCGGATAAATCTTTCCAGGCGTCCTCACTCGTGAGCAGTCGGTATAGTCGTTTCGCCGCTCCCGTCGCGTCGCCTGCCTGCACATACCACGCGCCTTCGCCGCAAACCTCAGGCGCGGCACAGGCGGATGCCGCCACAACCGGCGTCCCCATGCGCTGCGCCTCGATAGACGGAATGCCGAACGATTCACTGCGACTCAACAAGCAATAGACTTTAGCCGTGCGGTACGCCATGCGCAACGGCTCGCGTGGCAGGTGACCCGTCAGTTCCACAACCCCATCCAATGCCAGATCCCGGATCCGCGATTCAATCGACTCTCGATACGTCCGATTCGACCATCCCCCCACAATCCGTAGTCGCGCGGGAAACCCGAGCACGGTCCGCACCTGATAAACGGCATCCACCAAGGTCTCGACATCCTTGTGTGGCGCCATTCGCGACACGCAGAGAATCAGATCACGCTCCCGTTCCAACGGTGCACGAAAGATCGCATCCATCGCTTCAATCTCTCGCCTCACCAATGCCGGATACACAATCGCGCCAAGCTTCTCATGCTCACCACCGGCATTCGCGCGATAGCAGTCACGCATATACGCTGAACCATAGCCGATTCCATCGGCGCACTTTAGCGCCTGGCGGTAAGCCCGGCGCTGCAGGATAGCCTTGAACCGCTCAGCGGTACTGCGCACCCCCGCATCCACCATCGCCCACGGATTCAGGGCGAGCGTGTATTGAGGACAGGGGATCCGCGGAGTCCATCCTCCCGAAAAAGATAAAAGCTTGTCGGCCCGAACTTTTGCAGCCAGTCGGCCCAACGCCAGTCTTTCATACAACGCCCGCACCAGCCAATGTCGAACCCAGGAGGGTGCCACCATGGTCATCACCCGCACGGATTTGATTTCGTGCATTTCCTCGACGAGCAAATCGGCAACATCCCGATTCACGGGATGAAGCAACAGAACCAGCGTATGCTCCTCCGCCGTTTGCCGAAGATACTCACCCAGTAAGCCGCATAAAACCTGACGCCCACTGTCATTCGTCACACACAGGGCATTAACCAGTAATCTCATGCGCTAACTCCTTCGGCAATAAGCTGAACACGCCAAGATACCAAGCCCACAAAGCCGTACCCATTCGCTCCTGTGTGAATGCACCAGCCTGGCGATGTCCCGCCTTGATCAACCGCTCACGCAAATCCGCATCGGTCAGCACTGCTCGGCAATGGGCGGCCAACGCCCTCTCGTCCGTTGCCGGTGACATCAGCGCGGCATCGCCCGCAACCTCTGGCAACGAAGCCTCTGACGAACATACCACGGGGCACCCTGCCGCCATCGCTTCGGCGACCGGCATCCCGAAGCCCTCGTACAAACTCGGGAACAAGAATAACGTGGCACGCCCGTAAAGCGTCGCCAGTTGCGCATCGCTCACGTCTGTCAGGAAGCGCACACGTGCAACATCTTGCATCAAGCGCCTGATCTCGATCGACGGCGGCGGTCCGGCCATGATCAATTCCAGCCCCGATATATCCGATAAACGCGAAAAGATGCGTATCACGCCCGCCCGGTTCTTGTAGTTGGCATTATTTCCGACATGCAGGATAAAACGTTGCGGTAAAGTGTCGAGGCAGGCTGCACCTAATGACAGTGGGCGAACGGCGTGAGGGATCACAACCGCATCACGCCGTCCCGTCCATTTCTCGAAAGCCCGCCGCGTATGAGCCGAGACCGCTGTGACTCCGGCCGCTTTGCGCAAGGCATCAACCGCCCGCCGGATCAGCCAGGCGGCGGCAAAACTCGGTCGCCCGGCCAGCTCCCCCTGCAACTGCAACAACGGGATCAGATCATGCACCGTCACAACCGTTCGCGCCAGCAAACGACGTGGCATGAAAGCCAGCATAGAGCCGTCCAGAAGGTGGTAAAGATCGGCAGGATATCGGCGAAACAGGCGGTCCATGCAAACGAGCCGCCATGCATGCTGCTGCCACATCCCCCATTCACGTCTGCCAAACGCATCGCAACTCTCAACCGTCCACTCCACTGGCGCGCGCACGGTGCCAAGGGCCTCACTTACCAGTGCGGCATAGGCGGACATGCTGCCCAGCGCCTGGGGCGGGCAAGTGCGGATCAGTGCCAGAACCGGTTTCAAGGAAGCACCTCGGTTACGCATTCTGCATCCGCATTCCCGCCGGAGAGCAGTAACCCCATGATCAACGCGAGGAAGAGTGTAACAAAAGGGTCTCCGAAGATCTGTCCCGACACCGCGGAAGAAGCCAGATTCGCAATCAGGATGGAAAACAAGCCGGAAAGCAGATAAATATGTTCGGTCCGTCTGTTTGCCCGTATCACCTCATATCCTGTACGAAGAAACGCAAAACCAAGGAGCATGAACAGGACGGCACCCGGCACGCCAAGCTCCGCAAATAACTTTGTTGGCCCGCTCTCCTGCCATACCCTCGGTTTCTCGGCGTTGATATTGTGAATTCCCTGCTGCGACATCCCCAGACCATAGCCCCAGAAACCAGCCTGTTGAATTGTTACGATGACAGAGCCATAGACTTCTTGCGAAACCCTCTCATCCCATTCATCGAAGGTTGTGAGGTAGAATGCATTGACCTTGTCATTCCTATAGAATGCATCAACAGCATTCCAACCGATCCCCATCAGGATAAGCAGAATGCCGAGAAGCGAGAAGATCCGGCGGGTGGTCTGGAACTTGAAGATCAGCAGTAAATAGCTTCCAAAAAAGAACGGAATCATGGATAGCATCTTCCGCCGGCCGCAAAGCCACAGGTTCAGGAATGCCCAGATACCGGTCGCGATCCAGAAATAACGCATCGCGCCGCGGCTGCGCGTGGCCATGATCACCGAGAACATGAACACCATCACGGCATGCCAGCCCATGATATCCGGACTGCGGAAAAAACCGGACAGCATCGCCATGGTCCCGCCCATGCGATTCGTCATCCAGAAATGCCCCAGAGCTTCTGTTCCAATTGTCTTCCACTTTGCAGACCACCCAAAATATTCCAGAGGACCTCCGATCAGGAACACCGATCCACAGAGGATGTAGAACATCACAAGCGAGAGCGCGGCTTGGCGTCGTTTCGGCAGAGCCCATCCGGTCATGACCAGGACAAACGTGGAGGCGTAGACGAAGGCCCCCAGCAGCGTGATCTGCCATGAATTCTTTCCGTACGATAAAGAAAGTGCTGCGGGAATAATCAAATAGAAGCCAAATATCTGGAGCCATTTCGCCAGTACCGGAAAGGTGCCGAAAAACCACTGAATGCTGCTGCGCCGTTCCGCAATGGCTGCGGCAGCGGCGACGAGCCATACCGGCAGGGAGGCCATAGTCAAAATAGCTGGCGTTCCTGGTATGATCTTGCGCAGCGGATCCTGAATCATCGCGATCAGGATGGCCATGGCGATTCCGCGGCGCCAGTCGCTCCAGGCCAGAAGGCATCCGACAGCGATCAATGCGACCATCAACATCAGCATGCCAGATCCTCCGAATCCCGTTTCAGCATTTGCCGTAAAGCATCCATTATACCTTCCGCTGTTTTGGCGATGCTGTAATCCTGAATATGCCTAGCGGCATTCGCGCCGTGCAGGGCGGCATCTGCCGCGTTTATGCGGTAGTGGTTCAAAAGCCCTGCTAATGCATCCGTATTACCGCAATCAAAAGCATATCCGGTCTCGCCCTCGATCACCAGATCCTTATAACTGCCAGCCGTACGCCGGAGGCCATCGCCTCGTTCACCACGAGCCCCCAGGTTTCGCCTGCGTCGGACGGCAGCATCAGCACGTCGGCGGCGGCATAGGCATCCGGTAGCGAGGACTGATTTAAAAAGCCGGTAAACCGTACCGGAAGATTATGAGCAGCGGCAAAGGTTTCGCATTCGGCACGCAAGGGACCGTCGCCGGCGACGAGGAGAAATGGAGCGAGGGTTGAGGGTTGAAAGCTGAAAGCTGAAATTGTTTGCAGTGCCTTCAGTACGTCCATCGGATGCTTTTTAGACTCCAATTTACCACAGAAGAGAAAGACCACCGCATCCCTCGGAATACCGAAACGGTCGCGCAATTCGGGTCGCCGACCGGAACGTTTGGCAGCCTCTGCTGCAAACCAAACGTTATCCACGCAGTTTGCCGATTGCCAGATAAGCGCTGTATTGGGAGAGCAGCAGCCGATGCAACACATGTTTCCACCACGCACGGGGTCGCAGCAGGTTGGCCTCCCCGCGGACCATGCAGGGGATGCCTAACCGCCTGCACGCCCACAGCGCCTGTAGGCAAGCCTTCACGACCCAGCCGTTCACCAGGACGGCATCCGGTCTTCCCCGTTTCAGAAAATCATATAATTCCGGCGTATCACAACCGTTGAACCGGGTGACTCCCGGATTCCGGGCGACATTTTTCAGAACCGTATAGGGATAGCCTTCGAGCAGCGGGGTATCCCAGGCGAACGGCACGCCAAAACCCGCCCCTTGCTGGTCGGCATCCGGGAGCATGGCATACGCAACACGGAAGTCCAGTCCCGGTTCCAGAGCCAGCCGCCGGAACAACGGCGCCTTGTACTGGATCGGATGGGTTTCTATCGCAACAAGGCGATACGGGCTGGCCTTATAGCTCATTCTTTTTCGATTGAATATGAATTATTACACCCATGAGCAAACTCAGAGTCCTAGGCAATTCCCATCGCGATAGAAAATGGCCGTTGTATTGGACCAGGTAATAAGCGAACAGAAACCAGGAATCTCTATCGAACGGAATCCTTGCTTCCGTAGATATTCAAGGCCAGGCTTCACATCCTTTCGATCTGCATTGTCGAAAATGATGACACCTTGAGGATTGAGAAATGCCAAGCAAGCACATGCACACTCCACCCTCCTTGCCCCATCAATGACAATAACATCAAATACGCGTCCGAAACGGGCGGGTGCTTGTTCATAGACTCCATCTGGTGAGTCTGGAGCCAATATGCTGACCACGTTGCCGGGTAAGCGGGAAGCAAGGCGAGCGTGGAATTCCGAGTCATGTTCCACCGCTACGACGCGGGACGCACGCTTGCTCCACCACAACGTAGAATTCCCGCTCCCGTATTCCAGGATCGACAATCCGGCGGGCACATGCGCTTCAAGCAACCCCAGGACCGAAGGTGACAGCCAAGGCAAAGGCATGCCGAACCTGTCTATGGATTCACCCCGCAACTGGCTCTCGACAAATCCGATCCGTTCGAACTCCTTGCGCCACCGCAAGACCAGGGCTGCCCCATAAAGGCTGCGCAGGACAGGACGAACCGCGATGAATTGTTTTATCCGCGCTCTTGTTTGCATCTTCATTCTTATCTCCCTTTTCTATTACCGTTCCTGAATCAATTATGTCAATCCCGCAGAGGTTGGATGCCAAACTCCCGGCGCAATGCCGATGTTACCCACCGCCCTTTGAACACCAAGCGAGCCATATTCCTCCACGGTGAATCGGCACGCCGATATTCGCTTGCATAGAAGTTCTGGCTGTTGAAAGAATACACAGCACCATAAAACGGCAGTGCGTCAAGAGGAGTTCCTCGCTTTGCCAAGTCCTCTCGAACATAGGCGTGCCCCACATACCGCCGGACAAAATAATCTGACAAATCAAGCGTATCATCCAAGCGTTCAGGGAACGGGGCCAGACTTGAGCGGATCAGGTAGCTAGACCCGCACTCCTCATAGAAACGGTGCCTCCAAAACATCACATGTTGAAGATTCTCATCCATCCGGTAACCGCGTTCGATAAACCATCCGTTCGCGCCTGCATTTTCTGAAACGAAACCAGATAGGCGATTGCTCACGAGATCGTCCGCATCAAGAAACATCACGTAGGAATCCGGAACGCAACGAGCCCGCTCCAGACCGCGCAACAACTTGCGTCCCTTGTCGGAATGCATGCGAAATAAGCGGACTTCCCCGCCTTCGTCAGGATGCAGGGATGGTGGTGGAAATGAAACATTGAGAAATTCGCAGCGATCTGGAATATGGACACCTTCTGGATTGCTATGGCAAACGACCAAAACCCGGAAATCATCGTGGATCTGTCCGCACGCCGAAGCCAAGGTGCGCTCCAGCAGGCGGCAAACGCCGGGCCAGTCGGAGGTGGTGCTGGAATCGCGCAACGGTATGACGAAGAACAGCATCAATGCACCCCAAACTGAATCAGTGACCGTGGTCTGAGTCTCTTCCTATGCAGGCGCAAGGCCAGCACCAGAGCCCGCAGTTCGCCGATAAACTTGAGCGGGATCCACCAGGGATGCCGTAAGTGGAACTTGGTACATACCTCCCGGAAGGGGCGGCGCAGCATGTAGCAAACACGCTCGAGACCCTTTCCGCAGCGCAGCGCATAGTAATAGTCACCCACTCCGTGCAAAGGGGAGGCGCTGGCCAGATGGCTACCTAACGACCGTGTGCCGCCATGGGCCGCCCGCAAATGCCGGATCGACGCTGCAGGCTCAAACCGTATTCGACCCCCTGCGGCAATGATGCGCTTTGCGAATTCGGTTTCAAAGCGGTAGGACACCGGAGGAATAAAGTTCTCGTCAAACCCGCCGATACCGAGTGCCTTGTCACGTATAACCGAGAGATTTCCCGCCATTACATTCTCAACCCACGCGGGTTCCGTCCAGGGTTGAAACCTGAAAGCTGCGATTCAATGCCCTGTAGTCTGCATTTATCCACCCGACCTCTGACCTCTGATCTCTGATCCCTGCCATCCGTCTTCTGTCTTCTGTCTTCAATTTTCCTTTCTGTGTCCTTCTGTGCTTCCTTTTCAGATTTCAGCTTTCCGCTTTCATCCCTCTCCCGCAAGACTTCCGCTCCCATTTCAGCTTTCAGCTTTCCGCCCTCACCCCTATCATCTGCATCTTCCGGTTGTATTACCTGCCCTACGATCGCCCAAGCATCCGGATGCTCAACATGCGCCTGCCGGTGCGCCGCCACCAGACGCGCCGCCACCAGACTTGCATGCGGCACAATATCGTCATCCAGGAAAAGCACGATATCGCCTTTAGCCTCGCGCAGGCCCCGGTTCATCGCGCCGACCACCCCCGGCGGCTGGTGGCGAATCCAGTCGATCCGTCCTTCGGCATTCCAGGCGGTAAGCTCGGCTTCTGTTTCAGCATGATGCACGGGCGTCTGATCGATCACCAGCAGTTCATCCGCAGGCACAGCCAGTGCGAGCATGGATCGGATACTATCGACCAAGGCAGCATCACGCCCATACGTTGGAATAACTGCAGAGAGCCTGATCGCAGACTCTGCATCATTTTCATTTAAGCGATTTCCAGAAGGCAGTCTGGCGGGTTCGTCCATTACGCGCCCTTGCCTATAGAAATGGATTGTCCCAACCGAACCCAACATCGTAGGTCACAAGGGGATCGCCTGAGTGCCTGCCAGAAATATCCCCTGCAGCGCTGATCCCGGTTGAGCCGCAACGTCTCGCCGATGAAGTAATAGCCGTTGGCTACTTGAGACGCTGGCAATGTCTTCTTTTCACGCCGATTATCATTCTTCACGCAAGGCAGAATTGATGCCGCGCTTACAAGGAACGGGGATTCATCCTCTCCCCGTCTTCTCGCCAGAAACGCCCCCCGCGAGCATGCATGTATCTGTCGCTGTCGCTCTGCATTACCCATCGAGATACCATCCGGGAAAATCCGGCAGCGGTAAAGCGCTTCCTGGACACCGGCAAACCTACCAATATCGGCAAGCCTGTACCACAAATCCCAATCCTGCCCATAGTAGAACTGTGCACGATATCCTCCAGCTTTCCTATAGGCTTCAGTCCGCATCATTACAGAAGGGTGTGAAGTCGGTCCCAGCAGTCGCTCGCGGTTGTCTCCATCATCAGGAAATGGCAGCACCCAGCCAATCTTTTCTGAGCTGCCTTCAGGCGGGATATTGCGTACCGTGTAAAGAGGCTCCCAGTCGGGACCGCAGTACTCGGTCCAGCAGGTCACCAGAACGGCTTCAGGATAGGCATCTAAAACCGCCCGTTGTTTTTCAAGCCGATTGGGCAGCATCACATCGCCATTATCCATCCTGGCGATAAACTTCCCCTTGGCCGCAGCACACCCATCGATCAGCGCACGAGTCAATCCCTCGTTCGATTTACAGATCACCTTGATCCTGGAATCTCGACGGGCATAATCCGTTAGAATCGTACCGACCTGCGTATCCGTCGAACCATCGTTGACGATAATGAACTCAAAGTCCGCAGCCGTCTGACGCAGCACGCTCTCAATGGTCTCGGCTAAACGCCCAGCACCATTATAGACACCCATGACCACGGAGATTTTCGAAATACTCATTCTTCCGATCCTCCAATGCATTGACTCAACACACCATCGGCCTTTGCGCGTAACACATTTTGCAATATGCTGGCCAGCCCCGCGTCCTTTTTATGAAACTTCTTCGGA
>JFJP01039689.1_pt1 | contig 12905 bp, 13 predicted proteins | sample 431651 | NCBI WGS metagenome assembly JFJP01 (sample SAMN02602958, study PRJNA72255) | Microbial mat metagenome, whole genome shotgun sequencing project. | biome: fresh water; feature: sink hole; material: water; isolation source: purple microbial (photo- and chemosynthetic) mats found in... | reverse complement strand
GTGTGACTACTACATACTGCCTCAAACACAAGAGACAGCTCCTCCCCCGCCTATGCCAGTGATAAGCACTACACCTACAACAGCGTCGCTCGTCATCCCTATTCCAAATGTTATTGCTGGTAACTATGTGATGGCGCATTTGCCGGACATCACAGTACAACCAGGGGCGCAGGTATACATTGCTGTGAAGCGGCTACCTTCTGATGGATACGATGCTACAGTTGGTATTTTAAGAACCTACTACACAATGTCAAAGGTGGTGTAACATGCAACTTGCATATAACCTTGGTATGTTAAAAGTAGCTACAGGGACTACTGCCATTATGCCTGCACAAGGGCCTATTAAGTCAAATCCTGCGGCACTAGCTCGTGGCATGGTAAATATGCACAGCCCAGAGGACACAGTACCAGCTCATAAGGAAAAGCAAAAGCGTATACTGGCGCAGGGTCAAGCAGCTATGTTTAAGCCGACTGAGGAAGAACAACACGAGACGCAGGTAGCAAACAACCCAACACAGGCAGACGCGACTGCTGTACTTGGGCGTAAACCCGCTTATCAACCGCAGCCACAGCAGCCGGCCAGTACAGCAGAGGAATGGAGTGCAACCGCTACACCACAAGGGTCTGGTGCTGCGACTGGACAATCGGGCGTAACAGGTCCTAGTACACCTAATACAACAGCAAAGCCATCGTGGCGCAAGCGCATCGGTCAAACAGCTATTGGAAAGTTTGGCAGACGTGCGGCTAAAATAGCTCCTTGGGCGGCGCTTGGTGGTGCTGGTGCTATTGCGGGTGGTTTACTTGGGGCAGGTAGTGGCAATGGCGGTCACTCTAATTTTGGGCAACACGGCCTTGGTGGTATTGCTCGTGGAGCAGCGGTAGGACTTGGAGTTGGCCTTGCTGGCTATGGTGCGTATAAAGGCTATCAGGCGATGAAGAATAGTGGTGGGATTGGCGCTGGATGGGACAAAGTAAAGAATTGGTGGAATAGTAAACCAGCAGTTGAAGCACCAGCCGCAGAAAATAAAGCGTCTAACGTAGTAGGCGGTGAAGCCGAGTTTAAAAAACCTGCTGTAGAGACACCTGTAAACCCACAGACAACTGAAGAAAAGAAAGCAGTGGGTATATAAGGAATGGTAGCTACAAACATTTGGAATACCGAGTGGCCTAACGCCAATACTCAGCGTGCCTATCCTTTGATGGAAGGGCAGACGCTTGAGGATGGGTCGTTTCGTCTTCCAAATGATCTCATTGTAGACATTGATCTCCCAGTCAGTTCCAACACAGACCTTGATGTTACGCTTTTCCATATCTCTCAAGTAGGCGTATTCGGCGCTGGTGTGACAATCTCTATCGCGTATGATGGAACTACATTCGCTACAGTTAGCATCGCTACTACAGGATTCACTGAGTACTCAACCTACGCTATACTGGGAACAAATTCTTTCTTCGATACTCGTGGTAGGATTACCATTGGTAAGCTCTCTACTATTCTCAAGTATCCTGGTGCTTGGAACTTCACTGCGCTTACTGCTAAGCTTGTTCCTACGGTTGTGCGACCTGTGCTTAGGTCACTTACTTCAGTTCGTGTGCAGAATGGCACAGACATTAGCTCAGCTATCTCTGGTGACATTATACTGCAAGCAGGTGCTAATATACAGCTGTCGCTAGATACAACAACAAACACGATTATAGTGAACGCTGTTGAGAACGACTATACTGCTTCTTGCGTTTGTCAGAAGATGGATCTTTCTGCACCACCGATCAGGACGATCAATGGTGTGCCTCCGAACATCTCTGGGGAAGTAACGCTTATTGGCACTTCCTGCCTTGTAATCACGCCAGGAACAAACGCTGTGCAACTTGATGATAAGTGTGCAACACCTTGCTGCGACTGCAGAGAGCTTGAAGTTATCGCAGGCGATCTACAAACTATGCAGCAACAACTTAAGACTGTTGAAGACGCTGCTACACGACTTGATGGTGTTGTGACTAACTTGTCTAGCAATGTCATGTCCTCTAAACTGGGCGTACCACAATAGAGGAGCAACACCGTGTCACTCGAATGGTTTGAAACAAACAAACACATAGACTATCCTTTTGAGAGCAAACAGACAGACTTGCTTAAATCTGTGTTCGTAGACGCTATGATTGTTGATGGTGAGAAAAGCCCAGAGCAAATAGTATTAAAGCAACTTACGATCACAGACTTGAATACAGCTACAATCACCGTACAGTACGAGCCAAGCGCCTCAGACTTCTTTTCCTCGTACAGTACGAGAATAACGCAAGTAGACCAATGGATTGTTGCCAGGTTCTATAACACAGCGCAGAATAAGAGTATCACGTTGGTATTGGACACAGCAGTTCCATATGATAGTGGTGTTATCTCTGCTGCTTTCTTGACTAAGTGTATAGACGCGCCGATTAGCACAGTCACCAGTTTCACAGTAGGCAGTGATGTTGTTTCTGCTGGAGAAGCTATTTTCAAAGGTGGGTATAATGTCGTACTACAGCAGAATGATGTTGTGGCTGTCGGTAGTAGGTCTGAAACACCAATCTCTATTGCAGCCATCCCAGGTGCTGGGCTTGGTTTTGCTCCTAGTTCTTGTGATGGGGATGGTATCTTAAGAACAATCAATGGGGTAGGGCCATCAGACACAGGCAACGTTGACCTAATATGTACATCTTGTCTTAGAGCATATCGTCCTGTCATAAGCGCAGGTTCTGGGCAGGCATGGTTTGATGGTGGTAGCAACAGGATTACACTCGCCAATGACTGTAAGGCTTGCTGCACGTGTGATCAATATGGTAATACCTACTCTGGGCTTACTAAACTCTACAACACAGGCAGAGATATTGGTAAATCAATTGTAGGGACTGGTAATAAGGTAGATGACAATAAAAACAAACTGCGTGATAGGTATAATGCGTCTAAGACCAAACTGTACAATTTACGGTTGATCCCCTATTCCAACTATATTTTCGGTGTGCAGGTTATCTGTGTTAATAACACGGATTATCCGGTACAGCTGTCAGGAGAAGGCCTTAATTTGCTATTCTCTTCTACAACACACCCTCAACTGCTGGCGTCTGCGTATTCTCGAGTCATTGGTGGAACTATAAAGCACTACAATGATCAGTATGCTGACTGGGCTGTTGTTCCACCAGAAGGCATAAGCACACTGTGTGCAGATACAGCACCTACGCCAAGTATACGGCTTATGCCACAGTACGTTGACAATCTTGATGGTAAAACGCGTAGGTTCGGTGTATTAGCGCCTGCCTCATTTGGATCATACTATTTTGAAGTTCAGTTCATGAAATTAAAAACTTTACTTGAAGCTCACCCTAAAGTGCATATAAAGTGCAGGCTGACAGGTAGTAATTGGTACGCTTATGGACCTGCCCCAAGACCTACATATGTTGAACGGGAGATTGATCTGGTCATGGGTATTAGAGATGACGGTGTTGCGTATGCTACAGGATAACCGATGATTATACAGCAAGACTGGCTAGTACGTAATTCTTCTCGTAAGTATCCATTGGATGACTTAGCAACAGCTACGTCGGATGACGGGAAATACTTGCATGAAGACATAGTTGTGGACGCACAGATCTGGGCGCCCAAGTATGTCTATCAACTTTCACCTTTACGTAGGCTTACATCAATCTATATTTCTGCTGTGGCATGTACTCCAGCTCTCATGTCTTTAACGCTTCTAGGCTCTGCGGAGGTTATTAAAGGTCCAGCTGGTAGTGGTGGGGACGCGTCAGAGATTTTTGTACCACTAGGCACGCTGTGTCTTCCCAAACCAGTTGTGCCTTACAAGAACTATGCTATCTCTTCTTTGCTGCCTGGACTTATGGGGTGGATTGCTTTTGGGCCTGGTGTTAATAGGGATAATGAGCTGTATGCATTCTCTACACCAAAGCAATCAGCACTTTTACCACGTTGTGTGCATACATATGATTCTGCGCCTGTTACAGGGTTCAAAGTCTTACTAAGTGACAAGGTTGCTAAAGGGGATGTATCATTCTATGGCGCTGATCCCATATCAGCTACAGTGCAGGAAGTTACTGTAGGGGGCGTGGTTAAGCAAGCACTTGTGTTGTCTATGGAGAAGAGTGCAGAAATACTTGAATCGTTTGCTGGCCCCTGCAAAGGTAGACCTGAAAGTGGATCTTGCAACAAAGTGCCAATCACCTCTATTGCGGGTGTAACACCTGATTGTGCAGGTAATTTGACGATTAACACGCAGGGCTTAACAATCAGATGGCTTACGGATGGCACTGGCTTCTGTGTAGACTCTACAGTAGCGCTTAATTCAGTATGTGGTCAGAACTCCAATATACCAAATGCAGATGGCTCTCTAAAGTCTGATTTTCCTGATGGGGCTCCTTGTAACTTCTCAGCACCTTATAACTTGGTGGTCGATGACGACGCATTAACCTATGACAAGGGCGGATTTGTTCCGATGAGTGGTAGTTTCTTCGTTGGCAAGTCCGGAGGTAGTGACGCGGTACTTGGTATAGGCTCTGTGGCTGGTTGTTCTATTGGGCCTTGCATACCAGCATACCCAAGTTCTACTGCGCAGGTTGATAGAACTATCAAAGCAACCATGACAATACCTTCTGGCTTTGAAGGTGGTGTATACGTCATGGACACAGGTGTACATCGTATAGAACTTAGAGCAGATGGGGCATACAAAGTTATCAAGGGGCAGGATCCAAGCCTTGCTGTTCCTTTAGGTGCTCCTGGTGGTACTACGGCTGTTGTTTCTTGGGACGGCAGTGTTGGATCATTAAACGGCTATACGTTTGAAGCTGGGGATTCTTTCTGGAAGCCAGCAGGTACTTGTGGCGTTTGGTGTAGGGCGACTACAGAAGGTACTTTTGGCGTAGTACCAATTACTGAGTTTTCTATTTCTGACACCCCGCAACCTACGGTGTAACAATGTCAAGCTACCTGTTTCCACAATGGCGCAATGCGAATGACTATGGTAAGTACCCATTCTCTACAGGGGCTACTATGACGAATGGCGATGTGCTGTTGCCAGACTGCTTATTCGCTGACGCCAGGCTGTACCCAGTAGGTGGTAAGCAGGACATGTATTTGTCTAAGGTAACCAAGTCAGATACACAAATCATATTCTATGTATCTGATTCTAGCACTGATGATGTTGCTAGTGGCACTGTTGAGATTTCAACAATAGACACGCTCGCAACTCTGGGTCTTCAAGACAAGTATGGCCGAGATGCTGGAGTTATTGTTACCGACAAGAATAGACTAACACCAATATTGGGTTGGACTACTGGGGATCAAGTGTTCACTAGTGAGATGACAGATTTTGTAGCATCTGTGGTTACGCCACTACCATCTGACGGGGTAACAGGTGTAACATCACTTGGTGGTACTAGTATATTGAATAATGACGTTTTACTTGTAGGAGGTGTTGGTGTCAGACTTAGCGTTGACAACACCAACTCAGCTGAGCCAGTTGTGATCGTTCATGCTACAGGTGAGCCATTGTTCAAGCGCGTGCTTTGTGAGGACACTCCTTTTGTTCCTCAGTGTATGCTAAAGACAATCAATGGGAACAGAGCTGATGAGTATGGCAACTACTATATTGGTATCTGTGGAATAGATTCAACGCAGACTGTGTTGCGTGTTATTCCTGAAGGCAATGGACTAAAAATTTACGCGGTGGGTAAATAGTATGCCATATCCAGACTTCTACAACGTCAACGCAAACATCAAGTACCCTTTCGTGGTACCTTCTACTGGAAAGTATTTGTTTACTGAAGGTTTTGAACTACTTGACGCTGTGGTGCTTGACTGCGGGTTTACATTTGGATCACGTGCTGAGTTTATTTCTGGTGTGAATATCATATGGTTGAGCTCTCTTCGTAGAGACGGGCAGCAATATACATTTACGTTTACATCAGATGCTGTAAACGGAAAAGACTTTGTGTTCGTACTGTACGAGACTTCACCCTATGGTGCTACTGCCTATACTGTTGCCGCAACGCCAGATTATGGTGTTGGCTTCCTTGCTACAGGTGATTTGACAAGCCTGCAGTTGTTGCCTAACAATACTACGGTATATGCGCTAATACCACCAATAGACAATCAACCAAGAGCACAAGTGGAGCCTTCATTGGTTGTGTCTAAACGTGGTCAGGACGTTTGGACTGTGAATGTTGGCAACTGGGATAGACCTGTTGCTTTGAACTGCTGTGATACACCACCATCACCTCCTACGCCGGGTACGCCTATAACGGTTGTGATGGAGCCAAACGGAAGCAGTCTAACGGGCACAGTGCAGATAAAGCCTGGTGTCAACATGACTGCATCTGTGGATGACACAACAAGTACAGTAACACTTGCACCTGTCATGGGGGCTGGGGAAGGTACTACATGTGAAGATCAAACACCAGAGCCAGCAGACGCTATTAGATGCTCAGACTTAATTTACACTATAAATGGCGTTAAGCCTGCTGGGAATGGTTCTTTTCAGTTTGTTGGTGGTTCGGGAATTTATGTTGACACTTATCCAAGTACTCATACTCTTGTAATCCGTGGAGAACTTACAACGGAGATTAGCTGCCCATGACACGTGCATTTGACCCAACACTACATCATCCTGGTTGCGTAGCGCCACCCGGCAATGAGAAGATACCACTTGACACAGCGCCAATGCTCCCTTTATATCAAGATGGCACAGGTACTGGTAGCCCCCACAATATGGCAGAACCTCCACCGCCTGTGAACGAGGCGCAGCCGCCTATGCCGATGGTACCACTGCCGGCAGATGTTCAAAAAGTTGGTTGTGGTCCAACCTTCCTAGCTGTCGCGCAAGTGAATGTTGCCGCAGGTACAAAAGGTAACTTTAAGAAAGCCACTATTGATGGCGAGGCTTATGGAGATGCCTTTCAAGCCACAAACATCAGCCAACTTGACATTAGCACAGGTGACAAAGTAATAGGAGGGTACGACGCGTCGTGTGCCCCCTTTTGTTCGCCTTAGTGGTGTCGGCGCTAGATGTTGCCAGTGCGACGACGTGCTTCCGATGAAGGGCTACTCTCACTTCAATGAGGCCTACTGGGCGAAGGTTATGGAGTCTATAAATTCCTATGAAGACTACCGCACAACGTTTACGCTTAGAACTGACCGTTTAGGTCTAAATAAAGACGTAGCATCCCCAAACCCAATAGTAATACAAGACGACCCACCACTTGTCATATATCCCATAGACATATACACCGAACCGGCACACGTTAACATTGACGCGCAGATTCGATATTTACAGGATCTGGTATGTCCTGGGGTTCAATTCACAAGAGCGTATGTACCAGGCGCTACATATGACTCACGTGTTAACTACGTGTGGCACCACACGTGTTTTAACGTTGACAGCAACAGCGAACGGTATAGGCAGTATAGCCACGCTGCAGAAGCCTCCAGGACAAACAACGCAATAACAGCTACCTCGACGGCCAGCAACTTTTATCTGCAAGCCGACTGTAATGGGACGCCTGCCGGGTACTGGGACTGTAACAAAACAACAACTGTCTCATTGGGGGTCGTACCAGCAGACCCTAACTACGACTACTACACTAACTGCGTCCGTTTGGTAACGTTCACAACAAACGACGGCGTTACAGCTGTGGTGCCTTTCCACGTGACGTCTATAAGAACATTCCCAAAAGCACTAGCGCCAGACAATACTATGTCGGACTTTGACATATTTCCTGTAACGGTTCATATTGGTGCGACAACGACGTATACCGCACCAGCAGAAGCAGAAATTATGGACTGGTCCACCGCGTGTGGTCCATTGATATACGACAGCATGGACCACACAGTAGATTGTCCACGCGACATACAAACATACAACCTAGATACCGTAGACTTACCAAGGGCTGTAGCATTTTTTCAACCGTTGTCGTCGTTCGCGGCGTTTGACCCCACATCCCCTTATACTAGTATTGGCGTACCTTATTCAATTGGGTCGCTGTTCTCTGGGTCTGTGTATGGTGGCGCATCCGGTGTGAGAATACCGGATCCAGTTTATCCGCAACAAGAATGTGGAGGAGGGTTCTTACTTACAAATGCTTGTTACGCTAGCGTTGCGTACAGTAACGGTGTACCCTGCAACCCACTGGTATCTTATATGAATTTAGTGCTTAGAAGTTCTGGCACTGCTGCGTCGCCCAGCATAACCGCCAAAACAACGTTCTCACAGTACACACGGGCATACGGCATTTCCTTATATTCAGAGTCGTCTGCAGAAGTGGTGGACTACAATCCAATGGACTGTACGCAGCTGTCGGAGATGCTAAGTGATACAGATAACACTGAACGTCTGTCGACGACGACACAGCTTCAAAAGTTTCATTACGCATACCACGGATACCAGATGCCGGCTGTAGTGGACTTGAACTTCGGAACACTTGCATTATCGCTTCTGGATGGAACTCCTACGCCTAAAACATTAAACATCCAGCTTGATGCTACAATACGCTACGGCGGCTATAGGTTCATCGACCCAATAGTACCGTTGAGCTCTGCGCACGTATCGGTATACACAAGTATCCCATACTCATTAACAGACCAGGAGGGGAATACCACCGAGGGGGTTTTGTGCTTTACACACGATGCGCTTAGGTGGGCGTTCACACCTGACGAGAGCACGAAATTTATTTACGCAATAGGTATAAACGCTGCTAGAAATATACAGTTACGCTTTTACAGCTGTTATGCTTTAAGGTGGTGCGTTGATGGTGTGATTAGATATAAAGTGTCGTATATCGGCGATAGCGCTGAGTACTTCGATAGCGCGGGCACGTGGCGTTTCGAGAAGCCTATGTATTCTGCCGTAAACAACCAAGACCTATCGCCAGGTCTACCAGTAGGGGCGTATACAACATGTTAGTAGTGACATGGCGGGTGATGCAGGACAACCAGTATTTTAAAAGCTACGTGAACTTCAGTACGGGAAAATGGGTATCTGCTGTGCCAGACACTGTTCGCAGCTATGTGTATATGCAGACAGTATCTAAAACAAGTGTACCTACGTGCCTCTGGTCTCAGTCTACTACTGTCGGAGTGCGTGTAGCGCTGAATGGTGACCCAACTGATGTGTATGCGGCTAGCCCATTCTTACCAGTTGACGGAATAAAACTTTTTTCGATTAGTATTACGGAGTACGAAACGTCAGACACAATACCATCTAACGCGGTACCGTTTTCTTTGTTTCTTACACCGTGGGGTGACGACGCGTACCCATTATGTGTGTACAAACCTAAATAAGGAACGCTTAACATGGTCCCAATCGCTCAAGCCATAATCAAGTTAAACGCTGTGGACAGGCCTAAATTGTTGGAGTTGCTGGCAGGTAGACTGGACATATTGGCGGTTGTAGACGACACCTGCACGACGTGTAATAAAACAATGAAGCTGTTAAGTGTCCTTGCTGCAGCGCCTATGAAGGAAGATACAGCAAAGCTTTTGCTAGCCACTAGCGGGTTTTCTGTCAGCGATGTATCAGCCATAGTAGAGTCCGCCAAAGCAGAACATGTACGTGTAGGGGCTGACACAGCAACAAAAATAGCTGCGGTTGCGCAGAACCAAACCGTTACACTGATACAGCCGGAAGACGTAGTAGCCGCGATCTCTGGCACAACAACTGGCAGGTTGACTATAGTTAAAAATGCAAGTGGTTACCATATAGTAAGCTCTGCCAACGCGGAGTTAGAAAAGCACGAGTCGCACAAAGTCATCACGCCAGAAACAACACTCAGGCCAATACTTACAGCCTCACTTAAGCTACTCAGCACGCCATCGGAAGTAGACCCAAGTCTGACTGTTACGACTACCATCAATGACGTGCCAACCGATATTCCTCTCGGTAAGTTCCTTCTTCTTGCGTCTACCACCAATGCCTTCTCTGCGTGGTTCAAGGCCTTCTATCCGGGGGACTACGAAGAGTTCACTAAGCGTTACTACCAGTGTGGGTCTTTACTAGGGCATGGTGTTAACGCCTGGACTACCACATTCTTTAGTGAACTAGATAAAGAAAAACTTTTGGATATTGTTGGCAAGCTGAACAGCGCAATAGTATCTTCCACCGTTGACGTAGAGCAGCGTATACGAGAGCTCGAAAGTAGACAGCGCAAGACGCTTAGTATGCTGCAGAAGGTACTCAACAAACTGGAAACATTATGAAGATCAATCTACTGTTCAATTATCCACTTGGCGATCTAGTAGCGATTACGGGTGTTGCGGCATATCTACAAGCTCAGTGTCCACAAACTACATTTGTAGTTAATGGGTCTGGCGAGTTCGACAAGCGTATCTCTGTGAACTACTCTATTCTGCTACAGAAATACAACACCACTAAGGAAGGGCACTATACTAGAGCGCTTGTAGAACTAATTGCCGAGCAACTGCCCGAGTTTACTATACCATTGCCTACAAGTCCTTTGAAACCTGTCATAGACATATCAGAAGCTGAGAAAGGTTTCCGACCGTACACGGAACCCTATTGGGTAATCTTCCCAGGTGGCAAAAGGGACTTTACTGCTAAGCTGTGGCATCAGGATAAGTGGAACAAGCTTGTAGAGCTGTTACAAGACAATAGGTATGGTATATGCAAGCGTGTTGTGCAAGTTGGCAAAGAAGCTGTAGGGTACATCAATCCTAGTCTGAAGCGTGTAACGAACCTCATCAACAGAACGTCGGAGCAAGAGCTATTCTCGCTCATATATCACGCCGATGGTGTTGTGTGTGGTATCACCAGTGGTATGCACATTGCTGCTGCTTTTGATAAGCCGTGTGTTGTAATTGCTGGTGGAAGAGAAGGTCCTTGGTGGGCCAAGTACGATAATCAAGTGTTCGTACACACCATTGGTAAGCTGCAGTGTTGCGCCCTTCCTTGTTGGAACAGCGATGTGACAGCTGGCGCACTTGGTAAGACTTGTTTGAACGTAGTAGCAGACGCTGTACAGCCGCAGCCTAAGTGCATGTCACTTATCACTCCAGAGATGGTTGTGTCAGCAATTTTGAACTACTACAAGGGCAAGGTAGTCGATGTAACTATCAAGGAGGAGGCTACGTTCGTACCGTACGAGAAAGAAGCTAAAGTAAACTCTGTCAGGTCCTTTGATACAATTGCGGCAGAAAGCCATATACTGACAGACACAGACATTGTCAACATTCTTACATCCAGCTGGTTTGACAAGATTTTCCCAGGGCAGACAACTAGGGGTGTGACAAACGCGCTACACAGTAGGTATCAGTTACTCCAGAAGTTGAAGGATCCTGAGAAGTGCAAGTCGTGTGTTCGTAAGTCGGTGGAACAAGATATAAAGAACGTGGAGTCTTTGATCACTGCGACGTTTACACCGTATCTAAAGAAATTATCTGACGCCAGCAAGAAGTCTTTGATGCTTTACCTTGAGGGCAAGAACAAGGTAACGAAGTCTAAGATCTTCTATAGTAGCATTGGTGACATCCTATGACGCAGGACAGAACAATAGTTGTTACTAACACAGTAGCGGAAGCCATGATCTTTAATGCAAGGCTTAGGAACGCCATACAGTTCTTAGACTTTGCTTATCGTAAGTGGGCTGATACGCCTAGAGGCACTACAGGCCCTAGGTGCTGCGGTAAAGGTATGTCTGTACAATCTAGGCAGACACTACTAGAAACAGTCAGGGCAGGGCTTGCGACGCTGTCTAAAGAACAGAGTAATTTAGTGAAAGAAGTTCTTGACGCAACGCGTGTGGAGTTCTATATTGGGCAATTGAAGAAAACATTGTAGGACCGTGCGCCTACATCACATTAACGGAGGATACGACTATGGGTGATCTGGTTGTTGAAAAGATTGAGGCAGATGGCGAAACGCTGTTGGTGACGCTTACTGGTGACGATCGGGCTATGTTGGAGAATGATGGACGTGCGTTTGTTATTAGCCATGTACGCAAGTCAGCAAACTACAACTCTTGGGGGCAGGCTGGCGTAGAACGTTCAAGCGGACTTGCTGCGTATGACCCAAAGGTAGACGAGGCCACTGCGGCTAAGGTGGATGTGTATGAACAGGCAAAACAGGCGCAAGCGAAGAATGAGACTCTTGTGTGGCGGTATCGTCAGTCTTTCCGCTTAACCAAGATGATCTAAGTCTCGTACTGTACGAGCAAAGCCAGTAGCTAAAAACTACTGGCTTTTTTTATTGAGGGTATCAACTGCTTTGTTTTGACGATTCTTGAGAGGGGTACTGTCGAGTTCTTGCAGCATAGCGTGGTAGCGCTCAGTTACATATTGTTCTATATCTCGAGCTGTATTAGCCTGTTTCTTTAGAGCAGCTTCAAATACTGATGGGTCATCTGTGAAGGCTGTCTGTAGGTCTTCTGCTGGATTGCTAGAGGGCATGGAAGCGAAGCTAAGTATTTTCGGCGGCTTCCATACGCCATTCTGCGCGAGAATGACACCAACATATTGCGATACTTCTTCACTGATGTCTGCTGTCCCATTCTCTTTGTTTGGTGGATCGTTTGTGAATACCTCAGCAATGCCCCAAGCAATCTCATCTGGGTTCACAGGAGAGAAGTTCTCAAAGTCAGCTGTCTCACCACTGAGTACCCTACATACTTGGGAGAATATCTCCCAGCTAGTAGTAAACTGGTTGGTCGTAGTGGCTGTAAGCAGCGCCTGTATCTTTTCAAGATTGATGCTAGGCAACTGCACAGAGAAGTCTGTTTCCAGCTGATGCTTTATAGTCTTATAGTCCCACTCTGCGACTTCCATCCCATAGTTATCTACGCAGATTGCAAGCAACGTTGTGGCGAAGGTATCTTCATTTGCAAGCAACTCAGTGAGTCGCACACGTTGATGTGGGGAT
>JFJP01024651.1_pt1 | contig 12905 bp, 11 predicted proteins | sample 431651 | NCBI WGS metagenome assembly JFJP01 (sample SAMN02602958, study PRJNA72255) | Microbial mat metagenome, whole genome shotgun sequencing project. | biome: fresh water; feature: sink hole; material: water; isolation source: purple microbial (photo- and chemosynthetic) mats found in... | reverse complement strand
CGAACGAGACTGAGCTCGGCCGAAGAGAGTCTCCCGCCATCGAGAGCTTCGCAGGAGTCGACCGGGTCGGCGAGGAGGGTTGATAATTAGGTTAATTAGGACCTCTGCATGATGTACTGATCGTTGACCAGCTCGAAGAACTCGAATGTGCTCTTCATGCTCTCGAGCAGGTCTCTCAGCAGCGAGTTTTTGTTCTCGAGGTCTTGGTTCTTGTCTTGCAGCTTCTTTATGAGGTCTTGCAGGTCTTGGTTCAGCTCGGCTGCTCGCGAGTTTACCTCTCCTTGCGTCGGCTGTCGGACTGCTGGCATGCCTTCAGGCTTGTCGATGTTGAGACCGTTGAGGATCTTCGTGAACATCTCTTTCTGGACTCTGTCCTTCGGCCTGTGGAACCTGATGAGGAATTCTGGTGAAGAGGAGGGTACGGATGATGTCTTGAATGAAGCTGTAGACGAGGTAGTGGATTCGCTTGATCCTGTTGCCGATCTCAGGCATTCCTTTCCTCGTGTACTCACGCTGCTCTTCGTCGATCTGGATGAGCAGTCTGGCTTAGACGAGAGTACTTTTTGAGCTGCTCTTGAATTTCGCGGAGTCGAGCGTTGAAGTCGTCGTCGTCGACCTCGGAGATCGTGTGGCCAGCGACGCTTCCTCCTCGCTTGACCTTTCCTTCGAGTTCTCTGATCCTGTCTTCCATGAGGAAGCGGTCTTCGTCGAAGCCGAGCTCTGGGTCGGTCGAGGTGCCGACGTCTTTGGGTTTCGCTCTGCCGAGGAGAGTGTTGAGGTCGACCTTGAGGCCGTCGCCTCGATACTGCTCGATGATCTTGGCCATCAGCTCGTAGTCTTTCTTGATCTGTCTGTTCTCTGCCTTGAGCTGTTCGATGAGGTTTTGGCTGAAGACTTTTTCTTCGGCGAGCTTTTCGAGCTTCTCTTTGTTCTCGCGCATTTCTTTGAGTGCGTACTTGTTGCTGGCCTCTTCGTAGAGGTCCGACAAGAAGCCCTGCACCACTGGCTTGTTGTTGGTGCCCAGTCTGGGGACGCCAGGGCGGATCGAGCCTGCCACGCTGCCCTGTCCTCGGCTGACACTGGACCTCCTCGAGGCGTTTCTGCTGTTGACTTTAGCCTTGATGTTCAGCAGCTCTTCTTCGTGCTGTTTCTGGAGCTTCTCGAGTTCTTTCCTTCTGTTCTCGAGTCTGTTTTTCTCGTCCTCCATCTGGTCGACGTCGATGCCCATGTTTTTGGCCATCTGCTTGAGTTCGGGCGTGAGGTAGGCGAGGCCGCCCGACTGCATAAGGCCGTCGATGAACTTGAGCTTGAGGTTGTTGAAGTCTTCTCGTTCGTGCAGCAGCATGCGTTCTCGGGTCTCCAGGTCTTCTTTGAGGGCCTCGAGTTTCTGTTCGTATTCCTCGAGGGCTTCTCGGTCTCTCTCGAGCTCTTCCATCTCTCTTCGGATCTCTTCGTCGACCTGCTCGACTTCTCTGTTCTTCCACTTGAGGTCGTTCTCCATCTTCTTCTTGTCGTCGATGAACTGCTTCACTTCATTGTTCAGCGAGTTCCTGTCTTTCCAGAGCTTGAGCTTCTCTTCCTCCAGTTCTTCGGTGAGAGCTTTCTGTTTCTTGAGCTCGTCATCGAGTCTGAGCTTGTCTCTCTTGATCCTCTCTTCTTCGATGGCTTGTTTTTCGGCGTCTCTCTGCAGCTTTTCCTCGAGTGCTTCGAGTTCTTTCTTCTTCTTGTTGATTTCTTTCATCTCTTTGTCTTTTTCTTTCTGCAGGTTGTCCTTGACGCTCTTGAGAGCCTTGATGTCTCGCTCGAGTTCGTCTTTTTCTGCGTTCGCTTGTGATTTGTCGGTGATTAGTTTTTCTCGTTCTTTCAAAAGCTTGTCCTTCAGCTCGTTGAGTTCGAGCTGGTACTCCGCGAGGTTTTCTTCAGATTTTTTCATATCCTGGTCTCTGTCTTTGAGAGCTTTTTCGAGGTCTTTGCAGCGCGCTTCTCTGTCGTCCATGTCGTTGGCCCTCATCTTCAGGTCGTCGTCTTTGGCTTTGTACTGCAGTCTGTCCAGTTCGAGTTGTTTGGATTTATCCTCGAGCTCTGCTTTTCGTTTGAGGTAGTCTTCTTCGTTCTTCGACTTCTCATTTTCTAGCCGCTTCTTTTCTTTCTCGTTGTCTTCGCCTTGTTTAGCGAGATCTTTGAGGACTTGCAGTCTTTCAGCGTTGAGCTGCTTCTGCTCCTCGTCGAGCTTCTTCGCGAGCTCGGAGTTGTCGACCGTCATTTGACCATTCTCGAGTGCTTTAAGCTTCTCTCGAAGTTCCTTTATTTCTTGGCGAGATTTTGCCAGCTCTCCACTCATGCGAGCCATGATGGCTTCGTCGGTAGCTTTTGCGTCTGTTCCTGCTGTCTTGTAGAATTGGTCCGGATTAGTGACTGCTCCACTAGGCAGTCGATTCTTTGTGTTGGAGTTTTGTCTCGATAGTGCTCCCTTCATTTTGGAGCTCGACCGTAGTAACCTATATGACTCAAAGCCTTTTTCGGCCGACGCATCTCCTTTCCTTCTTCTACTAAGAATGTTTCTTTCGACTTGTTCCAGATAGTTCAAGTTTTCCTTGTCTCCTACTTCGCTAGCCTTCTTGATCTTCCTCATCTTCTCTTTGAAGCTCGTTTTGGGCGACCCTGTGGTTTCTAGGGTGAATAGGCAATACCTTTGAGATCTTCGATGTGGTTTGCGTCTTTGGGATCGAGCTTGACATTCGAGTCGTACGAGATCATGACTCTCGCGACGAGCGATGCGTCGAAGTCAGTGCTGGATAGTCGGTCGAAGGGTTTGAGCGGAAACCAGTCATCGATCTGAAGCTGAGTTCAATCTTACTTTGAATTTTTTCGAAAATTTGTATTTGAACGGCACTTCCAGGTAGAGAATGCCCATGATTTCTTCTGCGGTCAGTAGGAGCTACCGTTTTGGAGGATGGCATACTTGAAGCTGAAGTTTTTCATGAGGGAGTCGAACTTGTACTTGACGTCTTGGTTGAAAGGGATCTAGTCAAGTGAGAGGCTACCGCGACTTCGTGTTTCTTTCCGTCGATCATCGTGAGTCCGACCACGTCTGGGATGGGCGAGTCTGACTTAGAGGAGATTACCTTTCTTCTTGACTTGGATGATGCTGATGCTGATGTTGACTTCGCACGGCTCGCTCTTCATTTAAATTTACGGTTGACGCAAACTTTGAATTAATTTTAGGGCTGAATCGACCGATCTGAGGACAAGACGGGCAAGCGGCACGGGTCCAGAGGCTGGGATGAGTTATCTGAACTTGAAGTTGACGCCTTTGCCACCGGTCACGAGGTTGTTCTTGAGGTTGTCAGGATTGGCCCAAGAGCTGTTGGTGTAGTTCTCTTCGATCTCGGACTCGAGCTTCTTCTGTTCTTCTTGTTTCTTGTAGTAGTAGGCCAGCATCTCTTTGTGGGTCTTCTCGTCGATCGGCGACTCCTTCACAGGTGCACCTGCTCCTTTCTTCTCGATCTTGATGATCTGGGTCAGCAGAGACTACGAAGGTGGACTTCTCGTTGGTTCCGCCGTTGACCTGCTCGCCGAAAGACTTGCCTCGGTAGAGTTCTCTGCCCGCGAACCAACAGGCAGAGTCTGCCGCGTTGAGCCACTCAGCATCGGGCCAGAGGCTCGGGAGGTCTGCAGTTTCTTCGAGGATGAGGTAGGCGTGGTCCCAGGGAGGGATGCCGTGGTAGGCAGGGTAGGCGATCATCACTGCGCCTTTGAGCAGACTGACGAGTTCCTCCATTTCTTTTTCGACGAGACACTTGTTCTCTGTGGCTTTGTTCCGCGAGATGTAGTCTCGAGCTTCTTTGCAGACTTCTCTCATCTTGTCTGCGATCTCGGCCATCGGAGCGATGCCGACTCTGTAGCCTGTGGGGTCTGGGTGTTCGCGTTCGTTCATGTTGGCCGTGACGACTGCCCACTTCTTCTGGTCCGCTGGGAGGGTTTCGCTGGTGAGGCAGAGGCTACATGGCTGGCTCGATGGTTTCGGGCATGGTGAGGCCTCGCAGGGCTTCGGGTTTGAGCGGTCCGTGGTCTGCCAGGCCTTCGACAGCTCCAGCGAGTTTCTCGATTTTGAGTCTGAGGTTGTTCACTGGTGAGAGCAGTCGTACCGTAGCAGATGCGCTCGATGAGGTCGTCGATGAGGATTTTCGATGAGGTTTCCCACTTGAATTTGTTCAGCTCGGACTTCTTGTAGAAGAGGATGACCATCAGCTGCTTCCTCGAATGCGATTCCGAAACTGATCGAGCAGGCACTTAATAAGCAATTAATTAGTTATGCGATTCCCTCGAGACTGATCCTCCTCGGAGTCAACATCAAGTAGATGGAGAGCGAAATCATCATCAGGTCTTTGTAGAAGCCGAAGCAGAGGCCGCCAGTCATCATCAGAACCGTGAACACCTCTTCGGCGACCATCATGAAGTCGCCAGCCAGACTGATGTCGGTCGGCAGTCTCTTCAGCCAGCATCGAACGAGCAGCAGAGTCATCAGTTGGTAGCCGATGATGAGGTAGCCCACCCAGAACAGCCAGCTCTGGTCGAAGGAGCAGTGGTAGTTCTGCGTGAAGGTGTTCGAGTCGAAGTAGGGCAGCTTGAAAGTGCATGACTTGGCCTTGCCGACCTCGGACACGTCGAAGAATATGAGGCGCAGGAACCGCTCATCGAGGCCGACCTCTTCGGAGACCGCGATGAGATACCTCAGCAAGAAGAGCTGTGTGAGCAGCGCGTACCAGTGTCGGTCTGTAGAACCTGAGAGCGAACTTGGCGACCTGCGAGACGAGGTTGAAGAGTCTGTAGTGGCGGATGCCGGACAGCTTTTCGTTGAAGAGGATGAAGCCGAAGTTGATCAGCAAGCAGAACCTGTGTGAGAAGCGACTACCAGCTGTCGAAGAAGTAGAGGTTGCAGAGGACGAAGAGGAGGAAGAGGTTTCTCCTGTTGACTTTCTGGATGTTCTCCTTGGTGAACTTGTCGGTCGGAACCACGTCGAAGAGGTCTCTGAGCTAATGAGCTGCGAGTACTGTCAAGTTGACCACCATCTGCGTGCCGTAGTTCAGTGAGTACTTGTCCGGAGCGTCGCGCACTTCAGACTGGAAGAAGTGACACACCTGCTGGATGCCGCTCAGGAAGAGACACATCAGACCCATGTACACCATTATCTTCCCGAACAGCTCTCTCAGCACTTGCGGGAACTCGTTCCACATCACCACGGTCTCGCTGAAGTTGTAGCTCTCGAGGTTCGCCATGAGCGTGAGGAAGGTCAGCAGACACACCTGCAGGTACATGAAGTTGAACATCGATGCGAGCTTGACGGCTCCTGGTCTGTACCTGCCGATCTGCAGGATGAAGATGAAGGCTGCGCTGAAGAGCACGTCCATCAGCTCGATCTGGTAGCCGCTGAAGACGGAGCAGTAGAGGATGCCCAGGAAGATCGTCAGTTCTTTGAGGCTGCTGGTGTATAGCTGGTTGTTATTGAAGTAGTAGCCTGCAGCGGTCGAGAAGATCGCGAAGAGCAGGTAGTGGCCGGCGATCAGCAAGAGGCTGCAGGTGGAGGCGACGACTGCGGTCTTGATGATGGTCACGTGTCGAGGGAAGTACGTGGAGTCGGGGACGTGGGTGACGAACTTCAGCGAGACGACCACCAGCAGCGAGGTGAAGCTCTTCGACAGCTTGTCGATGTCGAAGCTGTCGAAGATGCTCGAGTCAGTGGTCGTGCTGAACACGAACAGCGATGTGTAGCTGAGGAGAAAGGTGGCTCCCGTGGCGATGAGTCGCCTGAACTCGAACACTCGATACTCATCCGAATGCATCTTCCCTTCGATCAGCTCCATCTGCTTCTTCTCGATCTCCCTGAAGTTCTTCAGGTCGTCTTTCGTGAGGCCGTCGAGGATGTCTGGCAGGAACACGACGACAGGTAGGAGCAGACAGCCGTACCAACTGAGACTGCTGAAGTACAGCAGATACTGAATAAGGTCGGCTGTACTTTGTTCATCAGAAGTGCGAGAAGCAGGTACTTCTTGGTCCTCTCCCAGGGCTCGTAGCGCTGGAACCTGCTGAGAACCCTCAAGATGTCGAGCTCGTGTGTGATGAAGTACAGCGGCTGGTTCTTGCCGTCTCTCCTCCCATCCTTCTCCACCAGCTTGACGAACCGCAGGTGGATGAAGCCTTCTTCGCACAGGTAGCAGGAGTACGCGTAGAGCAGGTCCGCGACTCCCGCGAAGATCAGGAACACCTTGATCCAGACACTGACCTCTAGCTCACTCGAGAGTACCTGAGCGGACAGCCACTGCTTCGAGCAGCCTCAGCGAAGCCAGGATGAGCAGCTGGGACACTTTGACGTCTTCCCACGCATCGACCATATTAAATGAACACGGCAATTACTTAATAATTTATTTATCTGACACAATTGAATGCGGTACTGGTAGGAGGATCGCCAGAAGGGGTCCTCCACGTTGATTACTGCAGACTCGAAAACGAGCTGCCTCGTCGCTTTGTGTACTCGTACTGTATTAGTCTATCTCCCGCACCTAAGCAGAGCACCGTGTTTCTGCTCACTAAACATACTAAGCTCGAAACACACCAATACTTGTCTCAGCAGTCCGCACGCACCTCTCGACGAGGCTCGGCCAGATTTGCAGCAGGCAGACCTCGATTAAATAAGTTTCAAGGATGAAGAAGACAGACACCCTAGGACTAGAAGGCGACAAAGAGAAGCAGTACCGCATCTTCGTCAGCGCGGTCAACTCGGTCGTCGGACAGGCGGTCGTGGAGAACCTGAGGAACGACAACTACAACGACGACAACCCTCACATCATCATCGGCACCCTCGACAAAGACGACCCGACGCCTGCCTGTCGAGGCGTGAAGAAGATCATCGCGGTAATACTGGATGAGCGAGACGGAAGACCCCAAGGTGCACATGCGAGTCATGCTTGACTGCGACGTGATCATCTACGACGCCCTCAAAGCCCCCGCAGACGAGATCCAGTTCGCGCTCAAAAGTACCTTCTCCTCACCCAGCGCTGACCTCCTTCAACTACACCGAACCCAAAGTGTTCATCCTCATCAGCTCGGTCTTCTCTTGGTCCGACACTCCCCCCAAAGAGTTCATCGACGAGAACACCGGAGAAGCCATCGAAGTGACCTCCATCAAGACCGGCAAAACCGGCCGCACCTTCGGCACGCACAACACCGTACTCGTCCGTCACCCAGGACAACAGTCTCGACGGCAAAGACCCCCTCAAGACGCACTACTCGAACAAAGAGCTGGGGTTTAGGAGAGCACTCCCAGCCTACGAGTACCTCCGTTCTCTCGAAAACCAAGCGCTCGCTGCAGGCAAGGCCAAAGACAACCTCAGAGTCTACGTGCTCTGTTCAGGCATCGTCTACGGCAACGGCGAAGACCCTCTCTACGACATCATCGACACCGCTTACCAAGGAGAGACTCCCCTCACGATGATCGGAGACGGCAAGAACAAAATACCCATGATCCACTGCGTCGACCTCAGCTCCATCGTCAAGCTCCTCGTCCACGAGCGACCTGCAGACCAAGAGTACATCCATGCCATCGACTTCGCTCCCAACAGGACGCAGAGCAGACTGCTCAACAGCATCAGCGAGTCTATGGGCAGTCAAGATGTCCTGCAGCAGACTCACCTCGACTCGATCTTCAACGAAGACTACAACATCCTCACCCTCAACCTCAACCTCATCCCCACAGACCTCCTCACCACCGAAGAGTCCAGGGGAGAAAAAGACTCCTTCAAACAAACATTCGCTGAAGGAGAGAAGAAGACCTACCGCTGGAAGTACCGGTCCGGCTTCGCGGATAACTTCGACGCCATCTACAACGAGTTCAAGTCCTTCAGAAACCTCAAGACCATCAAGCTGGCTGTCGTCGGCCCAACATTCTCCTATGAAAACATCTACGGCGAGCGCATCGCGAATAAGCTCCGCATCCCCTTCATCATGTACGACAGTCTCGTCGACCAAATGCTGAGCAGAGACGACGCTCTCGGCAAAGAGCTCAGAGACTACCTCGACACCGAGAAGTCGCGGATGGTGCGCGAAGCCACCGAAGAGCTCGAGAAGCTCAGAGCAAAGAAGAAGAAAGGCATCCCCGACGCAGTCAACCCCGACGACTATGTCCCAAAGCTCAACCTGCAGATGATCAACAAGATCTTCAGCTGGCGACTCGGCAAGTCGGACTGCAAGAACAAAGGGTATGTGCTCGAGAACTACCCGACCACGCGAGAAGAAGCTGCGGAACTCTTCATCGAGAAGATCCCCGTCAAGAACGAAGTCATCGACACCATCGAAGCCGAGAACTCCGCTGGCTCCGGCAAGCCAGGCACCCCTCCGCAGCCTCTGCAGTTCCAGCTGCGACCGAAGAGAGAGATTCTGCCCGACAAAGTCATCAGCTTCACTGCAGACAACGCAGCAGAGCTCCTCGCACACCTGCGGTCGGCTTTCGGCGAGTATCGCTTCGAGGAGCTGCCTGAAAATGTAGAGAGGATCCATCTCGAGTGGGCGGCGAAACAGACACCCGAAGCGAACTCGATCAGCGACTTCTACAAAGAACAGAAGATCGAGATCTTCCCCGTGGCCTTCAAGAACTACGAGACGAGCGAAAAGGTCTTGGAGTACATCGGAGAGAAGATAGACTTCGGCCTCAAAGAAGCCGCGATCGACGACGAGAAGAGCTTTGACGCGACGCTGGGCCAGTCGATGGCGGAGAAGCCGATGGAAGACCGAGACGTCGCAGCGCAGGAAGAGACCGACCAGCAGAACAGCGCGAGTCTCGAAGAGATCAAGCAGCAGGAGCAGGAGATCCTCAACCAGAAGTCTCAAGCGCTCAAGCAGTACATCACGGACAACCTGCTGCCGGTGCTCACTTCGGGGCTCATCGACATCTGCAACAGCAAGCCCGAAGACCCCCTGGACTTCCTGGCAGACTACTTGATAGCGATGTCGCAGAAGAAGTCGACTGCTCCGAAAGAAGAGGGGAGGTAATTAAGCTTACTGCAGAGCGCTCTGCACTTGGTCTGGAGCTGCTGCGGGGAACCTCTTGATGTGCTTGATGGCGTCGATGTTCAGCGCGGGTCTGGTGTCGAAGCGTGGCAGCTTGGAGATCGTGAAGCCTCCTGCCTGCGGTTTCTCGACGAAGAAGTCGCGCTTGTCGACGGGTTCGGGCAGAGGCTCGACCAGCGCGGGCAGAGTGGACTGTCTTAAGCTTTCGGGGCCGACCGAGAAGCGATGCGATGACTTCTTGATGATGTTGCTCAGCTCGAGCTTCGACTTGGGCAGCTGCAGTTCACGGTTCGTCGCAGACTTCCGCTCATCCATCAGGATGCTCGACTGAGGGAATCCTTTCCTTTCGACCGAGTAGCGAGGACTCTTGTTCGCCGAGTTCTCGCCGGTGAGTTCGTTGGGCTGTTCTTGGATGAATCGAGGCGCGTTGCTGAGTCTGCCTCGAGCACCGTTGAGCTGCATGTTTCTGCTGGACTTGGGTTTGAAGTCTTCGGGAATCTCGTTGCGGATGTCTTTCTCGTCTTCCGAAGCGAACTCGTCGAAGTCTTCTCTGTTGATGTTTTCTGCTGTGAAGATGTGTTGAGGTGGCTTCTTCGAGGCCTGAGCTGCTTTGTTCGAGTGGATCGAAGAGGTTTCTTGCTGGTCGTCTTCGGAGCCAGGGTTGCTGCTGTCGTCGAGTCGTTTGTGTCTGTCGATCTTTTGAGAGCTTTTGTTCTCGGTTTGGGGATTGTCTGTCTGGACGAGTTTCGACTCTGGATGGCTCTTGCCAAGAAGGTTCGAGTCTGTTTTGTTTCTGTTGAGTCGCTTGTCTGGGTTCGATGGCTTTCCGACCTGATGGGTCGCTGTCGGCTTGTCTTTATGGCTGGGGAAGTTGGTCTGAGTTGGGTTGGGTTTTTTGCTGGACTTCTGGGATAGGCCTGCCGTATCAACTTTTGACTTCGGTGATGGAAGAGGAGAGAGCTGTTTGCGCGGAGGAGTGCTTTTCTTGTCTGTTCCGCTTTTCTGGGTGTGGTTGTCTGTGTTGTCTGTTTCTTTTTTCCTCAGGGCTTCTCTCCTCCTGTCGATGAGAGACATGGGTGGTTTGGAGCTGCTGGTCATTTGGGGTTTGCTGGCGCTGCTGGGGTCGTTGGGTCTAATGTCAGATGGGGTGGCATGGTCTTCTTGTCGGATCTGGTCTTCTTGACTCAGGTTTCGGTTGATGTAGTCTTCTTCTTCGCCGGGCTCGCTTTCAGTGAGCAGGTTGTCAGGCTGTTTCTTCTTGCTGTTCGTCGATTTGACTCCAGTAGACTGGTTCTGGAGCGGCCTGCTGTCTGGTGGTGAGGAGTTGTATTGTTTGGAGCGGTTGTTGAGGCCTGTGTTCTGCTGGTCTTGCTTTCTGTCTGCATTTTGCTGTTTGTGTGAGACTTGAGGCTGGGGAAACCGGTTGTTGGGGTCTTGGTTGTCGGGGTCTGCTTCCGAGTCTTTTCCCAGGTCTCCTTGAAACTCATTCTCAGAGTTGACTTTGCCCAGCTCCTTGCCTGGTGACCTGGATTTGTGGGGGTCTCGATCCGAAAACTGAAGGAAGTTTGCAGTTTGTCTTTTGGAGAAGCCGTGGTGTTTGCCGGTCTCTTCGTCTCTGCTGGACATCTTGAAGTAGTTCTCGTTGCTCGGTGCGGGCTGAGTGGTGTAGAGGCCGTGGACTTCGATGGAGGGGACAAGGACTTTGTCTGGATCTGCAGAGGGTTTCTTATTGATGGGCATGAAGGCGATCTCTCCTTTGATGGCAGGCTTGACCCAGACCTTGTTTCTGTCATCGCTTGATGGGAGGGTTTCTTCTGCTCCGGCGAAAATGGTGTTGACCTGTGCAGCTTTGTCGAGCGTGTGTTTGGCCTCTGGTCTAGGTCTAGGAGCAGGCCTTTCGCTGGGATCTTTAGGCTGTGGTGTCGGCTTCTTCTTGGAGTCGAAGGTCAGAGGTATCCTCCGCTTGCAGTCTTCTATCTGATCGAATGAGTCTAATGTGGCTTGCTTTTGTGTGGTCTTGTTGTGGAAGTCTTGCTTTCTGAGGGTGTCTTTTCCTTCGTTGCCTTCTGTGGCGATTCTAGCTTCACTCATTTCTTCTGGGTGAGTGGTGGTTACTCTTGTTGCTCATTTCTCGCTCAACGATTGCTTTTAGGTTGGATCTGCAGTCTTCTGGATTAAGTTTGCTGCTCAACTTTCTAGGTTTCTGCTCTGCAGGATTTTCTTCGAGGTTTTTCTTCGTCATGCTGTTCTGCAGATGCTTGAGCTTGTCGCTGTCAAGGGCTGGTCTTTCCTTCCGACTGGTTATTTCCTCGTTGTTGAATGCTGCGCTTCCGTGGTCGATGTCGAGGGAGTTTATTAGTGCGGGTTTATCCTTCGACCTGAGACTCGAAGATGTGCCTAGGTTTCTCTTCTTCAGTCTTTCGATTTCTGCCTCGATGCGTTCGAACCTTTCTCGATCGATATGGGTTATCTGCTTAGCCTGTGAAGGTTCTAGCAGATTTGCTCCACTACTAGACTTTTCTCTCGAGGATCGCAGCCTGTTCATTTTCTCTCTCTCGAGAGCTGCGGTGGCTGCTCTGACTTCTGCTTCTCTTTGTTTTCGCTGGCTCGATTTATCTCTGGCTTTCATCTCAGATTCTAATGCAGACGCTTTGGCTTTGTTTCTGATTTCGAGGAGCTGTTCCTCTTCTTTCCTTTCCCTGAGATCGCGCTCTTCCTCGGCCTTTTCCTTGGCCAGTCTGCCCTCCATTTCTTCGATAAGTTTGTTCATCATCAGTCTTCGAGTCTCGGGGCTGGGGTTAGAGACTTGTTCTTGTTTTCTGCGGTATGCAGGTGACTTGAAGGTATCTGAGTAAACTGCTGGCTCTCTGGCTGGTTTGCTCGTCGAAGTTTTACTGTAGGATGTGCTGAGCACTCGATTTTTGAAATGACTGAAGCTTGATTCTTCTCTCGGCTGGATGGAATACTTCGATCCGAACAAACCTGCCGTGTGAGCTTCGGTGGATTTGGTTGAGTACTCTCCACATTGTTTATATGGCGGAGCGTACTCGCGCGAATGCTTTAAACTCGATTCCTTTCTGTTCTGCAGATTCAGCAGTTCTTCGTCGACCGACTTGAACACTTTAGAAGTGTTGAACTGAAAGTTCGCAACACGGTTGTTTCCTGTTGTTTCTTGGGGGTTGAGTCTGAAGCCAGTCGGAATGAAATAGCTGCGATGGCTCCGCTCTTGTCTGTCTTCTCGCTCGTAGGTCTTGGGTTCATACTTGATCTGGCTGGTGAGATAGCTCCTATTGTATGTAAAGAGATCTGCTGGTGTTTTCGTTGGCAAACAGCCACCGTGGCAGCTGCAGTGGCAGTGTTGGTGCAGATAGTGCGTGTGGGAGGTGCATTCGCAGACGGCAACTTCTTTGGTACAGGATTGCTTTCTGGGAGAAAGATACTGGTTAACCAGACGCGTGTTCTGCACTCCGACATCGAAGTCGATTCTCCCAGCCACCCGAAGACTCTTGTCACCGGATTCTTTGTAGATTTTCATGTCCTAGGTGTTACTTGCAGTGTACCCTGATCACTGCAGAAGCTTCTGACAGCTGCAGCACAGGCGCCTGTATCATGAGATCACTCGACTTTTCCCTAAGTGCGCTTTGTCTCATCAAACTGTGAATTACAGACAATTCAATGGAATTGAAAAACAGTCCGCATTTTAAAACTTCTTTGTTTTCCATCCTCTCTAAACACCATTCGTCTTAGAGGTGAAGTCTCTAGACTCTTATACGAAAATAACCCCACTGCCCAACTTCAGCAAAGAGGGGTTTGGGGTTTGGGGTTTGGGGTTTGGGGTTTG
>JFJP01014059.1_pt1 | contig 12909 bp, 6 predicted proteins | sample 431651 | NCBI WGS metagenome assembly JFJP01 (sample SAMN02602958, study PRJNA72255) | Microbial mat metagenome, whole genome shotgun sequencing project. | biome: fresh water; feature: sink hole; material: water; isolation source: purple microbial (photo- and chemosynthetic) mats found in... | reverse complement strand
CGCTTGCAAATCACCCAAAGCACTCAACACTTCCACATATTCATCTTTGATTGATACTGTCACCATAATCTGACAACTGCCTCAATAAATATAGCAACCGCCAAGACGGTTAGGACATTCTGAATTGCTGAAACTCTTACTTTTATTCTATTTTCCTTCTCTTTCCCTTCTTCCCCTAGCCCTGAGCATCGTAGCCTCTAGCCCCTAGTTGCAATGCCCAATCGCAGTTAAAATTAACTCTTCTACGCCCATCACCGGCAAGATGCAAGTTTCCAGTTTCTCAGCCAACCGGCAAGATGCAAGTTTCCAGTTTCTCAGCCACTTCCTCCAGAGTCATATCATCTAAAAATATAGTATCACCCTGCTTAAGCATTACTGATGGTAACAGAATCCCGTCCCCTAAATCTCGACCCTGTAAACCTGCAAGTAAATCTTCACCAGTGAGAAGTCCCGTAACTGCAATCTCCACTCCCCAATAATCACTTTTTAAAGCTATCATATTCACCTCCAACCCTTCTATTTTATTAAGTCGCTGCACTATCGGCCCAAAAGCTTTTTCGACAGAATTACCAACTACCCAAGTCAATTTGCGCGGCGGATTGACATTTATCGGTTGTAATTTATTTATTGCCTTGTCAAATTGTTGGATAAATTGACGAATCGAACCGACACCATTACCAATTTGTGGATAGTCTTCATAATCAGCAGCAGAAGGCAATTCTTCCCTAGCAATCAAAAACCATTCATCGGCTAACCAAACACAATTTGATCCTGTTTCTTTGCGAAGTTTAGCTTGTAAATTTTTGACCTGATTAATCACTTCTCGCGCTTTTTCTGGTGTCACTGGGATCAATTCATCTTCAACTGGTCGAAAGCGAGTTAAACCTACGGGAACTACGGCGATAGATGCGACAGCAGGAATATCACCTGTATGAAATTTAGCTAAATCTAATAAGGTTTGTTCTAAGTGTTCCTCGTCATTAATTCCGGGACAAACAACAACTTGAGTATGAATTTGTAATCTATGGGATTGAAACCATTTAATCTGTTCTAAAATTTGACCTGCCCGCAGATTTTTTAATAGGCGAATCCTGACTTCTGCTTCAGTAGCATGAACCGAAACATAAAGCGGAGATAGCCGCATTTGTTCAATTCTATCCCATTCTTTTTGAGTTAAATTAGTCAGGGTTAAATAACTACCATAAAGAAAACTCAGACGGTAATCATCATCTTTAAGATAGAGGGTTTCCCGTTTGCCCGGTGGTTGTTGATCGATGAAGCAAAAAGGGCAGCGATTATTACATTGAATTAAGCCATCAAAAAGAGCAGTTGCAAATTCTAATCCTAAGTCTTCGTCGCAGTCTTTTTCAATTTCTAAGTTATGGCTTTTGCCTTTAATATCTAATATTTGTAATTCCAGAATTTCATCAGCGATCAGGTATTGATAGTCGATTAAATCGCGGGGTTTTTGACCATTAATAGATACTATTGAGTCTCCCGGTTCAAAGCCGATTTCCGCAGCGATAGATTCAGGGATGACTTTGGTAATTAGGGCAGGGCGGATTGATAATTCGCTCATATTATCAGTTGGGGAATTTAAAATATTTATATCTGAGTATTTTAGATTATACCATTTATTGACAATTGTTGTTATTGGTAATATTTGTAGATGCGGTTTCAACCGCCAATTACATACAAGATTCTGGCGATTGAAATCGCGACTACAGAAACTAAGGTTAGTCTACTCAGACTAATTTGATTGATTTAGGCAATAAAACCTAATTTAAAAGTCCGCCGGCAATTGCACATAAAATAGCTACCCCAAAACTCAAACGATACCAAACAAAAATCCAAGTATTTTGAGTTTGCAGAAACTTCAATAACCAGGCAATTGCCACATAAGAAAACACAGTTGCCGATAAAGTTCCTACTGCCAATGAAACAATTCCAGCATTACCAAAACCCGACTCCAAAGCACCCTTTAACTCCACCAAACCAGCCAAAGTAATTGCGGGAATTCCCAACAAAAAAGAAAATCTCGCCGCTGCTTGCCTTTCTAACCCCATCGTCAACCCTGCGGTCAAAGTCGCACCTGAGCGAGACACCCCAGGAATTAAAGCCATTGTCTGAGCTAATCCCATCAAAATGCCATCTCGTACCGTCAACTTGTCAAAATCTCGCTGACGCTTACCAATTTTTTCGGCTATTGCTAATAATAGCGACATCACAATAGAAGCGATCGCAATTGCCCCTAAACTTCGCAACGGTGAATGGTCAAAATCCTTCACAAACACCTTAATTAACAACCCAAAAAATATAATTGGTAAGGTCCCTAAACCAATCCCCAAAGCTATTTGAAAATCATGGGAATCATAATTAGATTGAACTACTGCCTTAGATGCACCGATTATAATCTTTGTCAAGTCTTCGCGAAAATACCATAATACAGCGGCAATACTTCCTAGTTGAATTACAGCAGTATAGGCAACACCTGGATCATTCCAACCTAGTGCCAAAGGTATCACCTTTAAATGAGCACTACTACTAATGGGCAAAAACTCCGTTAAACCTTGCACTATACCTAAAACAATCGCCTGTACAATATTAATGTGAGATTGTGTGGCAGCACTAGCCGCAGCAGTTTGAGCTAAAAAAAGGTCAAGCAAAGCAATCATCTGTGATCATTTCCTAAAAAATTTGTCATTGTTGTATACAGGCAGTTATCAATTTAGCACCTGTAAAGCCTTAGAGCATAAGGAGCCAACTCCCTAGGTAGAAACCCAACATAAGTTTTAAGTGTCCAAGACATCTTTCTTGATCCGCTTTATGTCAATCTTATGTAGCAGTCTCAAACCTCTCAAGTATGAGTATTTTGTTTTTACGCGACCGCCTACATTAGATATGGGCATTTTCAGGAGCAGTACTTAGGTATAATTCTCCTAAATAGTATATTTTTACTGAATCGCTCCCGCGAACTAAAAACTAGGTGTCATTTTTGTGCCTGTGGTGACGTTACAACCAACTCCTCATTTGGTACTTCGCACTGATGCAGGCAATCGCTATCTGCCCCTGGTAGGCAGCAATTGCTGGACTATAGGGCGAAGTGATGATAATAATTTCGTGTTAAGTGATAGGTGGATTTCCCGCAGCCACGCGATGTTGCAACGGATGGAAACAGGTGAATTTTACCTAATCGATCTGGGCAGTCGTAACGGCTCCTTTGTCAATGGCCGGCGGGTGAGTATTCCTGTAACTTTAAAAAATAGCGATCGTCTAGTTTTTGGTCAAACCGAACTAGAGTTTAACTGTCCCCCTAGTAACCAGTTACCCAGTCCCCTAACAGAAGCTGACTCTGAAGATTTTACAGCAACTTTAACAGTTCGCAGTCTGATCTCAGTGATGGTTATGGACATCCGAGATTTTACGGTTCTTACTAGACAACTGGACGAAACCATTCTCTCAGAAGTCATCGGTAGCTGGTTCCGCCAAGCTGGACAAATCATTCGCCAGCATGGTAGTTGGGTAGATAAATATATCGGCGATGCGATCATGGCCGTCTGGTTTCACAAACCTAATGGTGTTAGTCAAGATGAGATGCTGCGAATTTGTCGCGCTCTCAGCGATATTCACAAAGCAACAGAGGAACTAAGTAGTCGTTATCCCTTACCTTTTCCCTTACGAGTCGGAGCCGGAATCAATACTGGTTACGCAATGGTGGGAAATGCAGGCAGTAGTGATCGCTCGGATTATACTGCTCTTGGTGATACTGTGAATGCAGCCTTTCGCCTAGAATCTTGTACTAAGCAAATTGGTAAAGATATTGCTCTTGGAGAAACAACATACAAATATTTATTAGATTTGGGGGGGAGCAGCGCTTTTAAGCAGTATAATGTCGAGTTGAAAGGGTACGACAGTCCTACAGTTACTTATGGCGGTACTTTTGCTGAGTTAAATAATTTTCTGAGAACAAAAGACCGCTAAAGAGAAAGAGGAAATACTAAGGCCAACTGGTACAACCGGTAGGGTGCGTCAGATGCTAAAACTCTGATGATCTCGATCGATTCCTGTGTCTGACGCACCCTACAAGTGGATGAAAGTGTGACAATTGGCTTGAGTCTTAACTGTGTTAGTGGGATAGTATTCTGTAACCATCCTGTCTGTAAAAGTGGAAGCAATAAAACCATGAACATATTGAGTCGGTTTTTGGTCGTTTTGACCTTATTAGTAGTTTCTTGGGGAGCGTTTGGACTTCAACATCCTCAATCCACAGATTTGAGCAATTTGACCTCACCATCATCCTCTGTTTTGGTAGCTAACGTAACAACCAATAATACTGTTGATGATTATGTGGTAACGATTTCTAGCCCAAAACTTGACTGGAATAGTAACACCCAAGAGGTTAAGAATTATCCGGGAAAGTATCAGGCTCAAATTGCTTTAATTATGAATAATGAGCCTGTCGCTAAGGTTGAGAAATCACTCAATGTTTCAGCGGCAATGATGCCTCATTGGGGTGGTATGATGCCTCGCTGGGGCGTGATGATGCCTCGCTGGGGTATGATGCCTCACTGGGGTATGATGATGCCTCGCTGGGGTATGATGATGCCTCGCTGGGGTATGATGATGCCTCGCTGGGGTATGATGCCTCATCAAGGTATGATGCCTCATCAAGGTATGATGCCTCATCAAGGTATGATGCCTAATAATAAGGAGACTAGCCCTGACGAAGACATGGAAAAATTGAGCAGTTAATTTTTCTGGTTCCGACCGTCGATAGTTAAGAGTTATAGAACTTATACAGAAACCGGGAATTAGGTGTATATTTGTGTTTTCAGGAATTAATCTAATACCTAAAACCCGGTTTTTTTGATCCTCTCAGCGGCATTAGCCGCTGGTTTTTGCTCTTGATAATTATAGCAACCGCCCACCATCCGATTAGGACATTCTGAGTCGCTGAAACCCTTGATGCTATTCCCTTCTTCCCCTAGTCCTGAGCATCGTAGCCCCTAGTCCCTAGCTATACCTCCGATCAAAGTAGTTGTCAATAGTCTATAACATTTTTTTTAGCAGAAACTTAGTTGCCGCCTCACTGTCAAGAGGTTTCGAGAAAAAATAGCCCTGAGCGTGTTCGCATTCAAGTTGTTGAAGCTCAAGAACTTGCTCTTTTGTTTCTACTCCTTCAGCAATTGCATCCAGCCCCAAATTATGAGCTAAAGTCACAATTGCGCGAACAATTTGCAGAGGACGACCCCCACCGACACCACCGACACCCAAAGGACTCACAAAAGAACGATCAATTTTCAGAGTATCAAGGGGAAAACGATGCAAATAACTCAAAGAAGAATAACCCGTACCAAAATCATCAATTGACAACTGAATTTTTCTAGCTTTCAATTGGGAAAGCATCGTGCTTGCCGAGCTCAGATTTTCCACAATTACACTTTCCGTAATTTCCAACTTTAAATTACTAGGATTGCAACCAGTTTCTTGGATAATTTCATCTATTTGATCGAACAAATTTACTTGCCCTAACTGTTTTCCCGAAAGATTAACACTCATCGTCAGCGGGCAATTAGTTATTGGTGATTGGTAATCATTAACTGGTAGTAGATGTCGGTGATGCTCGGTGTTTAACTGAGCATTTATATCCAAATCCGCACAATAATTAGTTATTGGTAATTGGTAATTGGATAAATTCGCCACCTCATATTTTTCTACTTTCTGCATCCTGCATCCTGCATTCTTGGCCAACATATCTTCCCAAATACGTAACTGTCGGCAAGCTTCTCGCAAAACCCAAGCGCCCAAAGGAATAATTAGACCAGTTTCTTCTGCCACTGGAATAAAATCCGCAGGTGATACTAAACCCCTCGTCGGATGCCACCAGCGGACAAGGGCTTCAAAACCGCTAATTCTGCCAGTAGAAAGTGAAATAATCGGTTGATAGTGTAGCAATAATCTAGTATTTCCCGAACTATCAATGCTGAGATTTTTGAAACCATTTCGGGAAGAGTTTTCTGATTGACGAAGTGGTTTTGAATTAATAATTGCTGAATTACCATTATTTGATTTTTGAATTTGCTCTGATAACGGAGAATTTTCTAAACTTATGTTTTGTGTCGAGATTGCCCGCCTGGGTAAAAAATCGCTATTTTGAAAGGAGTTGGAACTCTGACAACTTTCTTGAATTGCCCGCCGCAAGTCAGTTTCTAATTGCAATAGAGAAATAGTTTGGTCGTGCATTGCTAAATTAAATACTTCATGGCGGGCTTTCCCCAGAGCCTTCGCCCGGTACATGGCAATGTCGGCATCCCTGAGCAAATCTTCAGGATAATTGTACATTGGGCAATGGGGATATCGACTGCCATCATCATTAGATACAGAGTTTTCGCTTTGACTAAAAACAATACCGATACTAACAGTAGTAAATACTTCATGCCCTTCGAGGTTAAAGGGGTGAGCTAACTCTTGGTTAATTTTTTTGGCAATAACCGTAGCGTCAGTAAGACTGTGAATACCCTCTAATAAAACCGTAAACTCGTCTCCTCCTAATCGGGCTGCTGTATCAGAAGGATGCAGACAGGAAGTTAGACGAGAGGCAATGGCAATTAATAATTGATCTCCCACAGCATGACCAAGACTATCATTGATTACCTTAAAGCGATCCAAGTCTAAGAATAAGACCGCAAATTTATAATCTGCTTGTTCTTTAGAGCGGCGGATTGCTTGACCAACACGATCGATAAATAAGGCACGGTTTGGCAATTGAGTCAGAGCATCGTGAAAGGCATCATAGACAAGTTGTTCTTGGGCTCTTTTGCGCTCCGTGATGTCTCTGATGATCATTTGGGTGGCTATTTTCCCTTGATATGTAGCAGGAATACCAGAGATTTCTACATCTATTACCTTTCCATCAAGGCGAATCATCTTTTCTTCGAGCGGCTGAATTTTTTTCTTTTCTTCTTGGATTTTTTGAAGGCGGATCTTGACAACTTCTTGATAGTCGGGATGAATTAGATTAAATATGGGAAATCCGCTCAGTTCTAAAGCCGATTTAGCACCCAGCAATTTTGCCCCAGCGTTATTAATGTAGGAAATTCTACCTTCGCTATGTACAACAATAGCTTCGGGAGATAATTCTACTAAACGTCGATAACGTTCTTCGCTTTCTTGGAGAGAGGCAATTAATTCTATTCGCTCTTTTTCTGCCTGCTGACGTTCGATTTCGGTATCGCGGGCTGCCAAAAATCTGCCAATGCTTTGTGCCATTAACTCGATGATTTCTGTCTCATGGGAATCAAACTCTTTAGTTCGGATTTGGGTGGAGGAGAAACTTAATACACCATAAATATTACCACTAATAAATATAGGTGTACCGATATAAGATTCTAGTTTTAATTTTTGATATACTGGGTGCGATCGCATTTCCAATATTTTGCCAACATGAGCACAGGCTAAGGTTTTTTTGAGGTCGATCACTGCGGAACAGTAAGTATCTTTTAATTCCAGTTCTAAACCGGGTTGAAATATTTCCAGATTAGATTTGACTGAACGGATAATACAGCCGTGACCTTCTACTTGATTGATGATGCCCGTAGAAAGGTTAAAGATTTCGCAGCCTGCTACTAGATAATCGGAAAATAATTCCTCAAAGTTTTGATAGTTATAAGTGGTGATGCGGTGAATTTGCTTGAGATTGGAACTAAAGATTGCTAAGGTTTGGGACTTTAAAAACAATTCTTCTTCGGAGTGTTTGCGTTCGGTAATGTCGGTTTGAATGCCGACAAAATGGGTCAGGTGTCGCCGCGAGTTATAAACTGGAGAAATAGCAAGTTCATTCCAGAAGGTTGTGCCATCTTTGCGATAATTTTGTAAGATTACTTGGCATTCTCTACCTTCTTCAATAGCATTTCTGATTTCTTTAATGACTGCGGGATTGGTGTCTTTACCTTGCAAAAGTCGGCAATTTTTACCAATAACTTCGTCCCGCTGATAGCCGGTGATCCGCTCAAAGCTGGGGTTGACGTAAATCATCGGATTATCTACTTGTGTAGCATCAGCGATCACAATACCGTTGCTGCTGGAAGCGATCGCCCGTTCCATTAATTGTAGACGTTCTTCTGATTGCGATCGCTCAATGGCGGCGGCTAGGACGTTGGCGATCGCTTCGAGGAAATATACATCATCTTGGCTAAAGTAGCGCTGTTCCTTGGTATGCACGCTCAAAATACCCCAAGCGGAGGGGATTGGCAAGGGGAAGGATGAGGTAAATGGGGAAATCTTACTACCGTGATTGGTCGGATTGCCTATTTCTAGGCTCTCCAGTTTCCCCTCTATGCCGATTCCCAGTTCCCCCGATCCCCGGTTCCAATTACCAGGAACGATCGTAGAAATACCGCTGACTACACGGTGGTTATGTAGTAAGGGTGTGCCACTGAAGCGGGTTTCCAGGCGTAAGTCTTGAACTATTACGGATTCGCCGATGGCTAAAGTATAGCCTGCTTGGGATTTAGCCGAAGCACTGACTGTAGCGTTACCTACCAGTCCTTCTTGCCATCCGGTTCCCGATTTTAATAAAAAAGCGTGTCCGCTGGGGAGGAGTTCCAGAAGTTTGGCATATTCTACATCCAGGGTTTGAGTAACTAAAACTACAGCTTTGTCCATGAGTGCGGACAAATCGGTTTCTGCAAGAGCTTGTTGTCCCAAGTAAGCTACGGCTGCTTGTTGGAGGGCTCTTTTGTGTATGGATGCGAGTAATTCTTGTTCTACTGTTTCTGAACGCTTGGCAAGGGTGATGTCGTGGCTAATGGCCATTGCGCCTAAAGATTGACCAAATTCATCATCAATTAGCAATACTGTGGTTTCGCATACACCCTCTCTGCCATCTTTGCGAAGGAAGTTAATAGTGCCTGACCACAGACCATCAGTTCTTAAGCTGTAGACAATCTCATGGGTGAGAGCGGAATTTTCTTTTGCTGAGGAAGAGGAGTAGAAAATATCTATGGTTTTGCCGATGACTTCGGCTTTGGTATAGCCAAAAATGCTCTCGGCGGCAGGGTTCCAGTCTATGATTTGACCGAATTGGTTGGTAATTGCGACTCCATCGTAGATGTTCTCGAAGGTAAGGGCTTGTCGCCGCAGAGCTTCTTGTATGCGTTTGCGATCGGTGATGTCGGAGAATATGGATAATATCGCCGCTTCTCCCTGTAAGATTAGCTGACGCATGGATAATGCTGCCCAAAATATTGTGCCATCAGCTTTTTTGAGTTGTACCTCTGCCTCGCGGACGCATCCTTGGTTTTGCAGGATTTCTATTAATGGTGCGCGATCGCTGGGCTGGCAGTAAAATTCTGGTAGTTGGCGGCCAATTATATCTGTAGGGGAGACTCCGAAGGTGAGGGCAAATAAGTCATTACAGTAAAGGATTGTGGCATCGCTTTTCCGGCTGACAGCTAGGGGTAATGGTGCTGATTGCACGATGGCACTCAGTAGTTCTTTTGTTTCTTTTAAAGCGAGTTCTACTTCCTCGCTTAACTGACAATCCACGCATTTTCCCTCAGTTGGAAAATTAAGTTTTTGATTTAGCCATTCTACTTTTTGGTTCTGCACATCTGGACTCCTGCGCTGATTAAAATTTAATTTTAAATCTCACAATTTAGCGATTCCTGATGTTTAGGAAGTAAAATTGCTTGATCCCTGTATTCTATTGTACATTTTTCCTTTGTTCTTCAGTATTTTGTTACTAAAGTTTAAGCACAATCCTAAATGAGAAGATATATTATAACTTGATGCTGCATTTCTTAAAAATAATCGGGAGATTTAGACTAGAAAATAGTTATAAGTCTTGCTTAGCAAGGCTTATGAGATTGTTACGATAGGTTACTTTTTTGTAAAGAATTATCAACTATCATTTTTAGCATAAAACTTATTGATAATTAATTGCAAGTTCGATCCCTAGAACAACGATTTTCCGTAAATATCTCCTGTTATGTTAAGAAATACGGAATATAGTCAGAAAAAAAGTTTCTGATTTGACGTTTCCGGTTTCTCTGAATTTAATCTGGTCGATCGCGATCGCACTAATTGCCATTTTAATCTCAGGACAGTTTAGGGCAAATAGTATTAAAATCAACTGTTTTTTTAATTGTATTAAGTTTTGATCAGAGTAAGACTTTGGTTTGATAGAGCGGATCAACTGCTTAACTCCTACTACAATTAAAAATCACCTGTTGAAAGTCCAAAACTGCCATCTGGAGAGAAAATTATGCTAGAATCCTACCGCCAACACACTGCTGAGCGGACTGCAATGGGAATCCCACCATTACCGCTGAATGCTCAACAAACCTCTGAACTTTGCGAATTGCTCAAAAACCCGCCTGCGGGTGAGGAAGAGGCACTACTAGAGATGTTACGAGATCGTGTACCGCCAGGGGTAGATGGCGCAGCTTATGTTAAAGCTGGCTTTCTAACTGCGATCGCCAACAGGGAAATCCATAGTCCGCTAATTGCTCCCCAATGGGCAGTTTACCTGTTAGGAACAATGTTAGGCGGCTATAATGTGCAATCTCTAATTAGCTTGCTATCTTCTAGCGAACCTGCAATGGCCGCCTCGGCCGCCGCCGCTCTGAGTAAAACCCTGTTAGTTTTTGATGCTTTCCATGATGTCCTGAATCTATCGGAGATCAATCCTTACGCTAAACAGGTAATGGATTCCTGGGCTAATGCGGAGTGGTTCACCTGCCGACCAATTTTACCAAAAACCATTACGGTTAGTGTTTTTAAGGTTCCCGGAGAAACCAACACTGATGACTTATCCCCTGCTACCCATGCTACCACACGACCAGACATTCCACTACACGCTTTGGCAATGTTGGAAACACGGCTACCGGGATCGTTAAGTGTGATCGCCGAATTGAAGCAAAAAGGCCATCCTGTTGCTTATGTGGGGGATGTGGTCGGTACTGGTTCTTCCCGGAAATCGGCAATCAATTCAGTGCTTTGGCATATTGGTAATGATATTCCTTTTGTGCCAAATAAGCGGAATGGGGGATATATTTTAGGTACGGCGATCGCGCCGATTTTCTTCAACACCGCTGAAGATTCTGGGGCCTTACCGATTGAGTGCGATGTCAGCAAAATGGAAACAGGTATGGTAATTACCATCCATCCCTACCAAGGCGAAATTACTAACGAAAACGGCGAAGTCATCTCTACTTTTACCCTGAAACCTGACACAATTTTAGATGAAGTTCGTGCCGGCGGCCGGATTCCCTTACTAATTGGTCGTACTCTCACCGATAAAACTCGTGAAGCTTTAGGATTACCATCAACCACGATTTTTACTCGCCCCAATCCTCCTATAGATACGGGCAAAGGTTACACTTTAGCGCAAAAAATGGTGGGGAAAGCTTGCGGTTTACCAGGTGTTCGTCCGGGTACTTCTTGCGAACCAATTATGACCACTGTAGGCTCCCAAGATACTACTGGACCGATGACACGGGATGAGTTAAAAGAATTAGCTTGTTTGGGATTTAGTGCCGATTTAGTGATGCAAAGTTTCTGTCACACGGCCGCCTATCCGAAACCAGTGGATGTGAAAACCCATCAAGAATTACCCGATTTTATTGCCGAACGGGGCGGCGTAGCTTTGCGGCCGGGAGATGGAATTATTCACTCTTGGTTAAACCGGATGTTACTACCAGATACAGTAGGAACTGGTGGCGATTCTCACACTCGTTTTCCCTTGGGAATTTCCTTTCCTGCGGGTTCGGGTTTAGTTGCCTTTGCTGCGGCTTTGGGGGCGATGCCTTTAGATATGCCGGAATCAGTTTTAGTCCGGTTTAAAGGTGAATTGCAATCTGGTGTTACCCTGCGAGATGTGGTAAATGCGATTCCCTATATTGCCATCCAAAAAGGTTTGCTAACTGTGGAAAAACAGAACAAAAAGGTTTGCTAACTGTGGAAAAACAGAACAAGAAAAATGTGTTTTCTGGGCGAATCATGGAAATTGAAGGTTTGCCAGATTTGAAAGTTGAGCAAGCTTTTGAATTGACAGACGCATCGGCAGAACGTTCTTGTGCTGGTTGTACAATTAAGTTAAGCGTCGAGACGGTTTCTGAGTATTTACGTTCTAATATTGCGCTGTTGAAAAACATGGTAGCGCGGGGCTATGTTGATGCCCGTACTATGATGCGGCGGGTGGCAAAAATGGAACAATGGTTAGCAAATCCAGTGTTAATGGCAGCCGATGCTGATGCCGAGTATGTAGAGGTCATTGACATAGATTTGAACGAGATTAAGGAACCGATTGTTGCTGCTCCTAATGATCCAGATAACGTTAAGTTATTAAGTGAAGTAGTGGGCGATCAAGTTGATGAAGTATTTGTCGGTTCTTGCATGACAAATATCGGTCATTATCGAGCAACTGCGAAGGTGTTGGAAGGCGAAACATCGGTGAAAACAAGATTATGGATTTGTCCCCCAACCCGGATGGATGAATATCAGTTAAAACAGGAGGGAATTTACACAACTTTTGAGGCGGCTGGAGCCCGCACGGAGATGCCGGGATGCAGTCTTTGTATGGGGAATCAGGCGCGGGTTGATGATGGGGCAACGGTGTTTTCTACCTCAACTCGTAACTTTAATAATCGCATGGGTAAGGATGCGCGAGTTTATCTCGGTTCTGCGGAATTAGCTGCTGTTTGTGCGATGTTAGGACGGATGCCAAGTGTGCAGGAATATATGGACATTGTGAGTAAGAAGATTGAACCTTTTGCTGATGATTTGTATCAGTATTTGAACTTCGATCAGATTGCTGGTTTTGAGGATGAGGGACGGGTAATTGCCTTAGAAGATATGCCTCGGATTGAGGATATTTTGGGGATGCCTGCGACGGTGAGGTAAGATGTA
>JFJP01001331.1_pt1 | contig 12911 bp, 10 predicted proteins | sample 431651 | NCBI WGS metagenome assembly JFJP01 (sample SAMN02602958, study PRJNA72255) | Microbial mat metagenome, whole genome shotgun sequencing project. | biome: fresh water; feature: sink hole; material: water; isolation source: purple microbial (photo- and chemosynthetic) mats found in... | reverse complement strand
AAAGTTAGGTTGTTTCGCGATTGTAAATATAGCATTTTATCAGTAATTATATCTTATAAAAAATGAGTTAACAGTAATTTAATCTGTTAACAATATCATAATGTTATAAAAACATAATAGTAATTTTTGATTAAGATGAACTTTACATAGTGCATGTTACTTTGCAGAAAATTATTAAACCTCATGAAACAAAAATTATTATTTATAACAATTTTATTTACAGCATTTTGTTTTGCACAAAGCAAAAGTGTTATTAAAGGTAAAATTATTGACAAAGACCTGAATAATGCGCCTCTTGCATTTGCAAATGTTTCAATAAAAGGTTCTTCAAATGGAGTAACCACTAATGAAAACGGAGAATATTCCCTATCGCTCCCTTCTGGAGAATATGTGGTAGTATTTAGCTTTATTGGTTACGAAACTGTTGAAAAAATAATTGATTTAAAACCTAATCAAACAATTGAATTAAATGTGTCTTTAGGTAGCGGTGGATACAAATTGGATGATGTGGTGATTAAGAATGTAAAGAAAAGAAATACCGAAACCGCTATTCTAACAGAAATAAAAGAAGCAAAACAAGTTGTAAGCGCTATAAGTGCAGAACAAATGTCAAAAGGAACCGATGGAAATGCTGCTCAGGCCATTCAAAGAATTCCCGGAATCACTATTGTTGACGGAAAGTTCGTAATGATTAGAGGATTGAGCGAACGTTACAACAATGTGTTAATTAATGGTTCACTTGCACCAAGTACAGAGATTGATAAAAGAACATTTTCTTTTGATTTAGTTCCTACAGGACTTTTAGACAAAATGGTGATTTACAAAACAGGTTCTGCTGATAAACCTGGTGATTTTTCTGGAGGTATTATTTCACTGAACACTATCGAAAACACCTCCGATTTTACAAAATTTGATGTGAGTTTTGGTTACAGATCAAAAACAACATTCAATGATTATTTACAATCTGAAGGCTCAAATACAGATTTTGTTGGAATAGATAACACTTTTAGACCATTACCTTCAAGTTTTCCAACAACATCACAATTAAACAATAGTGCCGCTACTTCACAACTTCGTGTTGATGCAGCTAGATCATTACCAAATAACTTTGATACTAATTCAAGTAATGCCTTTTTAGACAATAGCACGGGTTTTTCATTGGGTAGAAAAATAAATTTAGGAAAAATTAAACTATATAGTGTTAACGCACTTAATTATGCTACAAGTTATCAGTCTTTTGCAAGAAGCTTTAGAAGATACAATTTTTTGAATGCAGGTGAAACCAGACCAACCGATTGGTTTGTATTTAATGACATGAATTTCCAACAAGAGGTGCGTATCACTGCCTTATCTAATTGGTCTTTAAAAACTAATAATTCTAAATTCACTTTCAAAAATTTATTCAACCAAATTGGAGAAAACGAAACTACAATTCGAGAAGGAATCAACTTCAACCAACAAGCTAACAATGCTTTAAAAAACTATATGTATGCTTTTAAAAGCAGAAGTATTTACATGGGCCAGTTAAATGGTGAACATCAAATAAATTCTAACAATAATTTGGATTGGGTTGTAGGTTACAATTATATTAGAGAGAGTGAACCCGATTTAAGACGTTTCAGAACGTTTAAAGATGTTAACTCAACTTCAAACAATTATACGTTTCAAGACCCATCCTCTTCTAATTTATTTTCTGGCAGATATTATGGAAACTTAAGAGAGTTTAGTGCTAATAACGGTGTTAACTATACTTATACTATCAATAGAGATTCAGAAACAGAAGAACGTTCTCCAATAAAAATTAAAGCGGGTTACTTGGCAGATTACAAGTTTAGAATTTTCAAATCAAGATATGTGTCTTATGTTTTGAAAGATTATCTAACCTCAACAAGAAAAGACGAATTAAGAAATCTTCCTTTAGCAACAATTTTCAGCAATGAAAACATCAATAATCAAAATGGATGGGTTTTAGAAGAAGGAACAAAACCCGATGATTCATACAAAGCAGACAATACGTTATTAAGTGGTTACATCAACACAGAATTACCTCTTGGAAGATTTGACATAAACATGGGTGTTCGTTTAGAAAACAATACTCAAAAACTAAGAGCTTTTTCAAATGGTAATCCAGTGAATGTTGACAATCCTGTTACTTCTATTTTACCTTCTTTAAACATAGGATATAATATCAACGAAAAATCATTAGTTAGAGTTGCCTATTCAAGAACAGTAAATAGACCTGAATTTAGAGAAATTGCACCTTTCTTATTTTATGATTTTGAATATGAAGTTTTAAAATTTGGAAATGCTGACTTAAAAGTTGCTACAATAGATAATATTGATTTTAGATACGAATGGTATCCTAGCAAAGGAGAAACTATTTCATTTGGTGGTTTCTATAAAAAATTTACTAATCCAATTGAGCAAATCATTCAAAGAACTGCTGAAGATCCATCATTCAATTTTAAAAATGCAACAAGTGCCGTAAATTATGGTGCTGAATTAGAAATTAAAAAATCTTTCAAAAACATAACCAATATTCCAATAATAAATAGACTTTCTATCAACATCAACGCTTCCTACATATTCTCTGAAGTTGACCTTGGTGCTGTAGCACAATCACAAGATTCTAAAAGAGCTTTACAAGGACAATCACCTTATATTATTAATGGTGCTCTAGGATATGAAGATGAAAAAGGTCTCGGAATTAATGTAATTTACAACCGATTTGGAAACCGAATTTTCTCTGTAGGTGACGACGCTTTTAACACCTACTACGAAATTGAACGTAATCAACTTGATGCTACAATTTCTAAAAAATTTAAAAAACTAAAAGTAAAACTTGGTTTACAAAACCTACTTAACGACCCTTTCAAACTTATGGAAGATTCTAATAGAGATAATAAAATAAACAATGCTAATGACAACGTAATTTCTTCTTTTAGAAGAGGTTCCTTATATACTTTAGGTTTTTCATACAACTTATAATACTAAAACTCAAAACTGAAATACACAAAAAAAATGAAAAAAATAATCTTACTTTTACTACTATCAACCTTATTCACATCGTGTTTAAAAGATGATTTATCCTTTGGTACAGATGGAGATACAGAAAATTATGTAATCCTTTCTGGAGATTTAAACACTCAAACGCTTACCAAAGGCGTTCGATATTTAATTAAAGGACAAGTTTTTGTTAAAGACACTAAAGTTTTAACAATTCAACCCGGAACTGTAATATTTGGTGATAAAGCAACTAAGGGAACACTTATTATTGCTCCTGGAGGAAAAATCATAGCCGAAGGAACAGTAACCGAACCTATTGTATTCACTTCGTCACAAAAAGCAGAATCCAGAGATCGTGGAGACTGGGGTGGATTAGTAATTTTAGGTAAAGCTAAAACTAATCAAACCAATCCAGCAATCGAAGGAATTAATCCTCCTATAATATTTGGTGGAGCAGATGATGCAGACAATTCTGGTGTTTTAAAATACGTGAGAGTTGAATATGCAGGAATTGAATTAACCCCAAACAACGAAACCAATTCTATAACTTTGGGTGGTGTTGGAAGTGGAACACAAATGGAATATTGTCAAGTATCGTATGGTGGTGACGATGGTTTTGAGTGGTTTGGTGGCACTGTTAATGCAAAATATTTAATTTCACTTGGTTTGTGGGATGATGATTTTGATATTGATTTTGGTTTCACTGGAAAAATTCAATTTGCTCTTGCAGTTAGATATCCAACATTTGCAGATCAATCGGGTTCAAATATTATTGAAACTGATAATGGTCCAAATGATAATCCAACACCATTACTTACTGAAGGTGTTATTTCAAACTTAACAGGAATTGGTCCAAAGTTAACTAATGCTCAAGCTATTAATGCAAACTATCAACATGCTATTGACATGAGAAGAAGAACTGCATTGACTATTGCAAACTCTGTTTTTGTTGGTATGCCAAGAGGTATTAGAATGAATCAACAATCAGTGTATGACAATTATAATAACGGAACAGGATTTTTAATAAACAATATAATGTCTGCACCATCAACTACATTTTCTGTTGGAACAGGTATGACTGCTACTGCAACCAATGTACAAAACCTATGGAATGCAAACAATACAACTATTGCAGGAACCGACTTTGAAACTCCAACAACCGGAATTTATAATACGCTTGGACTGAATTTCAATGCTTTTTATGGAAATAATACTCAAAACTTTTACAGTTCAAACCCAACTTATCAAGTAACTAGCGGAACTTTAAGCACAGGTGCTTCATTTACAAATGCAAAACTAAACCATACTTTTTTTACCACTACTACTTATAGAGGTGCATTTGGAGCAACAGACTGGACAGCAACTTGGGCAGAATTTATTCCAAATTTAAAAGCTTACTAAATTTTATAAAAATAGTATATTTGATGAGTTTAATCCTTTTGATTAAACTCATCTCTTTTATTAATATAATTTATGAAGTACTTTTTAATTTTATCTTTATTTATTTGTTTCTCTTGTGCTAAACCGAAAGATACTATGCCTCAAAACTATCTTTCGCCTGAAAAAATAGAAGATTTTAAATATAAAATAAGTCGTTATATTGAAAAACTACCTCGATTAGCAACAGAGAAAAATAAATTTAATTCACAATTTGACACAACCTATAAGCTAAGTGCTAAGAATTGTGAATTATTGCATTATTACATTGATCAAAACAATTACATCTATTTTGCCATTAGCAAAATCGCTCCAAGTGTAAAATTAAAAAAAACAACTACGGTAGGAAAATTAAAATTTAACAAAAAGGATTCAATAGTGTTCTATCAAGAAGCATTTAGAACATGGAAAATGGAACCAAAAGAATTAGAAGAAAAAACCAAAATGCTTTTTGATAAATATTTGAACAACGAAGATTTGAGTGATTATTTAACTGTTAATTCCAATCCTGAATTTTATATTGAATTTCCTGATGAAGTGACAAAATTTGACACTATCAGCAGAACATGGAAAATTAATACTAAATAAATTTCAGAATTAATCTTTATCAGCAATTGTGTTATCAACGGTATAGTCAAATAAGTATTGTAACCAAAAAAAACACTCAGCAGATTTATGACCTATTTTAGCATCGGTATCTTTTAAATGTCGTTTTCTGAATTTTGTCAATGAACTCTAGTTAATAATACCGAACCTATTTTAGCATCGGTATCTTTTAAATGTCGTTTTCTGAATTTTGTCAATGAACTCTAGTTAATAATACCGATTATGTATTCAATATAGTCCAATAAAATTGAACTATTTTCATACTATATCGGCATTATACCTCATGCTATTGGACTATTTTATAAATATTAATGGTATAACATCGTCTTCTGGATTCATGTCTAAAAAGTATTTAAAGAACACACGTTACACGAACGTTACACTACATCAACATCAGAAACTGTGTAAATTGTTTTAAGAAGCAAATACTTGAGCATACGAACGGGACTTTCTACCATACGTCTATTATTAGCGCAGTATTTATTTAACAACTCCGTGTAGGAAAGAAAAATCTACCAAATCATACCAATACTATTTATAAAATAGTCCAAAAGTTTATGGTATAATGCCGATTACTTCTCTCGAAAATGCGGTATTGTATGAAAATAGTCCTCCCGAAGCTTCGGGATTATTGGACTATATTGACTCGAGCTTGCGAACTGGCGAAGCAATACATAATCGGTATCATTTATTTTTCTCAACAGATTATTCTCTGGAACTATTAAATCATACAACGAAGAAGGATTGCAGAATTGTATTGTTGGTTGCTGTACAAATAGTTAAAAACCCTTTTAATTAAAGCTAAATAAAAAAAAGGAATAGAAAAACTAAATTCTCTACTCCTTTTTTAATGGTTTTTTTTGAAAAAAGACTTTTTTAGTGACCTCTTAACCTAAAAACTTTTTTTATAGTATATATTTTGTAAAATGCATAAATTAAAGACACAAAAAACAAAACCATCAGACCGGCATCTACCGGCAATTCAGGCGGGGGAGTTGGACCAGGGGGAGTTGGCACAGGCGGTGTTGGCGCTGCAAAGGTTAAATTTACACCTAACACCCCGATGAATAATGTTAATGTTTTGTTTGTTATAAATTTCATAGTTCGTAAAAGTAAAAAAAAAATCTCTTTATCAAAATTTTTTGTCTTTTATTTTAATTATTGTAGTAAACAATTGACAATTTATTTACAAACAACCATTATTTTCAATACTAACGTAAAAAAACGATTTTGGTTTACGTAAAATAAAAAAGACCTCTTTAATTCGAGGTCTTTTTCTTGTGGTCCCACCTGGGCTCGAACCAGGGACCACCTGATTATGAGTCAGGTGCTCTAACCAACTGAGCTATAGGACCAGTTATGAGGATGCAATATTACTACTATTTTTAATTTATTGCAAGTGTTTTTAATTTTTTGATTTATTAGTGTTTTATAAATTCTATAATCATTTGAAATTCAATTCTTCTAATCCATTTCTTGACACAATTCAATTAGCACTCCATTAGTGGTTTTTGGATGAAGAAAAGCTACTAATTTATTATCTGCGCCTTTTTTGGGAATTTCATTTAATAGAATAAATCCTTCATTTTGTAATCTTTTCATTTCTGATACTATATCTTTTACATCAAAGGCTATATGATGAATTCCTTCTCCTTTTTTATCAATAAATTTAGCAATTGGACTTTCTGGATTTGTGGCTTCAAGTAATTCTATTTTATTTGGACCATTCATAAAAAAAGAAGTTTTTACTCCTTCACTGGCAACTTCTTCTTGCTTATAAGCTGGTGCGCCAAATAATTTCTCAAACAATAAATTAGAAGTTTCTAAATTTTTTACAGCAATTCCTATATGTTCTATTTTTCTCATTATTTTACTATTGTTTTCAATGGTTTATTAGAAATCAAAGTTACTAATTCCGAACTTTATTAACTAATGATTTTTATCATAATGAATGCTATGACTTGAAATTAAACTTAAAATCGTATTTTTGCATTATGGAGACTAATAGACAGAAAAAAATAGGAAGTGTGCTACAAAATGATTTGGTAGATATTCTTCAAGGTGAAGTAAGAAAAAACGGACTTACAAATTTGATAATTTCGGTTTCTAAAGTTGTTGTTACTACTGATTTGGGTGTAGCTCGTGTATATTTAAGTGTTTTTCCTCAAAATAGAGCTCAAGAAATTTTAACTGCAGTTAAATCTAATGCGCCATTAATAAAGCATGATTTATCACAGCGTGTTAAATTGCAATTAAGAAAAGTGCCTAATCTTTCTTTTTACATTGACGATTCATTAGATTATATCGAAAAAATTGATACTGCCCTAAAAGGCAAAGAAAATCCTATTGAAAATCGTGATCTTTTAGAAAAACGTAAAAAATCGTAATTGAATTTTTCTCTTTACATAGCAAAACGATATATCTTTAGTAAGAGTAAGAATAATGCCATCAACATTATTACTAAAATTGCTTCTGGCGGAATTATTGTTGGTGCCATGGCGTTGTTTATAGTGCTCTCTGTTTTTAGCGGATTGAGAGTGTTTAGTTTATCCTTTTCAAATGATTTTGACCCTGATTTAAAAGTAAATCCATCAACAGGAAAATCATTTTACATTTCAAAAAATCAGGAGAAAAAAATTCGAGCTATTGAAGGATTAATTGACTTTAGCAAAATAATTGAAGAGCGTGTACTATTTTCTTTTGACGGAAAACAACAAATTTCTATTCTAAAAGGAGTGGACAATAACTTTAAAAACGTTAGTAAAGCATCTCAAAAGTTATTTAATGGACAATGGTTAAAGCCCAAAACGGACCAAGCTGTAGTAGGCTATGGAATTTCTGAAAAATTATCTATGGGTTTATTTGACTTTAATAATGATTTTAAAGTAATGGCTCCTAAGCCTGGCAAAGGTGATTTGGCTTTAAATCCAGAAGATTCCTTTAATAAATCGATTTTGATTCCTGTAGGAATTTATACCATCAGCGAAGAACTTGATTCTAAGTATGTATTTGCCGATTTAGGTTTGGCGCAAGAGTTATTGCAATACAAAACAAATCAAGTTTCAGGAGTTGAATTGAAATTAAAACCTAACTCCAATGAAGCTGAAGTAATTACCAAAATTGAAACCATTTTCAATAATAAAGTGAATGTCAAAACACGAGCAGAACTCAACGCAACATTGCATAAAATGTTAAATACTGAAAATATAGCGGTTTATCTTATTTTTACTCTTGTAATTATTATCGCACTTTTTAATTTAATTGGTGCTTTAATAATGATGATTTTAGACAAGAAAACCAACTTAAAAACACTCTATAATCTTGGTTCTGAGGTTAAATACTTAAGAAAAGTGTTTTTATTACAAGGAAGTTTATTGAGTATTTTTGGCGGTATAATAGGTTTGATTTTAGGAATTATCATTGTTCTAATTCAACAACAATTCCAGCTTATTATGATAACTCCAACATTGGCCTATCCTGTTGAATTTTCAATAATAAATGTATTGATAGTGTTTTTAACTATTGTTTCTTTAGGAATTATTGCAAGTTTTATTGCAAGTAGCCGAGTTACAAAAAAACTCTTAGACTAAACAATTTGATAATTAGCATATTCTTGACTAATCTCTTCGAATATATCCATCAATCCGTTGTGTTCGTCTGTAGTTACTAAACGTTGTTTATATTCTTTAAACCCTTGAATTCCTTTAAAATAATTAGTGTAATGACGACGCATTTCTACAATTCCAAGGCGCTCACCTTTCCAATCCATCGACCATATTAAATGATTTCTTGCTGCTTCTACTCTATCAGCAATAGTTGGTTTTGCTAAATGTTCTCCAGTTGCAAAATAATGCTTAATTTCGTTAAAAATCCATGGATACCCAATTGCGGCACGACCAATCATCATTCCGTCAAGGCCGAATTTATTTTTATATTCTAATGCTTTTTCAGGAGAATCGATATCGCCATTTCCAAAGATTGGCATCGTTATTCTAGGATTGTTTTTTACACGTTCTATATGGCTCCAATCCGAATGTCCTTTATACATCTGCGCACGCGTTCTTGCATGAACTGTTAACGCTTGAACACCAATATCTTGCAAACGTTCGGCAACCTCATCAATATTTATAGAATTTTCGTCCCACCCTAAACGTGTTTTTACAGTTACTGGTAGATTAGTTCCTTTAATTACAGCTTTTGTCAAACGCACCATCAAATCTACATCTTTCAAAACTCCTGCGCCTGCGCCTTTGCAAACCACTTTTTTTACTGGACAACCAAAATTGATATCTACCAAATCGGGTTGAACGGCATCAACTATTCGAGATGACATTTCCATGGCTTCTTCATCGCCACCAAATATTTGGATACCAACAGGTCGTTCGTAATCAAAAATGTCTAATTTCTGACGACTTTTTACAGCATCACGAATCAATCCTTCCGAGGAAATAAATTCGGAATACATCAAATCCGCACCATGAAGTTTACACAATCTTCGAAATGGCGGATCGCTTACGTCTTCCATCGGCGCAAGTAAAAGCGGAAAATCAGGTAAAATGATGTTGCCTATTTTGGGCATTTATTCTGTTTTTTTGCAAAAATACAATTTATACTATAGAAAAAAATTAATAGATGCTTTTTTATCTATTAATGAGAAGACAATATAATCTACTTCTTTTTTGATAGCTATTTATAACGCAACTATTTTTATATTATGAATTATTAAAATAATTAATTAGTTTTGTGCCAATTAATTAAACCAAAATGAAAAATTTTATTCTATTATTTACACTTTGTATATCTCAAATCGTCCTTTCTCAAACTTTAGACTCTTCTTTTGGCTCTAGTGGAATAAAAACTGACCAATTATCTACTACAAATAGTTACGACATTTGTTATGGCGCTTCGTTACAAAGTGATGGAAAAATTGTTTATGTAGGAAAAGCACAAGCTCTTGATGGTAATTCTTATGCTTATATAGCTAGGATAAATGCAAATGGTACTTTCGATACTTCTTTTAATTTTACTGGATTTAGAAAAACAAGTAACACTAGTTTTGAAACAGTAGCTATTCAATCTGATGGAAAAATAATTGTTGCTAGTGTTAATTATATACTTCGTTTGAATGCTAATGGTAGTTATGACACTACATTTGATTCAACGGGACTAAAAGCTTTAATAATAAATTCAAATACTTTTTCATCTAAAACTATTATCCCTCAATCGAATGGGAAAATACTTATCTGTGGGTTTATAAGCAATGGAACCAACAATGATTTTGTTGTTATAAGACTAAATAGTGATGGTAGTTATGACACCACATTTAATGGAGATGGAAAAGCACTTTATACGGTTGGTAGTGGCAATGACGAATGTTATGGAATGGCGGTTCAAACTGATGGGAAAATTGTATTAGCTGGACAAACAAATAATGGTACAAACTATGATTTTGCAACAATACGAATTAACGAAGATGGAACATTAGACTCTTCTTTTGGAACTTTAGGAAAAGTTATTATTCAATTTGGTGCTAATCGTTATGTAAGATCGGTTGATATTCAAAGTGATGGAAAAATTTTGGTTACAGGATCTAGCAATGTTGTTCGATTAAACACTAATGGTTCGCTAGATACCAGTTTCGATTCTGATGGAATTATGACACTTCCTATTACAGTTACACTAACGAATACAACCTCTCCAACTACATTTCTTCTAAATAAATCTAAAATTAAATACTTATCTTCTGGGAAAATATTAGTGTCCTGTACCTCAAGTAGTAATTTTGCACTTGTACAACTAAACAGTAATGGAAGTGTTGATACAACTTTTGGAACAGCTGGAGTGGCAACAAATAGTGAGTTAACAGATTGTTCAAATTTTTTATTGATACGTGTTGATAATAAAATCATAACAGGTGGTACTAGTTATGATTCAGCAAACAGTATATACTATATAAAAGAAAACTTATTTTCTAGTTCAGGAATTTTAGAATCTTCTTATAATAAGAATTTAGATAATGGTAGTACTTCGATAAATAAAACGATTCAACTTCCAAATGGTACATTAGTTTCATTAATAAATGCAAGAGGATCAAATACTAAAGTTATTCAATCCGTTAATGATGGATTTATAACAAACTATACGGAGATTTTAAACTCTCCTTATAAAATAGTCTCACAAAACAATAATTATTTTATATCTAGCTCAGACACGCCTATAATTTACAAATTTGACAGTAATGGAACTCTTTTATCATCTTTTGGAGTAAATGGTATTTTAGATTTCACATTAAACGCACCTAATTACATCGCTTTTATTGATGAAATTTACTACAACCCTAATGATAATTATTTGTATGTAGGATTTGATTATGACGAATCTTTAGACAATTCTGCAAACACATATTATAGTTATGGATTATGCAGATTGACAAGTAATGGTAGTATTGATTCCTCTTTTGGTGTAAACGGTATTGCAAAAGTTCGTTTTGATTCTTTTGGAACAAATTCAAACGAATACCCTGGAGAAATTTCATTTCAATCTGATGGAAAAATTATTGTAACAGGATTTTTAAATACAACGGACTATACTAATTACAAAATTGGGATTACACGTTTTAATGCAAACGGTACTTTAGACACAACATTTGGAACTTCTGGAAAAGTAACCTCACAAGTAAATACTAAAAATTTCCCTTCTGATTTAATAATGTTATCTGATAATAAATTTTTATTAAACATTACAGATGTCAGCCTAACAGGTACTATTACTACATTAATACAAAAATACAACAGTAATGGTTCTCTTGATACAAGTTTTGGCACAAATGGAATGGTAGCTGAAAATGAATATTTCAGAACAATGATTTTACAAAATGATGGTAAAATTATTAAAGCTGGTCAAAAAAACAGCCATTTTACGTCAAGCAGATACTATAGTAATGGTGCACTTGATACCACTTATGGTATATCTGGTTATTTGTCAACACCTATTAATGTTTTTTCAGGAATTAATGATGGTTTAATTACAAATGATGGTAAATTATTATTTACTGGTTTTTCCTATGATGGTTCAGGTATTTTAGCTACACAAGCAAGATATACAGGCTTAGTTTTAGGTACATTAGTGTTTACGGATAATAAAAATTCCTTTTTAGTATATCCAAACCCAATTCAAGATGAAGCAACTTTTGAATATACTTTAAATAATGAAGAAATTATTTCAATTGACATAGTCGATATGAAAGGTAAAATTGTTCAGAAAGTAATTGAAAAACAAACGCAAGTTTCTGGAAATCATAAGCAAACTATTTCTCTATCTAACGATATGTCTCAAGGAAATTATTTTTTACGTTTTTCTTCTCAAAGTGGGCAAAAATCTGTTCAGATAATAAAGAAGTAATCGTTTTTATTCATGAAGATTTCCTTTTTAGCTATATATATAAAATATAAAGCGTAAAATTCTATGAACCCCTTTAATTAAACTTTGTACTAAAAAGTAAATAAATTTACAAATACAAAATAACTATTATTAACAATCATAGAACTTACGATTTTCGCTATATTTGCGGATTAAATGCGTAAGCATTGGCTAAAATTGACAAAATTCGAGCATGAAACATATTAGAAATTTTTGCATAATTGCACATATTGACCACGGAAAAAGTACGCTTGCCGACCGTCTTCTTGGCGCCACACAAACCGTTACTGCTCGTGAAGAAAAAGCACAATTGCTTGACAACATGGACTTGGAACGTGAACGTGGTATCACTATTAAAAGTCACGCTATTCAAATGGAGTACACTTATAAAGGTGAACAATACATTTTGAACCTTATTGATACTCCGGGACACGTTGATTTTT
>JFJP01005773.1_pt1 | contig 12912 bp, 10 predicted proteins | sample 431651 | NCBI WGS metagenome assembly JFJP01 (sample SAMN02602958, study PRJNA72255) | Microbial mat metagenome, whole genome shotgun sequencing project. | biome: fresh water; feature: sink hole; material: water; isolation source: purple microbial (photo- and chemosynthetic) mats found in... | reverse complement strand
TGATCACCACAATACCCTTGGTGCGCGAGGTGACCTTGGACCTGATGTCAGCCAGATCGGGCATCCAGCCATTGCCCTCGTCGCACAGATAATGCACCGGCGTACCCCCCGACAAACTGGCGGAAGCCGTCCACAAGGGGTAATCGGGCATGGGTAGCAGCAACTCGTCGCCATTGTCGAGCAAGGCATTGGTGGCCATGGTAATGAGTTCACTGGCACCATTACCCAGATAAATATCGTCGAGTGTGACCCCTGGCACGCCCTGTTTCTGGGTTTCATGCATGACGGCCTTGCGTGCTGCAAAAATGCCCTTGCTATCAGAGTAACCTGCCGAATTGGGCAGGTTGCGGATCATGTCCTGCTGGATCTCTTCGGGCGCATCAAAACCAAACACCGCCAGGTTGCCCAAATTGAGTTTGATGATCTTCTGGCCCTCGTCTTCCATCTGGCGCGCGGCATCCATGATCGGGCCACGGATGTCATAGAGCACGTTGGCCAGTTTGGCTGATTTGCGAATGGTTTTCAAAGTCCCTCCGGAGATGGCTGTAAGGCGGCGAAACCTATAATTTGACCACAGTTTTTCTGCCCGACCCACTCAGGGCGCCCTTACATGCGCCTGACTTTCAAGCCTCATCCTCGCCATGAAGTATCACCCCGACATCATTACCGTCCAGTCCATCGCGGCCTATGGTCCTGGCTGGATTCAGGTCGGCTCAATAAAGCTCACCCGCAGTGTGATTCTTGGTTCGCGCGGTGAGCGCATCGACTGGAACTGCGACCGTTTTGAGGATCTGACCGCCAGCCATTTTGAGCAGTTGGTCCAACTTCAGACCGAGCTGGTGATTTTCGGCAGCGGACCGCGATTGCGTTTCCCGGCACCCTCGTTGTCGCGTTCGCTGATCGAGCGCCAGATCGGCATGGAAACCATGGATACCCAGGCCGCCTGCCGAACCTACAACATTTTGGCCGGCGAAGGCCGCTGTGTAGCGGTCGCCTTGCTGATGCAGTAAAATAACAAACTTGCAGTCGAGGGCGCAGCAGCGCTTCCAATAGGATAGTGTCCACGACTTGAGAGACCGACGCATCCTGTCACACGAGATAGAAGAAACATGGCGATTGTTGTCAATAAACCCATCCCTGAATTCGAGTCCAATGCCACAGGAGGGGTCAGGGTGACCCATACCTCCCACTTGGGCCGCATCGTCATCCTGTATTTCTATCCAAAAGATAACACCCCGGGCTGTACCACCGAAGCCATGGAATTCCGCGACAAATACAAGGAATTTGTCAAGGCTGGTGCCACCGTTTTTGGGGTTTCGCGCGACAACATGCGGTCGCACGATGAGTTCAAACAAAAGCTCGAGCTGCCTTTTGAACTGATCGCTGACACCGAAGAAAAAATGTGCCACATGTTTGGCGTGGTCAAAAACAAGATCATGTATGGCAAAAAGGTCAAGGGTATCGAGCGCAGTACCTTTTTGATTGGTGCTGACGGCATCCTCAAGGATGAATGGCGTGGCCTGAAAGTGCCTGGACATGTCGATGATGTGCTGCAGTCGGTGAAAAACCTCAAGGAGGCACCCGCCCTCGCCTAGATCGGTGTCCCGCGTGAAATTCGCCAGCCCGGCTGGAGCGGCTGCTGTCGGATTGTCTTGGCGGTCGGGCATAATCTTTGCATGTTGTTGACAAAACAGACTTTTGACACATAACGCAGCCGCCCTGGTGACATGGCGGCTGTTTTGCTTCTGCACAGCGTTTTTTCACCCCATTTCCGGGAGTATTCATGCCCTTGCCCACAGCCCCCAGCAAACGTGCTGCCTTGTTGTCCTTGAAAGACCTGGAGGCACCGGTTGCAAAGCTCCGAACAAGAAATGACCCCAACAAGGCTGCCACGCTTGCGCGACCCACTCGCGTAGCCGTCCAGACTTCAAACCCACCGCCCATTGAAGCACCGGCGGCATTGAGCAGCGAAAATCTGTTGCCATTGACTGATGCCGCACTGCCAACGCCAATGGTCAGGCCGGTGCCACCAACCAGAACAAAAACCAGGGCCAGGCACGTCCAGGAACCCGCCAAGCTTTTTGTGCTGGATACCAATGTGCTGCTGCATGATCCAAGCTGCCTGTTCCGATTTGAAGAGCACGACATTTTTCTGCCCATGATCGTGCTCGAAGAACTCGATGCCCACAAGAAAGGCATGACCGAGGTGGCCCGTAACGGGCGGCAAACCAGTCGCTCACTGGACGCGCTGGCTGAACACCAGGGGGGAGATATCACCACCGGTTTGCCGCTGAGTGCAACCGGACATCCCGATGCCCGCGGTCGTCTGTTTTTTCAGACCCAGTCGCTCAATTACGAGCTGCCCACCAGCCTTCCCCAAGGCAAGGCAGACAACCAGATTCTGGGTGTTGTTGAAGCACTGCGCAAACAGCATGCCCCGCGCGAGGTGGTGCTGGTGTCCAAAGACATCAACATGCGTGTCAAGGCCCGTGCCTTGGGTTTATCGACTGACGACTACCAGAACGACAAGACGCTGGAAGACGGCGACCTGCTGTACTCGGGTGCCTACGCCTTGCCGGTTGATTTCTGGAGCACTCATGGCAGCACAGTCGAAAGCTGGCAACAGGGTGCACACACCTTTTACCGGATCAGCGGCCCGGTGGTGCCACAACTGCTGGTCAACCAGTTTGTCTTTTTTGAGGCACCGGGTGAGCCCAGCCTGTACGCCAAGGTTACAGAAATTCGGGGCGAGGTGGCCGTGTTCAGAACGTTGCGTGACTTTACCCACCTGAAAAACTCGGTCTGGGGCATCACCACCCGCAACCGGGAGCAAAACTTTGCCATGAACCTGCTGATGGACCCAGAGGTGGACTTTGTCACCCTGACCGGTCAGGCGGGTACCGGCAAAACCCTGCTGGCGCTGGCCTCGGGCCTGACCCAGGTGCTCGACGAGCGGCGTTACACCGAGATCATCGTCACCCGCGCCACCGTCAGTGTCGGAGAGGACATCGGCTTTCTGCCAGGAACAGAAGAAGAAAAAATGGGCCCTTGGATGGGTGCGCTCGATGACAACCTCGAAGTGCTGGGTAAAACTGACACTGCCGCCGGTGAATGGGGCCGCGCCGCCACCAACGAGCTGATCCGCAGCCGCATCAAGATCAAAAGCATGAACTTCATGCGCGGGCGCACGTTTTTGAACAAATATGTGATCATCGACGAGGCGCAAAACCTGACACCCAAACAGATGAAAACCTTGATTACCCGAGCCGGCCCTGGCACCAAGATCATCTGCATGGGCAACATCGCCCAGATTGACACACCCTACCTGACCGAAGGTTCATCAGGCCTGACCTACGCAGTGGACAAGTTCAAGGGTTGGCAACACAGTGGACACATCACACTGGCACGCGGGGAACGTTCCAGGCTGGCCGACTTTGCCAGCGAAGTGCTTTGATTAGAAGTCCCCGCTGACTCCGGTGGCCAGGGATTCAAATTTGGTAATCTTGCTCAGGAACGTCAACTTGACCACACCGGTCGGTCCGTTACGCTGCTTGGCTATGATCACCTCGGCCACACCGGGCTCTTTGCAGGCATCCTTGGTGTAGTACTCGTCGCGGTAGATGAACATGATGATGTCGGCATCCTGCTCAATGGCACCCGATTCACGCAAATCACTCATCATGGGTCGCTTATCCGGGCGGGTCTCGACACTGCGGTTGAGCTGCGACAGTGCGATCACCGGACATTTCAGCTCTTTGGCCAGCATTTTGAGGCCCCTTGAAATCTCGCCCAACTCGGTAGCCCGGTTTTCACCGTCACTGCTATTCGAACCACTCATCAATTGCAAGTAATCCACCACAATCAGGCCCAACTGCCCGCATTGACGCGACAGACGCCTTGCATTGGCGCGCAATTCGCTGGAGGTGAGTCCGGCAGACTCATCAATGTGCAGCGAAATGGTGCGCAACTTCTCAATCGCCTCGGTCAAGCGTGGCCACTCGTCGTCGGTCAGCTTGCCGGTGCGCAGGTGCCCTTGATCGATGCGACCAATCGAACCCACAATCCGCACCGCCAACTGCGCAGCCCCCATTTCCATGGAAAACACGGCGACCGGCAGGCCTTCATTCAAGGCCACATGCTCGGCTATATTGATGGCCAGGGCAGTCTTGCCCATGGAAGGCCGCGCCGCCAGTACCACCAGATCGCCTGCCTGCAAGCCCGCCGTCATCCGATCCAGGTCATAAAAGCCCGTTGGCACACCGGTCACATCGTTGGGGTTGTCGGCCATTTGCTGAACCCGGTCAAGCAAATCAACCACCAGTTTGTCCATGGTCTGAAAGCCCTGCTTGGTACGGGCACCTTCTTCGCCGATGTTAAAAATCTTTTGCTCAGCCTCATCCAAAATGGAAGCCACGGGTCGGCCCTTTGGGCTGAAGGCATTGGCCGAAATCTCTTCACTGGTGGACACCAGTTTGCGCAAAATGGATCGATCCCGCACGATTTCCGCATAGCGGCGGATATTGCCGGCGCTTGGCACATACTGGGCCAACGCATTCAGGTAGCTCAGACCACCAACCTCTTCTGATTTTCCGGCGCTTTGCAGTTGCTCGTAAACCGTGATCACATCGGCCGGTTTGGACGCGTTGATCAGGACGCTCATGGCACCAAACACCGCGCGATGTTCGTAACGGTAAAAATCCTGTTCGGTCAACACATCGCTGACACGGTCCCACGCAGCGTTGTCCAGCAGCAAGCCACCCAGCACACTCGATTCAGCCTCAATCGAATGCGGTGGAATGCGCAGTTGGGTAACCTGACGATCCAGCCCCTGTTCGTCGTTGATGATGGAGAGTACGGCAGACATTGAAAATTCCTTCGGGCACCAATGCTAAGGCGTGGGAACCAGGATGTCGAGTGATTGGCTGGGGAACAAGTGCTTATAAGCTGTGCACAAGCTGTGCAAACAGGGCAGCACCTACGAACAAAAGCCGCCAGGGCTTGCACCGAGGCGGCTAGATCAAGGCGACGGAGATTTAGGCTGTTTCGCCGTAAACCGATACCGTGATGTCGATCACCACGTCGGTGTGCAACGCCACGCTCACCGTGCTGTCACTGACGATCTTGATCGGGCCGGTGGGCATCCGGACCTGTGCCTTGGTGACCGCAAAGCCACTCTTGGTCAACTCTTCGGCAATGTCAGCATTCGTCACAGAGCCAAACAAACGGCCGTCCACACCAGCCTTCTGGGTCAGTTTACAGGTCGTACCTGCCAGCTTTTCACCCACAGCCTGGGCCTGCGCCAATTTGGCCGCAGCGACTTTTTCAAGCTCGGCACGGCGGGCTTCAAACTCCTGTTTGGCCGCCTCAGTGGCACGACGGGCGCGACCGGCCGGAATCAGAAAGTTGCGGGCATAACCATCTTTGACTTTGACGATTTCACCCAGGTTACCAAGGTTCACCACCTTGTCGAGCAGAATGATTTGCATGGTGTGGTTCCTTTAGATCTTGTGCTGGTCACTGTACGGCAACATGGCCAGAAAGCGCGCGCGCTTGATGGCGGTGTTGAGCTGACGCTGAAAAATCGCACGGGTGCCGGTCAGACGGGCGGGAATGATCTTGCCGTTCTCGGCAATGAAATCACGCAAGGTGTCGATGTCCTTGTAGTCAATCTCTTCAACGCCGGTCACCGTGAAACGGCAAAAGCGCTTGCGCTTGAAAAGCAGGTTTTGTGCGGGGCGCTTCGGGCGCTTGTCTTTGTTATTGAAACGTTTTGGTCCGGCCATGATGGACTCCTAAAATAAGGTGAAGTAAAGATCTACTCTTTGACAAATTCTTGAATATGAAACACGACATTCTTAGCACCTTTGGGTGTCGCCAAAAAACCTGAAAAGTTCCAGCAACTACCAATATCCTGAACCGCCAGTTTTTCGGCAACTGCGCCAAATACCACCGATTTCATGTTGACTTTGACTTGTCTGACCTGCCCCGCTTCAGAAATTTCTGAAGCATGCTCCAGTCGCACATTCAAAGCTGGCAGACCTGAAGGGGTGTACCGCAAGGGCTCAGTTTCCAGGATCGAAGCGTAAAGAGTCAGATGGTTGGCAGGTGGATTCACCAGATGCTAATGTTGCAGTGGTCAGGCTTGGTATTCAGCCTGTTGTGTCTTGCGAGCGTCTTCACGCTCAACCGTTTTCATCATGGAAGACGGACCCGTCTCAGCTTTTTTCTTTAGCACAGTCAGATGGCGCAATACGGCATCGTTGAACTTAAAAGCGTGCTCAAGTTCAGCCATCACAGACTGGTCGGCTTCAATGTTGACGCACAGGTAATGTGCTTTTGCCAATTTGTTGATCATGTAAACCAACTGGCGACGACCCCAGTCTTCCACCCGGTGCACTTTGCCACCGCCCGTGGTGATCATGCTTTTGTAGCGTTCCAGCATGGCGGGAACCTGTTCACTCTGATCCGGGTGAATCATGAGTATGATTTCATAGTGACGCATCTAGACTCCTTTTGGACAAACCCCCAACGGGGCGAATAAGCTGCCCTCAGCGTCTACAGGAGGTGCAGCAAGGCAAGCCCAAGATTATAGCTTTTCTAGGCTGCGCCTTGGCGACAGTTATTCCGGCTGGTTCGGGGTCCGGGTAACGCTGCTGACCACCAGCGCCACGCCCAATCCCGCCGCCACGCCAAAAACACCTGCCGCAACAGGTTGAATATCAAGCCACAAACCTGTCCCGGACAAACCCAGGTAGGCTCGCACGCTAGGCACATTGATGAGCATGTAATAGAGCGTCAAGCCCAATCCTGCCAACATTCCCGAGACAGCCCCCAACCGGGTCGTGCCAGTCCAGAAAATGCCCAGAATCATCACCGGCACCAGCGCCGCACCGGCCAGGGAAAATGAGGCCGAAACCAGAATCAGGATGTCGGCAGGCCGTTGCGCAGCGACATAAGCGGCCATCAATGCCACCAGCAACAGTGCAAACTTGGACAACATGACACGGCGAACTGCGCCTGCACGGTCGCTTTCGCCACGAAAAAACAAATCATGAGCAAGGGCACTCCCGATGGTCAGCAACAAACCGTCAGCGGTCGACAGCGCCGCAGCCAGTCCGCCAGCGGCCACCAGTCCTGACACAACATACGGCAAACCACCAATCTCAGGTGTTGCCAGCATAACGATATCGGCCCCCATCCTGAGCTCGGCAAACTGGAGCACCTGATCACCGTTGATGTCACTGACGGAAATCAGCGACGGATCCACCTTGGCCCATTGGGCGATCCAGACCGGCAATGCATCAAAACGCTGGCCCACCAGGTGACCCATGATCTCAAACTTAACCAGCACTGCCAGCGCTGGTGCCGCCAGATAGAGCAGCGCGATAAAAAACAGCGACCAAGTGACCGAATTGCGGGTATCTGCGACATTGCGGGTGGTGTAAAACCTGGTTAGCAGGTGTGGCAAACCCACCGTGCCAATCATCAGGCAGAACATCAGCGCGATGAAATTGCGCCGTGAGACCTCAAACAGGCGATTCGCTTCAGGTCCTGCACCAGGATCGCCAGCAAAAGGATGGGTATGAGCCGGCATTCCGGCAAGCGGCTTGGCCCGCTCCCTGGCTTCGATCATGGCACGCGTCCAGCGCTCGCGCGCGACGTTTTCATCACGAGGCAGCGCAAGCAGTTCACGTCGCGCCGTCACGATCACCGCTTCGTCGGCATGGGCTTCAGTCAGTCGACGTATCTCATCCTTGCGCTTTTTCCGTTCCTGCTCCAGGGATTCAGTCACATTGTCAAGCTTGCGTGCATATTCTGCCGATCTTCTGGAAAACTCCCGAATCACCTCCTGCTCTGCCGGAGACTCCATGAGCTGGCGCTCCAGCTCTGCAATTTTCGGCAATTGTTGTCCATACGCCATCGTTGCCAATGGATTACCCACCTGCTTATAGGCGAGCCAGGAAACCGGGATCAGGAAAGCCAGGATCAGCACCACATACTGGGTAACCTGGGTCCAGGTCACCGCCCGCATGCCCCCCAGAAACGAACACACCAATACCCCCCCCAAACCCAGCAAAATGCCAATCTCGAACTGCACCCCGGTCAAACGCGACGTGATCAGACCCACCCCGTAAATCTGCGCCACCACATAGGTAAAAGAGCACAGCACAGCAGACCAGGCTGCGATGATTCGCGGCCACCTGCCGCCAAATCGGTTACCAAAGAAGTCTGGAACGGTATAGATATCCATTTTTCGCAAATGCGGGGCCACCAGCAAGGCCACCAGACAAAACCCGCCGGTCCACCCCAGCACATACACCAAACCACCGGGCTGTGAACCCACACCCGAAAAACCCTGCAAATACAATCCGCCCGCCATGCTGATGAAGGACGCTGCACTCATCCAGTCTGCAGCCACGGCCATCCCGTTGTACATGGGCGGAATTCTTCGACCCGCAACGTAATACTCGAGTGCCTTCGAGGTGCGACCATAAATGCCGATCACAGCATACAAAAAAACAGTCGCGAAAAGAAAAATGGCACCCACCCAGATTTTTCGCAAACCAGCCCTTTCAGCCAGGGCAAGCGCCAACAGAAACAGTAGCAGCAGAACCACATAAGCGATAAATCGCCGGTGAATCCGCCGCCGGTAATCAACGTACTCAGGGGCATCCACCAGCCGTTCACCATCGATGCGGTTGGCAAACCAGGCGTAGATCGCAACCACGCCAATAAAAACCAGCACACTGCCCTGCGCAGCGAACCAGTAGGCAAGCGGCCAACCCGCTACCACCTGCTGCAAATCATGGGCAAAAAAAACCACCCCAAAAGACAGCATGAACCAGACCAGCAACAGCCAGATCTGCAAACGCGACAATTTGGCAACGCGTTGGGTTTCAGGGGGTTCCACTGCGCCATTCATCATCAGGCCTGGATGAAACCCATGAAACGCACCGTCAACTCGCCCTGGCTATTGCCGGGCCAGGTCTTGCCACGTTGCCACCACCGTGTCAGGATTCAGCGAAATCGACGAAATGCCCTCCTGCATCAGCCAATGGGCAAAATCCGGGTGATCGCTTGGCCCCTGACCGCAAATGCCGATATATTTCCCCTCGGCTCGACAGGCATTGATGGCCTGGCTGATCAGCGCCGTCACGGCCAGATCGCGTTCGTCAAAATCTTTGGCCAGCAGTGCCAGACCTGAGTCACGATCAAGCCCCAGGGTCAGTTGCGTCAGGTCATTGGAACCGATCGAAAATCCATCGAAATACTGAAGAAATTCCTTGGCCAAGATGGCATTGCTGGGAATTTCGCACATCATGATCAACTTGAGATCATTCACGCCTCTTTTCAGGCCATGTTCTGCCAGTAACTCGGTCACCTTTTTGGCCTGGCCAAGCGTGCGAACGAACGGCACCATCACCTGCACATTGGTCAGACCCATGTCCAAGCGAACCCGTTTGAGCGCATCACACTCCATCGCAAAGGCCTCGCCAAAATCAGCACTCAAATAGCGGGCTGCGCCCCGAAAACCCAGCATCGGGTTTTCCTCTTCGGGCTCATAACGGCTGCCACCAATCAGCTTGCGGTATTCATTGCTCTTGAAATCAGACAGACGCACAATGACCGGCTTGGGCCAGAACGCGGCGGCAATCGTGGCCACCCCTTCGGCCACCCGATCCACATAAAACGCTCGCGGTGACGCATGGCCCCGGGCCACTGACTCAACCGCCTTTTTCAGATCAGCATCAATATTGGGATAGTCCAGAATGGCCTTGGGATGGACCCCAATGTTGTTGTTGATGATGAATTCCAGGCGTGCCAAACCGACACCGTTGTTGGGCAACTGGCAGAAGTCGAATGCCAATTGAGGATTGCCCACATTCATCATGATCTTGACGCTGAGCGCCGGCATCTCACCACGGCGCACCTCGGTCACCTCGGTTTCTAGCAGGCCGTCGTAAATGAAACCGGTGTCGCCTTCGGCACAACTTACCGTCACCAACATGCCATCCTTGAGTACCCGGTCAGCGTCACCGCAACCCACCACCGCAGGAATGCCAAGCTCACGCGCAATGATGGCAGCATGGCAGGTGCGCCCGCCCCGGTTGGTGACAATGGCCGAAGCGCGCTTCATAACAGGCTCCCAATTGGGGTCGGTCATGTCAGTCACCAGCACATCGCCGGCCTGCACCCGGTCCATTTCACTGATGTGGTGAACCACTTTCACCGGCCCGGTGCCGATTTTCTGGCCGATGGCACGCCCTTCGGTCAGCACAGATCCCCGGCCTTTCAGTTTGTAACGGTGCTCCACCTTGCCGATCGACTGGCTTTTCACGGTTTCAGGACGTGCCTGAAGAATATAAAGCTCGCCATCCAGGCCATCCTTGCCCCATTCGATATCCATCGGACGACCATAATGTTTTTCGATGACCAGCGCGTAGGCCGCCAGTTTTTGCACATCAACGTCGGTCAGCGAGTAGCGATTACGCAATTCTGCTGGCACCTCCACGGTCTTGACCAACTTGCCAGTTGCCGCCTTTTCTTCCGCTGTGCTGAACTGCATCTGAATCAACTTGGAGCCCAAATTGCGCCGAATAAGGGCTTGCTTTCCGGCCGTCAACATCGGCTTGTGTACATAAAACTCATCCGGGTTAACCGCACCCTGAACCACTGTTTCACCCAATCCATAACTCGAGGTGATAAAAACCACCTGATCGAAGCCCGACTCGGTATCCAGGGTGAACATGACACCAGCGGCCCCCAGGTCGGAACGTACCATGCGTTGAATACCGGCACTCAGCGCCACATGTTCATGTGCAAAACCCTTGTGCACCCGGTAGCTGATGGCCCGGTCGTTGTAAAGCGACGCAAACACTTCACGAATCTTGTGCAAGATATCTTCAATACCCGTCACATTCAGGAAAGTCTCCTGCTGGCCGGCAAATGATGCATCCGGCAAATCTTCGGCCGTGGCCGAGGAACGCACGGCGAACGAAGCCTGCAGGCGTGCCCCGCACAACACAGAAAATGCACGCCTGATCTCCATCTCGAAATCTTCCGGGAAAGGTTGCGACTCCACCATGGCACGAATCTCGGCACCCGCCAGTGCCAACGCATTGACATCTTCCGTATCCAAGACACCAAGTCGGACATTGATTTTTCCGGCCAGATCGCCAAACGCCAGAAACTCCCGGAATGCATGTGCCGTTGTGGCAAACCCCGTGGGAACCTTCACACCGGTGGGCAGATTCGAGATCATTTCACCCAGGCTGGCGTTTTTTCCACCCACCGACTCAACGTCAGCCATTCTCAGATTTTCAAAAGGTACGACCCAATCGGTCGCGGCAAACAGTGCAGACATGGGAAAGGCTCCAGAAGTAAAAAATTGTCTCAGGCAAGCTGTCGATGGGCGATGATGGCCATCGTGGCACGGATTTGATCGTCTTTTACTTGTCGCTGTTGAATCAAAACCACGCCCTGACTTTGACTGGATAATGACAATTGTAGGCGTTGAAAAAGCCCACAAACCGACCTCACGCGCACTGCGCACAGGGTAGGCGGCAGGCCGTTTTGAATTCAAACCACCAATCATCATGCCCAATCGCACCGTTTTTTTTGTCTCCGATGGCACCGGCATCACTGCCGAAACCTTTGGCAATGCCATCCTGGCGCAATTTGAAATCAATCTGCAAAAGGTCAGGTTGCCGTTCACCGACAGCATTGACAAGGCGCATCAGGCGGTGCGCCAGATCAAACATGCAGGCATCATCGACAATAAACCGCCGATCGTGTTCACCACGTTGGCCAACGAGGAAGTCCTCAAGGTCATTGCACAAGGCTGCCAAGGCATCCTGATGGACATGTTCAGTACTTTCGTCCATCCGCTTGAAAAGGAACTCGGCATCAAGTCCAACCACCATATTGGCAGATTCAGCGATTCCAGCAAAAGCGAAGAATATCAATCGCGCATTGCCGCCATCAATTTTTCACTGGAGCATGACGATGGCCAATCCAATCGCGACCTGTCTGCATCCGATGTGATTCTGATCGGTGTGAGCCGTAGCGGAAAAACACCGACCTCGCTCTACCTTGCCATGCAATACGGCTTGAAAGCCTCGAACTACCCGCTGATTCCGGAGGATTTTGAACGCCTGGATTTGCCGCCAGCACTGAAATCCCAGCAGAAAAAACTCTTCGGGTTGACCATCCAACCTGAGCGGCTCAGTGAAATCCGCAATGAACGTCGACCGAATTCAAAGTACGCCTCACTGACCAATTGCCGTCACGAAGTCAAGGAGGCCGAGGCCATGATGCGCCGCTCCGGCATCCGCTGGCTCTCGACCACCACCAAATCAATCGAAGAAATCGCCACCACCATCTTGCAGGAACTGCGCCCGGAGCGCCTCACCTACTGATTCGGTTGCGATCAAACAGCCAACGCAGCAATGCCGGCCCGGGCAATTTGAGCGTCTTCGGGTGACTTGACACCACTGACACCCATGGCACCCAGGCAAAAACCGTCCTTCATGATGGGCACACCACCTTCGAGTAACCCAACAATACCAGGCGCGCTCAAAAACGAAGTGCGTCCACCGTTGACGATGTCCTCATAGGCCTTGCTTTCGCGCCGACCCAGAGCCGCTGTATGCGCCTTGGCCGGTGCAATGTGCGCCGTCACCGCTGCTGCACCATCAAGACGCTGCAACCACAGCAAGTGCCCGCCATCATCGACGATGGCAATCGTGACCGCCCAATGATTGGCCACTGCCTCAGCCTCAGCCGCTGCGGCCATCGCTTTGACATCTGACAACTCCAGAAACGCTTTGGTCTTCATGTTTGATACCTTTTCAACAATCAAAAGCCTAGCATAACGTGATACCGTTGTGCCAGTTGCACCAGCAAGGTGGC